>Ga0307474_10001041_pt1 | contig 20152 bp, 11 predicted proteins | sample atmos_gasesECM1C_2_FD_203312 | JGI IMG/M metagenome (GOLD analysis project Ga0307474, IMG submission 203312) | Hardwood forest soil microbial communities from Morgan-Monroe State Forest, Indiana, United States - atmos_gasesECM1C_05 | ecosystem: Environmental > Terrestrial > Soil > Temperate... | reverse complement strand
TCACGGTCACTGTGTCGGTCAAAACAGGAGGATCGAGGGTCACATCGTCGAACCCGTATTGTTTGGGGTTGTTCGCGATGATAATGGCGGCCAGAATCTCGGGCACGTAGTTCGCCGTTTCTTTGGGCAGCTCTCCGCGTCTGTAAAGCTCCCAGAAATCTGCGTAGCCGGTCTTGGCTACTTCATGCTGGATGTTTCCTGCGCCATGGTCGTAGGCAGCCATTGCAAGATACCAATCGCCTAGTTCGCCATAGATGAATTTCATATAGCGTGCGTAGGCCCGCGTTGATTTCTCAGGATCGAAGCGCTCATCGACGTAAGCATTCCGGGTCAAGCCGTAGTAGGGGCCGGGCATAAACTGCCACATGCCGCCCGCCTTGGATTTGCGATCGATCGCTTTCGGATTAAATCCCGACTCGGCCACCGCAAGGTAAATCAAATCCTGCGGCACTCCCTCTTCCGCCAGCACCCGCTGGATCATCGCCTTGTAGTGTCCGCTGCGCTCAAACGAATGCAGCAGCGTGTTGTGCCCCTTCTGCGTGTTCGCAAAAAAGTTGATGTAAGTCGCCACATAGTCGTTCACCACCAGCGGCAAATCGGACTTCGTCGTCGCCAGATCGGCCGTGGCCTTCGCCACCAGGTTCGGATCGGACGTGAATGTAATATCGCTCGCCGCCTCCGACGGCGTAGTTTCTTCTTTTGGCACAAATCCGTTGCCCTGCTTCAGCGCATCCATCTCCAGCGCGTTCACCTGGTCCACAATCTTGTCGAATTCGTCCTCCAACTCTGCGTTGCTCTTGATATCGATGCCGCTCGAGAGCATCAGATCCACGGCGCGATCGAACTCCTCCTTGGCTTCGGCCAGCATTCCCTTCTGGTAGTCGGCGCTGCCACGGGAATAAGCCGCTTCAACCTGTGTGATCAGCACGCGAATACGCTGCTCCTCAACCGTCGGTGGCGGCGGCGTAGGCACCTGCGGCGTTGGCGAAGTTCGCACCTGGCTGGCAGCCTGAGCCGGTTGCACCGGATCGATTGCGGCCATCGCCGGCGCAAACGCCTGCTTCGGCAGCGCGGCCATGGATTCAGGAGAATCTGTCGGCGTACACCCCGTCAGCGACAACGCCAGTACGCCAACTCCAGCCATCAGGCGCGATGCCGGAAAACGACTCCGACGCATACTTGCGAATAGACGCAATGAACCGCGCAACTGGGTGAACGCAGCGAGCACTATCCCGATGATAAGCTAGCCATAGAGGACGAAACCGAGCGCGCGCGCCGCAAATTGCGCGTGGAATACCTTAAACAAACCCTCCGAAAGCCCTCCAATGGACGCCCGTTTTCTCCGCAACTTCGCGATTATTGCGCACATCGATCACGGCAAGTCCACGCTCAGCGACCGACTGCTCGAGCTGACCGGATCGGTTACCGGTCGCGAAATGCAGGCCCAGATCCTCGACGACATGGACCTCGAGCGGGAGCGCGGCATCACCATCAAAGCGCACGCCGTGCGCATGATGTACAAGGCCCGCGACGGCAACACCTACCAGTTGAACCTGATCGACACGCCCGGCCACGTCGACTTCAGTTATGAAGTCTCCCGCTCGCTGGCCTCCTGCGAGGGCGCGCTGCTCGTCGTCGACGCCACCCAGGGCGTCGAAGCGCAGACCCTCGCCAATGCGTATCTCGCCCTCCATCACGGCCTCGAAATGATTCCCGTCATCAACAAAATCGACCTGCCCTCGGCCGACATTCTACGCACGCAGGAGGACATCGAAAAGGCCGTCGGTCTGGACGCCACCGATGCCATCCCCGTCAGCGCAAAAACCGGCCAGGGCGTCGAAGAGGTGCTCGAAGCCATTGTCCACCGGCTCCCGCCTCCCAAGGGCGATCCCAATGCGCCACTGCAAGCTCTCATCTTTGACTCGTGGTTCGACGCCTACCGCGGCGTCATCGTCCTGGTCCGCGTCATGCAGGGAACCATGCGCAAAGGCCAGCGCATCCGGTTCATGGCCATCGGAAAATCTTTTGAGATCGATTCCATGGGCGTGCTTGTCCCCAAGCCCGTTGAGATCGGCGAGCTCATCGCGGGCGAGGTCGGATTCTTCGCCGCCACCATCAAACACGTCGGCGACACCAAAATCGGCGACACCATTACCGACGAAGCGCACCCCGCTGCAAACGCCCTCCCCGGATTTGAAGACATCAAGCCCATGGTCTTCTCCGGCCTCTACACCGTGGATTCGCACGAGCACACGCTGCTCCGCGACGCTCTCGAAAAACTGCGCCTGAACGACTCCTCCTTTTTCTTTGAGCCGGAAAGTTCCGTCGCTCTTGGCTTCGGTTTCCGCTGCGGCTTCCTCGGTCTCCTCCACATGGAGATCATTCAGGAACGTCTCGAACGCGAATACGAGCTGGACCTGATCACCACCGCTCCCGGCGTGCGCTATAACATCACCCTCACCGACGGAAAACAGATCGAGGTCGACAATCCCTCGCGCTGGCCCGAGCCGCAGTCGATCGCCTCCATCCGCGAGCCCGTCATCACCGCCAAAATCCTCACCAACGAAGAGTACGTCGGCGGCATCCTCAAACTCGTCGAAGAAAAGCGCGGCAAGCAGATCAACTTCGAGTACGTCACGCCCACCCGCGTCATGCTCACATACGAGCTTCCGCTGAATGAAATTGTTTTGGACTTTTACGACCGCCTGAAATCCATCTCGCGCGGCTACGCTTCACTCGACTACCAGCTCGCCGGCGAGTGGGAGTCGCCCATGGTCAAGCTCGACATCCTCATCGCGGGCGAGCCGGTCGATGCGCTCTCCATCATCGTCCATCGCGACCACGCCTATGAGCGCGGCCGTTCCTTGGTTTCGAAGATGCGCGAGCTCATCCCGCGCCAGCAGTTTGAAGTTGCCATCCAGGCCGCCATCGGAGCCAAAGTCATCTCCCGCGAGACCGTCAGCCCTCTGCGCAAAAACGTCATCGCCAAGTGCTACGGCGGCGATATTTCGCGGAAGCGCAAGTTGCTCGAGAAGCAAAAAGAGGGCAAAAAGCGCATGAAGCGGATCGGCAAAGTGGACATTCCCCAGGAAGCATTCCTTGCAGTCCTGCGCATTGGCGAAGAAACCCAAAAATGACCAGCAAAAGTCATGCCAAACTCTTCGCTTTCTTTGGACTTTGTTACAGGGCATTTATGGGCGTCTGTGGAAACCGGGAAGCACCGCCGCTAGGGCAATCGGGGCGCAGCTAGGCGTCAACCGCGGCAGCCAGCCGTCAAACTCCCGTTCAAAAATAAAGGGTTAGGCTCTCTATCAGAATTCAATTCCAGCTGACAAGAGGAAAAATCTGCCTTTTTTCTAAGGCTATCCGGGAATTATCCACAAAATTTTCCACAGCTGTGACCTCTAAATTGGGCAAAGCAAAGGCCCCGACTATCCGGGGCCTTCGATTCAAGCCAATTCCTGATCCTCAGTGGCCCATTATCAGTGAGATTGGGGACCCGGATTCGCCGAAGGCGAATGCTGCGGCGTCAGCCCTCTCGACTTAGGCGCCGTGCCCGCGCCCGCGGGCGCTGCTGGCTGAGCCGGCGGAGCAGGCACACCAGACTTGAGGTTGTAGGCATCGATCACCATTTTGGTGATGTTCGTGCCGCCGCTCGCGTAGAGCACCGGCGATTGCTGCTGTGAAACGTCAAGAACCAGCGTGAACCCCTGCGCCTCCGCATAGGACTGCATCACGTCGTACACCTTCGACGCGAGCGTTGTGTACATGTCCTGCATATCCTGCTGCCCGTCGTTCCGCAGGTCCTCGGTCTCGCGGTCCAGTTGCTTCTTCTTTTCGTCAATGGTCTTGCTGCGGTTAGCGCGTTCCACATCGCTCAGGGTCGCTCCCTGATCCTGCAACTGCTTGCTCAGGGTGTCAATCTCGTCACTCAGAGTCTTGAGAGCGGCCTCTTTGGGCGCGTACTTCTTCTGCAAATCGCCGAAATCGCGCTGCCCCTCGTTGGTTTGTGCCACGGCCATTTGAAAAGCGACCACGGCGATTCTGGTGGGCCCGGCGACAGCTGCGGCTGGCGGAGCCGATGCAGCGGGTGTTTGGGCAGCGGCACTCAGGGCCATGCCTGAGGTCAGCAAGAGAAAAAGTGTCAGCGAACGTTTCATCTGTGTCAAAAACTCCTTCAGTATTCCTGTCCGGTTTCTAGTTTAGACGCAATTCGATGCCTGAATCTTCTGACCAATCTCACGGCTTTTTCACGGAAACTCCGCGCCGGTCGGCGCAAGGGTTGAAAAGGACGCGAACGGAATCGTCAGCAGGAACTATCGCGATTATACAGGGACCAGTGGGCAATCATAGCTTCTAGTCCCTGGTCTCTACGTCCCCAGTCCCTTAGTCCCAAGTCCCTTAGTCCCGAGTCTCAATGCGCCGGCTGTGGTGCAGGCGCATCAACGGCTGGCTGGCCCGCTCCAGCTCCCGGAGCATCGGGCGGTGGCGCCGGCACTCCCGACTTCTGGTTGTACGCGTCGATAATCGTTTGCGTGATATCGGTAGATGGCACCGCATAGAGCACCATGGCATTCTGCTGGTCGCCCGCGTCCAGCACCAGCGTGAATCCGTGCTTCTCCGCGTAGTCGGTCATCAGCGTGCCCACCTTTTCGGCCACGCCGCCGATCAACTGCTGCAAATCGTTCTGGAAGTCGCTCTGCGCGTCCTGCGTTTCGCGGTCCAGCTCTTTCTTCTTCTCGTCAAGTGTCCGCGCGCGGCTTACGCGCTCCGATTCGCTCAACTGCGTGCCCTGATCCTGCAGCTGCTTGGTCAGGCCGTCTACTTCGTCGCTCAGGGTCTTCAGTTTCTCGCGCCTGGGCTCGTACTTCTTCTGCAGGTCGCCAAGGTCGCGCTGAAACTCATTGGTCTTGCCGATGGCCGCCTGAAAAGCGATCACCGCGACCCGGGCTTCTCCCACGGCAGGTCCGCCGCTGGATTTCTGCGCAGGCGGTACTGCGGTAGTTTGACCTATGGCTGAAAGACCGGTTGCGAGGGTAAAAAACAGCGCGAACAAGGGCAGACGCTTCATGTGATTCAACTACTCCTTCGGGGTTCCCGCGTGCCGGTCCCGCCAGCGCGGCAGCTTCAGATCGCAGAATATCGTGCTCTGCAATCCATGCTCCGTCCGGCATCAATCCTGCTCACGTCTCGTGCGCACTCGGGGCATCGCCGGGAACTAGACGCGATTATAGGTGCCTCAATTCGGAGCGTCAAACCGGCTGTCGAATGGGCAGCTATTGTGTCTGTGCGTGCTACCAGCCTCACCCGCTCAGCCGACTAGAACGCACCCAGAAACGTCCCCTAGAACGTCGTCGATACCGTCAGCCGGAACGTCTTCCTCGGTTCGCGGAAGATGTTTTGCGCTCCGTAAGACTCGATGGCTTCCTGGTAGGTGTAATCGCCCGCGCCGCCCGGGGGGAACATCGCCCGCGTGATCAACTCTGCCGAGCAGCTCAGCTGCTTCTGGCCCAGGTTCACTTCGTTGCAATAGGGCCGTTCATACAGGCGCAGCGGGTTATAGGCAAAGTAAAGGCGGAAGGGAGCATTGATGATCGGCATGATCACCGAAAGCTCGGCGCCGGTCGACATTCGTGGAACGAAGTTGGTGCCTGCAACCGGGCGGATATCTTTGCGGAAACCGACCTCGGTGCCGGGGATGCCGCCCTGGCAGGATCCATTGTTGTACACCGGGCAGCCATAGAGCGGAGCTGTCAGCGTAGCGAATCCCTCGGGACTTTGCGTCAACTGTCCATGGCTTGTGGCCACGTCGAGGCCGAAGTCATCGAAAAACGAGAACATGAATGGGCCGACGACCGGGATTCGGTACTCCGCGTTAGCGGTCAGATCCGTATCGCCGCCGATGGAGGCAATGCCGTAAACCGGCAGCGGTACCTGGATGCACTGGTTGTCTTGGGGATTGGTGGGGTCGCGCGGCACGCAAGTGCCGTCAGGATTGGTCAGCTGGAAGTTGACTCTCGAGGGTACATAGCCGTAAGGCGTTGCGCCACGCACGTCAAACCCGCGCAATTCTTGTTCGCCGCCCGCATAAAAACGATTATTGGGCGGTGCCACGTCTCCGCCAAAGCCCTGGATGTAGCCCAACTGTGCCCGCAGGCCGAGCACATTGTGGCCGTCCTTTGAAAACTTCAGGTAGTGCATGGGAATGAACTGCTTGTATGCGACAACCGGGTTCACGTAGCGAACGCTGCCCCATATGCCGGAAGTCTGCACAAACGCCGTGTATTGCTTGCCTCCGCGAGGCCGAATCGGATCATTGACCGTGTCGTAGGTGTAAGTGAGCGAGACATTGCTGTTAACGATGCCCGCCAGCGGGTTCGATCCCTGCACTCCGGAACGGAAGGCAATGGTCTGGAAAAACGTCGACGACGCCGTGCTGAAGGCCGTAATCGTGGACTTGGTCAGCGAGTAGGTCATGCCCAGGCGCTGGAATGCATGCCTCCTCAGCGGGTACTGGATGGAGAAATTCAATCCATCCGATCCCACGTTGTAGTTCTGCGTCAGCGACTTCTCTGCGTTCGACAGGTTCAGCGATGCGCCGGTAGTCGTTTCGTAGTTCTTGGCTGCGTTGTAGTCCTGTTTGTTGTTGAAGATTTGGAACCCAATGTTGATCGGCCGGTTGCGGAAATAAGGCTGTGTAAAGCCGAACAGGAAGGTGCGGCTTACGCTGCCCAGGTTTGCCTGCAGACTCAGCGTTTCGCCCAATCCCAGAAAATTGTTCGTCGAGTAGTTCAGTCCCAGGAATGCGCCCGAAAGTCCGCTGACGCCGCCATTCAGGCCAATTGAGTTCTTGCCTTTCTCATGTACCTTCAAAAGCAGCTCCACCGTGCCGTTATCCGGATCCTGATGTGCCTCAGAGTCCTGATCGACCTTCAGCGGATCGAAGTATTGCAGCTGGTTAAGGCGCAATAAGCTGTACTCCCAAAGTTGCGAGTTGTAGACCGAGCCTTCGTCCAGCATCAGCTCACGGCGGATGACCTTATCGCGAGTAGTCGTGTTCCCCGTAAACTCGATACGCGAGACGAAGAACTGCTTTCCTTCGTCGATGTCGATGTCCATCGAAACAGTTTTCTTCTGCTCGTCGTACGTAATCTTGGGAATGGCTCCGAAGTTGATGTAGCCCAGGCCTCCATAGGCCTTTTTCAGGTTGTCCAGTCCCTTGCTGACTGCTGTGGCACTGAACCAGTCGCCATCCTTGATGGGGAATGTCGAACGCAGGGCTTTTGCGTTGGTGATCTGCTTATTTCCCGAAAATGTAATGGTGCCCAGCCGGTAGCGGCCGCCCTCTTCAATCGTCATCGCAATGTCGATGCGCTTGCCCCTGTTGGGCCTGAAGGTGAACCAGTTCAGCCCGCCCTCGTCGCGAATCTGCGTCTTGGGTTGTTCCACTGCGGCGCTGGCGTAGCCTTTGTCGCGGTAGGCCTGGCGCACGCGCTCGGTATCCTCTTCCAGCTTCGACGAGTCGTACGTCTGCGGAAACAGATCCTCGAAGACAATGGAATACGGAATGCCGATGGGCTTCAGGTTCTTCATGGCGCGCCGCAGGTAGAGCGCGTTCAGATGCTCATTTCCTACGAAGGTGATCTTGCCCACCTTCACCACCGGGCCTTCCTTGATGTCGAACGTAACCTGCACCGAGGCCGGCGGAACAGTCTTGACGTCCGGATGGACGGTCGCAAACTGGTGCCCATGCTGGGCCAGCAATTCCTTGATCACGTTTTCGGCGTGTGTGATTCGCGTGGGATCGTACTGGCTCTCTACCGAAAGACCGACCTTTTCCTTTTTGAAGGCATCCAGAATGTCGGAGTTCGTGATCGAGTTGTTTCCCTTGTAGATGATGTCGCGAATCGTCGGCTTCTCGCGGACAAAAACATCCAGAATGATTCCCTTCTCTGACTCCTCGCGCTCTATGCGAAGATCTTCGAAATATCCGGTGTTCCACAGGGAATTGAAGTCGCGCTCAACCGAAAGTGGATCGTAGGTGTCGCCGGGATGCGTAAACATGCGGGCGAGAATGGTTTCTTTGGGGATGCGCCGGTTTCCGATCACTCGAATCTGATCGATCGATTCAGAGCTCTGCGCGAACGCCGTTCCTGCGGTCGCCACCATCGCAACCAGCATGAAAACCCGCGCCAGAAGCCCGATGGCTGACGCGGCGCCGGAGATGAAAGTGTGCCTGAACTTCACCGGGGATGAGCCCTGCGACGAGCACAAAAACTCTTTCGTACCATATTTCGGGTTCACAGGAAGAATTTGCACACCCTCATTCGCTGAAAATCCTGTCTTTCCTCTGGGTTCCGATCTTTCCTTAAGGAAAGATCGATTATATGGGACCAAGCCCACCCTTCCCAAACGTCCGGGGTCCCCAACGACAGGTCTTCGTCGTTGGGGTGGAAACGCTCCGGGGCTCGGCTGGCAGTCTTCTCCGCGCTCGTCGCCGGAGACCGAGACCAATCCCTTTTTCGAAGTTCCTCTCACAGTCTATCGGAGCCAGGCGAACTGCCGTTTCCGTCCACTTCTCCGCACTTGGCGAGATGTTCCTTAGACGCGCTTCTCAGGCGCAGGACACTCTCATCCCGACGCCAGATTTCAATCGCCGAATCTTTTCTGTCCTAACGAACGTCTCATGGAAGTGGGGCCCCGTTCAGGTGATCGGCTTCCCACTCTCGTTCTCATCGTCTTGGTCGATCAGCTACCATAAGTAAGTTCAATGAAACGCCCTGCCGGAGTAAGACTCTGCGCGATCCGGCCCGGCGCACGGGGAGTCGGCGCGCGCCGAAAATAGCTCAAAACCGGCCCCCATTTGCGATTTCGTATGCGGCTGCGTTTGATGATCGGCCAGGGCCTGGCCTAAACGCCATCAAAACGCGGGCTGAGGAGCAAATACCAGCCCTATGATGTGGATTGTCCGGCTTGCGCTCAGGCGGCCTTATACATTTGTCGTCTTCGCGCTGCTCATCTTGATTCTTGGCGTCTACAGCATCGAGTCGATGCCGACGGACATCTTTCCCAGCATCGATATTCCGGTGGTCACCGTCGTCTGGCAGTACGCCGGTCTATCCGCGGATCAGATCGCCAATCGCATCATCACCAACGCCGAACGCGGCATGACCACCACGGTCAACGACATCGATCACATCGAGTCGCAGTCGCTCGTCGGCGAAGGCATCATCAAGGTCTACTTCCATCCCAACGTCAACGTCGGCCAGGCCGTGGCTCAGATTACCGCCATCAGCCAGGTGCAGTTGCGTTCGCTCCCGCCGGGGACAACGCCGCCATTCGTCATCCAGTACAACGCCTCCAGCGTTCCCATCCTGCAATTAGGGCTGTCCGGACCGGGGCTGAACGAAACGCAGCTGAACGACCTTGCCACGCAGACCATCCGCATTCAACTGGCCACCGTCGAAGGTGCCCAGATTCCCTTTCCCTTCGGCGGCAAGCAGCGCCAGATCCAGGTCGACCTCGATCTCAATGCGCTCGAAGCCCGCGGACTGTCCCCGGGCGATGTGGTCAACGCCATCACTGCGCAAAACGTAATCGCTCCCTCCGGCACGATCAAGCTCGACCGCTATGAGTATCAAGTCGAGTCAAACTCGGCGCCCTCCGTTCTCGACGACCTGAACAACCTCCCAATCAAAACGGTGAACGGCGCGGTCGTCTATATCCGGGATGTAGCTCACGTGCGCGACGGCAGTCCGCCGCAGACCAACATCGTCCGCGTAGACGGTCGAAGAGCCATCATGATGAACATCATGAAGACCGGCTCGGCATCCACCCTCGAGATCATCAAGAACGTCCGCGACATCATCGACAGCCCGAGCATGAGGGGCCAGCTGCCTTCCCAGCTCAAAATCGCTGCGCTCGCCGATCAGTCGATCTTCGTTCGCGGCGCCATCAGCGGCGTAGTACGCGAAGGCATCATTGCGGCCTGTCTCACCGCGATCATGATTCTGGTCTTTCTCGGCAGCTTCCGTTCCACCCTCATCATCGCGGTCTCCATTCCTCTGGCAATTCTCTGCTCGCTCATCTCGCTCTACGCGCTTCACGAGACCATCAACATCATGACCCTGGGCGGCCTGGCCCTTGCCGTTGGCATTCTGGTCGACGACGCCACGGTCGAGATCGAAAACATCAACCGCAATCTCGAGTCCGGAAAAGAAATCGAGCAGGCCATCCTCGACGGCGCTGCGCAGATTGCAACTCCGGCTCTGGTCTCCACTCTGGCCATCTGCATCGTCTTTGTGCCCATGTTTCTGCTCAGCGGCGTGGCGCGCTACCTATTTGTTCCCTTGGCCGAAGCCGTAGTCTTCGCCATGCTCGCCAGCTATCTGCTCTCGCGTACCATCGTGCCCACCATGGCCAGGTACATGCTCAAGGAGCACGACGACGCCGAGAGTCACAAAAAACAGTTAAGCCGCAATCCTTTTATCCGGTTTCAGTTAGGTTTTGAAAAACGATTCGAAGCTTTCCGCCACGGTTACGTTCGCCTGCTCACTCTCTGCGTCGACAACTCGGGCGTCTTCCTGATCCTTTTTCTCGCATTTGCCCTCCTCTCTCTCGGATTAACGCCATTCCTCGGACAGGACTTCTTCCCATCCGTTGACTCCGGCCAATTCATGATCCATGTGCGCGCCCACACCGGCACGCGCATTGAGGAGACTGCGAACCTCTGCGACCACATCGAAGGAACAATCCGCCAGGAGATTCCACAAAAGGAACTCGTCACGATCCTCGATAACATCGGCCTGCCCTACTCCGCGCTCAACCTCTCCTACTCCACCTCAGCCCCGGTAGGCACGGCGGACGCCGATATTCAGGTGCAGTTGAGCAAAGACCATCATCCCAGCGAGGACTATATTGAGGATCTCCGCAAAGTGCTGACCCGCGACTACCCCGGCGTCACCTTCTATGTCGTTCCTGTCGACATCGTCACCCAGATTCTCAACTTCGGGCTCTCGTCGCCCATCGACATTCAAATCGTCGGCCCCAATCTCTATGCCAATCGCGCGCTCGCCGAGCGCATGCTCAACGAGGTCCGCTATGTTCGCGGAGCCGCCGACTCGCGCATCCAGCAGCCATTCAACGATCCCAACTTCACTGTGAACGTCGACCGCACGCGCGCCGAAAGCACCGGCCTTACCCAACAGAACGTCGCCCAGAGCATGTTGGTCGCGCTCAGTGGCAGCTTCCAGACCAGTCCCAATTTCTATCTCGATCCGCGCAATGGAGTCACTTACAACATCGCCATTCAATCGCCGCAGTACCGGCTCGACACAATGTCGGAGTTCGAGAGTCTGCCCATCACCAGTTCAGCAACCACTGCGGCCCTGACCACACCCTCCACCAGCACTTCGACCGGCGCACCCGGCGCAGCGCCTCTGGGCAGCATCGGCCCCGCCCAAACCTCCGGAGCCACCACAGCCGCACCCGGCGCTTCACAGCCTGTGCAGGTTTTGAGCAACCTTGCCGCCATCATCCCCGGCGCTGAGCAGGGAACCATCAGCCACTACGACGTGCAGCCTGTGATCGACATCTATACCAACGTGGAGGGCACCGATCTCGGCAGCGTAACCCGCGCCATGCAAAAGATCGTCGACGCCCACCAGAAGGACCTGCCCAAAGGCTCGCAGTTCATCCTCCGCGGCCAGAGCGAGACCATGTACAAGTCGTATTTCGGTCTCCTTAGCGGCCTCGCCTTTTCCATCCTGCTCGTCTACCTGCTCATCGTCGTGAATTTTCAATCCTGGCTTGACCCGTTTCTCATCATTGCGGCCCTTCCCGCCGCGCTTGCCGGAATCGTCTGGTTTCTCTTCCTCACCGGAACACGCCTCAGCGTGCCTGCGCTCACCGGCGCCATCATGTGCATGGGCGTGGCCACTGCCAACTCCATCCTCGTGGTAAGCTTTGCGCGCGAGCAGATGGAAATCCTCGTTGGCGATGCGCGCAAAGCTGCGCTGAACGCCGGTTTCGTTCGCCTACGCCCTGTACTCATGACTGCATTAGCCATGATCATCGGCATGGTGCCCATGGCGCTCGGCCTCGGTGACGGCGGCGAGCAGAATGCGCCTCTGGGCCGTGCCGTCATCGGTGGTCTGCTGTTGGCCACCGTGGCCACTCTGTTCTTTGTTCCAGCTTCCTTCTCTTTCATTCACGGCCGCCTCGAGCGCCGCCGCAAGCGCGAGCTCGACGACGAATCGGATGCCGCGCAATTCGATGAATTCGACCGAACTCCGGAGTAGATATTTATGACAGAGCAACCGAATCCGAAATCTCAACCCGCCGCGACCAACCACGAGGCCGCCCCCGAGTCAGAGCCCCTCTCGCCGCGCCGGGCGTTGTTCGGCGTGGGAATTGTCCTGCTCGTCCTTTTGGTGCTTGCGGCTGTCGGTGTCCTCCGCCGCTTCCATGCCAATGACGTTCTTGCCGCCCGCACCAACTCTCTGGCCGCGCCCACAGTCTCGGTCGCCCCCGCCAAGTCCGGCGCATCGGTAGAAACCCTCGTCCTTCCCGGCAACGTGACCGCGCTCACTGATTCGCCCATCTACGCCCGCACCGACGGTTACCTCGATCGCTGGTATTTCGACATCGGTTCGAAAGTCAAAAAGGGTCAATTGCTAGCCGTGATCTTGACTCCCGAGTTGGATAGGCAGGTTTCGCAAGCCGAGTCCGATCTGGCAACAGCCCAGGCCACCGCCACCAACGCGCGCACTCAGGCCGATCGCTACTCCGGCCTGGTCAAATCCGACGCCGTCTCGCAGCAGGACACCGACACCTTCGTCAATCAGGCTGCCGCAACCGCTTCATCGGTCAAGTCGGCCGAGGCAAACCTCCAGCGCCTGCGTGAAATGCAATCGTTCGAGAAAGTCTATGCGCCCTTTGATGGCGTCGTAACCGCACGCGAAGTCGATACCGGCCAGCTCATCAGCTCCGGCTCCGGCCAGAGCGCCGGCACCGAGCTCTTCCACATGCAGGCATTGCAAACGCTGCGCGTCTACACCAACGTGCCCCAGCTCTTCTCGCAAACCATGAAGCGCGGAATGAAAGTCGGTCTTACCTTTCCCGAGTACCCCGGCAAAACCTTTCAGGGCACTCTCGTCCGCACCGCCGACGCCATCGATCCCGTCAGCCGCACGCTGCTAGTGGAATTGGATGTGGACAACCGTTCCGGTCAGCTCATGCCCGGCGCCCAGGCACAGGTTCACTTCAAAACCGACTCGGCCACGCCCACGTTCATCGTGCCCGCATCGGCCCTCATCTTCCGCAGGGAAGGAATACAGGTCGCGACCATCACCCAAAGCAGCGATGGAACTGTCGCGCATCTCATTTCTGTTGGCATCGGTGAAGACGACGGCGCCAATGTGCAGATCGTCAGCGGCCTCAATCCGAGCGACAGAGTCATCCAGGATCCGCCCGACTCGCTCATCGATGGAGAAAAAGTGACCCTGGAATCATCGCAAAGCAGCGCGTTCGGCGCGGGGGGACTGTGAAGCTGCGCGCTCAAATACCCCATATACACGTAAGTCGATACACCTTGGCCAGTGCATCGCTCGCGCTGCTCCTCATCTCCGCGTGTAAACCCGTCGGCCCAAACTACAATCGTCCCGGCTATAGTGCCCCGCCAGCCTACAAAGAAACCGGCGCGACCGCCATCGTCGTCCCTCCGCCCAATCCGCAAGGCGGCGCATGGCAGCCCGCAAATCCCTCTGACGGAATGTTGAAGGGCAAGTGGTGGGAGATTTATCAGGACCCGCAACTCAACCAACTCGAGGATCGCATCGACACCGCCAACGTCCAGCTCCGCCAGCAAATGGAGCTTTACCTGGCCGCCGAGGCTCAGGTGCGCGCCGCGCGCGCCAACCTATTTCCAACGCTCTCCGCCGGTCCGTCCATCAGCCGCGATCGCGTCTCGGCTCACCGTCCATTGGCGCTGTCCGGCAGCAACACAACATACGGCGACTTCGTCATCGCCGGCCAGGCCAGTTGGGAACCGGATTTCTGGGGCCGCGTTCGCCGCACCATCGAGCAGGCGCGCGCCAACGCGCAAGCCGACGCAGCGCAACAGGCCAACGTCGCTCTCACCCTCCACGCCGAAATGGCCACCGACTACTTTGCCCTCCGCGGCCTCGATTCTCAGATCAAGTTCCTGACTTCGACAGTCACCGATCTCGAGCACCAGCTCGACCTCACCGAGCGGCGCTTTCACGGCGGCGTATCCACTGAAGTGGACGTCGCGCAGGCGCAAACTCAGCTTGAAACAGTCCGCGCGCAGCTCGTCGACCTCGGTGTCGCCCGCGCGCAGTTTGAGCACGCCATCGGCACTCTCGCCAATGACAATCTTCCCGACTTCAGCATTCCGCCGTCGCCGCTCGACCTGACGCTGCCGAAAATTCCGATCGGCGTGCCTTCACAATTATTGGAGCGCCGTCCCGACATCGCCCAGGCCGAGCGACTCGCCGCCGCTGCCAACGAGCAGATCGGCATCAACATCGCCGCGTTTTATCCGACAATCTCGCTCACCGGAACCGGCGGCTTTGAAAGCACAAACCCCGGCACTTGGATTCAGGGGCCCAGCTCGCTCTGGAGTCTCGGCGCGCAAGCCACCGAACTGCTCTTCGACGCGGGCCAGCGCCACGCCCTCACCGATGTCGCCCGCCACACCTACGAGGCTCAGGCAGACGGCTATCGCAACACCGTCTTCCAGGCCTTCGACGACGTCGAAGATCAGCTCGCCGCGCTCCGCATCCTTGAGCAGGAATCTGAAACAGAACAGCGCGCTGTAGACGCTGCGCAGCACTCCTTCGATCTCTCCAACACGCGCTACAAAGGCGGCGCCACCGACTATTTAGAGGTCCTCACCGCCGAACAGACGCTGCTACAGGACCAAATCACCGCCATCAATATCGAGAGCCGCCAATTCGCGGCCAGCGTAAGCCTCGTGCGCGCCCTCGGCGGCGGCTGGGACGTAACGCAGTTGCCGTAAAACCCGCGAACACGCCGCAACCGGCTTGATTGCAGCTACGCTTCTCAGTGGCCCGCCAGATACTCGCGGCGATATGATTCATGAATGTTTCCCCGCGCGACGGCCGATCTTCTTCTGGGTGCCGCACTGCCCCGGTTCAGTCGGTACTTTCCGCCGGTGCCTCCCGCTCAGCAGCTCCAGCACACACCAGACCTGATTATCGCCGTGCTGATGTGCTGCCTCGCCGCGGCGTTCCTGGCGCTTTGGCGGGCTGCGCAGGACTTTCGAGCCTTTCGCAACATCGGTATCTTTTTCTCAACTGCAGCCGTGGGCGAGCTATTCGATTATTTTGGTGCCCTGACCCCTTATTGGTCTCTGAGAGCCATTACGGCGGGTTTGCTCGTTGCCACCGCGGGCGCAGCAATGCAGATCCCGCGTCGCCGCTGGACTTTGTTCTTCTGGCCAATCTATCTCTTTGTCAGCGTTGCCGTCTGGTTTCCGAAGTTGTCCTTCACTGCCCCCTGGCCGTCAGTTGTTGCTCAGGTTCTTCTCGCGATTCTGATTGTCCAGGGTCTTACGCGCAAAGACGCGCCTGACAAAACGATCGCCGTCGCATTTTTGTGTTATTGGCTCGTTCGTCTGACCGTTTTCGGCTCCTTCAATCGCCTGATCACCATGAAGGACTACGTTACTTCAGTCGGCGGCTGGCAATGGCCATACCCAACCAGCGCCCTGACCCTGGCGGGAATCGCAACACTGGTGATCTTTATTCGCGATCTTATCCGCGACCGCCGCGACAAGCAGCGCATGGCCGCCGAACTCGCAGCCGGCCGCGCCGTCCAGCACGTTCTCATCCCTGAAGACGTTCCCGCAATTCCGGGATTCATCGTTCAATCCGTGTACAAGCCCTTTGGAGAAGTGGGCGGCGACTTTTTCCAGGTCTTGCCGATCAATGTCCTTCCGATCAGTAATGCTCTGCCGATCAACAACAATCCAGTTTCCGGCGGAGTGCTCGTGATCATCGGCGACGTCAGCGGCAAAGGCATGCCTGCCGCCATGACCGTCTCGCTTTTAGTGGGCACGGTGCGGACCCTGGCGCACTACACGCAAAGTCCCGGAGAAATCCTGGCCGCCATGAATGAGCGTATGCTCGCCCGCAGCAACGGCGGCTTCACAACCTGCCTCGTCCTCCGCGCCGACTCTGACGGCGCGCTCACCATCGCCAACGCGGGCCACATTCCGCCTTACGTCGACGGCAAAGAACTGCAGTTTGAGAGTGGTCTCCCGCTGGGAATCTCCGCCGACGCGATCTACGCCGAATCTACCTTCCAACTGTCCCCCGCGCAGCAACTCACTCTTCTCACCGACGGCGTAGTTGAGGCCCGCGACAAATCCGGCACGCTCTTCGGCTTTGAGCGCAGCGCATCTCTCAGCACTCAGCCCGCCGAGGCCATCGCCCATGCGGCCCAGGCCTTCGGCCAGGACGACGACATCACCGTCCTCTCCGTAACCCGCACACCTCTAACCCACACACCCCTGACCCGCACACCCCTGGCCGGCACAAACGACCACAATCCTCTCGTGGCATAGCTCAGGAAGCCCTCCCAACCTCCTGATCGCTCGCTCTGGCCGCACATATTCACGAATTTCAAGAAAACCATCCACCCCAACGCCAGCAAAGCTATTACCAAATAAGAACCTTCGCTGCGTCGGCAAATCTGACGGAAACGCACACAACCCCCCCGTTTCGCGAGCATCCAACGAATGCAGGAGATCCCAATGAAAAAGCTTCACACAGTTCTTGCCCTCGCAATCCTTTCCACAAGCCTTATGGGCGGCGCAGCCGTAGCCGTTTCCCAGGACCATCACGACAACCACACCTACGTCGAACACAAAGAATGGCACAAGGGCGCAGCCATCAAGCACGAAGACTGGGATCGCGCCGACAAAGTCGATTACCACCAATATCACCTGAGCGCCCCGCCACGCGGTTATGAATGGCGCATGGTTGACGGCTACTACGTTCTCGTCAACACTTCCAACTTCCAGATTCGCACCACCATCCGCATCCCGTAACCTACCCTCCCCGCCCACAAAGGCCGCCGGCTAAATTTGCACCGGCGGCCTTCGCATCTTCAGCCTCAGGCCGGCTCACATCAAGACCGCCAAATCAAGCCCCTCAAAAACTCCCGCCCATTTTGTCCTTACGACAACCAGTTTTGTCCTTACGGGAAAATCATACGTAGCCCTGTAACCTCTAGAGCAGAGGGCCCCCCGCAATGTTGATCCGCCTTGCATATGACATTCAATTCGATATTCCGGCCCAAGTCGCGATGGTGGCGCTCCTCAATGTTCATCCTTCGCGCGCCCCCGATCTGCTTGAGCCAGATGAGTTGCAGACCGAACCGAAGCTCGAAATAATCTCTTACATCGACAGCTTCGGAAACCGATGCTCGCGGTTTGTCGCTCCTCCAGGGCAACTCAGGCTCTTCAATTCTTCCCTGATTCAGGACTCCGGTTTAATAGACCCGGCCGATTGGTCCGCAAGCGAATCGCCCGTTGGCGAACTGCCAAACGAACTGCTGGCCTTCCTCCTCAACAGCCGTTATTGTGAAGTGGATCGTTTCTCCAACATCGCGCATGAGCTTTTTGGGCAAGTCGCTCCCGGCTGGGGCCGCGTGCAAGCAATTTGCGATTGGGTTCACAACAAAGTGGCGTTCAACTATCAACACGCCCGCCCCACAAAGACGGCTCTCGATGTCTTCACTGAGCGCGTCGGCGTCTGCCGCGACTTCCAGCACCTCGCCATCACCTTCTGTCGCGCGCTTAACATTCCCGCGCGGTATGCCACCGGATATCTGGGAGACATCGGCGTGCCTGTCCGGCTTCCCATGGATTTCAGCGCATGGTTCGAAGCTTATTTAGGCGGTCGCTGGTGGACCTTCGATGCCCGCAACAATCAGCCCAGGATGGGTCGCATCCTCATGGCAACCGGCAAGGACGCCGCCGATGTAGCAATGACCACTTCGTTCGGGCAGGCAGACTTGCGCAGTTTTTTCGTCGTCACTGAAGAAGAAACAGCAGCGCTCGCCGAAAAATATTCGCGCCGCGGCCCGCACGCGACCTGAAGGCGCGACCCAAAGACGTAAATTGCCGCAGACCTGAAAAAATTATGCCGACCGAGACTCCGGCCAACCCCTACCCCTTGGATTTGCTTTGAAAAGGGCACGACTTCAGTCGCGCTATAAGCTCTGAAAATTCCGCTCGTGTAAGGCACGAAGTATCAGCGCACGACTTCCTTTTCTTAATCCGCTATCCCTCCCAAATCGAGGTTGCCCCATCCTTCTCTGAATCCGCATCAGCGGATTCAGAAAGGGTGGGATGGCACGACCTCGTTCCCAGCCGCGACGGAACTCCTCAGGAAAAGCACGAAGTATCAGGGCACGACTTCAGTCGTGCCGTATGTCGCAATCATATGAATGGGCTTTAGCCCCTGAGGGAAGGTTCTTTCCAACTGACCCACTGCATTAGATCTGTTCGCACACACGACCATCCAACCGCCCCCGCTACACATCTTCTGACAGGCTTTTCTGTATGTCCTGAGCCATCTCATCCACCGAAGTTTCCCGGCTGAGCTGTTCGATATTCTCGCTGTCCTTCATATCCGACAACCCGACCTTTTTCGCGATCTGCTGATTCATGCCGATCACCGCCGTCACCTCTTTCTCCGTGAGCAACAGGATTTGCAGCACCAGATGTTCCCGCTCATCGGCGCGGCGCGCCAGTCGCGATTGCCTCATCAGAATCAGGCTGGCCAGCAGGATAGCCTCCATCGCAACAACCGTCCCCAGCAGCGAAAAGGGCACCGGATCGAAATGCCGAATACCCGGCACACGCAGCGTGTTAACCAGAATCCAGAAAAAGAACAGAACGATATGTGCGGCCACATATCCAAGATTGCCCACAATCGCCGCCGTTAAATCTCCCAGCCGTTCCGCCGGCGATCTCCGCGCCAGAAACTCCTGCTCATGTTTGGCAATTGTCTCGATGTGGTCTTGCACATGACTGTGTTCCTGCGCCTGATTCGAAATCACCATTGTTGGCCCTCGCACCGAATCTCGCTCTTAAAGAACTGCCCCGTACTCCCCGATTGTCTCGCACTGGAATCCAAGTGATGGAAGCTTTGTATCAGGGCTTGGCTGGTAGGGCGGGGATTCATCCCCGACGCCAAAAATCGGCACAAGAAACTTTGTGGGGCTTTAGCCCCTGCGGCAAAGAACGGAATGAGCAAAGCCATCCGGCCCTGAAACCGGACCTTCAACGAGAACAGCTTCGAGACTAGCGGAAGGAGCAGAGGCCTTCAGGCCTCTGAATACTGCGCCCGCCACGATTCGGCCTTCAGGCCCGGCCGCACTTGGACGAGGGCTGCGACGTCAACCATGGTTGTGTTCGTTTCAGGAAAGCTTGCGCAATGCCGGCTTTGCATCACCCATTTTGAGGAAGGTGCCGCAGCCACGCATGACCAGGACTGCGGCACTTTGAGCAAGCCGCTCAGCGATTGCCTTATGCAACCGGCGAGTGCAACCCTTCTCCAATCGTTGAGCGCTGCCGCATCGGCCACCGGCTGGCCTGCACAATGCAGATGACATGCAGAATCAGCAGCAACGGCACCGCGAATGTCGGAATCAAGCTCAACGGAAGAACATTCATCGCATTGGTTGGGATTCCGTGAGGATCGATCACTCTCGCAAGCGTGCCCAGCGTCACCGCTGTCACCAGGTCCGCAATTCCCAGCACCTGCCAGACGATGAAACTCGTACGGCGATCGGGACTCACCAGTCTCAGCGCTACGAAAGATGCGGTCGCGCCGATGGCGATATCTCCCCACCCGGCAGGCAACGCGAACATAGTCGGCAGAATGCCATAGGCGGCCAGAACTAGAAAAACAAACCCGGTGACTCTCCAGCTCTGAACCAGAGTCAATATCCGCGGATTCAACGACATTGTGAACTGCCGCAATCCCTCCGATTTCGCGAACCACACCAGGAACACAACGATTGGCGTCAAAGCTGCCAGCCCCAGTGGAAGCGGTGGATCGTTCGGGCCGGTCCTGTAGAGGTGCAGCGCAGAAGC
>Ga0307474_10001040_pt1 | contig 20152 bp, 34 predicted proteins | sample atmos_gasesECM1C_2_FD_203312 | JGI IMG/M metagenome (GOLD analysis project Ga0307474, IMG submission 203312) | Hardwood forest soil microbial communities from Morgan-Monroe State Forest, Indiana, United States - atmos_gasesECM1C_05 | ecosystem: Environmental > Terrestrial > Soil > Temperate... | reverse complement strand
CCGCGATCCTCGTAGACCATCCAGTTTCTCGCCGCCTCGTCGGCGTCCGCCTGCGCCTTGTCCCTCGTCATGCACACAGTGTGGCTGAACACCTCAGAGCGGTCCACGACGACGAAGATCGTCTCGGGCAGAGGCTTGCGTGGGGTCCTCTTCTTCGTCATCGAATCCTCTCAGCGCGCATGTTCCTCAGCGCGGTCCCCGAGATTTCTCGTGCGTGTTTTTGCACCGGAGTGCGGCTTTCTCGCCTGTGTGTATGTGCCCGTAGCCGCAGAACCAGCGGTCCTTCTTTGGCGGCATGAACCTAGGATCTTGCTTCGTTCCTCTCATCGAATCCTCCGAGCGCGCAGGGGACTCAACGCGCCTTGCGCCTTTTCTTCGGCTCTGCCGCAGCGCAGTCCGGGCAAAGATCGCGGTCATCACCTAGCACCCACTTGTCCTTGTCCGCCTGTTCGAGCACGTCATCGGCGTTGTCGTATGCCGATTCCGGTCCGCGCCTGCCGCACCCGTCGCAGTACAGCACCGTACCTCTGACTTCGATCGTCTCGTGCTTGATGCTCATCGAATCCTCCGAGCGCGCACGTCAGCGCGCAATGTCTGATGTTGCCCGCGTACCCGCTCGTCGCTTCACCTTCACGGGTTTCGCAGCGAGCGCGAGGATCTCCGTCGCCCGTTCCTCAGCGGCCCTCGTGCCCATCGAGCGCGTGGCTGCTGCGAGTGCGTCCTTGAAGCTGAGGAACGGCTCTCGAAACTTGCACGACTCCATGACAGACATGCCGACCCAGTAATCGAGCGGCTTCGTGACCACGCCCAGCCGCTTGCAGACGATCTGCTCTACGGCGCGGGCGCGAATCTCAGAAGCCGCCGCTCGGCCAGGCCCCAGGCGCTTCATCGCGACGGACACTCCCTCGTTCGACCACGGCCCGCGCATCTTCGCGTCGAGCGCGTGGGATGCTTCGTGCACGCAGTGCCGAAGGTCAGTCGCGTCAACACCGCGTGCGCGGAGTGCGAGGACAAGCCCCTCCGTGTCCGTCGTTGCGTCTTTCGTACTCATCGGTCCTTGACTCACTTCGTTTCGATCTGCCTTGTCAGTGTCAGCACGCAGGATTGCTACGCGCAACGCGCTCTACGACCACTCCGGCACACCGAGCCACCGACCGCCGGCAGCGTCGTACCGCAGCTCCTTGTTCTTGAAGACCTGCCCGTAGAGGTTGCCGACAGCTCGCTCCGCCCGCACCGGATCGCGCGCGAACACCTGTCGAAGGCCGCGCTCGATTTCGGCGAGCGTGAGACTCGGGTTGAGCATCGGCTTACCCAGCAGCCGCGCGCACGAGGTTGTTGAGCACAGCAACGAGGGCGCGATCCCAGTCGCACTCCTCGGCACCGGGAGTCGGCCGACAGTTCGTCAGCGATGCACCCTCGCTGTCCTCGATCACGCCGTCCTCACGCAGCTTGTAGGGGCCATGTGCAACGATGACCTCCAGATGTGCATCCGTCAGTTCGATTTCAATCGGCACCATCGACGCCTCCTCTCTCATCACGCCTCCTTGTGCAGGAGCTGCCAGAAACGCTTTACGTCGCCGCCCGACTGGAGGAACCACTCGATGCCGTTCTTCGTCTCCTCCACGGAGTGGAACCAGACCGCACCAGGGAGCGCGTGGCAACCGGCGCGCACCGCGATGAAACCGCGCGTCCTCCAGCGACCGTCGACCCAGAAGGGCTGGAACGCGTGGCAGATGGGCCGGATCGTGAAGCTCTTGTACTCGACCGACTTGAACGTCACGACCTCCACCGCCTCGACGATCATCTCGTGAAGCGTCGGCTTCTGGTCCTTGGGCCAGTCGATCTTCATCAGGGCCTCGACGATGCTCGCAGCGCGCTCCGCATCCGAATTCGCCGCGGTCCTGCGCTCCTCGATCGTGCTCTCGGTAACGACGGTCATTGTGGCCTCGATGCTTACGTTATACACCATGTATGACGTTCGCGCAAACAGCGAGCGCTTGCGGTAACAACGTACCCAGGGCCGGATGGATCACGACTGGGAGCCCAAGACTTTCGACGGCGATGGAGGGTTTCTCCAGTGCCGCCACTGCCACCTGAAGCACGACGATCGGAGCGGTGCGCCGCCGCGAACCGCAGAGGAGTGCAAGGCGGGCGGCGTGCGGCCGTGCTCCGGCCGGTTCTCGGGAGACTTCTACGGCGTCGTGCAGGTCATCGACGGGCGCAAGTCGTGGCTTCACGATCTGCGACTCGACGCGGCCCGACATGGCGGCGCAATCGACGCGCACTGGACCGCGAACGCGAACGACGCGTGGCACGGCAGCTTCGAGATGGCCGACTTCCTCGCGCGATTCTGGGCGGCAGGTTCGCAGTACCAGGGGACCAAGAGCGCGCCCATCGTGTCGGCGAGCTGCCTATTGACGACGCCAGCCTCCACCGACGAGTCACCCGTTGCGGTGGAAGCACCTGCGGATCCGCGAGAGGGACTCATCCGGATCATCGAGCTGTCACTGCGTGTCGTGAACCACCGCAGCTCACTGGGGCTCGACGAGACGGAGAAGCTCGCGCTCCTCTTCGTCGAACGGCTCGATCGCTACCTCGCCTCCATGGGCCGCGCAGGGCCGTACCGCTAGACGTCGACGTCCAGCGCGGCGCGCAGTCCTTCGGCGGCCAGTCCTCAGCGCCCAATGGCGCCGCGCAGTGCCGCCTTCACATCAGAGAGGCCAACGCGCGTGCACTCGCGCACACGCGCGGTCACGCTCGCGAACGGTCGCGAACGCGACCCAGGCACCAAACCGCAGGCTCGACCCAAGAGGTCGCACCGAGCCGCCGATGCCTGGATGGCCTTGCACGCGACGGAGCTACTTCTTCTTGCCCCGGCTCTTGCGTGCCTTCTTCTTCGCCTTCTTCTTCTTGGTAGCCATGGCTTCTTTCTCTTCCTCCGCACCGTGCGGATCCGTCGGGCGCGCCAGGATTGGCGCGCAGACCTTCACGCCGGAGGCGGTGACCTACGGGTCCTGTACGGGTGCGCACCATCGACCGCGCGCTGCCACGCTCAGGGAACCACGGCTCTTTGGACCCAGCTCCAGCTGGCCCATGGATCATCCATCCTCGGCAACAACGCACGTCGGGCGCGTACATGTCCGCTCGCCACCACGTGCACGGCTCCGATCACTCTCCGCGTGATCGCGGCGCAGGTACGTGCACCCGCGCCGTCGTCCGAGTCTTCGGACTGCATCGCTCGACCGCTCGCCGGCTGTCGGTGCCCACCCAGGGCTTCCAGACGCACGGCTCACGGTCGAGGACGTTGCTACCTGCCGCGCTTGCGGCTGCTCCTCCCCTTGCCCTTGCTGTGGCCACTGCGCTTCGTCTTGGTGGCGTCCTTCGCGTAGACGGTCCCGTCACCAGCGACGAACGTCAGGTGTCCATCCGGGCGTTGGACGTGACCGATTCGCTTCCAGCCCTTCCTCGTGTAGTCCATTCCGCAAGCGTCTGACACTACGTATTCGGTGTCAAGATCCTTCGATGCAGATCACGAACGATTTGTACGCGCGATCACAACGCTCACGCGTCGCTCCCGCGTACTCGCTCACGCGCTGCCACCGGAGACGACGACCGTCTTGTGCACGCGCATGCACGTCCACTGCGGTGGGCTCGCGCCGACGATGAGCCACATCGCCGTGCCCGCTGCGAGCACCGGGCTCGCTTGCCACGCTGGTCGCGAGAGCTGCGGGAAGTACTCCAGCAGCTCCGGCGCCTGCTCGATCTTCTCGACGCGCTCGGTAAGGCCCAGGAAGAGCGACCCGTCGTCCTCGACGCGCAAGAGACCGATGAGGTCATCGACCTCGCGAACGCGCTGCCAGCTCTCGTCGATCACGTCGAGATGCTCGCGAACTAGCGCCGTCGCGCGATCGTCGTCACGCGATCGTTCGAGCAGCTTCAGTCTCCCTTCCACGACGCCTTCTCCTAGGACGCTCCGGGCGGCCGCGAGTGGTCCGCCGGGACCCGCTCGCGTTCATAGCGGTCGAGAGGATTCTCGGTGTGGTAAAGCCGGTACACGCGTGCGCTCGTCTCCTCATCGCAGTAGGCGGCCGCGAAGTACCCGAGCATGTCGCGTACGATTCGCGTCGCGTCGGCCGTCGACCGGCCAAGCCGCTCACACTTGCGAACGCACACCTCAAAGGCGGCATCCGCCTCCTGCTGCGTCGTCGCCTGCGCGGCGCGATGATACAAAACCTCTGTCGAGGTCATCGTCCCGCTCCCATCATAGCGGCCACGCGGACTTGACGCACCCCACTTCTCCGTGACGCCATGTCCCCGCGGTCGTACCTATTCGCCTTCGACTCCGCCAAGAGGGCACGAGAGTTTGTCAGGCTCGTGGCGGGCTGCCTCGACCACGTCATCATGTACATCGACGATTGCCACGTGTACCTGCTGGATGGATCTGAAAACGGTCAGCACCGGGAAATCATCCGCCTGGCACGCAGTTCTTCAGCTCAACACCTGCGTGCCGATCCGGATGAGCCGACCAACACGTGACGGAGCCGTTCAGACCAGGCCGTAGTAGCGATGCGTGCCCTGCTTCGTACGCACGACGACGCCACGACGCATGAGGTCGTCGACACGCTTGGCGAAGGCCTCGGTCCCGAGACCCGTCTTCGCCTTGAGCTTGTCGCTGCGCACCGGCTTGCCCTTCGGCAAGTGCTTGAGCACGACGTCGTCGGAGGCCACCGCAGGGTGAGCCGACGTTTTGGCCACAGCTGGCGCCGCCTTCGACTTCGGCGTCCGTGCCGGGCGCTTCGGCACCGACTTGTCCGGACGCGCCACGGACTTCTGCTCCTTCTTCGCCACGGACTTCTTCTTCGCGGGCTTCTTCTTCACGGCGGATCCGCCGGTCTTCTTCTTGGGCGAGGATCGGACGACCGTCGGAGGCGTCGGAGCTAGCGACGACGGGATGGCAATCGTCGGTGGAACGATCAGGCGCTTGCCATGGAAGACCTCCTTCGGCCGACTCACGACGTGCGCGCGCTCGGGCGGAGACGTCGGCGCCGTCGAGAGCGCACCGTCACGCATCAGCTCTTCGAGCTGACCGAGAGGCTCCTTCAGCGCCTCCCGAACGATGGCGTTCCCGAACTCCAGGGCCAGATCCTTGAGCTTGTCGTAGAGCATGATCGTTGATCTCCTCCTCGCGCACCGTGTCCGTTATACATGGCGTTCGACGCCAGAAGCAATCGTCACAGATCGACGGGCGCCTTCGGGCGCTTGAGGCCCAGTTCCTTCATGACGAGCTGCAAGTCCTCCCACGCCGTCTTGCGCGCCTTGGCGTGCTCGTCTCCCGGTCGCAAGAGAAACGACGGGTGGAAGGTCGACATCACCATCTTGCTGCCGCGGTAGAGACGCCACTGCCCGCGCACCATGTCGATGGTCGCCTTGGTCTCCAGGATGGCCATCGCCGCCGTGTTGCCGAGCGCCACGATGACCTGCGGATCCACGAGCTTGATCTGCTCGTGCAGAAACGGCATGCACGCTGCGATCTGCGCCGGCTCCGGACGCTGATCCGGCCGGCACTTGAGCACGTTGCAAACGTAGACGTCCTTGTCGAGCGCGAGACCCATGGCCGCAATCATCTGGTCGAGAAGCTGTCCGGCACGCCCCACGAATGGCTGTCCCTGCCTGTCGTCATCGACCCCGGGCGCCTCTCCCACGAACATCACCTTGGGACTGAGACTCCCCCGGGAGAGGACGGCCTGAGTGCGAGCACTCCCGAGACTGCATCGACGGCACGCCTGCGCCTCCTCGGCGAGCTGCGCGAGACGCACCTTCGGCTCAACGACAAGCGCCCGCGGTGGAGCCGGCGCGGGAGGGGGCACCGTCGGTGGCAGCGACGCAACTGAAGCAAGTTGCACGGACTGCTGTGCTAGCGGAAGGGGCGCCACCGAGGGAAGCGGAGGCAACGGGTCCTCGGCAGGAACCACCGGAGGCTCATCGAGAGCCTGCGGCGGCGCAGGCGTAGGCTCTGGAGCGGTCACGACGGCCGGACGTCGACCTCTCGGAAAACCGTGTCCGCCAGTGTCTCGCTGCCACTCGACGTAGGCGCGTAGCGACGCCACCACCTGCGCGAAGTCCCGCCGGATCTCCTCCCTCTCGTCGGGCGGGACGTCTGTCACACGCCATGTATAACACGTCGGCTGGTCTTGACGACTACAACCTGCCGAGCGGCTTGCCTTCGCCCTGCCAGAGCCGAGCTACGTCCGGGCTCACGCCGTGGCGGGCAAGAAGCTCGCGCTTGGCGCGGTTCAGGAGGTCCCTCTCCGTCGACGGAAAGGCGAAGACCTCGTAGCCCTCCACCTTCGCGAACTCCTCCGCCTTGACCAACTCCTTGGCGAACTTGCTCTCTGGGAGGCTCTTGCGCCAGATGAGCGCCCTGGCAACCTTGATGTCGCGCGTCTTGTGGCGCTCCCCCAGATCGACACGACCACGCGCCGTCACCTCGAAGTCGTCCTCGATCCTCGACAGCACAATCGTCGTCGGCATGTGACCCCAGCTCGGCAAGAGCTTACGGCAGTCGCCTCGCTTCGAGCAAGACGGTCTCGACTCGTGCCGTGGTAAAATCGAAGGCCATGCACACCACGACGATCAAAGACGACGAAGGGCGCCAGTGGGTCATCAACCACCACGGTGACTGGAGCGGTCTCGCGACCGTCGACCGCTTCGACGAGAACAACAAGTCCGTCGAACACTACGAGCTGCCTGGCTGCCTCTTTCGCGACGCATGCCGTGTTGACGTGGCTCGTACGATGATCTCCGCGCTGGAACAGAAGTTCCTGTAGCCCACATGAGCCACGCAGCACCCGCGAGCGTTCCCGAGCACGCCAAGCTGCTCCTGCACGCGGGCGGACCCCTCCGTCGCGGACCGCTCACCCGGAGCTGCGAGTACCAGTACCGCTCGATGCACGACGGCCGGAGCGTCGATCGGTCGTTACCGTGCGACGTCAGCGAAGCCAAGGCTCGCTTCGACGAGCACAAACGCGCGGTCCTGGAGAAGCGATCGCCTACAACGTACGCGTTCACCATCTCCACGCAGTGGAGCGTCGAGAACTTCCTACTGGACGTCCCGCGCTACTAAGCCGCCCACGCCCACGACGATGCCTCCCGCCTTGGAGGCCATGTGTCCAAGCGTGTCAGTGAGTGGGTGGCTCCGAGGACACACCCATCGCCTGCCGTCTGGCGGTACGATGGACGATCATGAGCAACACGACTCTGTGGAACGTCATCCTCATCCTGGCAGGGTCCGGAGTCGCCGTAGGAGGCATCTTCGGCGAGGGCTACGACAGGGCTAAGTTCGCGTTGGCAAAGTGGTGGCGAGTGTGGAGCTACGTGACCACTCGTGGCTGGATCATGCTGGCACTGACCGGCCTCGTCGTCGTCGCCAGCGTCTGGAAGTACCAGCACGACTTCGCCGATGCGATGGCGAAGGAGGTCCAGCTCGCCAAGGAGCGCGACGAATGGAAGCGCCGCGGCGACGAGCGCACGAAGGCCACCCAGGACAAGCTCGATGCTCTCGGCAGCGAGAACGCGGGCCTGAAGGACGACCTGAAGAACCAAGGCGACGAGTTCGCACGGCACATGGCGGTCCTCAAGGAACAGAACGACAGTCTCGCCGGACAGTCGACCGCCCTGCGTCGGCAGCTCGAAGAGCTGAAGAAGGACTCCGAGGGCATGGTCCTGGCAACGGCGATGGCCGGCAGCACGACGTCGGCCAGCGTTCTCAGGGCGCGTGACGATTTGCAGCAGGAGATCAAGGTGAGCACCGACGTGCTGGGTCAGTCGGTCTCCAAGTACGACGACGCGCTTTTTCACCTCGTGAGCGACATGCACGAGAAGGACGTCGTCCCGATGCACAACGCTCTTGACGGTCGGGGACGCACCGATGAGGACTTCCCCACGCTCAAGAACATCAAGGACGAATGCGCGAGTCAGGGCGACATCGAGAGCGTCTTCAAGGGCCCGCTCGCGAAGACTCTGTGCCCGGCATGCACGTGCACGTGCGGAACTGCCACGGCCCTACCGCCCGTGGAACCGAAGCCGACGGCCAGCGTGCCGACAGAAACGGCTAGTCACTGACGCCGTTAGCGAGTCAGTCGTTCCGGCACACGCGCGGCTGCACCAAGAATCGCATTCAGTCGTCCTGTCGTGATGGTACACAAGCGCCTGGACCCGATGCGGCTAAGCCAAGCGCGAGCTTCGCGCATACGAAAGCCTGGAGGCAGCGTCAGCTCGGGCAACGCCGCAAACAGCCTGGTTCGCGTCGGCGACAAGTACAGAAAATCGACGAGAGCCTTCTCTGGCGTCGCCATCTTGATCCCCGATTGAGGATCGATGGTGAAGCCGCCAAACAGCTCCGGCTGCACGTGGTGCACGCTATACGTACCGACACCTGTGTCGATGCGTGACGATCTAGCCAGCGAAACAAGATACGTGATCTCTGGTATCTGGTCGATCATTCCGTGCTGATAGAGCGCCGTCTGAAGGGAGACGTAGCTCGGGTACGGAGCAGTGACGTGATCGGCCACGACCATAGGATCCGTACGCTCTTGTAGCGCCCATAGACCCTTGCGAACTGGCGTGATGAGACCCACATCTGCGAACCGACGTAGAGCATGACTCGCCGCCGGCACCGACATGCCGATTACGGCCGCCACGTCGGATGTTGTCACAGCAGCCAGCTTCAGACTTCGCAAGCGCGCAAGAATCTCTCTGGACGTCATAGCGCCTCCTCCAAAGCTGTGATGACGTGCAGTTGGATCGTGGACCACGCCTCAGGCGTGCTGTATGTCGTCGCTTGATCTGGCACGAGGTAGCTCACGACTTGCGCTAGGTACTCCGAATAGCTAACCGAGGCAGCACGATCCATCGCCGCGCGCAGCATGCTGCGCACAGGACCGAGAGCTGTCGCATCTCCACTGGGTCGCGAGAACAAGGTGGCCAAGTCAAAAACGTCGCGCGCCTGCGTGGTGGCCCGTCCAACCAGCGCACGGACCTTCTGTTGGACGGCTGTAGGGACGCGATAGTGAGGCGCAACGAACGGCAGAAGACCATGCGTTCGAGCCATGCCTAGCGAGATCGGCTCAACTTCCGCCGACGACGCGTCTGTCTGTGCTCGCCGCGAGAATTCGATCTTAGTGTTCAGCGGAACGGCATGGCCATCCGCCGCAAGCATCAGCTTCCAGCGCTGCGTCGTCTCCGTCTGCTTCGGCGTGCTGACACGCTCGATCCTGACTCCGCGACTCAGTAGCGCCGACGTGAGAGGAGTCGACTGGAGAACCCTGGAAACGCGTTCTTTGAGTGCATATGCGGCGACGCGGCCGGTAACGTCAAGGTCGAGGTCTTCCGAGTACCGGATGCTGTCGAAAAAGAACCGAAGGTTGCAGCCACCTTTGATCGCGCACGCAACCCGGTCTGGTCCGGCCATGAACAATCGACAAAATTGGAGGTGAAAGTGTTCGACCGTCTGCTGCCGCGATAGACCGGGACGCATGAATGTAACGATACGTGGTGTTGCCGTGCCTGTCAAGACGGCGTAGTTTACCTTGTCGCCACAGGACGTGTGGAGCGTGGGCCATCTACCGGCCGCGCGATGACCGACGCGACGAACGCTTGGCGTCGATCACCTTCTTCACGAGCACCGTGGCGTCACTCAGCGTTGTCTTCGGCAGGGTGCCGCTGGAGACGCTGCTGCCCTTCTTCATGCGGAAGTGCGTACCCCGCGCGCTGTGCGACATGTTCACGACGTACTGCTTGTAGAGGAACGCGTGCTGACGCGCGCTGGAGACGTCTCCATGACGTGCGGACCTACGAGTACTCGGCACCTCGTCCTCGTCCTCTCCCGCTTCTTGCCTCTGCTTGCGGTCCTTCTCCTTGATCCAGTCCTCGGGGGACTCGTAGAAGGGCTCCTTGTCCAGGTAGGGCGCGATCGCGTGCAGCCCCTTGTAGCCGTCGTCGTAGTATTGGTCCGAGGTTCCGTGGTCCTCGATGCGCTTGGCAAGCGCGTCGGGCACCCTGCGCGCCTCGACAGAGAGCGTGGGGCTCGTGCTCCAGGCGCAGCGGCAGCCAGTAGCGCGGGTTCGAGGCCCCCGGCGAGGCCGACCCTCCCCAGAGAGCGCCACCGCGGACCCAGTCGCCCGGGTAGGCACCGTAGATCGCAACGACCAGATCCTTGCTCATGACAAGCTTCCTCTCACACGCGCGCCCGACCGAGCACGACGTCGATGTCGCTGTCGGCACGCTGGATGATCTTCAGCAGGTACACCATCTCCATCTTGTACTCGGACGGCTCGCGCGGTCGTCGCAGAAACTCCAGAAGGCGGTCGCGTACGATTTGCACGTTCTGGCGCGCATCAACCGCGGCAAGTAACTCGCTCGCACTGAACTTCGCCACGATCCTTCTCGCTCACGTCCGAGGACGACCGAGGACGACGTCGATGTTGCCCTCAGCTCGTTCGAGCATCTTGAGCACCTCGGGAAGCCACGCAATGACCTCCTCCGAGTCACGCTTGCGCGAGTCGTACTCCCTGAGCAGCAATCGAACGTCGTCGCGCGCCTTGCGAACGTCACGGTGCGCGCTGTTGATCGCCGCCTTCTCCACGCTGTTGAACGTCGACACGGGGCTCGCCTCCAGGGCCGAGAATACACCAGCTCGACCACGGATGTCGTGAACCGTCCCTCACTGCCTCTCGGCACCGAGCGCGGCGAGGACGACCCAAAATGCCCAGCACCAGGCCGCGGCCGCGAAGCCGTTCAGGACGGCCAGCTCCACGTGCTGGAAGGCGACCCCGCCGAGCGAGGTGGGAGCCCACCCGAGTGGCTCCTCGACCGCGCGCAGCCGGAGCGGAGAAAGCAGCGCACCCACCCACCATCCCGTGCACATGGGACAGCGCAGCAGGTGCGCCAGGTCGACGACCTTGTCGTCAGGACCAGAACCGTCGCGACTTGGATCGAGCGGGAACCGCCGCCGCAGTGGCGCGCCGATGCGAGACTTCGTGACCACAATCGCGACCCCGAAGGTCACAAGGAGCCACGCGATCAGCATGCGACGCGCTGCCTACGGCGGCTACCGTAAGCACCCACCCGCACAGCGACGAACCAGATTCCTGAGGCGCCACGATTGAAGCTTGCTCATCGACGAGACCTCCATCGCTTCCACCGTACCACGATCTTCACCTTCTGGAATGAACGTGACTACTTGGATGATGCGAGGTCTACCCACCGTGGCGATCTGTACGGGCCGAGCAGACCGACAGGCAGATGAGGTAGGCACACGGCACTACTCGATGCCGAACAGCTTCTTCGGATCGGCCGTGAACGTCATGAACATGACCTTCGCCGCACGAAGACGCTGCCCCAGCAACACGGCCGTGACACCGTGCGGCCAGACGAGCACCTGCTTCTTCTTCGGCGAGTTGTTGTCGTAGTCGAAGCCGAAGCGCTCCGCGTTCGCTCGGCCCCATCGGCGTGGAGTCGTTCCAATGGGCACCTGGACGACGAAGAAGGTCTCCTTGGCCATCAGCCGTGCAGCCCCAGCTGACGTCGCTGTTCGACGCTCAGCTCATTGATGTGGCGCGCCGTCGCTCCCTCCTCCCGCGCGTGCTCACTGGCTCGCGTCTCGTTCACGAAGCGACTGAGGAACCGAATGCCCTTCGGCGTCTGCTTGAAGACGATCCACGGGCGTGAAGACACGAACTGGCCGCTGCGCCGCTCGCGATGGAGGTTCGCCATGATGACACGGCCGTGCTCGTTCACCTCCATCGCATGGAACGGCTCCGTCTCCGGCCCACCTGGACGCGGCGTCGCGCCCTTGAGCGGGCGACGGAAAAATTCGGCACGCGCTCCAGACGCCATCTCATGGAGCGTCTTCTCGGCCCAGTCACGCGCCTTCGGGAACGTGTGGAAGGCATCCTCTCGCCCATCCGAGAGGCGCACGATGAAGTCACCCGTCCTGTGCTCCTCATGGCGGTGGGCATGGCGCGCTCGCTGGAAGTCAGCGCTGTCCGCTGCCTTCCTGAGTTGCAGCAAGGCCATCTCCTTCCAGAAGTCGTCGCTTGGACGGCTTCGCCTCTGCGCCGACAAGCTCGGCGCCCCGTAAGCCATCGGCCACGGATCGAGCACACCCGTGTGCTCGTTGATCGTTCCGATCGTGATGTTGGCCGGAGCGTTGGACTTGCCGGCGGTCGGCGCGAAGTCCTTCTTCCGAACGGACACGATCCAACTGTCGTCGCTGCGCTGAAAGTGCATGGCTTCGCGCCAGAATACCTCGACTACCCGTAGACCCGCTAGCAGCGACCGGCGTATCATCGATCGCGACATGGCAAGCCCCTCCAAGCGTCGCACGAGTCGTCGATCGGGCAAGTCGGCGACGACCGCACGCGCAATCAGTCTCCCGCGCCTTACCCGCCTGTTCGACGCCATCGAGCGCGAACTCCATCAGATGCGTAGCTCGGTGGATCTGTACCGGAAGGATCCAGGACGGTTCCGGCCACAGTTGGAGAACGCCGCGAACGCCGCCGTCCAGGTGCAGAACGCGGCCCGGGTCATCCTCCGCACCCTCGATGAGGGCGCGTGAAACGCCGATTCGGCGCCATGGCAGCAAAGATCCTCGAACCCGAGGATGCCCGAAGGGAAGCGCGCCGCGCTCGGCACGCAGGGCACCTCGACGAGGAGCAGTTCTACATGGGCTACGCCACAGGCCTCGTCGAAGCGTACGTAGGCGCCCGGCGCGATCCGCACATGCGAGTCGACAGGACCGTCTTCGCGCACGGCTTCAATCTCGCCTACGACACGATCGAGAAGCGCGGCGAAGTTGGGAGCCGCGCCCTCGGTCAAGGAGGACGCCTGCCGCGCATGCCGCTCTTCGCGAACATCAAGCGCACGAGTCGCAAGAGCGCGCGCAAGAGCAGGCCCAGGGCGTCCACGCGTCGTAGCTCGCGCTGAGCCATTGCCCAAACGTTAGACTCAACGTATAACGTACGTCTTCCATGACGTCCGGCTACACGATTCCGCGAGAGAAACTCCTCGGTATCCGCCGCGTGGTCGTGCACAAGGACTGCCCGGACGGTCTGGCATCGGCTCTCCTCATCGCCGACGCTCTTGCGGAGCGATGGGCAAAGCCAGATGGCAAGGACGTCCAGATCGACTTCATCCACAACAAGACACCCGAGCACCTGGCGCTCGGTCCCGAGCCGGGCCTTCTGCTGTGCGACATCGCACCGCATCCGGACCGCGCCAAGGACTTCGCAGCAAGCGAAGAGGTCATCGTCCTAGACCACCACATTGCCGCACGCGAAATCGTGCAAGCGTGTCCCCTCGGCGTCTACGCCGCCGAGAGCACGGGGCTGTCGGGAGCGTCGCTCGCCTTCCAGGAGGTGTGGGATCGCATCCATCCACATCGCGCACGACTGGAACTGCGAGACCGCGTCGAGACCGTCGCGCTGCTCGCCTCCATTCGCGACACCTTCCAGCGGGAGCACCCGCGGTGGACCGAAGCATGCGGGCAGGCCGAGGTCATGCGCTTCTACGGCGATCCGAAGCACTGGCCCTTCGACCACGTCTTCGAGGATGCCGCGTTCTGGCGGCAGCGCATGACGCTCGGTCCGGTGCTCCTCGAACGTCGCGCTGCGGCCGTGCAGCGCGACATCGCGAACGGCATGCGGTTCACGACGGAGGCAGGCACGCGCGTGCTGCTCCTCAACGGCCTCGGTCAGGCATCGGACGTGGCCGACGCGCTCTCTGGCAAGGTGGACCTCGTCATCGGCTTCCTCTACTCCGCGGAGACTGGCACGCCGCTGCTCATCGTCACCGCGCGCAGTGGAACCAGCGATTTCAACTGTGCGGCCTTGTGCAAGGCGTACGGAGGCGGCGGCCACACGGGCTCGGCGAGCTTCCGCAAGCCCGTGCACTCACGGCACCCCGAGCCCTACACGCACCTGCGTAAGCTCATCGAGAAGTACGAGAGGTCGACGGTCACGTCGAAGGGTGACTGACTGCTACTCTACAGCCTCTACAGTCGGAACCGCTGCGGCACGACGCGCCACTTCGAGACGACCTCGTCGCGCTTGTTGATGCCCTCGACGACCATACGGAGCTGCGAGTTGATGTACGCCCGGTCGACGCCGTGCCAGCGTGAACCGGCATCCGTGATGAGTTCCAGAGCGCCGTAGGACTCCGAGATCGGAATGCGACGCGCTCGACGAGCCTCCGCGCTCTCCGGCGGGTAGTACTTCGAGGCGAGCACCGGACGCATGCCACGAAGAGTCATGACCTCCGTGGGCGCGTACCGCGGCGTCGTGTCCCACGTCGCCGGTCGATCGGCGGCATTGCCGTGCCTGCGTTTCGAGTGAGGTCGACTGGACCGACTGCGGCGCTTCGTTGCCATCGAAGGCTGATGGTACGGGAAGTCGTCGCGGACGACTAGAACGATGGTGGCCGAAGGACGCCACATTCATGCATGCGACACGCGACGCCATGAACGACGCGCTCGAAGACGTCACTACCTCATCGCGGGCGGCGCTGTCGGCCTGTGCGCGACCAGGGCGACTTTGGCGCTCCTGGCTCGACCTGCCGCTCGTAGCCAGCGGCATCGGTGAAGCTTGCGACGTACCACTGAGGCGGCTGCATGTGTCCTCTGTAGCTTGCGCCGTCGCCGATGAACGCCTCGGCCCACTCTTCGGCGGCTTCCTTCGAGTCGAAGAGACCGACGACCTCGGGTCCCACCACGATGACCCACTCCACGCGAGGTACCCTGATCCGACGTGCCACCATGGGCGCGATCCTACGCGTCGCGCGCTGCGCGCAGCAAGGATTTGCTGGACTTGCGCCACTGTCAAACACGAAGTATAACATTCACTGCTCGCCATGCTGGGTCGAGAGGTTCACCGCGATGGACTGGGAGCCAATCATCCACAACACCTTCTCGACCAGCTGAACTGAAGGAGACAGGCAGACGCGATGTCCAACAGTCCCGTTCGCAGCGAATGGAAGCAGTCTCTCACCCACAACAACAACACGATCACCGCCGAAGGACGGGAGGGCGACGAGAGCATCCAACTGACCATCGAAGAGCCAGGTGCTGGCCTGATCTTCAGACGCAAGGCAACCATGACCGTCACCGGCACAGACTGGGAAGGGTTCGTGGCCAAGATCGCGCGCTGCCGGCGCGACCAGCCCAAGGACGCCACGGCTTCGACCGAGACGAAGTAGGGTTGGGCATGAGGTCCACGTACGACATCTGCGTTCGGTGCGGCGGGCGCCGTGCGGCTCATGATGCCGAGTCCCCGCACGACTGTCCCTACACGGAGTGCGACGGCTTCCGTGAGTCGGGCCGGTTCCTTCAGCTCTACTGCGGCAACGACATGGCCTCTGCCGATTGGCGTCTGCAAACGGTCTTCATCGAACGCGAAGACCTCGCAGCGTGGCATGGTCGACCGCTGGACGAGCCGACCGTTCAGATCGCGTTTCACAAGTCGACATGGAGGATCGTCTCGTGAACCACTACGACACGCTTGTCGCTGACAAGATTTGGGCGAGCGACGAGGTCATGCCATCTGGCGACCAAGCGCACAACCAGAAGGCACCGCCCAACTGGTTCCACGAGCATGTCGAGTACGCCGCGGAGTTGTACGGACTCGAACGTGGCCTGCCAGAAAACGTGTCGGACAAAGAGTACACGATCTTCGTCATCGACAACGAAGGCGGCTCTCACACGTTCGCCGTTCGTGTCCGCCGACAGCTGGTCGCATACGCCACCAAGAGCCACCGCAGCACGGACGGCGGATGCCGCACCGGATAAAGGAACCAATGAACACGACCTCCGGCCTCAACATGGGCCGCCTTCAAGTGAGACCCAGCGAGGTGCTCACGGACGTCAAGATCCGCTGGACTCTCACCGAGGGCCGCGTCCTCGTGGAGCTGAGTTACCACCATCCGTCGGGTCGAGTCTTCGAGCACAACCTCTCACCGCAGGCGCTGCGACGCGGCTCGGCATCGATCTCTACAACAAGGTCTGCGCTGCGCTCCGCGACGCGATGACGCGCGGCCTGAACAGCGACTAGGGACACGCGAACGATGAGTAGCTCTCTTCCCTATACGCTCGGATCGAACCTCGACCTCTCCGCTCATCGAGCGGAGGAGCGCCGCAAGCGTGAGCTTCGCGCGATCGAGGTCTGGGACCAGCTCACGGCCGCGCTGCGTGCGCTCGGTCTCAAGGTCAAGCGAGCCCGCGAGCGCGGCAACGCCAGACGCATCAAAGAAATCGACGGCGTCGAGTGCACGGGCTTCCGGGGACTCGTGACCATCGACTGGCTGATCCCAGACACGCGCGGCATGCGGATCGTCGTCCGGCCACCCCGACCCGCCAGGCCGTCGCAGTTCCGCGCTTCCGCGTCCGGCTCCGATTTCAAGCGCATCGCCACCGCCATCGCCGAGGCCGTCGCCTCAACGCACAGTGCGCGGGCCGACCGTAACGCCGCAGACCGCAGCGCGAAGTCGAACGAGCGGGCCCTGCGCCGACTGCGACGCAGCGCCCCCGAGCTGGCCCAGGTGCTCGACGAGACCGTCAACGCGGAGGCAGCCGGCTTCTTCGTCACCGCCGGCCCGCTTTCCGTTCAGGCTGTAGAACGGATCGCCAAGGAGGTCGCCAGGGACGCAAGGGCCAATAAAACGACAGCGGTGTCGCGCGGTTCCGACATGCGCAAAAATCGATAGCCGACACTTGCACGCGTGTCATACGCGGCGTATAACAATGACATGAACAGCGCCGCCTCTGCCCCTGCTCCGGCCGCCGCCTCGATGCGCCGGAACGACCGCGCCCAGAACTGCGCCGTCTGCGGTCAGCTCGTCGAGCCGCGCAAGGGGTTCCTCTTCCGGAGCAAGCGCTGGGAGGTCAAGTGCGAGCCCTGCGCGGGCATCGTGCCGGAGCCCGAGGCCGTGCACATCGCGCTCAGCGGCAAGCAGATCACCATCAAGACGACCGGCCCCCGGATGGACCAGGACCGCTTCGCGGCCTACCGCAAGGCCATCGAGGGCGCGCGCTGGTCGGGCAGCGAGAACCTCAACCGCGCCGACATGGACAAGGCGCCCGGCATCATCAAGCGTCTGAGCGAGGCCGGCTTCGTCCTGGAGGTCGATCCGGCCGTCTCCGGCGCCGTCCACGCCGTCGTGGATGCCAACCGCTCCGCCGTGGCCTCCGCGACCGCCAACGCCGATGCGGTCGACGCGATGCTCAAGGAGCGCGGCATGAGCCTCTACCCCTTCCAGCGGCAGGGGACGGCATGGCTCGCCAGCCGCGTCGGCGCCCTGCTCTCCGACGAGATGGGCCTCGGCAAGACCATCCAGACGCTCGCCGCGCTTCCCGGCGGCTCCCGCACCCTCGTCGTTGCTCCCGCCGTCGCCAAGGGCGTGTGGGCTCGCGAGTGCCGTAAGTGGCGCCCGGACCTGACTCCGAACGTCCTCTCGGGTATCGGCACCTTCCGCTGGCCGGAGCCCGGCGAGGTGCTCATCACGAACTACGACATCCTCCGGTCCGAGCCGACTCCCATCGTTCCCGAGATGCCGCGCTCCGCCGAGCAGGAGCCGAAGGGATCCACAGACCCGATGCCCGTCGCGATGGGCGACACCGTGACGCTGATGATGGACGTCCCGCACGGCACCTATGTCGTGCAGCGTCAGCAGAAGGAAGTCTGGAAGCCGATCACGATGACGGCCAACTTCCAGGAGGCGCTCGCCATCTACCGCGAGGAGCTTCTCAACGCCTCTCCGAAGAACGCCGGAAAGCCCGTCAGCATCCGCATGGCCGGTCTCGATGGCACCGTCGTGCACAGCGTCGCGGGAGCCGCCGCGGTGACCGCAGACGAGGCAACGGCCGTGTACCGCGGCCTCATGGCCATGAGCGACTGGGCGCACCATGCCGGTGGCCTCGGGCGGCGCGCGCCGTTCCGCTACGCCTTCACGGTGCAGGTGCTGAGCTGCAAGGAGGACGGCACGCCGACGGGCACGCTGGCGTCATGGAACGACGCCTCGCGCATGTCGCTCGATTCCGCCGATCGCCGCGTCTCCGTCCCCAAGGGCACCAGTCACGTGCGCATCAGCTGGGAGGTCTTCAGCAAGGACAAGATCGTGACCTTCGGCGTCGGCTTCAAGCCGCGTCGCTCTTGGTCGGATCCTCCCGAAGGCGTCATCCTCGTCGGCGACGAGGCGCACCTCATCAAGAGCGCCAAGGCCGAGCGCACGGGCCTCTTCCGCGCCATCAGCGAGGACGTCCGCGCGAACAAGGGTCGCTGCTGGCTGCTCACCGCGACGCCGCTGCTCAACGCCGCGCCTGAGCTGTGGAGCGTCCTCCAGGCAGCGGGCATCGCGCAGGAGGCGTTCGGCAGCTGGCCGAACTTCATGCGCCTGTTCGGCGGTCACGAAGGCAGCTTCGGCATCGAGTGGGGCGGCGAGATCAGCAGCGAGGTTCCGGGACGCCTCCAGCGCGTCTGCCTGCGGCGCCTCCGCCAGCAGGTGCTCCCCGAGCTGCCGACCAAGCGCTACCAGACCATCCCCGTCGAGATCGGCGCTGCGACGCGCAAGCTCTGCGACGAAGCCCAGGAGTTCCTACGCCAGCACGGCGTCGACCTGACGGGCGACGTCACTGCGGCTTCGCTCGCGCGCTTCGCTGTCCCGAGCTTCGCGAAGATAGCCTCAGCACGAGCCGCCCTGGCGAGCGCGAAGATCGGCGCGATGCTGGAGGTCGTCGACAGCTTCGAGCAGCAGTCCGAGCCCCTCGTCGTCTTCTCCGCGCACCGCGCGCCCATCGACCTGCTCGCCAAGCGCCCGGGCTGGAGGGTCATCACGGGAGACACCCCGAACGAGGAGCGCACGGCCATCGAGGAGGCGTTCCAGCGCGGCGAGCTGAAGGGCGTCGGCGCCACGATCAAGGCGGGCGGCGTCGCCATCACCCTCACCAAGTCGGCCTTCGCACTCTTCGTGGACCGCGAGTGGAACCCGGCGCTCAACGACCAGGCCGCGGACCGCGTCTGCCGCATCGGACAGGACCGCGGGTGCCTCATCATGACCCTGGAGGCCGAGCACGCGCTCGACGCGCGCGTGAACGAGCTGCTCGCCGCCAAGACGGAGATCATCGCAGCGAGCGTCCAGGCCGCCTCGCGGATCGATGCGCCGCTGCCCGAGACGACGCTCTCCGTCGACTTCGACAAGCTCGCGGCCGACGCGCAAGCGCGCCGCGAGGAAGCCGACAAGGCCCGCGCCGAGGCCGAGCGCGTCGCCGCCGAACGCGCCACTCTGGCCGCCGCCAGGAAGGAAGAGGAGGAGAAGACCGAGAAAGAGCGCAAGGAGCGCGAGAAGAAGGCGAAGCGCTACGAGGCCGCCACGGTCCGCGCGCGTGCCCGCGGGTGGCTCCAGGCCACGGAGGAGCCAACCCGCCACGCGCCGCGCACGGCGCGCGAGCACTGGGCCGCCCAGGCGCTCCTCGCGCTCGCGGCCGACGATCCCGACTTCGCGCAGGAGGACAACGGCATCGGCTTCAGCAAGTCGGACGTCGGCCAGGGCCACTTCCTGTCGCTCGACATGCAGCACGGTCTCACGGACTCGCAGTGGGCCATGGCGATCCGCCTGTGCAGGAAGTACCACCGCCAGATCGGCCACTGTCCGGCCGCCGAGCCGACCGACGTCCCCGAGACGACTCCCGCGGTCGAGTCGACAACCGACGGAGACGTTCGATGAGGAAGTTCGTCTCGTTCAACGTCGCTCCGCGCTACTCCGGCGGCAGCCCCGCCGGAGTCGACGAAGAGACGGCACTTCGCGTCGCGGCTGAGGAGAAGGAGTCCATCCGCTTCGTGCTCGAAGGCTGCGAAGGACCAGAGGCCAAGTCACGTGCCGAGCGCCTCGGCCTGCGCGGCATCGTCGAGCAACGGACGGAGAAGGGATCCGGCAAGAAGGAAGGATGGGAGGTGCTCGACCTCTGCACAGGCGAGCGGTTCTTCCGTCTCAGTCACGCAGCACTGCGCAAGCTCGGCTGGGTCGAGTACCGCGAGCTGCCCAAGAGCAAGCAGAAGCTCATCGACGACAACCCGCCGACCGACATCGAGGACCCGAAACGCGGCTGGTA
>Ga0307474_10001039_pt1 | contig 20152 bp, 17 predicted proteins | sample atmos_gasesECM1C_2_FD_203312 | JGI IMG/M metagenome (GOLD analysis project Ga0307474, IMG submission 203312) | Hardwood forest soil microbial communities from Morgan-Monroe State Forest, Indiana, United States - atmos_gasesECM1C_05 | ecosystem: Environmental > Terrestrial > Soil > Temperate... | reverse complement strand
TTCCCTGTGACCTCCGGCACAGCTTCCTCGCCCACGCTGGACTCCAATAGACGGTTATCCTAACCCGCCATTCTCAGCCCAAGGAGACATGCCATGAGCACTGTCGTTCTCGACAAGAAAGCCGACCTCGCCGGACCCGGCATAGGCAATTACACCGAACTGGAGCGCATTCTGCCCAGCGACTATCACTCCCTGCTGACCCCCAGGGAAACACAAGAAGCCATTTTCCGGGTCAAGCGTTACATCGAAGATAACCTTTGCAAGGAACTGAATCTCCTCATGGTCGAGGTCCCACTGGTTGTCGACGTCGACAGCGGCGTCAACGACATGCTCGATCGCGACGGTTCGCGCACTCCCATCCAGTTCCACATCGCAAATGACCGCAACCAGCATCCCCTCGATGCTCAGGTCGTTCAGGCCGCCACGAAGTGGAAACGCGTCGCGCTCAGACAGTTCGAATGCAAACCCGGCGAAGGCATCTGCACCGACATGCGCGCCGTTCGCAAAGATTACTTCCTCGACCATGACCACAGCGCCTACGTCGATCAATGGGACTGGGAACGCGCCATCACTCCCGCGCAGCGCAAGCTCGATTTCCTGAAAGCCATCGTCAACAAAATCTGGAAGGTCATCGTGGGCGCCGAGCAGTTCGCTCTCGAAATGTTCCCCCAACTGCGCGATCCCCGTTACCCGGCCCTGCCCCAAGATCTGATCTTCCTCCACGCCGAGGAAATCCTCGAGCTCTATCCCGACCTGCCGCGCAAGCAGCGCGAGACCGCAATCCTGCAGAAGTATCCCGCTATCTTCATTATTGGCATCGGCTGGCCCCTGAAAGATGGTTACCCGCACGAGATGCGCGCTGCCGACTACGATGACTGGGTTACCGACACCAGCGCCGAAACCGACCAGCCCACGCACGGCCTGAACGGCGACATCCTCGTCTGGAATCCCGTCACCCGCCGGCGCCACGAGCTGAGTTCCATGGGTATTCGGGTCACGAAGGAGACCCTCCGGCAGCAGCTCGAACTCAGCAAGCAGACCGACTTCCTGCGTCTGCCGTACCACCGCGCCATTCTTGAAGATCGCATACCGCTTTCAATCGGCGGGGGCATCGGCCAGTCCCGCACCCTGATGTTGCTGCTCCGAAAGGCGCACCTCGGAGAAGTCAGCGTCACTGTATGGCCGAAAATCCTTAAGGATATCTGCGCAAAGAAAAACATCTTCGTGATCGAGTGATCTGGACTTCACAACCGTGACATTCAGAGGCGGCCTCAGCCGCCTCTTTCTTTTTCATGAGGCACTCAGTCCGCCTGTTCGCTGGCTACTGAAATCTAAGTGCCAAGAACTAAGTGCCAAATGCTGAATCCTGATTGCTGAGTGCCATCAATCCCCTGCCGCATTCTTCGACTCATCCTTCTTCCGATGAAAATCGAGTCCGAAGGCCGGCTGATCCCGGGTTCCGGTCACCTTGATCGGCAGCACAGTGACTCCGTTTTTGCGGAAGAATGGATCGAACGGCTTCAACAGAAATGATTTGATACCCGTTGTCGCCTGCGAGAGCTTCGCCTGCAGCCGCAACGTGCCATGAAAGTCCAGCTTCTCGTCGCGCAATCCGTAGGTGCCCGTTAACTGCACGGTCGCACCCGTCACTCCGAAGGTAAGGTCGCGAAACGTGATCTGCCCATCCCGGAGGAGAAAACTTCCCTTCAGTTGTGACACCGCGCTTCCGGCATCTTCATCGCTGGGCTTGCCTTGTCCACGGCGGCTGAGGTTTTCGAGCTTCTCGCGGACTTCCTGGCTGGCGAACTGCGCCGCCCCGATTCCAAATTTCCCGTCAAGTCGCAACCGGTCAACTATTTCGCCCGCGCCAGGCGGCAAATCGAATTTTGTCGTCAGCCGCACCGCGCCGGTCATCAAAGGATGATCCGACTTCACGGCCAGTCGCAGCAGGTCCTCCAAGCGCGCCTCATCCGTCGCCACATCCAGCACGATCTCCCGGCCCGGCTTCCCCGCCGGTTTCACGATGCCTCCGTTGCACACCAGCGTCGTATTCAGAAATTGCGCAATCACCGGATGCAACAGCGTGTCTCCGTTCGTGCCGTCCACCGTTGCCTGATACGCGGTTCTCAGTTTCAACGGATGCCCTGCAATCGAAATCGTGAAATCCGGCGTCAGCGTCTCGCCTTGCACGGCGATACTCTCGAGCACGCCGCCGAATTTCCCCTGCGACGAGAGAATCCCCGAAATCCCGCGAAACACGCCAAGGTCCGCCTCCTTGAAGGTATACGTCGCCGCCAGCGGTGTTTGGCCGGGATCGTCCCGTTGCCACGGACCGAAATGTCCTTCGGTGGTGATCTCCCCGGGCGGCACGGCATTCGTCAAGCTCGCGCGGAACGGCGCTGCATGTCCCAGTCCGACCGAATGCATTACCACTCGGTGAATCAGAAATTGGTGTGTAGGTTTGTCCGGATTGCCCGGGATCAGATCCAGCTCGCCATCATCTGAGACCAGTTCGTCCACAAACACGGGAATGTCGCGGACCTTTTGCGGTGCGAATTCGCGCTTTTCCTTGGGAGGAATATGGATCGTGAGCCCTTTCAGCGTAATACTCCGGATGTGCCACGGCTTCCACAGCAGGCTCATCCAGCCCATGTTGCCCGAGAACTCTCTGATCTCCAGCAGTGGTGGCACGTCGCGGCGCCCATGATGCCGCAATACCAGCGACTTTCCTGAAACCGAAATCCCGTGCAGCACCGAAACCTCGAGTTCGCCGATCTCGGCCTCACTGTCAAATCGGCTGCGCAGCATCTCGATAGCTCGCGCCCGCACGATTGGCGTCAGATGCGATCCCAGCACGTAGGACCCGATCCCCAAGCTCAGTATCAGGACAACGCCAATCCCCAGCATGAGCCGCCAGATCGGATTGCTGCCTTTATCCACGATTGCGATCCATCACGATAGGCGCGCTTACGTTCGCCGGGACGACGGAGTTCAGATGCGTACACCTGTCCAAGAGTTAGAAATAAAAGTGGGAATCGATGGAAGGTTTTTGGGGTGCCTGAGCAACTCGGGATAAAGGACGTTAGAGTATTTCCCAAACTTCACGTGGCTGGTGGATACGAAGGCGACTCCGCAGTAGCGTCGTTCACAGCGGGCACGGTTGACCACATTCAGAAAGATGCCACTCTGCAACGTGGTTGATCACGTTGTGGTCCACGACGACCCCGTCCCCCACCGCCCTCAGCACCACCCCTTCACTTCGCAGGTTGACGCAATCCGATATTGACAGTGTCCCGCATGCGCCTTCCGTGATGACGTTGCCTTCAACTTCACCGACTGCTCCGTTGTGCAGAAATATCCCGAACTGATTGACTCCACTCGCAGGCCCCAGCCCGGAAATGTTGTTGCCCTCGATCTCAACGCTCACTCCGGCATTATTGACTTCGATAATCGCAACAGCTGGACTTTGGTTGATCTACTGAAATCCGAGAATCACTTGCATCTCGGCGTCCAGGGTAATCTCTCCTCCGTTCATGGTGAAAACCAGGTAGTCTCCGGCGCTCAAACCTATTGATGGAGAAATCTGCACGTGACGATAGGTCGCTGCGGCCGTGCCATCGCCGGGAACCCACGATTTGAGAATTACACTGAGGAAGGTATCCTGAAATGGCTGACCATCTATCCCGATTTGAAGGCCTCCGGGATTGAGAGTCTGGAGCGGCCCGAAAGCTGAACTGCTCGGGGGGAAGAACAATAATCCTGCAGTATTGAAAACTGGAGGCCCTCCACGCGATACCTGGCCACGACACAGCACTTCCGTGAACCCTGGCTGTTGCGGCAGAGACAAGGGACAAACGCAGACGTCCATGTCGACCAGGTGCAGCGTGAGGTTACTTTGCACCTTGAAATAAGCAGCTGCACTCCCGTTGTTCAGACTGTTGATCTCCCACCCAAACGTAGCGATGTTGGAGGAGCCTTGCGCGTGAACCACAGTAGGCTGACTCGAGGATCCGCAGGCAATGAGTGAACCGGCGGCGAGTGCTCCAACCACCATTTCACCGCCTGTTAGAAGAAAGTTTCGACGTTGATCGCTTGACATCGTTTCCTCCACCAGTGAGTCGCTTTCTCCTTTAAGGGCGAACCGCCAGATCACGTAACCAACTGACGCTTTCTTATGGAGCGGTGAGTGACACAAGCAACGTACGGCTCAGTGCGCCGGATTTCGCTGTCACCTGCACCGAGTACTGTTGGTGCGGGACCAGACGAGGGGCCGAGCCACCGCCTCCGCAGGCGACGGTCGCCAGCAGGAGCGCGCCAAGCACAATTCCCAGGAGCCATCGCACCGACCGAAGATCGAGGCGTCTGACACCCGGAATGAATCCCGCAAACGTCAATGCGAAGCTCATGGCGTAGAGAAGTCGCGTGCGCATAAGGACAGAGCCCGGCGCCAGCTTGCTCTGTGCCGGTGCGCTGAGGGTCATGGTGACCGTCGGAGAGTTTGCTCCCGCTGGAATATCGGGCGGTGACAAAGCGCAGGTTGGAGCAGGCGCAGGCCCGCTCACCAGACAGGAAAGCTGAATGGCGGAGGAGAATCCGTTCACCGTGGTCAGCGAGATGTTGTCGGTGACTTCCCCGCTAGCATTGAGCGTGAGTGACATCTCCGAAGCAGTCATGTGGAACGCCGGGGTGGAATTGAGAACCACGCCGACATCATTGCCGTTGGAGTCCAGAAGAACCAGGTCTGTTAGCTGGTCCCCGTTTAGATCGGCCGACGTAAACAGGGCCCCAGAGTTGTTGTTCGTAGCCAGGGTTGTGGGTTGCGCAAATGTCCCGTCTCCATTGCCAGGGTAGATAACGAGGCTGGTTACGCGCGGGTAAATGGTCGATCCCCGAGAGGCGACGTCGATTTTGCCATCGCCGTCGAAGTCGCCCACGGCGAACAAGGGTCCCGGCCCGATGATCTGCTCAGCACCCAACGCGCCCTTGTTTCCACTCAAGAACACGCTCTCTCTGGTGTCGGTGCAATTAAAGAGTCCGCACCGCTGATATTTGAAGGAACTCACGATGAGATCTGGCGTGCCATCCCCATTGAGATCGGCAGTCCGAGCTTCACCTGCAACATACCCATCGGCAAGGCCTGAGCTGCTGCCTGCGGTGAAGGTTCCGTCGCCATTGTTCAACATGATTTGGACTGCGCCGCCGAGGCTGATGACCAAGTCGCCCTCGTCGTCATGGTTGAAGTCGGCCACCGCAAGCAAGGTCTGTTGGGGCCCCACCACCACAGTCTTCGGGTTTTGGAAAGTCCCGTCGCCATTTCCCAGGAGGATCGCAATGCCCGCAGCGACGTTTGCGCTTGTGACGTTTGCCAACAAGTCCGCTTTCTTGTCCCCGTTCACGTCAGCGCACGCGACGATCGTCTCCTGGGAACTGAGAGTCGTTACGACGGGGGACTGCAAGGAACCATCGCCGTTCCCCATCAGAATCCGTACCTCTGTTGGGGATGTTCCGTCGCTAGGGATGAGCACTGCGACATCGAGATCGCCGTCTCCGTTGAAGTCCCCCACGGCAACGCCGAACGTCAACGCGCTGTTTCCTGCATTGAAATTCCTGGCGGCCTGGAAAGTGCCGTCGCCGTTGCCAAGGAGAACACTTACGCTGTTAGAACCATAGTTGGCGGAGACCAGATCAGGCTTGCCATCGCCGTTGAGGTCAGCCACGGCAACCGCTGTTGGGCCGGTTCCGACGGCGTAGATGGTGGGTGGACGGAAGGTGACAGTTGCCGCCTCCCCAAGGGACGCCCGCAGAAAGAGTGTGAGGAGCACCACGAGGGCGTAGCCGATTAAGCGCGAAGTTGGTTTTCTGAAGTTCCTCATGATGATCCTCCACACGCCCGCGGGCTACCGTCCGCCGGGTCAGTTCTGATCGGGAAAAATTCTTTCCGACTCTATCGTGATGACGTTGGGCAGATTGGTTCCGTCCGCCAAGACAAGGGAGGTAAAGATTCCCCGACCCGAACGGCCGTTATTACTCGTCACCGAGCCGAGGGTGGCGGTTCGCTGCAAGACTCCGCCCTGGTACACATTGGCGGTGTATGTAACCGTGCAGTCGGCCTTCTCGTGGAAGGTCCCCACGACGGTTTCCACCCCCACATCCCCACCGACACTCCGGGTCTGGGTGCCGCTGAATGTTCCGTTTGCCGACGCCGTAAATCTGCCGACGGTTGCCACCGGAACCGGGCCGGTGGGGAGGAGGATGGTGCCAGAGTAGGAGTAGGCCCAGTCTCCCGCGGCGTTTGCAGTGGAACAACGCGCCGGCGCAGCGAGTGCCGGCAGGGTCAGGCTGAACAGCAGCAGGGCGAGCGCAGCCAAAGTGGACTTTGGGTTTCTAGTGTTCATCACAATTCTCCTTATGTTGTTCTTTACAAGCCGCTCAGTTCAGGTCTACGGGAGTGAAGGGCCTCTTGAACCGGATATGGCCCCCCCCAGTTCTGCTGGAGGTTTTACCCCCGCAGCTAAAACAAAGTCCTGAGGGAACCCCGAGGTTCGGCAGAGGTTTGGGCGAGGGAAAGTGGTATCAACGCCTTGAGGACAGCGGTATAATCCCCGGATTCGCTGGGCTGAAGGGGGTGTCATGCACAGCGACTTCCGGCTGGGGCCCTGGCTGGTGAAGCCTGGCCTCAATACTCTCTCGCAAAATGGCAGTAGCGCTCACCTCGAGCCGAAGGTGATGGAGGTGCTGGTGTGCCTCGCTGCCTCTGCTGGAGAGCCGGTATCGAAGGAGATTATTCTCAAGACAGTCTGGCTCGACACCTTCGTTTCCGATGACGTCCTGACGCGCTCGATCTCGGAACTGCGCCGGGTGTTTGAAGATGACCCCCGCGAGCCGCGATTCATTCAGACTATCCCGAAGCGCGGCTATAGACTGCTTGCTGCCGTCACGCCGGTGAACGGGTCTCGCGCCGCGGCCAGCCTCCCGCTGGTGGATGTTGAACAGCCCAATGGGAATATGTGGAATTGGGGGGTCACCGGTCTCGCACTGGCGGGCACCATTCTCGGCTGTGGACTTCTTATCGGCCTGACCAACGGCCAACTGCGAGACCGGGTGTTCGGGACTCATCCTCCCATACATTCCCTGGCGGTCCTGCCGCTAAAGAATTTTTCCGATGATCCCCAGCAGAAGTACTTCGCTGCCGGAATGACGGAGGAGCTGATCACAGATCTCTCCCAGATCAGTGCACTGAAGGTCATTTCGCGAACATCGTCGGATTTGTACGAGGGTACCCACAAATCGCTACCCGAAATCGCGCGCGAGCTGAATGTGGATGCGGTGATTGAGGGGTCGGTCGAGCGATCGGGCAATCGGGTTCGGGTCACGGCGCAACTGATTGACGCGCAACGCGACAAGAACCTCTGGGCACGAAGCTATGAACGTGACTTACAGGATGCGCTGGCGCTGCAGGGTACCGTGGCCAACGCGATTGCCGAGGAAATCAAAGTTCAGATTAACCCCAAAGAGCTGGGGCGTTTGAGTTCGCCCCGGTCCGTCAGCCCCAGTGTTCTGGACGCATACATGAACGGTAATTACCACTTGCGCCGGGTGGGTCGAGGATTCGGGGATGAGGAGGCGAAAATCGCGGCAGGGTATTTTCAACGCGCGATCGACGCGGACCCCAATTTCGCCCCCGCGTACATTGGTTTGGCATACACCCACAGTGGCAACTGCAGTGTCGTTGCACAGTTACATCCAACTCCGCAGGATTATGAGATTCGAAAGGCAGTAACGCAGAAGGCGGCGGATCTGGATCCAGACTCTGCAGAGGTGCACGAGTTGCTAGGGAACCGGGCTTCGGATGATTGGAAATGGTCGGAAGCGCAAGCAGAGTATCGGCGTGCGATCGCACTCAACTCCAACCGTGCAGAGAGCCACGATGCCCTCGGATTTTTTCTGATAGCCGTCGGACGTCCGGAGGAGGGCGTTCAAGAGCTGCGGCACGCACAGGAGCTCGACCCGAATAATGATCACCACTTGTCGAGCTACTTCTTTTATAAGGGCGATTACGAGAAATCCCTTGAGTTGGGGCGGCGTGATTTGGAACGCCAGCCGGATGACGGTGAAGGTCACTACGAACAGTATCAGGTGTATGCGTTGGCCGGGAGGTACCCGGAAGCGATCGCGGAGCTCATACGGGCAATGAAGCTATTCGGCTTTACCGATCTCGCATCGGAACTGGATCGTACTTCTCGGAAGGCAGGGTTCCAGGCTGCAATACGCACGTGGGCTGCGATCGGCGAGAAACTGCACAAGGACGGCACGATCTACATGCCAGGCACGATGGCGGAGACTTATTGCCTGCTGGGCGATAAGGAGCGCGCGTTCTTCTGGCTCGAAGACGCCTATCGGCATAAGTACAGCCTGGGAGCCGACGGCGGCTTGCTCTGGTTGAAAGGAAATCCTTTTTATGTGCCACTGCGCTCGGATCCCAGGTTTGCCGACCTAGTCCGGAGGGTGGGGCTGCCGCAATGAGGTTACTTCCGGGCGTGCCTACAGGAGGGTAGGTGAATGGAAAATTCCAAATCGGTGAATGGCGGGCTGACCTAGGGCTGAACACCCTATCTGTAAACGGCTCTACGATCCATCTTGAGCCAAAGGTCATGGAGGTCCTGGAAGATTACGCGATTGCCGGCAGATTTAAAGAAGCTGTCGAGATGTACGAACGCTGCCTCATTCTTTACGGCTGGACTGATATGGCGGAGTTGATGAAGCACGCCGATGCTCGCCGCGGGCCCAGGTTCGCATTAGAAGAGTGGATGCGAGCGGGGGAAGCCGATGAAGCCAAGCGTGGTGGCGTGTCCGTTGTTCCCATGGCATTCACTTATGCCAGCCTGGGGAACAAAGATCGCGACTTCGCGTGGCTGGACAAAGCCGTTGCGCAACGAAACTGGATGATCATTTACCTTAAAAAGGACAACGCGTGGGATCCTTTGCGCACCGATCCCAGGTTTGCGGCCTTACTAAAACGGGTCGGATTGTCGCAGTAGGGCGCCTTCGGAAAGTTTGAGCCGTCACATAGATCGACCGGCTTTGGACAACGGGTTGGTAAATCTTGCTTCTCGCGCGTACCCACCTCGCCATCCTCAACAGCTGCCTGCTCCTTGGCGTGGCTGTCTCCGCCGTTTCGCAGACGCAAACCACTGGGCGGATCACGGGAACGGTAAAAGATTCTCAAGGCGCCGTCGTCGCGGGAGGAACGGTCACCATTGAGAACCCGGCAACCGGTGACAAGTATTCGGTGGAAACGGATGGCTCCGGTAGCTATTCAGTCCTCCAGGTCCCCTCGGCGCGCTATGCCGTGACCATCCGGGCACCGGGATTCATGGCAGCACAATTCGAAAACATAGCCGTAGGCATGGCGGAAACCGTAACCGTCAACGCAACCTTGCAGGTCGGAGCCGGGAGCGAGACCGTAACGGTGGGGGACGTGCCACCTCTGGTGCGCACCGATAGCGCAGAACTCTCGTCGAGGCTCGACTCCCGCACGCTGGAAGCCCTTCCACTTCCGACGCGTAATTTCCTCCAGTTGCTCACCCTCGCTCCCGGCGTAAGCGCACCCCTGACCAACAACAACGCCATTGGACGCAACTCCCCGAACGTGTCGGTCAACGGGCTGCGGGTGAATCAGAACAGCTATCGGATCAACGGCGTCGACGCCGGCGACGCATCACTGCACGTTTTCGCCGACGTCGCGGTGCCCGCACCGGAAAGCGTCAGCGAAGTAAATGTTCAGACCTCACTCTATGATGCATCGGTCGCGGGCGGCGGAGGCAACGTACAGGTGGTAACTAAGAGTGGGAGCAACCTGCTGCACGGAACTGTCTACGAGTATTTTCGCAATGAGGCGTTCAACGCCAACAATGCCAATCTGAGTGCCGCCGGGCTGGGCCGCCCACTCATGCGCCGTAATGTCTATGGTGGGGCTCTCGGAGGACCATTACGCAAGGAGCGCGCGTTTTTCTTTGTGTCCTATCAAGGAACACGGGAAGCCAACGGAGCCACGGATCAAAGCCTGTATAAAGACGTACTCATCGCCTCGGGCTTGACCAACGATCGCTCGGCAGCGACTCTGATGAGTACGTTCGGCGTGCCCTCGATCGATCCGATATCGCTCAAGCTTCTTAGCTTCAAGTTGCCCGATGGGCACTTCCTGATTCCGACGCCTCAGCGATCCGATGGGCTGGTGACCGGCACCGCACTCTCCACCTACCATGAGGAGCAGTTCAATACCAACTTTGACTACCGTGCCGCCCCAAGTGATCTGGTGAGTGGGAAATTCTTTTTTGCACACGCACCTCTATTCAGCGCGCTCTCCGGGTCGAACTTCGGGGTGCCTTCCAGCCTGCCCGGCTTTGGCACGTACATTAATGTGGATGACCACGTTCTCTCCCTACAAGAAATCCACACTTTCAGCCCGGTGGCCGTGAACGAAGCGCGTTTGGGCTACAGCTTTCTCCGACACGACGAAGTACCGCAGGAATCGCTTCAAGACGCCGCACTCGGCATGCAGCGCTCGACTGCCGCGCAATATCCGGGATTGCCGCTGATACTTCTGGGTCGAGATGAAGGCGCCGGATCGATTGGGACCTCCGACGTCACGTACACCGGCCATGTGTCGTCGCTGTCATTCGCGGACACTCTGTCGCTGCAGCGGGGCAAGCACAACCTCCGCCTGGGTGGTGAGATACAGCATTCCGAGTGGCACGCGCGGGCCGCAGTTTTCTCCTACGGGGAAATTGACTTTCCGACTTTCAGAGATTTTCTTGCAGGCAATACCGGCGCCTCGCCATACCTTGGCACCACTGGTTTCGCTCATCTCGGCACCGGATTGAGAGATCGAGACACAATTTCGAAGAACTATCACCTCTTTGTTCAGGATGACTGGAAAATCTCCTCCAAGCTCACTATGAACCTGGGGCTACGCTACGAACTCGATCTTCCGCCTTACGATGCCCACGGTCGGATCGGCGGTTTTGACCCGGCTCTCTATCAACCACGCATGCAAGTGGACGCGAACGGATTTCCTGTGGGCCCGCCGGCCATAGGCATCGTGGAGGCTGGGAACGGGCCTCCCGAATACAGCCTACCGGGCGTGCTTAGGGTTGGAAAGCGAATCGTCAAGAGCATAGACCCCAACAACTTTGGACCCCGGATTGGAGTTGCCTGGTCCCCGCTGAGTTCGGGGCGTTTTGCAGTACGCGCCGGGTACGGAGTTTTTTACTCACGGAGTTCGTTCTCCTACGTCGCGCTGGGTTACTTCGCGCCACCTTTCTTCCAGGACTCCGACACCTCAGGGCAACCCTTCAGCGCTCCCTTTGCGAGCGCGCCGCCCGACAGCAGCTTTCCCCTCGTCCAGGCGGGCAATTCGATAGAAGCGGAAGTCATCGACCGCAATGCCCGTACACCGTACGTGCAGCAATTCAATGGCAGCGTGCAATACGAGTTTCGCGATCGGACCACGCTACAGATTGGCTATGTCGGCTCACGGGGCGCGAAGTTGTTTCGTGGAGTCAATGTCAACGAGGCGCGTATCGCCAGCCTGGATCGGCCGATCGTCAACACCGTCACGGGGCAGACAGTTACCGACAACACCAACGAGAATGCGGCACTCCGCGCTCCCCTGCAAGGAATCAGCACGGCGTTTTTTGCCTTGAACGAGTCGACGGCGCAGTCTACCTACCATTCCCTGCAAACGACTTTGACCCACAATCTCTCCCGGCGCCTGCAGTTTTCGGCCTCATATACCTTCTCGCGGTCCATCGACGACGCTTCCAATCCGGGAGGCGGCGCGAACACGGACGGCACGGTCGATCGCAGTGGCGGCCTGGATACAGGAAACACGTGGGGAAGCCAGTTCGGTGCTCACGCAAATCGAGGTTTATCCGACTTCGATCGCACACACTACTTTGCCCTCAGCTCGGTTTGGATGGTGCCCGAGCCCGCATTTGTGCATGCTTCCACTATGGGCCGGCTGATCTTTTCCAACTGGCAGCTTTCCGGGATTGTCACCGCACTGTCGGGGTTGCCGGTGGACATGTTTGATCCAATTGGGGGCTCGCTCTACGGATTGGCGGGGGCTCGTCCGGCGTGGGCACCCGGCGCGAATCGCTCGACAGCCAAGAGTCACGTCCCAGCCGCCTACTATTTCAATCCGTCCGCATTTGCCGAAGCTCTCGTTCAACCCGGCCAGCCAATACCAAGCGCACAGGACCCAACGGCCTTGGCGGGGGATCTCGGTACCGACATAGGAAATGTCGGACGAAATCCGTTGCGCGGACCGAGTCAGAGCAACATCGACTGTTCCGTTGCCAAGCAGTTTCGCTTCACCGAATCGAGAGGAATAGAGTTTCGTGCGGATGTGTTCAACGTTCTGAATCACGCGCATCGAGATAACCCTATCAGCGATATCAGCAACGCCGAATTTGGCAGAGCCTTGACCTTCAGTTCCAGCCCTCGGATTGTGCAGCTTGCTCTGAGATTCGCTTTCTAGGAAGAAAACGGTTCATCATCATTCCTAGTTCGGTGAGCGTCACCTTGCGGACCCAACGTGACACTTTGTTTGTAGGATCGCCAGAGCGATAAGTGGTTATTTGCCCTTTTTAACCGAGGCCTGGCTTGGTAATCACAACGTCAGCGTAACGAGCCTTCAAACCGCAATTGGAAAACTAAACATTCGTAACGCCATGAGCGGAAGTCAAGAAAGTTCAGTTCTCGCTAGATTTCCAAGGAAGCGATTCCGGGCAGACTTCTTAGCGCCGCTACCCTCGCAATCTGGGCCAACCACTCCGTCAGGCGGGTCGCCAATGACGGGATCGAGCTGTCGCCTTTTGGGGTCAAAATAGAGGGAGAGTGCTCCGTCCGGTGGAAGCCGAAGCGGTGGTACATTTGCCGTAATCCACTGAAGCATGTCCCACCATCGAGACCTCAACGACGTCCAACGGGGAGAGCTATCGAACAAGGCCGAGCGGGTGACTTTGTCCTGAGGTCCGTAATAGACCCAAAGTGTGAGAAAGGACATAGTAACTGGATCGCTTTCGATCCGCGAAACGCCGACTGTTGTGGCCGCCTGTCAGCTTCCACTTAGTCCTTCCGATACCTGCCACCTCTCGGCAGAGACCTCATAGTATTCGCATTACGAATGGCGTCCGGTCGTGGTTCGAGCGCGGGTCCCTGAAAACGCCGCGAAAGACATGAGCCATTGGTTCTCCTTAAACCGCGGAACGATCGGGCAAGGCTTATCGGCTTTGCTTCAGAGAATGGAAAGGCGCCGACTGCGGGCCGACACGCGTAATTGGAACACCCCCCACACCCTGCCTGATCTGATTGAAATCGAGAAAAGAATAGAGGACCGAGGACTTGACCTGGATCCGGTCATGAACCGTGTCGTGAAAGTGACGCAGACGGAATTTGGCGCCGACGGCGTCGGCATCTGGCTGTTCACAACCAACGAAATCTTCTTTTGCGCCGGTGCCGGAGACGCATCGAACGATGAGCGATTGCGGCTCTTACTACTTTCCATCCTCTTGACTCGCTGGCAATTGAGCAAAGACGGTCAAAAACTGCACGTCCGGCCGCAAGGAACCTGCGACGTTTCTGACGCTAGCGCTGGTCCCGCCGAAGTCCGGTCTTGGCTGGTTGAGCCAATATCTCAAGCAAGTCGGATTGCAGGGGTTCTGGCGGCATTTTCGTACAAGCTCGATGCTTTCACTCAGCGTGATGCCACCAAAGCTGGCTTGCTAGCCACGGTGCTAGCGCAAGCCTTGAGGAAGTTCGCGGAGGCAGGGGAGAGTCTGGGCGTAGGTCTCGAACCGGCAATGACGTTGCAGTTGATTGAACAGATCATTCCGGGCCTGCAAACCATAATCTCGAGGGATGAATCTCCCTGGCGTTCAGCCCCTGTCTTTCAGCAAAGTGACGCCGCCCACGATTCTTCCATTGGGACCACAGAGCGGCAGGCCGCGGAAGAACCACCAACGTCTGAGGACCAGGAGGTGGAACGCACGAACGTCTGGGCGCGGGTTCGGCAAACGCTGCATCAATGCGGAGTTGCCGTCTTTAAAGCTGCCGCCCGCACTAGGTCGCAACTGATCGCCACTGCCGCCGGGCCATGGAAGTACGCGACGAAGATGAAAGATCGTGTTTCCCACTCAGGTCGAGACCGCTTTCGTCATCTTTGGCCACATAGGGCTCTCAGGGCTTCATTGATCGGAATATTGGGAACGGCGATCGTGTTTGTGATTTTGAAAACCAGTGATCACAACGCCGCCCAACACATGTCAACCGTCTCGGGCCCGGCGGTAGCAAAAGCAATGATCCAGAGCCAGGATGACACTTCAACGCTCCCATCTTCCAATCAAGGAACTACTCAAAGTGACGACGTCAGGATCTCTGCACCGACGGGGCCGGCAGCTGGAACAACCAGTTCTTTCCAGGTAAGCCATTTGCAGGTTACCGATCGCAACACACAGGCCACCTTGCGCAATCTCAGCTCGTACGAACTGGCGGGACTGCGTCGCAAGGCGTTATACGGCGACGATTCCGCGGCGCTGCTCTTGGGGATGGCACTTGAAGTCGGACACGGTGTTCGTCAGGATTGCAAGGCTGCCGCATGGTGGATGGCAAAAGCTGCGGCTGAAGGTAATGCCTTAGCTCAATACAATCTTGGCCTGCGCTACCGTGATGGCGACGGAGTGCAAGCCGATGAAGACGTGGCCATCCAATGGCTTCAAAAGGCGGCCTCTCGGCAGGTTCCCGGCGCACGTTTAGCGATGATCGGGACCTCACAGCACCTACGCGTAAGCCCTCAGCCGTAATCGTAGCTCGCTACACACGATCCGCGTTTCACACAGCACGCCGAACGTGGCATCAATTTGTTCGACGGACGGATCGTATCCTGAATCAAGGTTGAAGCCGGCGGTGACGCATAGTTCGCTGTGCAACACTGCACGCCGTCAGCTGCAATCGCCTCCGGGCAGTGCTTCCGACGCATATCGAAACACATTTCATATGTTTTGTTACTGACTCGCCGTTGACGAGACCCTGATCAGTCGCTGTCCGGAGGGCGCGCGAACCGGCCAAACAAGTTCGCGCTGTCAAACTGGTGCCTCGTCGCGTGGAATTTACATCAATCGCGGTCAATGTTGATTGACAGGTTTGCGAGAGCAATGTACTTTGTTTCCGATTCAGGCGGAGACTAGCCAACCCTGGCGGCAACTGCTATTTCCGACTGAGCCCTGCGCCTCGTTTTTCGAGTCTTCGGTCCGGCCCCTCCATTCCGGGTTCATGAGTACAAATAGTTCAGCAGGTCCGGTTACGTGTTTTGCACACGCAAGGCAACGCGCTTGATCGGTGAATATGCGACGTGCGGTGACCGCAGTTGCGCTGCCGCACGGAATAGGGCGAGCAAGAAGTCAGGCAGCCACGCGCGCAACATTACACTTCCCGTTCCGACAGCGCAAACGGCCCATGGGCTCTCAGTTCAATTCTGGAGAATATGACATGACGATGCACCTGCTCTCGCGCTTTCGGACTTCAAGAACAAATTACAACGCCACCAACAGAACCAGTGTGTGGATCACACTTCTCGCCTTGGCCTGCGGACTAGTGGTGCTCAGCGTTACGGGATACGCGCAGAGTGCGCCATCGTCTCAAGCAAGTTGGACGCCGTTAGCCAATCTGCCCCCCGGCGGCTCGGTCATCAACATGTTGCTTCTGACCGATGGGACGGTCATTACGCAGAGCGGCGACGACGGTCAACACTGGTTCAAGCTCACCCCCGATGCACACGGCAGCTATGTGAACGGGACCTGGACCACTCTCGCGCCCATGAGCTTCCCGCGCCTTTACTTCACTACCAATGTCCTGCAAGACGGAAGAGTATGGCTGTTGGGCGGGGAGTATACCGGACCGTACTTCGACCCAAATATCGCGCCTTCCGGTGAAGTCTACGATCCCATCGCCAACACTTGGTCTCCGATAGCACCTTACCCCAATGAGGTCGGTGGTTGTGGACACCGCAACGTTACTTCAGACGTTCAGCTCACGGCCGGTTCACCGGTAGTCACGGGAATCTATTCCACCGACCGGCTGCAGCCAGCCTGGACTATCACAGGGAACGGAATCCCTGCCGGGGCCACGGTGGTGAGCGTTGATTCGGCGACCCAGGTGACCATTTCGGCGAATGCAACTTTGACCGGACCCAGTCAGGCGGTCCGCTTCCGGGGGATCGCCCTGGCCTGCTTCGGCGACGATCCCTCCATGCTGATCTCGGGTCGGCGTATTCTGGCCGGCAACATTTTCAACAATTCCACTTTTCTTTACTCAATCGAAACGAACTCCTGGACGCAAGCAGCGACCAAGGTTTACAACGACCGCAGCGATGAAGAGGGCTGGACCGCCCTGAGTGCCGGAGGCATCCTTACCTACGATTTGTTTCAGAGTGTCGCGAACAACCAAGGCTACGCCGAGTTCTACAATCCAACCCAGAATGTTTGGACGGCGATCAGTCCCATCGATGGCACGGCAAGCGGAACCCTGCCCGTTCTAACCAGCCCGGCCCTTGGCTTTGAACTGGGGCCTGCGATGCGGTTGCAGGATGGCCGCGCGCTCGTGATCGGAGCAAATCAGCACACGGCACTGTACAATCCGGCAAGCAACAGCTGGTCGGCCGGTCCTGATATTCATGGCGTCTTGCGCAATCCCTTTGGCAGGGTCGAACACGCCAATTTTGGAGCGGATGATGCGCCGGCTGCTCTGATGCCGAACGGGCACGTCTTGCTGGCTGCGGATGCCGGTCCGAATCCGATCACCCAAAGTGGCGACGCAGCAGCAGGCTCCGCCGTCATCAGTAACATCCATTCGACCGCGGGCCTCCAGATTTCCTGGGGAGTCTCCCAGGCGGACGGGACATCGACCGTGATACCACGCGGAAGCGTCATCACCAGCATTGACTCGCGCCACCAGATCCATATCTCCGCGAATGCCGCGGCTTCCGCCCAGCAGATCAGCCTGGTGTTCGGCGGCGTCTTCAGTAGTCCGGCGGAATTGTTTGACTTCGATCCGCAGGAAAACGAAATCTCCGCAGTGAGTCCGCCCCTGAATGACCCGAATCTGCCCACGTCTCCTGCTTTCGTGACGCGGATGCTCGTACTTCCGAATGGGCAGGTGCTGTTCAACGACGGAATCGGCAACCAGCTTTATGCCTACACGGCCAGAGGATCCACCAACCCTGCCTACTTGCCCGTGATTGAGAAAGTCGAGCGTGGCGAGGATGGCTCGTTCACCCTGACCGGCCAACAATTGAACGGACCCTCCGACGCGTCCGCCTATGGCGATGATTCTCAAAGCAACGAGAATTTTCCCATCGTCCGGCTGCAGAATTCCAACGGGCTGGTTTTCTATTGCCGGTCGAGGGACTGGACCTCCACCAGCGTAGGCAACATTCCGCACGAAAGCGTCAAATTCACCTTGAACCCAGCGGTGACGCCCGGTGTCTATCAACTGGTTGTGAGCGCGGGCGGCATCTCGTCTGCCCCAGTCGTGTTCCGCATCAGTGGTGAAAAGTAAGTGGCGATCACAAGGCTCGCTTGGCGCCGGGTCGCTAGTGGGCAGGCGACCTTTCGCATAAGGGCTTAACGCGGAAGCCGCCGCGGGCCCGGCTGGTCGCAACCTGTATGAAAGGAGACGCTCAATCCGATCAGTTTACGACGCATCGAGCGGGCTAATACGACGTCATCGATCTGTCTAGAGGATTTGTCCGCCGCAGAACAACGGCTTGGGCGCAGCCTCTTCTGGCGTGCAAATACAAAACCCCGTCCCTCAACGGCTGGGCTCAGGTCAAATGAGTAATCACCCGATTACAGCAGTTGGCCTGAGCCGCCGTTGAGCAGGGCGCCGACAGGCACTGAGGTAAGGACTCCTTTGCTGTTGAGCGTGACGTTGCCTGGATAATGGCGGGCTTGCATTGCCTTCCCCTTGCGGCTGCGAGATAATCCTACGCTCCACCTATAAGAAATGAGGCTTAACTGCGATGAAGAACATTCTGCTTGCGATGTTTCTGTGCCTGCCTTTGATGGGGTCCGCACTAGCCCAAGACGTGAAATCGGACGTCGACAAGACCGCCAAGGACTCGGCGGAAGCCACCAAGAAAGCCACCCACAAGACCGCAAATGCGACCAAGAAGGCGGCAGTCAAGACCGAGGACGCGACCAAGACCGCCGCCACGAAGACCGGAGATGCCACCAAAGATGCGACCGTGAAGACCGTGGATGCCACCAAGAACGCGGCACACAAGACTGCCGAGGTGACCAAGGAGGGTGGGGAGAAGACGAAAGATGCCACCGAGCATGCCGCCCAGAAAACCGGTAAGGCAGTGAAGAAGGGCGCCAAGGCGACGGCGGATGAGACCAAGAAGGGCGTCGACAAGCTCAAGTAACAGTCGAAGACCTTCAGCCGACGAATCTGCCATTGATCTGGAAGAAGGTACCATGCCGAGTCCACGGTCCCAAGCAAGCTCCAGATTGTTTTCGCAAAGCGAGTACGAGAAGCTGGCGGAGTTCCGCTATCAGCTGGCGCAATTTCTCAGGCGGCGCATGGACGCGGCGCGAGCCGAGGGGTTGCAGCCGCAGCAGTATGAAATGCTGCTGGCGGTGGCAGGACTGCCCGCGCATCGCCAGCCCACGATCAAGGAGATCGCCAGGCAGCTTCGCCTCGAGCACCATACCGTGGTTGAACTGGCCGATCGATTAGAGGTGCAAGGTTTGCTGAGCCGGCGCAATTCTGCCGACGACAAGCGCGCCGTGCTGGTGCAACTGACGCCGTCGGGCCGCGCTGTGCTGGGACGGATTGTGCGCTTCAGTTATTCGCAGTTACGGGACGAAGGCCCCACGCTCATCCGGAGCCTGCGGCGGGTGCTGGACCGGCAAAAACGATCCTGACGAAAGGGCGCGCTTTCACGCTGCGTTCCTCCAAATCATCGCGCCTCTCCTACATTGATTGGATGCGAGGGCTGGCCTGCGTCCTGATGTTCCAGACGCATTGCTACGATGCCTGGCTCGCGCCCGAACTGCGGAAATCAAAGTTCTTCATGTATTCGCAGCTGGGCGGAACCTTGCCGGCGCCGCTGTTTCTGTTTCTCGCTGGAATCTCGTTTGCGCTGGTGACGGGGAAATTGCGTCAGAAGGGGCTGGCGCCGGGTGCGATCGGTCGTAGCACCATCCACCGCGGCGCCGAGATTTTTGCGCTGGGGCTGCTGTTCCGGTTGCAGGAATACCTGATCGCGTGGGGCTGGGCGCCATGGAGTGACCTGTTCCGTGTCGACATTCTGAACACCATCGGCGTGTCGATGATGCTGATGGGCATCGTGTGCTGGATCGTATTGCGAGCCGCGAAAGGGAATGTCTCAGGCTGGGCGCTGGCCGGAACGGCATGCCTGGTTGCGTTGGGCATTTCACTGGCGACGCCACCGCTGTGGACGACGTGGCGTCCGGACTGGCTGCCCTGGCCGCTCGAAACGTATGTGAATGGTGTCCACAATCTGGGAGAGCCGCAGGCGTGGTTATTTCCTGTTTTTCCCTGGTCGGCATTCGCATTCGCTGGGCTGGCGGCGGGATTCGCCCTGCAAAGCGAACGAATCCGCCAGCATGAAGCGTCGGCCTTCCTGCTTGCCGCGGTAGCGGGTGTAGTTTTCGTGGAAGGCGCGCGCTGGCTCGATTCGCGGCCGCTGACGCTGTATGCGAATTACGACTTCTGGCATACGAGCCCGAACTTCCTTCTGATTCGCGTGGGCTTGCTGCTGATGATTTTGTCCGCGTGCTACGCCTGGTGCCGCTGGGGTCTGGCCCAGTGGGGATTCAGTCCGCTGATTCAGCTCGGACAAACCTCTCTGCTGGTGTATTGGGTGCACATCGAACTGGTGTATGGACGGTTCTCGATTCTCGCCAAGCACGCGCAGAGTATTCGCGGAGCTTCGGTAGCCTTGTTGACGATTTTCCTGATGATGCTGGGGCTCTCGGTGGCGCGGACAACGTTAAAAAGGCGCGGAGGCGAATTGCTGGGCTGGGTTCGGCCGACGGCCTCGACCTGAGGTTTACTTCATCACGCC
>Ga0307474_10001037_pt1 | contig 20189 bp, 19 predicted proteins | sample atmos_gasesECM1C_2_FD_203312 | JGI IMG/M metagenome (GOLD analysis project Ga0307474, IMG submission 203312) | Hardwood forest soil microbial communities from Morgan-Monroe State Forest, Indiana, United States - atmos_gasesECM1C_05 | ecosystem: Environmental > Terrestrial > Soil > Temperate... | reverse complement strand
AACGTCGGTTGCGGCCGCGGCGTGGGCAACTGGTACAGCATCGAGCGGCAAGTGGCTATGGGCCGCGGCTATGCGCAGCAGGTGGAATCGCAGATCAAGCTGGTCAATGATCCCGTGGTTACGGAGTATGTGAACCGGATTGGGCAAAACCTGGTTCGGAACTCGGACGCGCAGGTACCATTCACGATTAAGGTGATTGATTCCGATGTGGTCAATGCTATGGCGCTGCCCGGCGGATTCTTTTATGTGAACTCGGGATTGATTCTGGCGGCCGATGAAGAAGCTGAAATGGCGGGCGTTATGGCGCACGAGATTGCGCATGTGGCTGCCTGTCACCTGGCCCGCGAGCAGACTCGGGGCACTCTGATGCAGCTCGCAACCATTCCTCTGATCTTTGTGGGCGGAGGAATTGGTTATGGGGCTTATGAAGCCGCGGGACCGGCGGCGATGCTGGGATTTCTGAAATTCTCGCGCGGCTTCGAGGCGGAAGCGGATTACCTGGGCGTGGAATACATGTACCGTGCCGGATACGATCCTTCGGCGTTCGTTTCCTTCTTCGAAAAAATCCAGGCGATGGAAAAGAAGAAGCCCGGCACGTTGGCGAAGACCTTCGATACGCATCCCCAGACCCCGGACAGGATTGAGAAGACCCAGGCAGAGATCCGCAAGATTTTACCGGCGAAGACCCAATACGTTGTGACCACGTCGGAGTTCGATGATGTTAAATCACGGCTGGCCTCGATCGAGAATCGCCACAAGGTCCTGGATCAGAGAGACGAGAACAAGCCCAGCTTGCGGCGCACTTCTGCCGGTGGCGATGACAAGACGGGCGATAGCAAAACCGACGATGATCGCCCAACCTTAAAGCGGCGGGATGATTCGTCCTCAAATTAGAGGCTGTGCGAGTCAGCAAACGGCGGCCTCGGCCGCCGTTTTTTTTGCGATTTGCGATTGCGATACGGGAAATGCACACGAATCCCCCGGTCTGACCGCAATTGCTATTTCGTCACAGAACGTCGTGATTTCGGTCACAGCAGTTTGTTCTGAAAGCGATTAAGGGTAAGCTAGCCGTGTAGCGTGAACAGAGGAGTATCGCTTCCATGCCAGAGGACACACTGAGCATCACCGACAATCGAACGGGACAGACCTATAACATTCCGATCGAGGATGGTACCATCCGCGCGATGAGCTTGCGGCAGATCAAGACAAGTCCGGAAGATTTTGGCCTGATGACGTACGATCCGGCCTTCATGAACACGGCATCGTGCCGCAGCGGCATCACCTACATTGACGGTGACCGGGGAATTTTGCATTATCGCGGATATCCCATCGAAGTGCTGGCCGAGCGCTGCACCTTTCTGGAAGTCGCATACCTCCTCCTGTTTGGAGAATTGCCGACCGAAACTGAATTGAAAAGCTGGGTATACGACATTACGCACCACACCATGCTGCACGAGAGCACCAAGAAATTTATGGAAGGCTTTCGCTACGACGGCCATCCCATGGGAATGTTTGTGAGCACTGTGGCCGCGCTCTCGACCGTGTATCCGGATGCCCGGCACGTGCACGATCCTGCGAACCGCCTTCTGCAAATCAAACGGTTGATCGGGAAAGTGCCGTCCATTGCGGCCATGTCGTACCGGCACAATGTGGGATTCCCCTACGTTTATCCCGACAATGATTTGAGCTACGCTGAGAATTTCATGAACATGCTCTGGAAGATGGTCGAGCCAAAGTACGTGGCGAATCCGGCAATTGCGCGGGCGCTCGATATCCTGTTCATATTGCATGCCGACCACGAGCAAAACTGCGGCACCAACGCTATGCGCTCTGTGAGCAGCGCACAAACCGATCCTTACTTGTCCATGGCGTCGGCCGCCGCCGCCCTCGCTGGGCCATTGCATGGTGGAGCCAATGAGGAAGTCTTGAAGATGCTGGATGAGATCGGTTCGAAGGACAAGGTGCCCGCCTATATCAAGAAGGTGAAAGAAGCTGGGTTCAAGCTGATGGGATTTGGACACCGCATCTACAAAAACCACGATCCTCGGGCGAAGATCATCAAATGGACTGCGGAGCGAGTTTTCGAGGTTACTGGGCGCAACCCGAAGCTGGAGATCGCGCTTGAGTTAGAACGCATCGCGCTCGAAGATGAATATTTCGTGAAGCGCAAACTCTATCCGAATGTCGACTTTTATTCTGGGATCATGTACCAGGCCATGGGCTTCCGTCCTGAGATGTTCACGGTGCTTTTCGCAATTCCGCGTACGGCAGGCTGGCTGGCACAGTGGCAGGAGCTGATCACCGATCCTGAGCAGAAGATCGCGCGTCCGCGGCAGATCTATACTGGGCACAGCGTGCGGGAGTTTGTTCCGATGGAGAAGAGAACTGCGGCGGTTGTTACGGCGCGCTAGCTTTAGACAGCGCCGGGTCATATTAAAGCCCCGACCTCCGTCACAAGAAGCGTTGAAGTAAAGCTACGCGCTCCTCGCGCTGGAACGGCCTACGCTTGCTTGGTCGCGAGCGCAGTTGCGTACTGACGCGTTTCCGCCGATGAGGTGATGACCTTCATCTCCTGCCAATCGTAGGGAAATTCTCGCCCGCAATCCAGGCACGCCACGTAGGTCCCGGTTAATGCAGCAGCTTGCGGCCGGCGTGACTTTCCCCGAATGGTAACGGGAAAACTGTACCGTGAGTGCCTGCAACCGAACACCGCATCAAACAATTCTGCAATCATGCCGCACCTTCCGCCTTCTCTGGAACACTCCGAGGTTGATCGAGGGAACCTTTTCCTAAAACCTACACTCAATCCCTTAGATTCCAAATCACGCAGAATGGTTTCGATTTTCGGCACCCGCCTCAATCTCACATCTAACTCAGCCCAAGCATTGTTTTATCAATGACTTGCGGTGAGATGGAGACGGTCTGCGATTGAGGCGAGAGCAAATAATCTGGAGTCGATTTTCCTTCGCACGATGAGATCAAGACAGATTTAGCGCCTTTTTGATCGTCCCGCGCTCCTTCTGAATCTTCTCCTGAAGAAGAGTAATGCTGTAGATGAGTTGTTCGGGGCGCGGCGGGCACCCGGGGACGTAGATATCGACCGGGATAACCTGGTTCACACTTTGTACAAGAGCATAGTTATTGAAGACGCCTCCCGAGGTGGCGCATGCCCCCATGGAAATCACCCACTTCGGCTCCGGCATCTGCTCCCATAATTGGCGGATCACTGGTGCCATCTTATTCGACACTCGTCCCGCAATGATCATGAGATCGCTCTGACGCGGAGACGGACGAAAAACCTCCGCTCCGAAGCGCGCGATATCGAAGCGCGAGGCGCCCATCGACATCATTTCGATGGCGCAACAAGCCAGTCCAAATGTCATTGGCCAGATAGAGCCCTTGCGCATCCAGTTCACCGCCGAATCCAACGTGGTTAATACCACTCCTTCGGGTGTGGGATTGCCGAAAGTGAGATCCTTGACTACCTTCTTGCCATTTTCGAGATCGACGTAGGGGCCGAAATTCAGTTCAGTGGGCATAGGCCTATTTTAACCTACTGGAACGACGACACCTCCACGACAACATCCAGAATTTGACGCGCACTCAAGACAGCAGCAGAGTCGTGTACCCGCCCGGTCAGGCCCTACAATGTTTGAAGGAGCTATCTATGAGTCCATTAAATTCGTTCAGCACCGGGAGGGGGGCTGGCAAGCGCCTGAGCCACGTTCCCCCAATTCCTCCCGCGAACTTTCCTGTCCAGGCTTCCCGCGCTGCCGTCAGCATCCAACTTCCTCATTATCCTTTTCAACCTCTGCCCACGCCCAACGGGCCGGCACCGTACCGATTTGATTTATCCCAATTGCTCTCCGCTGAAGACATCATAAAAATTAAAACCGCCGGGGTCATGGTCTTCCATACCGTGGGCGACACCGGAGATTATCGCGACTCGGGGCCGCAGGACCTGGTTGCAAAAATCATGACGCAAGACGTTCAAAATTCACCGGACGGCAAACAGCCGGCGTTTTATTACCATCTGGGCGACGTCATTTACTTCGCCGGCGATATCGATCGATACGGTGCTTACTTCTACGAAACTTACAAGGATTATCCAGGCTTTATCGTTGCCATCCCCGGCAATCACGATTGCCAGCCCGACGATCCTCAGGACGGACCAGTCGATCCAAATAAGGTTCCGCTCGACGGTTGGGTGCAAAACTTCATGTCGAAAAATCCCGCTCAGTTGGGTTCGCTGCAAACCGCGTCGAATCGAACCCAGATGGACTTGCCGAATGTCTATTGGACCTTCACCACTCCGTTCGCGACGATCATTGGATTATTTTCCAATGTCGGCGAAACTGAAGGCGAGATTCATCAGGATCAAATTGACTGGTTCAAGGGCGAGTTGGCGGCTGCTGATCCGAATCTTGCTTTAATCGTGACCGTTCATCACCCTCCCTTTTCCGGCGACGTGGAACACTCCGGAAGCAGCGTAGTGGACCAGGTTATTTCCAGCAGCTTTCAAGCGGTCAAACGATATCCCAACTTGATTTTGTCAGGGCACGTCCATAACTACCAGCGTTTCACCAGGGTGGTACAGGGCCCGAAAGGCCAGCTTGAACTCCCCTATATCGTGGCTGGTGCGGGCGGCTATACCAAGCTGGGCACGCTTCATAAAGTGAACGGGGCGGATCCTGCGGTTCCTCTGCCGATCGACGGAGGGCTGACGCTTGAGCAGTATGACCAGAAGAATTTCGGATTTCTCCGGCTGGAGGTCAGCAAGGCCCAGATTGTAGGAACTTATTACTCGTCGCCCTACCTAAGTGGCGATATGCCCACCGCTAGAGTGGTTGACAGCTTTGTGGTCAATCTTGGCAACAATACTGTGGCGACGTCAGACTCAGGCATCGCGACGACCGGTCGCGGTGGTGGGGTCAAGCCGGGAAAGGGACCAAAGCCTCCGAAGCCCCCGAAAAGGAAACGCTGAATTTGTGAGCCTCATCGAGATCTGAAACGCCCTCACCACCGATTTGCGTAGAGGGCTTGTACTTCTAACGCGCACGTTTCTTAGACGGTCACAACCACTTTGCCAAACATCCGGCTCTTTTCCAAATACTCATGCGCGGCGCGGATTTCGCTCAGTGGAAACACGCGATCGACTACCGGCCTAAGTCGCCCCGCGAACACATGTCCTAAAACTTCGTGCAGTTCTCCCATGGTGCCCATATACGAGCCGAGAAGAGTAAGTTGCCGGGCAAACAGATGCCGCAGATCAATGCTTACGTTCGGACCTGTGGTGGCTCCGCAGGTCACCAGCACGCCAGCGGTTTTGAGAGACTTCACACTCTCGTCCCATGTGGCGGCGCCCACGTGTTCAACCACGATGTCGACGCCTGCCTTGTCGGTGATTTTCCTCACTTCCTCGGAAATCTTCTGCTGATGGTGATTGATGCCAAAGTCCGCACCCAGTTCGCGCCCCTTTGCCAATTTCGCTTCGTCCCCGGCGGTAGTGATTACGCGGCAATGGAATAGCTTTGCAATTTGAATCGCCGCGATGCCAACGCCGGAGCTTGCACCCAGCACTAGCACGGTCTGTCCAGGACGAATGCCGGCGCGTGAGACGAGCATGTGCCAGGCCGTCACAAATACCAGCGGAACACTGGCGGCCTGGTTGAAATCGAGCGAGTCAGGAATTGAAATTAAGTTGGCCACAGGCACAGCGATCAGTTCGCAGTTTCCGCCGTCCACGGCATTCCCCAGTACGGTAAATTCCCGGCACTGATTCTGCAGGCCGGCAACACACTTGGCGCAGTACCCGCAGAAATGCATGGGAGCGATGAGCACCCGCTGGCCAGGTTTGAATCCGCCGACGTACTCTCCAACCTCGACCACTTCCCCTGCAATATCGCTGCCGAGAATGTGTGGCAGTTTAACTCCGGGCAAGCCTTTTCGCACCCATACGTCCAGGTGATTTAGCGAGCAGGCGTGAACGCGAACCAGCACTTGATGCTTGCGAAATTGTGGGTCGGGGATATCCTCATATGTCAAAACTTCGGGACCGCCGAATTGATGGATGCGGACTGCTTTCATAAAAAGCCCCTCCAAGGCCCTCAAGCTAACACAAAAGCGGTCTCCATTTGACTCCTCCTGTTAACCCACTTGATAATCAACAATGGAAGCTGTCTCGCGCATGGACATCTACGAACAAATCGTTCAACTCCGCCGCGAAGGACGCCGCGGCGCCGTGGCCACAATCGTCAATGTGCGCGGCTCGATTCCTTCGTTTCGGACCGCGAAGATGCTGGTGCGTGATGATGGCTCGATTGTGGGGACAATCGGAGGTGGTTGCGTTGAAGCCGACGTCTGGCAAGCAGCCCGTGAGGTGATGGAATCGGAAAAGCCGCAAACCTTGACCTTCGACCTGAATCAGGATCCGAAGTACGACACGGGCTTGGTCTGCGGGGGGACGCTCGAGGTGTTTGTCGAGCCAGTTTTACCTCCAGCGTTACTTTATGTTTTCGGTGCAGGCCACGTATCAGTAAATCTTTGCCAGGTTGCCTCTAACGCAGGCTTTGATCTCATTGTCACCGACGATCGCACCTCCTATGCCACTCCAGAACGTTTTCCTGCCGCACGTGAAATCCATGCCTTGGATTTTGAGGAAGCCATTCACAAGCTTGAACCGAATGAGACTTCCTATATCGTCATCGTAACCAGAGGTCATCGCGACGACATGCGCCTTCTGCGCTGGGCGGTGCAGACTCGCGCCCGCTACGTGGGCATGATCGGGTCCAAGCGCAAGGTGATTGAAATTTTCAAGACGCTGCAGAACGAAGGTGTGCCCGCGCATCTGTTCGACCGCGTCCACGCGCCGATCGGACTGGACATAGGCGCCATCACGCCCGAGGAGATTGCGATTGCCATCACGGCGGAGTTGATTGCGATTCGGCGACACGCTACTCGCTCATTGCCACACATGAGTTGGTTCCATTCCACGGCAGATCTGGACTCTTCCGACCCTGGATCTATTGTCGAGACACAACACGCGGCCAAGCCGCCTCGTCGGCGCTAACCTTCGACTTCAGTCAAGTCCTATCACGGACATCCTTTCACTTGTCCTCGTAGTCGGATGACGTTCGGAAATTTGTCCGCTGGCGATGCAACGATCGCCTTCTATCCCACACTATCTATTTGAACAGTGCTGCGGCCCGTCCAGTCTCGACGGCCAGATCTCTGAGCCGTTCGTCCGCGCCGCGCCGCACTGCACATACTTGTTGGAGGTTCTATGGCTCACCCTAACTTACCGTCGTATCTTGGTACCTGGGAGGAACTCGTCCAGGCACTCCTAAACAACCCTTTCTTGGGCAGCGGTCGCGGTCCGCAACCTCATTTACTCCAGTCCCTGACCGAGCGGAAGAGACCTCAGGCGGATCCATGGTCGCCGGCCTCCGCTCTCTTCGTAGTGGCTGCAGGACTCAAAGACATCGCGTCTCGTCTACCAGAGGGGCAGAAGAGTCAACTGGGAACGGCGATTATTGGGGCGGCTGACGACTGGGAAGACTGGTACTGCGGCAACGGACCCAGGCCTGGTCCACATGTGACCGAGACTGCTGGGGAAATGCTGGCCTTCGCGGGAACGCTGGGGGCCGGTGCGTTGCGCAGCGGTATAGTGCGAGAAGCGGGAATTTTGCTGGAGAAATCATTTGGAGCAGCGGAACAGCCGGCACAAGTCACGTCCATCGCCAGTTAGGAATTTCTGTACGGGAGCGGAGCATTCTGTTCGCACTAACCGGTGTGACGCTGCGCCGCTTCCCTTTTTCTTTGGTTGACTCTCGTAAGAGCCGACGACTGGCCTCTCCTTTCTGCTATCTTCACAGCATGACCCGTGCGCCCGGCTTCGCTGCAGTGATCCTGGCTGCCGGAGAATCGTCGCGCATGGGCCGCGACAAAGCGCTGTTGCCATGGCCTCCGTCGGCCGCGGGCCGTGCGCCTTCCAGTGACACCTTTCTCTCGGCGGCGATTCGCTCACTCACTGCCGCCGATTTCGTTCTGGTAGTGGTCGGGAAAAATGAGGCGGCCCTGGCACCGATTATTTATTCGGAAGGCGCATCACTCGTTGTCAATCCGGATACGAGTCGTGGCCAGTTCAGTTCGCTGCAGATTGGCTTGCGGGAGGTTCTCAACCACGGCCGTGACGCCGCCATGGTGACACTCGTGGACCGCCCGCCGGTTAGCGCCGCGACCATACACTTTCTGCGTGTCGCTTTCGAAAATGCGGATCAGCACATCTGGGCAATCGTACCCGAGTTCTCCGGCAAGCACGGGCACCCCTACCTAGTCGGGCGCGAAATGATTGAAGCGTTTCTTCGGGTTCCAGCTACATCGATCGCCCGTGAAGTGGAACACGCTCATCAGGCGCACATCCAATACATCCCGGTCGATGACCCGCTGGTCGCGCTCAACATCAACACTCCCGAAGACTACGCGGGACTGCTGTCGCGCATATCTTGAGAGAGGTACGCCTTGAGAGAGAGGTGCGCCGTTGCGCGCCTGCCCTGAGGCACGTTATCGTCAGTAGATGAACACCACACAGACCCAGGCGTTTCCTCCGCTCACCACAGAATTTCTCGAGTCAGTTCTTCGATTAGATTCGCGGATCGCGGCCTTTGACTGCGACGGCACCCTGTGGTCCGGTGATGCCGGCGAGCGCTTCTTTGATTGGGAATTGCGAGAAGGGAACGTGGTTTCTGGTGCGCTCGATCGTCCGATGCGCGAGCGCTATGCTGCGTACAAGCGTGGCGAGGTCGATGAGACCACGATGTGCGGTGAAATGGTGACGATGCATCGGGGGATTGCCCAAGAGAAGGTTATGGGCGCTGCTGCGCGCTTTTTCGATCATTTCTTCGTCGAGCAAATATTTCCCGAGATGCGCGAATTGGTGCGCCGACTGCAGGAAAACGGTTGCGAGGTTTGGGCGGTGTCTTCCTCGAACGAATGGGTGATCTGCGCTGGAATGAAGTATTTCGGTATTCCGGAAAGTCGCATCCTCGCGGCCAAGGTGGAGCTCGATGGGGGCACAATTACTGACCGCCTGATCCGCGTTCCCTCCGGCAATGGAAAGCCTGAAGCGCTTCGCGAAGTGGTAAAAAGAGAAGTCGACGTGGCCTTCGGCAATTCGCGCTGGGATACAGAAATGCTGGCCATGGCAAAACACGCTGTTGCGGTAAATCCGAATCCGGAGCTGGAGGCCACCGCCAGAGAACGCGGTTGGCAGATTTATTTTCCGGAAGGCACGCGTTCGGGCGGTTAACACTACCGCAAGAGTTCTCCGTTTACAATTGAGCTGCCAATGTATTCCGTGCAGTTACTCGATCATTTTCAGAATCCGCGCAATGCGGGAGAAATTGCCGACGCGGACGCCGCAGCAGAAATTGAAAATCCCGTGTGCGGCGACGTGCTGCGGCTGACGTTGAAAGTAAGCGAAGGACGAATTAGCCAGGCCCAATTCAAGGCCAAAGGATGCGTGGCGACCATCGCGTGTGCCTCAGCACTGACGGAATTAATTGTGGGGAAGACGTTCGACGAAGCTCAGGACCTGCGGCGCCAGGACATCAGCGGGGCCATTGGCGGCCTGCCTCAAGCCTCGACCCATGCCGCGCAATTGACGGTCGATGCGTTGTCGGCTGCGCTGCGTAAGATGAGAAGCTGACGCTAGACTCATATGGGACCAGGCGCCACGCCGTCTCCGACGCTCATACGCGGTCTCGAGACGGTGGCGTCGCTATTCGTCCTGAGCTATTCGGTGCCCGAATGGGTCGGTCACACTACCTGTGTGTTCTGTCTTCTACAACCGCGAACCTGATGCTCTGAGTTAAGATTCTGTTCATGCCTCTCACTCCCCGAATAGACGAGGTTCGCACCGACATCTCGACGCTCGCAGAAGCGGCCCCCACAGCCCGGGCACTCATGCAGGACATCTGCAACCTCTTGCGTGAGCGCATGCTGAGGTACAGCTGGGTTGGGTTTTACATGCTCGAGCCCGGTTCCCAACCGCCGGTGCTGGTCCTGGAGACCTTCGTGGGAGCCATGACTCCACATACTCGTATCCCTCTCCACCAGGGCATTTGCGGAGCTGCTGCCTCCAGCGGCAAGGCGATTGTCGTCGACGATGTCACCAACGATTCTCGTTATCTTGCTTGTTCCCTGGAAACCAAGTCCGAAATCGTGGTGCCGATCTTTGTGAAAAAGCAGGTCGTCGGCGAACTCGATATCGATAGCCATTTTGCGGCGGCATTCGGCGCCGAAGATGAGGAGCTGGTTCAATACTGTGCTGAAGTGGTGGGTAAAAAGCTGGAGCAGCCGTGAGAATTGAAAAAGATCAGGTGCGCCCGCCTGAGATCGGACGCGTTTGGCCGAGTTCTCCGTCGCTGAGCTTCCGCCAGTTGCACGGCTCCGTCGTTCTCGATTCCCTAAGTAGGGCAAGCTCATGAAACGCGTTGTAGCCGCGGTGATCGAGCAGGATGGCAAATTGCTTGTGTGTCAGCGCACGCGTCATCAGACCATGCCGCTCAAATGGGAGTTTCCCGGTGGAAAGATCGAAGAAGGGGAGCAGCCTCGCGATGCTCTGCGTCGCGAATTGGAAGAAGAATTAGGAATTCATGCCAAGATTGGCCACGAGATCGCCCGCGTACAGCATACTTACCCCAACGGTGCGGCAGTTGAGCTGCGGTTCTTTATCGTGCGCGAGTACGATGGTGAAATCGAAAATCGCATCTTCCGCGATCTGCAATGGTCAGCGCCGGAGGCTCTTCCAAGCTATGATTTTCTTGAAGCCGACGCATCCCTGGTAAAGGATCTGGCTGCGGGAATTTTGCCGTGAGAACCGCTCGTTTTCTTGCTATCCCCCTGCTTTTCCTCCCATGTAAGCCAAGGCCAACGCTATGGAGAGTCCGGCAACCAGAATGGTTGTCCCCCAGGCTATCGCGTTGAACAAATGCGAATTCACATACTCGCCCATCAATTCTTTCTTGTTGATCAGCAGGAGCATGAAGATCAGAACAAAGGGCAGCACCATGCCGTTTACCACCTGCGACAAGACCGCAATCTTTACCAGTGGCAGTCCAGGGATCAAAAGTACGGCGCCGCCGGCCACAATCAATAGGGTGTAAAGCCAGTAAAAAAAAGGAGCGTCGCTGAACTTTTTATCCATGCCGGACTCAAAGCCCAACCCTTCGCATACCGTGTACGCAGTGGAAAGGGGCAGAATCGACGCCGCAAATAGGGAGGCATTGAACAGCCCCACGGCAAACAAAATGTACGCATACTGGCCGGCCAGCGGCTTGAGGGCTTGCGCCGCGTCCGCCGCATACTGGATGTTACGGAAGCCGTGCACGAACAATGTGGCGGCGCAAGCAACGATGATGAACCAGGCCACCACGTCCGTAAAAATGCAGCCCGTGATTACATCCCAGCGCGAAGCTTTGAGTCCGCGCCGGGTTACACCCTTTTCCACGACGGATGCCTGGAGGTAGAACTGCATCCAGGGAGCGATGGTCGTCCCCACCACGCCGATTACCATGAATAAGTACGCCTGGTCGCGGAAGGCTTTGAGGGCGGGTGGGTTGATGGTCGCTACGGCAGCGTCCTTCCACAACGGATGCGCCAGCGCCCCGGCAAATATATACGTGATGTAGAAGAATGACGCCGCGAGAAAGACTTTCTCCACGCTTTTATATTGGCCTTTCACCACGATCAACCAGACGATCACGCCGCACACCGGAACGGTTATGTACCGCGAGAGGCCGAATAATTCGAGGCTGGTGGCGATGCCGATAAATTCAGTTACTACGTTGCCGAAGTTGGTAATCAGGATTCCCAGCATCATGAGAAACGTGATCCGCAACCCGAACTCCTCCCGGATCAGATCGCTGAGGCCCTTGCCGGTTACGGCGCCCATGCGGGCGCTCATTTCCTGCACCACGATCAGCGCCAAAGTGATCGGGATCATGGTCCATAGCAGTTGGAATCCGTACTGGGCTCCGGCCTGCGAATAGGTCAGGATGCCGCCCGCATCGTTGTCGACATTCGCCGTGATGATCCCAGGTCCTACTACTGCCAGGAACACCAGAGTCCGGCTTTTCCAGCGTTTCAGAGGTTTCATGTGCGCATTTCGCAATCATAGTAACGGAGCAACAACAAACCGCACGCGACGGAACAGAATAAACGCATAGTACGAATCTGAACACCCCCAAAAGTGCGAAATCGACAGAAAGATTAGGCTGGGGCCGCTTGCTCTCGCGATTGGCACATTGTTTAAGCCCGGTCAAGCGTCACGCGGTCCCAGCAGGTTAAGATATTTCCAGGCTGATAATCTGGATGACTAAGAACTCCGCGCGCGTCGTCTACCTTCTCATTGTCGTTGTTATTGTCGTCCTGGACCGCTGGACGAAGCATCTCGTGACGCTACGAATCCGTCCTTATGCGACCATCCAGGTAATTCCTGGGTTCTTTCGGCTCACGCATACAGAAAACACCGGTGCCGCCTTCAGCCTCTTCGCCGACTCAACTGCCCCCTGGAAAACTGGATTACTGATTGGGTTTTCCGTGATTGCATTAATTGTGGTTTCCGCTTTGCTATGGAAAAACCATCATGCCCACATCGCCACTGGCGTGGGCCTGTCGCTCATCATGGGAGGAGCGTTGGGCAATCTCTGGGATCGGCTGGCCCGCGGTCGCGTGGTGGATTTTTTGCTGGTCTACGTCAAGCAGTATCAGTGGCCGGTTTTCAATTTGGCAGACAGCGCGATTGTGTTGGGAGCCGGGCTATTGATAGTGGAAATACTGTTTGTGAAATCGCGCGGCGAGAATCTCGAAACGTAAGCCGAGTCAACGTTTCCCGCTTGCCCGTACGACGAATGAATTCAAGCTTCCTCAGGGGATGCCGATACTACAGGTGGAGGATCCAAATGATCACCCCTGTGAGCAGCGCAACCCATCTGCAGCCTGCGGCACGACCCAAGGCGGCGACCCCAGCAGCCTGCACCCTCGAAACCGCAGGGCCCTCACGGATAGCCTTCAAATCAGTACCGCCGACCAACAAGCACCGCGGGAAACCATCGAAACCCCGCCCGGACGGCCAAGGAAGCTGCTGGTGGCGACGCCGTCGCGAGAAGGCTGCTTACAAAGGAAGCCGCAGACAAAAAACCATAGGACGGGTTTCTGGTGATCAATGGCATTCAAGCCTCCGGGGAGAGGCGCGCCCGCCTACGGTGTCCCGTAAAGCTGCTTGTACACGCTGGCATTCCGCAGAATCGCCTGCACGTATTCACGCGTCTCGGTGAAGGGAATTGATTCGACGAACTCTTGCGGATCGCGATACTTTCCCTGGGCGAGCCACTCGTCCACCCGGTCCGATCCGGCGTTGTAGGCGGCCAGGGCGTACTCGAATGAGCCGCCAAACTTGTCGACCATCCCGCGAAAATAGCGCGTGCCTAATTGCATATTCACCGCCGGCGTGTACAGTTGGCTCGCGTTATATCGCTTTAACTTCACTTCTTTGGCGACCGCTTTGCCCGTCTTGGGTAGCAACTGCATGAGTCCCACCGCATTGGCGCGCGAAACTGCGTTGGGATTGAACTCAGATTCCTGCCGGATTAATGACGCGACCAGATAGGGATCGAGTCCATTCGTTGCCGAACTTCGTTTCAAGTCGGTCCAATAAGGTTTGGGGAAAAGCGCCTCCCAATATTTTCGCGGCAAGTCTGGGATGTCGAGTGCGAAGTAATTCGGCGCCGAATGTTTCATGTACTCGATGGCGCGGTCGTAGTGCCCGGTCTCTACGTACAACTGCGCGGTTTCCGCCGGCGCCCAGCTTCCGCCGGTGGTGGCTGCGGCTGCCTGCAGTTCGCGCACCGCGAAATCTACAAGGCCGCCGTTGCCGAGCAGTTGCGCCTTTTGGACGCGGAGTTCGTCCGTCGGCGGTTCCATCTCGACGATTTTGCCGCTGTCGCTGAGGGGTGGTACGTGATCGAGCAGAGCGTACGGTGTCACTGCTACGGCATCGGTCGCGGCAGGCAGATGTTTCATGCGCTGCCTCGCTAACTCGGCGTAATAAAAGTTGCGATAGCGATCGGAAAGCTTCTCGTAGAACGCCCGCGCCATGACGAATTGATTGTCTTCCTCGGCCAGACGAGCTCGCCAATAGAGGGCGGCCGGGGTTTCCGCGCCGGTAGGGTAAAGAGCAATCTGTTCCTCGAAGGCTTTCTTGGCATCCTCATTGCGCCCTTGGCGCAGCGTCAGCCAGGCCGCTTTCCAGTGCACGTAGGAAGCCCGCGGGCCATTTGGAAAGCGCTGTTGCGCCTCGCGAAACGAGTCCAGAGCCTGGTCATACTCGTGATGCACCAGATGCAGATTGGCCGCGGACAGCAGAGCCTGCTCGAGCCAAGAACTGGTCGGCTCGGCTTGCCGTAATTCGCCAACCGTCCGATAAAAAGTGTCATTATCGTTCGCAGCCCATGCCACTTGGCCCAGCAGATATAGCCGTTGCGCATTCAATTCTCCGGTGAGATTGCCTAAGGAAGTCAGCACCTGCTTTGCGTCTCGATTCTTGCCACTTCGATGCAGCGCGTCCGCCAAGGCAATCTGCATCCTTGGCCGATCGTCAGGGCTTACAGTGTTTGCCAGGCTGCGATATTCGTCCGCTGCTTCGGCATAACGCTTGCGGCTGGTCAATCCTTCGGCCCGGGTTCTAAGCTGAGTGATCGTAGGCGATGGTGCGGAGGGTAGCTTCTTTAACTCAGCAAAGGCCGCATCAGCCTCCGCTGCGCCGGGCATGGTGTAGTAAATATTCGCGAGTGTCTCGGCGGCTTTGGCAGTCTGCCCCGATGCGGCGTAAGCGCGGCCCAGCGCAAATTCCAGATCCGACCGCGTCGGTACTCGGATATTTTCTAACAAAGTTGCGACTTCCCCTGCTTGTCCTTCGAGAAGGAGCGCATCGGCATAGCTCACTTGGGCGTCACGGACGAGCAGGGAATCCGGATGGGCTTTCGCAAAATCTGCCAGGTTTGCCAGAGCCTCGGCGTTGTGCCCCGTTTGCAGGTAGGAGATTCCAAGATAGTAACCAACGTAATCGCCGAGGTCTCCGGCATGAATCTTGGCGCGACTCAGCGGGTCGATAGCTTTGGCATAATCTCTATCCAGCACATGTGCGTAGCCTAATACCAGCCAGGCCAATGCTCCCGCATCTTCCTTGGCGTGGGTGCGGGCGTAGGCTTGAACTCCGGAATAGGCTGGCAGAGAGCGATCTTGAAGAAGCTGCTGTGCCATGGGACGTAAGCTGGCCGATGCCACGAAGGCTTGGCGCATGCGTCGGACCCGTGGAGAAACGATGTGGGGCCTTCGGGTATTGGCGTGGTGACTTTTGGCGCCGGTACTGGATGAAGACTTACTGCCGGTGGGCGCCTTGTGGGCGGATCGTTTTTTGGGAGCGCTGCCTTGTTCGCTACTCGGACTCGCCTGAGCCGGCTTCGCAGGTGGCTTAACTCCTTCGTCCTGGACAAAATCAGACGAAAATAACGATTCCACTTCCGCTGATGCCAGCAGAGCGCCGAAGAAGCTGCAGAGAAGTGCAGCTGCGAGTACCCATCGCCCCTTGGAAACTGATCGAACCACTTTTTACTTTTTGTTGCGCAGATACGACAGCCAAGAAACTCGCGCAGAAACTAGCGCCGAAAATTCGTCCCCATAATGGAGATGTCATCCTCGGCGAGACTCCGCACCAACTCGTTTTGAAAATAATCCCCGCTTACAGCCACAGTATTACCGTAACGCTTTTGGAATGTGCCCCGACTCTTATCGATATCTTCTTTCAAACGATCGTACAAATCTTTGTTGCGCCGGCCTTCTGCAACTTTTGCCTGGTTGTATAGCTTGATCTCATCCACCAACAGGCGCGCGAAGCGCTGAGCTTTACGGTGGACATCTGCATCTTCCGGGGAGAGTCCGGCCAAGGGATCGGTTGCCGCCGCGGGGGCTGCCGCGCTTGCCGTATGCGCCGAAGCCACTTCCACCAGTTCCGCCGCAGGTTCAGCCTCGACCGGAACGCTGGCGGGGACATGCTTGGGTGCGTGACTAGCGAAGGGATCTGAAAACGAGGAAACCGCTTGCGCGGACGGAAGCGGCGGAGCCGGGCGCTCAATGTTGCTGGGGACATCCCCGTCCTCTTTCGCCGCTGTCAGCTTGCGCAGCGAGATGACTTCTAACCAGGCGCTGGTTGCGATCACCAGCAATTCCAAGGCATCGGCATCCAGCTTGTTGCTGTCGCCGCCGTCGGCGTAGACCAGGGCTGCCACCTTATCTTTGAGCGCCAGCGGCAATACAAGCACCTGCTCGTTGGCCGGACTGCCAAACTGCTCGACGAACGGTCCGCCCATCTCTGCCACGTTTCCCGGCGTCGGCACTCGGTTTTGGTATGTGTAGGCCACCGGCCCAGCACTGAGATCAAGAGGAAAGTCCTTCACGACCTCGTCGTCCCCGAAGCCGCGGGATTGCCATCCTGATGCCGCTCCGGCTTTTACCACGAATAATGCGATGCGAGAGCAGTGCTCACTGCCTGCGTCCAACAAACCTCGCAAAATTTCTTTCTGTGTCGAACCTGAGTGGATCTTGGCGACAGAGTTGACTAAGGGTTTAGACTGCGCCGCGGTCGCAGTCGGCACAGCGCTGGCCGGACGTGGCAACGCGTCCAGAACTTGCCGCACGATTTGTGCCTGCAGTAGTGGAATCTGCGCTTGAAGGGCCTCGGCGACAGCGCTCGCGATGATCTGCTCAATCTCGATGTGCTGCGCTTCGTCCTGTTTCTGGTTCCGTTCCGCCATGCTGGAAAACCGTTTTTCCTTGTAGAATCATGCCTGGGCCTGGGCATCAGAGCGAAACCGCGGCTCTAAGTGCTGATTATACGGCACTTGTGGGTTGATCCCAGAGTACTTCGGGACGTGTTCGACCGCGTATCTTTTCCATGCTCGACTTTATCTCAAATCCTGTTCCGAGCAAAACCGGAAAGCGGTTGGGCAAATACACAGGTTACCAAGTAGAATAACAGTTCGCCCATCAGTGTGGCGGTTCGCTGCCGCAAAATACTGCATCGCCGAGAGAATGGAAACCATCCAAAACAAACTAGAAGGGCCTGTTACCGACGAGCTAACGTTGGTGCGGGCGGCCAAGCAAGGCGACGACGCTGCCTTTGAAGAATTGGTTCGCAGATATGACCGTAACGTTTTTCGGATCGCGCAACACATCACGCAGAATCGCGAGGACGCGGAAGATGTGGTGCAAGAAGCGTTTCTGAAGGCGTACGGAAATTTGCAGAAGTTTCAAGAGCAGTCGAAGTTTTACACCTGGCTGGTGCGCATCGCAGTCAACGAAGCGTTGATGAAGTTGCGCCGCAAGAAGCCCGAGCGTACGGTTTCGCTGGATGAGGACATAAAAACAGAAGATGATTCTCTTCCGCGCGAGATTGCAGATTGGAGCCCCAACCCCGAGCAACAGTATACCCAGGCGGAGTTGAGGGAAATTTTAAGTAAGACGATCCAAGGCCTTCCTCCAGGTTTTCGGACCGTGTTTGTGCTGAGAGATGTGGAAGGACTTTCTACCGAGGAAACGGCGGCGGCGTTGGAGTTGAGCGTGCCGGCGGTGAAGTCGAGATTGCTGCGGGCGCGCTTGCAGCTTCGCGAACGGTTGGGACGTTACTTTCAGAAACGCGAGAGTGGAGATGGCAACCAGTGAAATGCTCTGAATTTTTGCACGAGCTGACCAACTATTTGGACGGCGTTATTGACGAACATACCAAGGTGGAATTGGAAAACCATCTCTCCTGGTGCCATAACTGCTACGTGGTCTGCGACACCACTAAAAAAACCATCGAGATCTATCGTGACTCGCAGTTGTACGAACTGCCCGAAGATCTTCGTACACGTCTCCGGTCCGCTATTATGACCAAGTGCCAGCAGCACAGGAAGCGTGGTCCGGAAAGCGTGTGAATTTCCGCCCAAAAGTTCCAAGTTAGCGGCAACCCTGCAGACCTCGGTTCCATCGCATATAATAGGCGGCATAGGCGTCACGCACCGGGGTGTAGCATGGGACCTTCTCGCGGCACAGCTCTTCTCTCCTCCCTGATTCTGTTGGCGTGGTCTGTGGCCTTTTGCCAGTCGAGCGATCCGGCGCAGTCCCCGATTTCTCCGTCGAGCTCCTCGACCGAACAGCCGGGTGATCATGAGGCGCAGCCGGCTACCGGGCTTATTCCTTCCAATGCGCCGCATATAGGCAAGCAGACTCGTCTCGAGATTATCCGTGACTTTGAGACTCAACTCGTCTACGCGCGAGCCGCCTTTCCGATGGGAACCAAGGGTCTGCAGCTGAAGCAGGGCGTGGTCACCCCCAATGGTATGGAATTGCAGCAGGCGCTGAACCTATGGGGACCTGCGGTGAAACCGGGCGATCCTGCACATATCTCCTTTGTTCAGATTAAGAACGACCACATCCATTTCGAGATCAATGGCGGACCGGTGCTTAGGAAGAAGTGGTATCAGCACGTGCAGATCTCCGGCGCCAATGGACCGGTGGCGCAGACGGAGGCGCCAGCGCAAATGAATTCGCACGGCTCTTACGTAGACCTTTATTTCGACAAATATGTTCCCGAAATGACGGCCGGGCAGGTGCGTGAACTGTTGTATCCGGTGCTCGACTTTAAGGCCCGAAACAAGGAACAAGCTTACCTTGACACCGTCCCGCCCAAGGTGAAGGAGGCGATTCAGGGGCATCGCGTGCTCGTCGGGATGAATCAGGAAATGGTGCTCCACGCCAAAGGCAAGCCCCCTAAGAAAGTTCGGGAGCGGAGCGGTGAAACCCAATACGAGGAATGGATTTATGGCGAGTCCCCGGCGGACGTCGACTTCGTTCGCTTCATAGGCGATGAAGTGGTTCGCGTTGAGACCATGAAAGTGGACGGCCAAAAAATCGTTCGCACAGAGCGCGAAGTCATTCTGGAAAAGCCGGACCAGGATAAAGATCAAGAGGCGAAAAAAGAGCCGCAAGAGCGTCCCGCGAATGCGCCCAGTCTGAAGCGTCCCGGCGAAGATTCCGAAGACGCGCCTCGGCCGGAAAACGGGCCTTCCCAGCGCCCTATCGCTCCGCTGCCGCCCGACTTGCCGCCGCCTGCAAGCGGCCCGGGCGATATTATTTCGGCGCGCTGAGCCTTAGAACGACAGTCCAACCTTCCGGCGTCACAAATTTATTTCACAGCGACTGCGGGACCCGAGTCTGCGAATGAGAAAGCTAAAGACACATTAGGATATTCCCGCCCCCCCACTTCCACGTAAGGATAGACAAAATAATTCAGGGGCTTACCATCCTGCGGAGGATTCAGCCGCAGATCGCGGCCTAAGCTGAACTGCACGCGATTCACGTCATGGGAACCGAAAAAGTAGTTGCGCTTTTCTGGATGCTTCCAGGCCTCGGAGATGTCCACGGGAATCCAGCCCCCGCCTTCGACGTAGAAATCTGACCAGCAGTGGTAACCAGCGATTTCAGCGGAGTGATGGTCGGGTGGAAGTGGAAATCCGATCTCGAAGCGCGCTGGGATGCCTTGGGAGCGGGCCATCGCAATGAACAGAGAGTGGAAGTCCGTACAGTTACCTTTCTTCGCGTCGCAGGCATACAGAACGTCGCCGCGGCCCCAACCAGAGCCCGTTTTGTCGTAACTCAGCGTCGTGAAGACGTAGTCATAGATCGCGCGCGCTTTGTCGAGGGATCCGGTCTTGCCCTGAGCAGCCTTCGCCGCCAGTTCGGCGGGCAATCCTGTCACGGGAACGAGAACGTCGGGCTGCAAGTCTTGCTGCTTTTCTTCCGATGAGAGCGGCGCACGGACTTCATGCGGCGCGTTTTGTCCCAGTGCCACGCGTTCGTGGCGTACCACTTCATATTCGATATCAAAATGCAGTTCAGGTTGGGCGGAACTGGTCTCGGCGTAGTAAATCTGATTGCCGTACTTCGATTCACTCGTCTTCTTTAATGGCAGATCACCCTTGGCTGAGATAATTTTCACTTCTTGATAAGAGTCAGACTGAGCCGCCGGTATCCACACCCGAACCTGTTCCCCGGCAGAAAGATTTTTTACCGTGAAGGAATAATGAAATGTG
>Ga0307474_10001036_pt1 | contig 20231 bp, 18 predicted proteins | sample atmos_gasesECM1C_2_FD_203312 | JGI IMG/M metagenome (GOLD analysis project Ga0307474, IMG submission 203312) | Hardwood forest soil microbial communities from Morgan-Monroe State Forest, Indiana, United States - atmos_gasesECM1C_05 | ecosystem: Environmental > Terrestrial > Soil > Temperate... | reverse complement strand
GGCGGGTCCGGAACGGTCCCTCGGCGTCCCGGCGGCTCACGATCGCGGTGGCCAGGCCGGGGGTGATGCCGGAGACCCGGGCCAGCAGCGGCTGGGAGGCGGTGTTCAGGTCGACGCCGACCGCGTTAACGCAGTCCTCGACCACGGCGTCCAGCGAGTGCGACAGCTTGCCCTCGGTGACGTCGTGCTGGTACTGGCCGACGCCGATGGACTTGGGATCGATCTTGACCAGCTCGGCCAGGGGGTCCTGGAGTCGGCGGGCGATGGATACGGCACCGCGCAGGGAGACGTCAAGCTCCGGAAGTTCGGACGACGCGTAGGCGGAGGCGGAGTAGACCGACGCGCCCGCCTCGGACACCACGACCTTGGTCAGCTTGAGCTCAGGGTGCCGCTTGATCAGGTCCGCGGCCAGCCGGTCGGTCTCCCGCGAGGCGGTGCCGTTGCCGATGGCGATGAGCTCGGCGTGGTTTGCCTTGGCCAGTCTCGCGACGGTATCGAGGGCCTCGTCCCAGCGCCGCTGCGGCTCGTGCGGATAGATGGTCGCGGTCGCGGTCACCTTGCCGGTCCCGTCGGTGACGGCGACCTTGACCCCGGTCCGGAAGCCCGGGTCCAGGCCGATCGTGGTCCGCGCGCCGGCCGGGGCGGCGAGCAGCAGATCGCGCACGTTGGCCGCGAACACCCGGACCGCCTCGTCCTCGGCGAGCTGCCACAGCCGGACCCGGACGTCGACGCTCAGGTGGGTCAGGATGCGGGTGCGCCAGGCCCAGTGCACGGTGGCGCCCAGCCACGGGTCGGCGGGCCGGCCTTCGTCGCGCAGGCCGAAGCGGTCCGCGATGGTGGCCTCGACGGCCGCGTCGTCGGTCCCCGGATCGAGTGTGAGGTCGAGGACCTCCTCCTTCTCGCCGCGGAACATGGCCAGGATGCGGTGCGCGGGCAGCCGGGCGAAGGGCTCGCTGAACTCGAAGTAGTCGGCGAACTTCGCGCCCTTTGGTGTGTCGCCGGCACCCGCGCGTACCTTGGAGATCAGCGTGCCGCGGGCGGCCATCGCCTCGCGCAGCTGCCCGATCAGGTCGGCGTCCTCGGCGAACCGCTCGACCAAGATGGCGCGGGCGCCGTCCAGGGCCGCGGCGATGTCCGGGACGTTCTCGTTGAGGTAACCCTGCGCCTCTTGCTGCGGGTCGCGGGTCGGGTCGATCAGCAGCAGGTCGGCCAGCGGCTCCAGGCCCGCCTCGCGGGCGATCTGGGCCTTGGTCCGCCGCTTGGGCTTGTACGGCAGGTACAGGTCCTCGAGCCGGGCCTTGGAGTCCGCGGCCCGGATCTGCGCGTCGAGCTCGCCGGTCAGCTTGCCTTGGGCCGTGATCTCCTTCAGGATCGCCTCTCGGCGCTCGTCGAGCTCGCGCAGGTAGCGCAGCCGCTCCTCGAGCGTGCGCAGCTGCGCGTCGTCCAGGGTGCCGGTGGCCTCCTTGCGGTACCGGGCGATGAACGGGACGGTCGCGCCGCCGTCGAGCAGCTCGACCGCGGCGCTGACCTGCCGGACCGCCACGCCGAGCTCGTCCGCGATCCGCTGGTCCACCGAGGGCTGAGTCTGAGTCACCACAGCAATTGTGCCAGCGCGCCGACCGCGCGTCGTGCGGCCGGGCTCGGGTCGGCGGACTTCAGGGCTGGCTCTGAATCACCCGGCGCGGGCGAGGCGCCAGGTGCTCCCCGCAGGTCACGATGTCGCCATGGATAAGCCGCCGTCTCGGGTCGGCCATAGCGGCCGGCCCGCCGGGCCGGGCCGTCCAGCGTCACGCCGTGGCGCCCGACAAGCGCCGTTCCCACTAATGGAGCCGCTATGCCGCTCGCAAGTTCCTACTCCTACCCGTTGCTCGGAGCTTTCTGGACGGTCCTCGAGATCTTCCTCTGGATCCTATGGATCTGGGTCCTGATCTACGTCTTCATCGACATCTTCCGCAGCCGCGACCTGTCGGGCTGGGCGAAGGCGCTGTGGTTTGTGTTCGTGCTGTTCATCCCGCTGATCGGCGTCCTGGTCTACCTGATCGCCCGGGGCGGCGAGATGCACGAGCGGGCTGTGCAGGACGCACAGCAGCAGGACCAGGAAGTCCGCCGCTACATCCAGCAGGCCGCGAATGAGCCGAACACGGCCGACCAGCTGGCCAAGCTGGCCGACCTGCGCGACCGGGGCGTTATCACGGCCGCCGAGTTCGAACAACAGAAGGCCAAGGTCCTGGCCGCCTGAGTGAAGGCGGGGCTTGCATGACCGAGAACCTCGCCGCGAGGGAGAGCACGGCCGCGGAGCCAAATCTTCTGCGCGACTGGCGCTCGGTCATCTTCGCCCCGGTTGGCAGCGGCCAGCGCCGCCGGCGCGGAAGCGACGGCGCGCGCCTGGCCGTCGCCGCTCTCGCCCTGGCGTGCTGCCTGCTCATCATCCGGTACGACTCCCGGATCGACCGGGCCATCACCCAGGTCATCCATCCGCCGCCATGGAGCATCACCTGGCTGGTGACCGTGGTGTACCAGGCGGGCTCGTTCGGCGTCGTGGCCGTCCTGGTGGTGCTGGCCCTGATCGCGCGGCGGTGGGAAATCGCGCGCGACATCGGGCTGAGCGCGGCCGGGACGGCGGCGGCGTGCGGGATCCTGATCGTCCTGCTGGGCAGCCGCGGGGGGCGGCCGGGCGGGATCGTGATCGACGACTTCTACATGCGCTTCCCCGTCATTCAGATCGCCGTATTCATGGCGGTGGCCACGGCCGCACTCCCGTATCTGGCGCGCAGCGTGCAGCGCCTCATCGAGATCTTCATCGCCCTGGTGGCCCTGGCCTCGGCCGTCGGAGGTCACGGCCTGCCGCTCAACGTCCTGGGGAGCATGGCCATCGGCTGGGGGATGACGGCGGTGGTCAGGCTCGTCTTCGGCTCGCCGCTCGGCCTGCCCTCCGCCGAGGACGTCCGGCTGCTGCTGGAGGAGTTCGGCATCCAGGCGGGCAACGTGCATCCGGCGGCACGGCAGGTCTGGGGGGTGGCCAAGTTCGAGGCCACCGAGGCGGTTTCGCCCGGCCGCCTCGGCGTCGCGGTCTACGGGCGGGACGCGGCCGACGCCAGGCTGCTCACCAAGGCGGGCCGGTTCCTGCTCTACCGTGACTCCGGGCCGAGCCTCACCCTCACCCGGCTCCAGCAGGTCGAGCACGAGGCCTACCTCACCCTGCGGGCGGGCCAGGCGGGTGTCACCGTACCCGAGGTCGCCGAAGCCGGAACGGCCGGGCCGACCCGTGACGCGCTGCTGGTTAGCCGGCTGCCCCCCGGGACGGCGCTGTCGGACGCGGACGCCGGCGAGATCAGCGACGTCATGCTCGACGACCTGTACCGCCAGTTGCTGATCCTGCGGAGGGCCCGGATCGCGCACGGCGCGATCAGCGGTGACGCGGTGCTGGTCGACCCGGCGGCCCAGGCCGTGGCGCTGGCGGACTTCCGCAACGCCTCGGCGGGCGCCTCGCCGGATCAGCTCGACCGCGACATGGCCGGCGCCCTGGCGGCCACGGCCGTGGCGGTCGGCACCGAACGAGCGGCCGATGCCGCGGCCCGGTGCCTGGAGCCCGAACTGCTGGGCGGGGCCCTTAGGCACCTGCAGAAGCCGGCCCTGGATCCCCTGGTCGGCCGGAGCCTAGCGGGCAGGCGCGGGCTGCTCCCGGAGGTCCGTCAGCGCGCCGCCCAGGCCGGCTCGATCGAGCTGCCGCAGCTGGTGGAGCCCCGCCGGGTGAGCTGGCCGACGCTGATCATGATCATCGGCACGCTGATCGGCGGCTGGGCCCTGATCGGCGTGCTCATCGACGTCTCCAAGTCCTTCGATACCGTGATCGGGGCCGAGTGGCTGTGGGTCATCATGGCGCTGGTCCTGGCCCAGCTGGCCTACGTGGCCAGTGGCGTGGAGGGGGTCGGCAGCGTAGCCGGGCCGCTCCCGTTCGGCCGGGCGGTGGCCGTCGAGTTCGCCAACTCGTTCAGCGCCCTGGCCGGCGGCACGGCGGCGGTGTTCGCCACGCGGGTGCGCTTCTTCCAGCGGCAGGGCTACGACGCCACGGTGGCGCTGAGCTCGGGGGCCATCATGGCCACGTCCAGCTGGATCGCCATCGCCGTGTTGTTCCTGGTCTCGCTGCCGTTCGCCTGGGGGAACATCCACCTCGAGGCCACCCCCGAGTCCGGCGGCGACTCGAAGCTGGTCTGGATCATCCTGGCCGTGGTGGTAGCAGTCGCCGTGGCGGCCGGCCTGCTCCTGGCCGTGCCCAGGCTGCGCAGGCTGGCCGCCGACAAGCTGCGCCCCAAGGCGCGCGACATCTGGGGCAACCTCAAGCAGGTCGCCAGTTCTCCGCACAAGCTGGCGCTGCTGGTGGGCGGCTCGTTCGCCCAGGAACTGCTGGTGGTCATGGCCCTGTCGGTGTCGCTGCGGGCGTTCGGCGACCATGTCAACCTGCCCACCTTGTACGTGGTCGTCTTCCTGGCCGGGATCATCGGGGGCATCTCGCCGTCACCCGGCGGCATGGGGGTGGTGGAAGCGGGCATGATCCTCGGCCTCACCGCGGCCGGGGTCTCGGAGGCCGACGCGACCGCCGCGGTTTTCATCCAGCGCCTGTTCACGTCGTACCTGCCGCCCATCTGGGGCTGGATAACCCTCGTCTGGATGCGACGGAGAGAGTACCTATGAAAGCGGAGGCGTTATATGGCGGAAGCCCCGGGCCCGGGCGGCGGCGTGCCGGTCGAATCGGTGGGGCCCTTCGCGTCCTCGTGGCGCCGCCGGCACCTGTCCGTGGACGAGCGAGTCGCCCGGGGCCGGGCGGCGCGGCGGGCGGCGCCGCGGCCGAGTCACGGACAGTGGCAGCCTGCCCCCGATCGCCCCGACCCGATCTCGCTACTGGAAGAGCAGGCGGCGACCCGGGTACCCGAACTGGTCCCGATCCGGTACGGGAGGATGCTGGCCTCGCCGTTCACGTTCTACCGGGGTGCGGCGCTGATCATGGCGGCCGACCTGGCGGCCACCCCGGTGACCGGGGTCACCGTGCAGTTGTGCGGTGACGCCCACCTGTCGAATTTCGGCCTGTTCGGCACGCCTGAGCGGCGGATGCTGTTCGACATCAACGACTTCGACGAGACCCTCCCGGGACCGTGGGAGTGGGACGTGAAGCGGCTGGCGGCGAGCTTCGAGATCATGGGACGTGACCGCGGCTTCTCTCCGGAGGACCGCCGCGCCGTGGTCATGGCCGGGGTCCGGGAATACCGGAGCCGGATGCGCCGGGCCGCCGGGATGAGGAGCCTGGACGTGTGGTACGAGCATTTCGAGGCCGGGATGCTGCTCAACATGGTTCGCAAGGAGGTCCGGGTCAGGCGGGTCGGCCGGAGGGAGGCCGAGGAGATCGAGAAGATGGTGACCAAGGCGAGGACCCGCGACAGCACCCGGGTGTTCGCCAGGCGGGCAGACGAGGTCGAGGGCGAATTGCGCATCGTCGCCGACCCGCCGGTCATCATCCCGATCGAGGACCTGATCCAGCCGGGTACTGAATGGGAGAACCCGGTCCCCCTCATCAAGAAGCTGCTTAGCTCGTACCGGCGCACGCTCGGGCGTCAGCATCACCCCCTAGAGGAGTACCGCTACGTCCACTCGGCGTACAAGATGGTGGGCGTGGGCAGCGTCGGGACCCGCTGCTACATCATGCTGATGCTCGGCCGTGACAATAACGACCCGCTGTTCCTCCAGGTCAAGGAGGCGCAGTCGTCGGTGCTCGAGCGTTTTCTCCCGGCGAGCACCTATCCGCACCACGGCGAGCGCGTGGTCGCGGGGCAGCGGCTGATGCAGGCGGCGACGGACATCTTCCTGGGCTGGCAGCGCATCAGGGGCATGGACGGCGTAACCCGCGATTACTACGTGCGCCAGTTCCAGGACTGGAAGGGCAGCGCGGATGTGGACACGCTCCTGGTACCGGGAGCCACGCTGTACGCGCGGCTGTGCGGAGCGACCCTGGCCCGGGCGCACGCCCGGTGGGGGGACCGGATCGCCGTCGCCTCCTACCTGGGCAAGGGCGACGCCTTCGATCGCGCCATAGCGGACTTCTCCGCGGCCTACGCGGACCAGAACGACCGGGACTACGCCGCGTTCGCCGCCGCCGTCGACTCGGGGCGGCTGACCGCCCTGACCGGCGTGTAGGCACCTTCCCGAGCCGGAGGCCTGCTTCGTGACCATCAACGACAAGCCGGCGGCGCCGGGCAAGCCACCCCTGGCCGTCAGGATCGATGAGGAGAAGTCGCAGCCGCTGGCCTGGAAAACGGTGGCCAAGCGCGCCGCGGTCGTCGCCGTCGCTGGCCTCGCCATCTACCTGGTATTCCCGGCGATCACCGAGGTGTTCGCGTCCTGGCCGCGTTTGTCCACCCTGAACCCGTGGTGGCTAACCGCGGCGATCGCCGCCGAGATCGCCCACTTCACCTGCACGTTCGCGCTGCAGCGCCTGGCGTTGCGGACCAAGCCGTGGTTCCCGGTGATCACGTCCACGTTGGCCGGCAACGCGATCAGTCTCATCATGCCAGGAGGTGCGGCGATCGGCGCCGCGACGCAGTACCGGATGCTGGCGACCAGCGGCATGGACACCAGCTCGACAGTGGGCGGATTGGCGGCGTTCTCTCTGCTCGGCGTCGGCGGCCTGCTCGCCCTCCCGCTCTTTGCCCTGCCCGTCATCTTGATCGGCGCGCCGGTCAACCGCGGACTCGAGAACGCGGCGTTCCTTGGCGCGGTGGGATTCGTGGCCTTCGCCGCCTTCGGCGCGGTGGTGCTGACCTACGACGCACCGCTGCGCTGGGCCGGCCGGGCGGCGCAACGGGTCAGGAACTGGGTCTTGCGGAAACGCCCTCCGCTGGAAGGGCTGGACCAGACCCTTCTGTCCCAGCGCGACGAAATCCGGACGGTACTCGGCAAGCAGTGGTGGCAGGCGCTGCTGCTCTCCGCCGGACGCCTGGCGTTCGACTACCTGTGCCTGCTGTTCGCGCTGCGGGCCACCGGGAGCCACCCGCGCCCGTCGCTGATCCTGGTGGCCTACGCGGTAGCCGGCATCGTCGGGATGATCCCGGCCACCCCCGGTGGTCTCGGGCTGGTGGAGGCGAGCCTGACCGGGCTCCTGGTGCTGGCCGAGGTGAACTCCAGTCAGGCCGTGCTGGCCACGCTCACCTACCGGATCGCCTCGTACTGGGTTCCGTTGCTCGCCGGGCCGGTCGCTTACGGCCTGTTCAAGATCCGGTACGGGAAACGCGCGGTGGCGCCAGCGGCACCGGGCGGCTAGGCCCGTGCTGGTCACCCTCCCGCGCGGTGAAAGTCATCGCGTTGCCTGCTGCCGGGCGCGGTAGGCGGCGACCGTGGTCCGGCTGGCGCAGGCGTGCTCGCAGTACCGGCGGGACTGGTTCCGCGAGGCGCTGCGTCACCTGGGGTACCACCACGGAGAGGCCGGCGATCGTGAGCAGGCCCGGCAGATGTGGGAGCGGTCGGCCGAGCTGCGCCAGCGGGTCGGCGCGGTGCCGTACGCGCTCTCCCAGCAGCTGCTGCTGGCCGGGCTGGCCCGGGACACGGGGGATCCGGACCAGGCGCGCGCCGTGGCCGGGCAGGTCCGCCGCTGGGCCCGGGCCCTGGGCGTCACCGTTCTGGAGGCCGGGGCGGCCGAGCTGTCCTAGGAGCATCGGCCAATAAGCGCCATGCTCACCTACCCCTTGCGTAACGCCTGCCTCATTTGCGTGGTGAATTCGGGTTATGCGGTGAATTACGGGGCCAATAGCACCCCCAAACAACCACGAAGCCCGAATCCACCACAATAACGGGAAGGCCGCCGGAACGCCTGCGACGGCAGGAGGCCAAAGATATCCCTGTTACTTGATCGGTGCTCTAACCGCTGCCTGGCCGGGGCTGCCGCTTAGCTGAGTCCGGCCAGGTCGAGCACGTCGTCTAGGACGCGGCCGAGGGCGGACACGGTCATGGTGAGGTGACCCTCGCCGGCCAGCAGGTGAGCGCGCGCGCCGGGAATGTTCGCGGCCAGCCACTGGCCGTGCGCGAACGGGACCATCCGGTCCTGGTCGCCCTGCCAGATGGCGGCCGGGATCTTTCCTTCCCCGGTGAGCGAGAAGCCCCAGTCGGCGACGAAGGCCAGGTCGTCGTCGCGCCAGCCTGCTATGCCGGCGTTCAGCGAGGCGCGGGCACCCGCGGCGAGGTGGTCGGCGTACGTGCCGGTGAGCACGGCCCGGTCCGCGTCCGCGATGAGGCCGCCCAGTGCCGCGGCCACCTGGGCGCCGGTGACGGCGCCGAAGCCGGCCGCCTCGCGGTCGAGGAACTCGGTCAGCGCGGCGGGCCCGCGGACCGCGGCCGCGAACTCCTCGACGTTCTCCGGGCCCATTCCCGCGGTGAAGTCCAGTCCCTTCGCGTGGAACGGGGCGGCCCCGGCGATCGAGGCGGCCGCCAGGCACCGTCCGGGTAGCAGTGCAGCGCAGGCCAGCGCGTGCGGGCCGCCGCCCGACCAGCCCGCGGTGACGAACGTGCCCAGCCCGAGCGCGTCGAGTACGTCGGCGACGTCGGCGGCCACGTCCGCCACCCGCCGTCCGGGCCGCGGCGTGGAGCGCTCGTAGCCGGGCCGGGCGACCAGGATGGGCCGCAGGTTACGATCCTGGGCCGCCTGCGCGGTCGGCGGGTACAGGACCAGCCCTTGGGGCGTGCCCTCGTGCATGACCAGTGGCAGGCCGCCCGCCGGACCGGCCAGCAGGAGGTCGATGTCGCGCCCGTCGGGCAGGGCGACGAGGCGGCGTTCGGTGTCCATCAGCCAGGTTGGGTGCGCTCGGGCGTGACCAGTACCGCGACCCGGCGCTCCTCGGCCATGACCCGGTCGTAGGCGGCCCAGTCGTCGTGTGTACCGCCCGCCGCGGTGAAGATCTCTCGCAGCAGCAGCCGCAGCCGCTCGGCGTCCACCCCGGGCAGCGGGTCGTCGGGCCCGGCGAGTTCGACCGGGCCTTCGGCCGACGCCCATTGCCACCCGGCCCGGATTACGACCGTAGCCCGCGGCCGGGCCCGCAGATTGGTCAGCCGGTGCGCGTCGCCCCGGCTGACCAGGCCGACCACCTGGGCTCCGGTGACCGGATGGGGCAGCACGCCCGCGTTCACCACCGACGACTGGATCGTCCCGTCCGCCCGCAGCGTCGACACCACGACCAGGCCGTGATCGCCGTCGACCAGCCGGGCGAACTGCTCAAGTCCGCTCACCGCGTCAGCCTAACTCTTCCCGCCGGGCCCGGGGCCGCAGCGGTGTGATCGGATGGTGCACGGAGGTGCGAAGTGACGATGCCTGACCAATCAGCCCCGGCGACGGCGGCCGATGACGCGTTCGGCGCGGACCTGTACCGGCTGCTGGCCGAGGACGCCCCCGATACGGTGTTCTCCCCGGTGAGCGTGGCCAGCGTGCTGCAGATGGCGTTGTGCGGAGCACGCGGCCAGACGGCGGCGGAACTGGCCGGCGCCCTGCACCTGGATGGGTCGCCTGATACGGCGGCCGCGGCCCTGCGCAGCCTGGCGGCGCTGGTCGCCAACGTGACGGCGGACGGGACGGTCACGTTCCGGGCGCCCGCCGCGGTCTGGGTCCAAGCCGGCCTGCCGCTGCAGCCCGACTTCACCGCCCGGCTCGGGGAGGCCGTAGCCGAGACCGACTTCGCTGACGCGCCGCAGCAGGCCCGGGCCGAGATCAACCGGGTGGTCGCGGAGCAAACCGAGCAGAAGATCACCGGGCTGCTGCCCGGCGGCGCGATCGACGACCAGACCCGGCTGGTGCTGACCAGCGCCATCTACCTCAAGGCCGGCTGGGCCCAGACCTTTCCGGCGCACGCGACCGCGGAGGAGCCGTTCTACCCGGACGGCCCGGACCGCCCGAGCCGGACCGTGCACATGATGCACAGCACGGCGGCCCGGATGTACGTGCGGGGCGACGGGTACCAGGCGGTCCTGCTGCCCTACCGCGGCGGGAACCTGGCCATGGCCGTGGTCCTGCCCGATGGTCCACTGGCGGCGCTGACCCCGGCCATCGCGGCCGGCGGGGTGGGCGGCCTGCTGACCGGAACGGCCAGGTTCGAGGTCACGCTGGCCCTGCCGAGGTTCCGGCTGGAGACCGGGTTCGACCTCATCCCGGTCCTGCGCCAGCTCGGCGTGCGGCAGGCCTTCACCGACCACGCCGACTTCAGCGGCATCACCGAGGCCACCCGGCTGCTGATCAACGCGGTCGCGCACAAGGCGTACGTCGACGTCGACGAGCAGGGCACCGAGGCGGCCGCGGCCACCGCGATCAGCTTCCGGCCGACGGCGGCGTTCCGCGCTCCGCAGCCGGTCACGATGACCGTGGACCGCCCGTTCCTGTTCGCGATCTGGTACGCCCCGGCCGGCGTACCGCTGTTCCTGGGGCAGGTCAGCCACCCGTGAGGTACAGGCTGACCCTGGCGAGCCGGGGCGCCGATCCAGGAGCATGGGCGACCAATTGTTGACAATTTTGTTGCAAATTCTCTAGGATCGCACAGTGCGAGCGCATTTTGGGGCGCTGCGGCGGGCCATCCTGCGGAAAACGGAGGAAGCCTTGTGAGTACCGGTGAATCCACGCTTGTGGTCAGCGCGCACGCCGCGGATTTCGTGTGGCGGGCGGGCGGCGCGATCGCGCTGGCCGCGGCGCGGGGCGACCGGGTCACGGTGCTGTGCCTGACCTACGGGGAGCGCGGCGAATCGGCGAGCGCCTGGCGGGCGGGCCGCAACCTGGAGGAGATCAAGGCGCTGCGCCGCGCCGAGGCCGAGAACGCGGCGGCGGCGCTCGGTGCCGAGATCGAGTTCCTCGACGCCGGGGACTACCCGCTGCGCGAGACCGACGAGCTGGTAGACCGCATCGTCGGGGTGTACCGCCGGGTCAACCCGTCGGTGGTGCTCACCCACCCGCTGGCCGACCCGTATAACCAGGATCATCCTGCCGCGGCGCAGATGGCGCTGCGGGCCCGGGTGCTGGCCCAGGCGATCGGGTACCCGGCGCCGGGCGAGCCGATCGGCGCGCCGCCGGTGTTCCTGTTCGAGCCGCACCAGCCGGAGATGTGCGGGTTCAAGCCCGAGGTGCTGCTGGATATCACGCCGGTGTTCGAGGCCAAGCGCGAGGCGATGGAGGCGATGGCGGCCCAGCGGCACCTGTGGGAGTACTACACGGACCTGGCCAAGCGGCGCGGCACGCAGCTGCGCCGCAACGCGGGCCCGAACCTCGGCCTTCCGCAGTCCACCCTGGCCGAGGCCTACATGCGGGTGTTCCCGCAGGTCACGGATAGGCTCGCCTGATGCGTAACGTGATCGTCACCGGCGTTCCGCGGGCCGAGCTGGCGCTGGTCGACCAGCTCACCGCCCTGGGCGTAGCCACCGTGCACGAGGCCATCGGCCGCGCCGGGTACCTGGGGCCAGGCCTGCGCCCGATCCAGGACGGGACGCGGGCCGGCGGGACCGCGGTCACCGCGCTGTGCTGGCCCGGTGACAACCTGATGATCCACGCCGCGGCCGAACAGTGCCAGGCCGGGGACCTGCTGGTGGTGACCACCACCTCGCCGTGCACCGACGGGATGTTCGGCGAGCTGCTAGCGACCTCGCTGGCTGCCCGCGGCGTGCGCGGCATCGTGATCGAGGCGGGCCTGCGGGACGTGGCCGAGCTGCGGGCCATGGGCTTTCCGGCCTGGTCGGCCGCGATCAGCGCGCAGGGCACGGTCAAGGAAACCCCCGGCGCGGTCAACGTGCCGGTGTCGGTAGGCGGGCAGATCATCCGGCCCGGCGACGCGATCATCGCCGACGACGACGGCGTGGTATGCGTGCCGCGAGGCGAGGTGAGTCAGGCGCTCGCCGCGGCGCGGGCCCGGGTAGCCAAGGAGGAGCAGACCCGCAAGGCGCTGGCCGACGGCCAGCTCGGCCTGGACCTGTACGGCCTGCGGGCCAAGCTCGCCGCCCTGGGCGTCGAATGGGTCAGCGCCGAGGATGCGCTCCGCTCGAACGACATGGATGTGACACCCTGATGGCTCTTCCGAGTGAGCTGCCGTTTCCTCGGGGGGATCGCGTGTCCCACATGGGGTCCGGGTGCCACAAGCCCCATCTATCAGGGCTTGTGTGCCACAAGCCCCAGACGGCCGCGCTCATCAAATGGGGTGCGTGTGCCACGAGCCCCGCCTACCGGGGCATGTGTGCCCCAAGCCCCAAACGGCCGCGCCGGATTGGTGCTGGTGTGATTAGCAGTGAGGGTGGGGTAGATGGGGTCCGGTGACGGGGCGCACGGGGTGCGGTGCATGCTCATGCGGGGCGGCACGTCGAAGGGCGCCTACTTCCTGGCCGAGGATCTGCCCGCCGACCCGGCCGAACGCGATGACCTGTTGCTGCGCATCATGGGCAGCCCGGACGCCAGGCAGATCGACGGGATTGGCGGGGCTCACCCGCTGACCTCCAAGGTGGCCGTGATCTCCCCCTCGGCCCGCGCCGACGCCGACGTCGACTACCTGTTCCTCCAGGTCGGCGTCGAGGCGGCGATGGTGTCGGACCGACAGAACTGCGGCAACCTGCTGGCCGGCGTCGGACCGTTCGCGGTCGAGCGGGATCTGGTCAGCGCGGCGCCGGTCCGGATCCATATGGTCAACTCGGGCAGCCTGGCCACGGCGAGGTTCCGCGGGGCGGACGGGGTGGTGGAATACGACGGCGACGTCGCGATCGCGGGGGTGCCGGGCACGGCCGCGGCCGTGATCCTGGACTTCTCCGGAACCGAGGGCTCGGCCACCGGCGCGCTGCTGCCGACCGGGAACGTCACCGACGTCATCGACGGGATCACCGTCACCTGCATCGACAACGGCATGCCGGTGGTGGTGGTGGCCGCCGCCGCGCTTGGCCGGACGGGGTACGAGACCGTGGCCGAGCTCGAGGCGGATCCCGAGCTGGGCCACCGGGTGCAGGCGCTGCGGCTGGCGGCCGGGCCGCTGATGGGTCTGGGTGACGTGTCCGCGACCTCGGTGCCGAAGATCTCCCTGATCGCGCTGCCGGCCGACGGCGGGACGGTCTGCACCAGGACCTTCATCCCGGTCCGGGTGCACGATTCGATCGGGGTACTCGGCGCGATCAGCGTGGCCACCGCGCTGCTGCTGGACGGGGCGGCCGGCGCTGACCTGGCCGCGGTCAAGCCGGGGCAGACCCGGTTCGACATCGAGCACCCGACCGGTCATCTCGAGGTCGAGGCCGAGGTCGATACGACGAGCCGGCCGCCCACGGTGATCCGGTCGGGAGTGGTGCGCACCGCGCGCAAGCTCTTCGACGGCACCGTCTTCGCCCGGAGGTCCCGGTGACCAGTCCCCAGCACCCGGCGGCGACGCGGCCGCCGTTGCACGACATCGCGCACCTCGGGCATATCGAGCTGCTGACGCCCAGGCTCTGCGAGAGCCTGTGGTTCTTCGTGGAGGTGCTCGGCCTGACCGAGACCTGCCGCGATGACAACTCGATCTACCTGCGTACCTGGGACGACTACGAGCACCACACGGTCAAGCTCACCGCGTACGAGACCTCGGGCATCCGGCGGGTGGGGTTGCGGGCCTCGAGCCAGGCCGCGCTCGAAGCCCGGGTGGCGGCGATCGAGGCGGCCGGGCTCGGCGTCGGCTGGAAGGACGGCGATCCGGGCATCGGGCCTACCTACCTGTTCCGCGACCCGGACGGGCACGAGCTGGAGCTGTACTGGGAGAGCGAGTGGTACACGCCGCCCGATGAGCTCAAGCCGTCGCTGAAGAACCAGGCGCAGGCCTACCCCGGGCGCGGCGTGTGCGTCCGGCGGCTGGACCACGTGAACTACCTGGCCCGGGAGGTGCCGCCCAGCGGGGATTTCGTCCGCGACGTGCTCGGCGGGCGGGTCACCGAGCAGATCATGCTGGACGACGGGACGATCTCCGCGCAGTGGCTGCACTTCACCAACAAGGGCTACGACCTGGTGTACACGCGGGACTGGACGGGCAGCACCGGGCGGCTGCATCACGTGGCGTTCGCGCCCGACACCCGGGAGGACATCCTGCGCGCCGCGGACATCTGCCTGGACCACGGCGTGTTCATCGAGACCGGGCCGCACAAGCACGCGATCCAGCAGACGTTCTTCCTGTACGTCTACGAGCCCGGCGGCAACCGGATCGAGCTGGCCAACCCGGTCGCGCGGCTGGTGCTCGCGCCGGACTGGCGCACCATCACCTGGACCGAGGCCGAGCGGGCCAAGGGCCAGGCGTGGGGCCTGAAGACGATTGAGTCCTTCCACACCCACGGCACCCCGCCGGTCGGCTGACTGGACGCACGGCAATCAGCCGAACGGACCGCAGGTACCACGGTCCGTTCGGCTGAAAAGGCTCTTAAGACCTTAGCTGGCCGGCGGGGTGATCACCGAGAAGACCGCGCCCTGGTCGTCGGCGACCACGGCGATCCGGCCGTACGGGGTGTCGTTGGCGGGCTGGACCACGCGGCCGCCGAGCTCGGTGACCTTGGCCGCCGCGGCGTCGGTGTCGGTCACGGCGAAGTACGTGGCCCAGGCGGCGGGCAGCTCCCCCGGGGTGCCTTCCGGGTACTCGCCGATGCCGCCGACCTCGTGGTCGCCGACCATGAGCATCGCGTACTTGAAGCCGTCGCCACTCATGTCCTGGTAGCCGTAGCCGAACACGGCCTGGTAGAAGGCCTTGCTGCCGTCGAAGTCCCGGCTCATGTGCTCGCTCCAGACCAGCGAGCCAGGCTCGTTGGCCACCTGGAGCCCGCTGGTGTTCCCGCCCTGCCAGAGCGCGAAGGCGGCGCCGGCCGGGTCCATGCCCACCGCCATCCGGCCCTCTTCCATGACGTCCATCGGCCCGGCGAGCACCTGGCCACCCGCGCTCTTGATCTTGTCCGCAGTCGCGTCAACGTCGTCGCTGGCCAGGAACGTGGTCCAGACGGTCGGGGCGTCGGGTCCGGCCATCTTGGGGCTGATCGCCGCGACGATATGGCCGTCCTGGTGGGCGATCGAGTAGCCGCCGACCTCGGATGCGCCGAGCTCGATGTCCCAGCCGAACAAGCCCTGGTAGAACGCGATCGCCTTCGGTACGTCGTCCACGCTGACATCCACCCAGCAGGGCGTACCGGCAGGCCACCGCGTATCGCGTGTTACCACTGTGTTGCCTCCCCATGTTGATCTCGTTTCGGGCGACGCTAACATAGGGCACCGACATTCTGGCCTCCTACACTTGGCGTTCATGTACGCCAAGACGAACCCCGGCACGGGCCGCCTGTCGTCCCGGCAGAAGCGCGTGTTCGCGGTCGTAGGAGTACTGGTCGTCTTGATCATCGCCGGAGTGAGCGCCTGGGCGGCGCTGGCCTCGGACCGTTACTCGAGCTCGGGGCACGGCTGCGTGAACGTGACCGTGCCGAGTTCGACCGGCGGGGCGACGCTGCACTACTGCGGCGACGCGGCCCGGTCGTTCTGCCAGACCTCGTTCCGCAAGCAGGACCAGATCTCGCTGCAGGCCCGGCCGCAGTGCGTGCTGGCCGGGCTGGGGCCGTCGGCCGGCGCATCCCCGGGCTAAGCGCTTTACAGGTCGATGATGATGGTGACCGGGCCGTCGTTGATCAGTGACACCTTCATGTCGGCGCCGAACACGCCGGTCTGCACGCGGGCACCGAGATCACGCAGGGCCTGGACCACGGCGCCGACCAGTGGCTCGGCGACCGGGCCGGGCGCGGCGGCCGACCAGGACGGGCGGCGGCCCTTGGCCAGGTCGGCGTAGAGGGTGAACTGGCTGATCACCAGCAGCGGCGCGCCGACATCGGAGCAGGACTTCTCGCCGTCCAGAATGCGCAGCCCCCACAGCTTGGCGGCCAGCTTCGCGGCCAGGTCGGGGGTGTCGTCGTGGGTGACGCCGACCAGGACCAGCAGGCCGGGCTCGTCGATCTCCCCGACCACGTTCCCGGCCACGGCCACGCTGGCCCGGCTGACCCGCTGCACCACCGCTCGCATAAGACGGCAGGGTACCCGGGCGCCATTTGGTCGCTAGAACAGGGCAGACTACGAGCGTGACGATCATTCCGGAACACAATGACGTGAACCCAGTCGTCGCCGAGGTGGTGCGGTCCGGTTTCGCCGAGTCGCGGCACCGCGGCGCGGTAGCGGCGGTGGCCGCCGACGGGCGACCGGTCATCAGCCTCGGCCGGGCCGATGTCCCGTTCCTGCCGCGGTCGGCGAACAAGCCACTGCAGGCGACGGCCATGCTCCGCTGCGGCCTGAACCTGGACGCCGAACTGCTCGCGCTGGCCGCGGCGAGTCATTCCGGCGAGGACTTCCACGTCGACGGGGTCCGGAAGATCTTGTCCGGCGCTGGCTTGAGCGAGGACGACCTGCGCTGCCCAGCCTCCTGGCCGCTGGAGACGCAGACCGCGCAGCGGATGATCGCGCGCGGCGAACCCATGTCCCGGATCCGGATGAACTGCTCGGGCAAGCATGCCGCGATGCTGGCCACCTGCGCTGCGAACGGCTGGCCGACGGCCAGTTATACCGATCCCGGCCATCCGCTGCAGCAGGCGATACGGGATGCGATCGAGGATCTGGCCGGGCAACGGTCTACCGCCACGGGGGTGGACGGCTGCGGAGCGCCGCTGTTCGCGCTGACGCTGGGCGGGCTGGTCCGGGCGTTCCGGACGCTGGTGCTGGCCGGGCCCGGCACGCCCGAACGCCGGGTGGCCGACGCCATGCGCGCGTACCCGGAATGGACCAGCGGCACGGACCGGGACGAGCGCCGGCTGATGAACGCGGTGCCGGGCCTGCTGCTCAAGAGCGGTGCCGAGGGCGTGGACGCGTTCGCGTTCGGTGACGGCCGGGCCGGGGCGGTCAAGATCGACGACGGGGCGCAGCGGCCGCGGACCCCGGTCACGGTGGCGGCGCTGCGCCTGCTGGGTGCCATGGTGCCTGACGACCTGGCCACCGTCCCGGTCACCGGCGGCGACGCGGTGGTCGGCGCGGTGCGCGCGGTCGGGTTGTCGTAGCCGCACCGTAGGATGGCGCGGGTGAGCAAGAAGACCAGGCCACCCCGCCGGACCGCCGCCCCTGCCAGCGCCCCGGGGCGTGAGGATCCCGGCACGCTCGTCGAGCGGATGGTGGGGAGCCTGTGGCGGGCGGTCGCCACGGCCGACCCGCTGCGTGCCGAACTCGAGGCGGCGACGTGCATGGCGCTGCCGCGGGTGGGGCGGCTGGCTCCCGGCGACGCGCAGGCCTTTATCGACAAGGTGCTGGTCCAGGAGGCGATTCGGCAGCCCTCGGCGGACGGAGCCGCGGTGCTGCGACTGCTGATGGCGCTGGGTTCGCCGGCCACGAAGCGGTCGGCCAGCCAGGGGCTGGCCCGGCTGACCGAGGCCGGGACCTACCCGCCGGACTGGGTGACCGAGGTCGGGAAGGCGGTTCCGGACCGGGCCTGGCGACGGTACGACGTGTTCGGCGACGACGAGGCGATCGCGGTGACGTTCCGCTACGGCGAGGCGGAGCACGGCATCGTGGGGCAGATCGACCTGACCGGCGTGCCAGTCGCGATCGCGGTCGGCGTGGCCGCCAACGCGGCCAGCCTGATCGAGGCCGTGCACCGCGAGGACGACCCGTTCGATCGCACCGAGGAGATCAGCCTGGCCGAGGCGCGGCGCCACCTGGAGGCGCCGCTGGCCCGCGGTGACGAGGAAGCCGGTCAGGGTGTGTCGGTAGACACCGTCGCGTATTTCCCGGTGGCGCGGTCCCGGGTCCGGCGGCTGCCCGCCGAGGACGCCGCGGCGGTGCCGGTCTTCACCGCCGCCGATCGCGCGGCGGCGGTCGACGACTTCCTGAAGAGCCCGCAGGCCGCCGATGTGGTAGCGACGGACGAGGACGCCACGCGGTTCTGGGCCCAGGTGCTCATGGGCTACAGCAGCCGCCTGCCTGGCGAGGCGCCGGGCCAGATCGGGCCGCGCAAGATGGCGCACCTGCTGCTCGGACATGTGCCGAACACCTTCACCCTCTCCCCCGCGCAGCGCCAGCATCTGGAGCCCGTGGTGACCGCGTGGACCCGGTGGTCGGCCGAGCACCGCGGTCTGGACGAGGCCGCGACCGCCCGACTGGCCGAGAGCCTGCCTGAGGTGTTCGGCCGGTTCGGCGCGGCGTACGACGACCCGGAAACGGCGACCGCTCGCAGCTATCTGGCCGACCTGGCGGTCAGCGACGCCGACGTGTCCGGGCTGGCCACCCACGTGGCGCGCCGCATGTTCGCGGTGCCGATGCCCGGCCCGGACGCGGACGGCGCCCCGGTGGACGCCGCGGTGGACGTCGGCGATCCGGCGGTCCGCCGCGCGCTGGCCGAGGCCGAGTTCGGCGCGTGCACTCCGCACGCCGGCTTGACCCAGGAGGAGTTCCTGGCCGCGGTGCACCGCGTCATCGCCGAACTGTGGGACGACGATCCGCAGGAGACGTTCCAGGCGGCCCGGCGCCTGTTCGCCTCCGGCGCCGACCGGCACGACATCATCCACACGCTGGCCGAGACGCCCGCGGGCGACTAGGCAAGCCGCGCGGCTTCCGGGTCCAGCACGGCGCAGAGCCGGGCCAGCGCCGTGGTGTAGGCGTGGTCGGGCGGGCGGCCGTAGCCGATGACCAGGCCCGCCCGATCGGCGCTACCGCCGGGGGTCCGGAAGCTGTCTAGGCCCTGCAGGGCCAGGCCGTGCCGGGCGGCCCGGGTGATGAGCTGCCGCTCGGCCTCGGCGCCGGGCAGGTCGAGGACCGCGTGCAGGCCGGCCGCGATCCCGGTGACATGCCGCTCCTGACGGCGCAGGGCGGCCGCCAGGCGGTCGCGGCGGCGGCGGTAGGCCAGGCGGGTGCGGCGGATCTGCCGGTCGTAGCCGCCGGAGGTGATGAACTCGGCCAAGATGAGCTGGTCCAGGCCCGACGGGCCGGCGGTGAGCTGAGCCGTCACCGCGTCCAGCAGCCGCGGCGGGACGACCAGCCAGCCGAGCCGCAGGGCCGGGATCAGGCTCTTGCTCGCCGTGCCGGCGTAGATGACGTGATCGGGCGCGAGCGCCTGCAGCGCGCCCACCGGCTGCCGGTCGTACCGGAATTCCCCGTCGTAGTCGTCCTCGATCACGACTCCGCCCCAGCGCGCCGCGGCCCGCCGGCGCTCCGGATGCAGGGTCACGCCCAGCGGGAACTGGTGTGCCGGGGTCAGCAGCGCGGCATCGGCCCCGTCAGCCGCGCCGATCATGGCGCCGCGGCCGTCGACCGGCAGCGCCCGCAGGCGCAGGCCCTGGCTCTGCGCGAGGTCACGGTGGGCCCGGTGGCCAAAGGCCTCCACGGCGAGCGTGCCCGCCCCGGCCGAGCGCAGCGCGGCGCAGGTGACCGCCAGGCCGTGAGCGAAGCCCGCGCAGATAACGATGAGGCCGGGATCGGCGGCCACGCCCCGGGCCCGGGCCAGGTATCCGGCCAGCACCGTCCGCAGCTGCGGGAGCCCGCGCCGATCCGGGTAGCCCAGCAACGCGCGGGGCGCGGTCGCCAGCACCTTGCGGGCGGTCGCCAGCCACGCGCCGTCCGGGAAGGCGGACAGGTCAGGGATGCCCGGGCGCAGGTCGTAGCGCGGCGCGCGGGCCTCGGGGCGGACAGGCAGGCCGGGGCCGGGCTGAGCGGCGGGACGTTCGGCGACCGAGGTCCCCGAGCCGGTCCGGGCGGTAAGCCAGCCCTCCGCGACCAGCTGGCTGTACACCTCGGCCACCGTGTTACGGGCCAGGCCCAGATCGGCGGCCAGGGCCCGCGAGGACGGCAGCCGTGTGCCGGGACCGAGGCGCCCGGTCCGGACAGCGTCGCGGAGCGCCGTCTCCAGGCCAAGGCGGATGCCCTTTGGGCTCTTGGGCCCGGGCAGGTCAAGGTGCAGGTCGACGCTGGCCTGGCGGGCCCGGTCGCCATCTTTGGCCCATGTTTCTGACATAGAAATGGACCTTATCCTGGGGCCGCTTACCGCCATAGAGTCGGTGTCATGACGATGACAAGCGACACCACGCAGATACCGGTCCGGCTGGACTTCGACACCTTGGCGGCGGGCTTCGCCCGGGCGATGGCGCACCTGGACCAGGCCGCGACCAAGGAACTCGACAAGGCGCAGATCGATCCCAAGCTGCGCGAGCTGATCCGGATCCGCGCCTCGCAGCTC
>Ga0307474_10001035_pt1 | contig 20242 bp, 7 predicted proteins | sample atmos_gasesECM1C_2_FD_203312 | JGI IMG/M metagenome (GOLD analysis project Ga0307474, IMG submission 203312) | Hardwood forest soil microbial communities from Morgan-Monroe State Forest, Indiana, United States - atmos_gasesECM1C_05 | ecosystem: Environmental > Terrestrial > Soil > Temperate... | reverse complement strand
TGTCGACCAGCGCATACTGGTAGACCCAGCCCAGCGCCGTCGCATCGGGTCCGAGTTCGGTTTTCACGCCCTCGGGCAGGCGGGACTGCACGCTCGACAGGTACTCCAGCGCACGCGAACGAGCCCAGTAAAGATCGGTGCCATCTTCAAAGATGACATACACGTAGGAATAACCGAAGTCGGAGACACCACGGACGGTCTTAACCTTCGGAGCGCCGGTCATCGCAGTGACGATGGGAAAGGTGACCTGGTCCTCGACGATGTCGGGGCTGCGATCCCAGCGCGAATAGATGATGACTTGAGTCTCGCTGAGGTCTGGGGTGGCGTCGAGCGGCAGCGACATCATCGCCCACCAGCCGAAGATGCAGGCAACAGCCACGCTGGCCAGCACGAGCAGCTTGTGCTTCACCGAAAGATCGATGATGCGATTGATCATGACCCTTGTCCGGAGGGATTCGCGGCCAGATAGTGCTCGGGCTGCGCGGCGAACTTGCGCTTGCAACTCTGCGAGCAGAAATAGTAGGTGACTCCGTCGCGCGTGAGCGTATTGCCTTCGGCAATCGATTTGGCCTTGTCAATCATCATGCCGCAGGCGGCATCTTTGACCTTGACAAAACTGGCCGCGAGCTTTGGCTGCGGATTGGATTTCGGCGCAACTTTCTCTTGCGGCGCCTGCTGCTTTGTCGCGGGTTGCACGGATCTCAATCGGCTTTCGGAGTCCACCAGGAAAGTTCCGGCAGTTACGACGCGTTCCCCTTCCTTCAATCCATCCACAATTTCGACCCGGTCGCCTGAACGCCATCCCACATGCACCTGTCGAGGCTCAAATACTCCGCTGCTGCGCTCGACGAAAACTCGCTGCTCGCGCCCGGAATCGATCAAAGCATCCAAGGGAACGGTGAGTCCGGCTGGCTCGGAAACCGGCAGCTCGACATCGACAAACATGTCGGGCCGGAGAGCAAAGCCTGGATTGTCCGCCTCGAGGCGGAGTTTCAAAGTTCGCGTGGCCGGATCGACCTGGGGCAAGACGTTGCTGACCCGAGCCGTGAACGTCCTTTGCGAATCTGTCAAGGTCACGCGAGCGACCGTACCCGGGTGGAAGTTCTGAACTTCGGAATCGAACACATCAGCGACAATCCAAACTTTTGTCAGATCCGCGATACGGTAAAACTCCATGGAGCGGTCGAAATGCTGGCCTGGCGAAACGTTGCGGGCGAGAATGAATCCGTCCGCCGGCGCGACAATATCAATCGTCTCAGGAAGCTGGTGGCTCTCGGCCATCTGTTGAATCTGCGCCTCGCTCACTCCCAGATTGCGCAGGCGATCCGTGTATCCCTGAACACTGCTGAAGCCTTGCTTGGACACAGCGCCGGGGAATGGCATAGTCCGCGACCCGTCCCTACCCGGGGGGACGCCCGGTAAGCCCGCAGTTGCGGCGAGAAATCCGGAAGCTATCGACAGCGTCTCACCTACATAGGAGGTGGCCAGCTTTTGATCCTTCTTGACCAGCTCCCCTACTGAATCGTTGAAAGTGCTGCGGATAAAGCCTTCCGAACCGGAGGTGATCCGATACACTCGCGTGTCTTCAGGACTGACGCGGCCCAGCACGCGAAGTTTGGTGGATGCAGATGTTCGTTCGGCGGCGGCAACACGAATCCCGAAGAGCTGCTGTTTATCGGGATCAATTCCGATGGTTCCGGGTTGGGCGGGCGCGGCGGGAACGACCGCCGCAGAGGCGGGCTGTTCATAAACCGGCTCCAGCTGCATACCGCAATCAGGAGCGATCCCTGCATGATCAGACTTGTAATCGGGATGCATGGGATCGACCCAGTAGAGGACGTGGCGGGCGCTTGTGTCAGCTGTCCCGTTTCGCGCAGTGTGGTGCCGTCCTGCCACGTACGACAGGATCATCGTCAGGGCAATTGCTGCCGTACTCAGAACCTTTTTCATCGAATTGCTGCCTCGTGACAGCACGGTGCGTACCTCTGTTCCGCCACTTCGCTTTTAGTTTGGCGAAGGAGCGGAAGTTGCGGGTGACGCAGGAGTGGCGGTCGAGGAGGGAGTCTGCGCAGCGGGAGCCTGGCCGGACGCATTCTGTCCGGCTGGGCTTTGTACTGCACCATGTGCGCCAGAAAGCGACGGCGGCGGCTCAACGCCAGATTTCGCAGCCTGTCCCGCCCGCCCCGCCTGAGCCTCTGCTTCCGCTTTCACATCTGCCTGCTTGTAGAGGGCGGCCCGACGAGCTTCCATATCTTCTCGTGCCGCGATCGCGGCCCGCAGTGCCTGGACTTCCTTGTCTAGATGGCCCACCATCAATTCCCACATGCCAAGGTTGGCTATGGCGAACGAATCCTTGGTGCGGCTCTTCGCCGCCCTGGACTGCATTTGCTTCAGCATCGCATGCATCTGGTTGACCGTGCTTTCCAGGTCCTCGAAGTGCTGCCGCGGCGCGCTCGGAGTCTGCGCGCTGGTCGGTCTCTTTGCGCCCAGGGACGAGATTCTCCGGCCAACGGGCCCACGTCCCTGGCTAATGACATCCGTGCCTCCCGGTACGGTCGGCGCCGGGGGAGCACTCTGAGCCAAAGCGGTTGTCACCGCCAGAACCACGACGACTATGGCCGCATTTCGAAACATCATTTTCAGTCTCCTTCGCGAAATAGATCTGCTGTTGGATTTCATCCTCGCCGGCTCGATGCAGCAGCCAGGGCTTCAGAACTGCAAAGCGCACACGCCGCTACAGAGCGTTCCAGGGGAGAGGGCACAAACCACTTCGCTGCAGACGATGGCGGAAATACCACTCTTTGTTACTTGCTTTTCGGTGCAGTTGGGATTTCCAGTTTCGAAAACAACTTCTCATCGAGCTTGGGATTCACCACGACCTTGTCGATGACTATTTTTTCCGTCGGAACGGGAGTATCCCGGAGACCTAGGGCCGTTTTGCCCACGGGGAGAACTCGCGTCTCGAAAACAAACGGGATCTGAAGACCGTCCACTGTCCGGTAATCGCGGTAGTAGAGTTCGACCGGATGATCAGTTCCATCGAGGCGACGGGGCTGTCCCTCAGCTTTGGTTTCGAGGAAAGTCTCTGCGTCGACCCATACGTGCACCGCCTGCCCATTCTTCTCGGTGACCTTGAGCTTGTAGGTATCGCGACCCTCCACCTTTTCTGCGCCCTCCAAGTCGATGCGGGTGCCCTTGGCGGCGTAATCCACCAACAGACCGTCAAGGTCGGATTGCATGGAGGCCTTCTTTAATTCGTCCGCGGTATAGGACTCCACTTCCATGCGATTGAGAAATGGGCGCAGCTTCCAGCCGTTGGCGCCGTCGTACACCTGGATCGCAGTCTTGCCGGCGAACTGCAACTCGAACCTCATTTTGCGGCCGCGCTTGAGTTCCATAAGAAAAGGCAGCTGAGCTTCCTCGACGGGACGATGAGGAGCAATCAGCCCTTTCGCATTTGCTCCAGCAGGTCCAGGCACAGCAAGGGTCGCCCGCTGATTTCCACCCGCGCCCATTTTCCCTTCTAAAGACAACGTCTGGACGGCGCGCCACGCCTGCAACCCGCCCCGGGCTGCAACGTTTTTGTCCACAATTTGAGCTGCAGAGAGATTTGCGGGCGCCGAAGAAGCTCCCGCGGCGGCCGCAAGCGATGCGGCAACCATCACACCCACACAAATTATTTGTGCTTTTCTCAGCATAGATTCATCCTTTGTCCCCCACGTGTTAATGGGACGCCCATCCGCATCCTTTGATTTGTCGAACCATGACTGGCCATCGAGTTCCTCCTACTTCCTGCCAAGCTCCGCAGGTGACTACGGGTTTTGGGGGGATAGAACCAGAGCAAACCCTGGCGAGCTGAACACGGCCGCCTTGCAGAAATTTATACCCGACGCGTACCTTGCCCTCTTTGATCTAGCGCAAGGACTGTATGGCACATTTGTGCCATTGCGTACAGGAATCCGGGGCAACGGGTCGGGACCTTGTCCCTGGAGCCTAGCCCTGCCAACAGGAGGACTAGTGGGGGGGGAGGATTTTTAAGTCGATCAGTTGATCGCTGGTCGGTGCGCTTTGCGCTTGCACCAAGACGTGGCCAAGAGTATCAGAACGGCCGCACCCTTTAACTAAGTAGCAGCAGGAATCGGCTAGAGCCGCGAAACGGCTGCACCGCGAACTTACTCTGCCAGTGATTTGCGCCACCGCCTGACCCCCTCTTAATTTGGCGGAGCAGAGTTATTGGTTGGGGCGGCTGAAGGCTGCGCAGGCGCAGTCTGCGCAGCCGGGCTTGATTCTGCACTCTGCCCGGTCGCTTGTCCGGTCGGCGCCGGTGTCGGCGCGCCGGTGGCATTTTTCTCAGTCTGGGCGAATCGCGCGGCCTGAGCGGCCCGAGCAGCTTGAGCCGCGGCTTCTGCCTTAGCATCGGCCTGCTTGTAAAGAGCGGCACGCCGAGCCTCTAAGTCATCGCGCGTTGCCAATGTCACCCGGAGCTGCTCGAGCTCCTTATCCAGATGGCCCACCATCAGTTCCCACATGTCAAGGTTAGCTTTGGTTACCGGATCAGTGGATTTGCTCTTGGCGGCCTTGGCATGCATCTGTCTTAGCACTACACGCATCTGCGAGAGCGTACTTTCCATATCCTGGACTCGTTCACGCACTGCGCCCAGACCCTGCGGGTCGGCGGTCTTGCTCCCGACCGGACCTCTCCGCCCAGCCAGGCCCTGCCGATTCAAGATCGGCGCGCCCGGTGTGGTACCGGGATTTGCCATCTGGGCTAAAGCCGCCGTTGCGGCCAGAATCAGCGAAACGGCCAGCGTCCCCAAGGTGAAGATCCCATAAATTCTTCGTAGCATACTTTGTCCCTTTTTCTTAAGAGTTGTAAACTCTTCGCATCGTGTGCCAGTGCGCCCTGCAAAGAAACGGAACCGCAATAATCGCCGATTCGCGGAGCCGAGAACCGAAAGCTGCACCGAGGATGCCGAAGCGGCCAAGAAGCTTGGTAGCACCAGCGACCTAATACGCTGGTCCGGGGATCCTCATTCCACGACGAGGTTGTTGGCTCGGAATGACCCGATGACGACATCCACATGGTGGCCCCGTTTCACAGCCCGCGTCGGGTTCGAGAAAGCCATCCAGTACGTCATGCCCGCTTTGGGCGTGCTCTCCTGGCGCAGCTTTCCGACCTTCTCCAACTGAGGCACCACAAGGCTCACCTTGGCTTGCGCATCGAACAATTTAGGCTCGGCCTTCTTATCGTTGAGGGCTGCGGCTTTGTTTGGGTCTAATACCCGATAGTTAAATCGAATGAGCTCGCCCGACTCCGCCGTCTTGACCCGGAGTTCGCCAACTCCCCAAACCCCCTCGTAATACATTTCCGCTCGGCCGGAAAGGCGATTGGCCTGAGAGCCTTGCCACACCGGGGCCGGCGTCGGTTTGCCGGCACTTTGAGATGATTGGGGAGGCGCCGATTGGGCGCCGGAAAACACCACACTGGACACAAGAAGTATCGCAACGAGAGGCCGACGACTGCGCAGAATTACCTGTTTCAACATCTTGTTATTTTCTCCCAACCCTCACCCCGGTCAATGCCACCAAGGTGCCAGAATCGACGCGAACTGCCTGAGTTAACGAGGGAGGAACTGCGTTGGCGGTTAGCGACCGGACATCCAGGTTTGAATGTCCGGTCGCTACCCGGTTGCTGCTAGTTAACCGTGAACGGCAAGGTATTCGAGTTTCCATTCGGCGACGCAACACCGAGGTTATGGACCCCGAGGGTTGCGGTGCTCGCTACGTTGAGCGTTACGTTAATCGTGGTCGAGTTCACCACGGTGAAGGTGCCGGCGGCAACCGTCACCCCACCACCGGTTCCAGTCAATCCTGTGGCTCCGGTCAAGCCCGTACCGGTAATCGTCACCGGAACGGCCAGTGTGCCCGTTGCAGGATGCGTCGCCGAGTTCGGGGCGATCGAAGTGATCGTCGCTCCCACCGTGAACGCCACCGTATTGCTGGCGCCAGTAGCGCCTGCTACCGTAACGGTCACGTTGTGGGTACCCGGCGCAGCAGTTGCCGAGATGGTGAAGGTTGCTGTCGCTGTCGTCGAACTCGTCACGTTCACTGCGCTGACGGTGACTCCGCCGCCAGAGACCGCGACCGTTGTGAATCCGTCAACGAAGTTAGTCCCGGTGAGCGTCACTGGAACCGTCGTGCCGCGAGCTCCGCGAGACGGCGCGATCGAGGTTAACGTCGGCCTTCCCGGAGCTTGAACCGTGAAGGGCACCGTGTTGCTGACGCCTCCAGGTGCTGTCACCGAGACGGTCCTGGTCCCGACCGCCGCCGTCGTGGAGAAGGCGAATGTAGTCGTGATCTGCGTGTCGCTGGCCACGGTGATTGGACCCACAGTGACGCCACCACCCGACACGGTGACTGCCGTAGCTCCGGTAAGTCCACTGCCGAAGATACTGACATTAATCGTCTCGATTCCGCGGAAGCCCGACGCCGGTTGGATCGACGTGAGCACCGGTCCAAGCACCGTATAGGTTGCCGGGCCGCTGGTGCCAGCCGGGTTGGTTACCGTGATGCTCCTCGGACCTATCACAGCCCCGGTCGTCGTGTTGAAGGTGGCATTGATCTGCGTCGGACTGACCACAGTCACTCCCGTGACGGTGAGGCCGTTGGCCGGCGCAATTACGTTGACGGTCGATCCCGCCGTGAAGTTGGAGCCGGCGAGGACAACCGCGACTGGATTCGCAGCCGCAGCCGTTCTACGCAGACCCGAGGCCGGCGTGATCGAGTTAAGAATCGGCGTTCCCGGATTCACCACCGTGAAGGTCACGGGGGTGGTCGGTGGGCCAGTCGTAGTTACGGTTACGTTTCTGGCGGTCAATGCTGCCGTCGGCGAGATGACGAAGTTCGCCGTGATGGTGGTGTCATTGACGACCGTGAAGCCGGTCACGGTGATGCCGCCACCGTTCACCGCGATTCCAGTTGCGGGATTTGCCCCCGTCTGGAAGCTGATGCCCGTGAGCGTCACCGGCTGCGTTGTGCCTCGAGCGCCCGTGGTCGGGGAGATCGAGAACAGTCCGGCTGGCGGTACTGTGATCGTGAACGTTACGGCATTGCTGTTTCCTGCCGGTGTCGTGACGGTCACATTCCTGGCCCCGGCTGGTGCGCCCGCCGAGATGTTCACCACCGCCGTGATGGACGTGTCACTGTTAACTGTCACGCTGGTGACGGTAATGCCGCCGCCCGAGAAGTTGACCGAGGTGGCTCCCGTCAAGCCCGATCCGGCCAGCGCTAACGACAGGCCGGTCACACCGCGATTAGACGAGGCAGGCGTAATCGAGTTGAGCACCGGGCCAGTAATCGCAAACGGCAGCGTATTGCTGGCGCCACCCGCCGTCACGACTTCAATGTTCACATTCCCGAGTGTCGCGCCGAGGCTGCTGGTGAAGGTTGCGGTGATCTCAGTGGAGCTCACCACAATCACGTTGCTGATCGTGAAGCCCGTTACCGCAGGCGCGGCCGCGACCGTCGACCCGGGCACGAAGTTCGTGCCCGTCAGCATCACGCCCGTCGACGTTCCGCGCTGTCCAGAAGCAGGACTGATGGACGTCAAGGTCGGCGCTGGCGGAGCGGTAACAGTGAACTCAACGGCATTGCTCGTGCCGGCCGTCGCTGTGACGGTCACGTTCCTGATGCTTATCGTCGCCGTCGGTGCGATGGTGAAGGTTGCCGTTACCGTTGTAGCGCCGACGGCGGTGACGTTGCTGACAGCGACGCCGGTACCGGTGATGTTCACTGCGGTTGCCCCGGTCAGGCCGGTGCCAGTAATCGTTACGTTCACGATCGTGCCCTGCGATCCGCTGTTGGGGCTGATCGTGATGAGCGTGGGCGCACCGGCGCCGTGCTGGAACTCGACCGCTCCGATATCGAAGTGGTTCGGGTTCGCCGAATCAGGCCGCGGATTTCCGTAGAAGTCCGTGGCCAGTTGCGGCAACGTAGCCGTGGGCAGACTCGCCGTGCTCAGCGGCACGTAGTCGATGGCCGGCGAACCCACATTCAGCGCATAGTTGGCAAACAGAGGTCCACCACCGTAGTTCCCATTCACTCCACCTGTCACCGCATCGTTGCTCAGCGCAAGCGGACCCCAGCTCACGTTGATCCAGTTGTTGCCCTCGTCCACCGTTGCATTTGGATTGAGGGTGAAGAGCGGATTCGGGGTCTGCGCGTCGACAATTCCCGGAGGTACGCCGTATCCATTCGGCCCTCCGCAGCCATCCGCCGTGGTGCATTCTGGCGGCACGCGCGAACCGTTGCAATACTGACTGACGACGCTGGGATTGGTAGTCAAGTTCGATGCCGCGTAGCCCGTGTCGTCCAGTACCGAATACGTCGGGTTGAGTGCGATCCCCGCCCCTAGGCTGTGCACGCCTGGACCCGTATCGCCCCGGACGCCGATGTCCCAGTAACTGCCGCCCGAGCCGCACTGGCCGGAAGCGGACTGCGTAATTGTGGGGGACAGCGATACCAGGTTCTGCTGGTTCTGGGTCGCTGAACCTAAGCCGCCCACTCCGATGTCGAAGGCGCGGTTCTGCCAGATCACGTTGTTTTGCAGCAGCGGGTTGGAGAATGCCGTGCAGTTGGGTTGTCCGGTCGGGCATGTAATCGTTAGCCCGGTGAAGGTCGTGGTCAGCAACGTCGAGTTCACCGTGCTGGTCAGGCCTGCCGATTGCGGGCACGACGTGGTGCCGGCCGCGTTGGTGCAGCTCCCCGCAGGCGCGCTGGCCAAAGGCGTCCCAATGCTCTGCGTAAGCACGCCGGAAGAGGCAAGGGTGTCGTTGCTCGAGATGGTGTTGTTGATGATCGCCACGTTCAGCGAATCCTGCAGCGATATTCCGCCGCCATCCCAACCCGCCAGGTTGTTGACGATCATGTTGTTGGTGATGGAAACGCTGTTCCAGGCTGTGGGCGTCGACGGGAACACGGAGACTTCCGTCCCGTTGACCTGCTGCAGACGGATGCCGCCGCCGCTGCCGCTCTCGGCCATGTTGGCCTGGATCAGGTTGCCATTGATCACCAGCCCAGGACCCGTACCGTCGCTCAGACCTGGGGGGCAATCCGCGTCCGATATAGTCCCGCAAACCGGGTCTGTATCGGGCGTGCCCATCACTTGAATTCCGCCACCGTTCGTGGGAATGGTGGGGTTGTTGCTCTGGTTGAGAACGATCGAGTTGTGCTCGATATCCCCGTGGTAGATGAATCCCAGGTGAACCAAGCCTCCGCCTTCACCAGAGGCGAGGTTTCCGCACACCCAGTTGTAGTTGAACTCGTAGTAGTCGGCACCGGTGCAGAAAGTGGCGCCGCCGCCACCCGACAGAGTGCCGGAGAACAGTTCATCCCCGAGAGAGGAGTTGTTCGCGATGTAGTTGTTGTGTACGTTGACGTTCAGGTCCAGGCAGAACGGCAATTCCGTACCGACTACATTGCTGTTCTGGCAGGACGGAGGTGTGCTGAGGACGGACTGCTGTCCCACACCGCCGGAAACGCTAGTAATGGTGGTCGCTATCGGGAACTCACCCTGGCCGATGCTGATGCCGCCCGAGAGCGTACCGGAATTGTTGTAGACCCGGTCGTTGCCGATTTGCAGGTTGTGCGCCCAGCCGTGGGCGAATATGCCGCCACCGCCCTGGGAGCTGTCCCTGATCGTGAGGCCGTCAATCGAAGACGGATTACACTCAAAGTTGCTGGGGTACGGGTTGGGAGTGGCCGTACAGTAGGAACTTTGGGCTGGGACTGCGGGTAACGCTGCTGGAACATCCTGCAGGAGCAGGGCGTCCGTGGGGAACGCGCCCGCCGTTGCGCCGTCGGTCCAGATGTTTTCTCCTTTTGAGGTCCACACGCCCTTGCTCAGGACCGTGATGCCCGCTCCCTCATATGCACCCATCAATGAGGGTTCTTGCAGCTGTTCGGCCAGGTTGCCGTTTGCGGTGGCGTCCCAGCCCACGACCGCCTCGAGCGGAATTCGGTCAACCTGCGGAGCACCTTGCGTGGTCGGGGTGGTGTAGTAATTCCAATTCGTCTCCGGGCACTGGTAGGTATTGGTTGGGTCGTACGCGGGCGCCGCCCCGCCGGTTCCAACGGACGGCACGCCGCTCAGTGTCAAGCCGAACAGGCAGTTAACATGCCGGCGCCAGGGGTCAAGCAGCTTGCCCGCCGGAACGGCATTGGCATCGATGATGGACGAAGCGGCGCCAACACCCTGCAACCGGACAGGCTTCCACATAAGTAGCATCTCTTGGTGAGATGCCGCGGAGGCAGTTTGTGTCGGCGTTCCGGCATCAAGCGCAGCAGCGCTGCACGTGGCCGTGGTGGTCGTTCCAGTGGTGGTGCAAGTCGGATCGACGATGATTAGGTCACCCGGCATAGCGGTATCAATCGCGGCTTGGATTGATTGGTTCGCGGAGACGTGGGACGGAGTTTTGCCGCCAATCGTCACAGTGACCGTGTCGATCGATTGCTTGCCATTGCCCGCGGTGATGACCAGTTGCCCGCACTGCGCAGTCGAGCCCGCGCCCGAGTACTGCGCCTGCTGCTGTATCGCGCAGTTGGGCACGCCGGTCGGCACGGTCACTACAATCTGCGTGTCTGACCAGCTGTTGACCGTGGCCGCTACCCCGCCGATGGTGACCGAGGACAACGTACTGCAAGTTGCGCTACCCGCCGTTGGGCTTGAACACTGACTGCCAAAGCCATAGTGGCGGGTGACGGTTTTCATATTGAAGGGCGGCACTGTTGCCGAGGGCCCGGCGTAAGCGCTGTTGCTCACCTGCTGATCGCCAAGAGCTTTAATGGTGAGGGTCACACCGCTCTTGCTTACCCAAGGACCGATACCGTCGCCGTCCACTTCCGCGATCGCCGGCGTGGCATCGGGATAGCTGCAGTCGGGATTGTTGTAAGCCGCACCTACCATCGCTTGCGTGGGCACAACCGGCGTGTCGAGGTAGGTGGTCAAGCCCGGCATGTACGGCTCTTCGTAGCAGAAATCGCTATAAGCCGGGTTGTACAAAGGATCGTTGATCAAGCGCCCAAAGGTCGGACTACCCGCATGCGTGTCTAGGATCGGCCCCGGATCGTTCATGCACTGCACCATCATCGAGGGCGAGTATCCCGTGATGTTGGGCGGGTTCACTTCCCAGCTCGAGAACGTCAAGCCGTCATAGACTCCCCAGTGGTCGGAATACACACGCGAGATTTCGTTTCCGAGATAATCCTTGGTGGAAATGGGCATGTTGGGTGGCGCGAACTTCTCGCCGAACTGGGGCGAGAACGGATCGAATTCCGAGGTGAAGTCGTCGGTGATCACGCCGGTGAACTTCGACGCGATGTGAGTGGAGGTGAAGAGTGCGAACTTCACCCTCACCGACATCTGGTTGTTCAGCGTCACTTCCTTGCGGTCGCACAGAGGCCGAGTCGCTCCGGCAAAGGGGGCCGTTTCTAGCGCCCCCGGGAACAAACTCAGGAAGTCGGGCACGGTGCGCAGCTCGCCCACGCACGGCCATACAGGATCCTGGTAGCCGGGGAAACCGGGGACGCCGGAGAGCATTCCCCCCTGCAAATTCAAGCTCGTAGTCTCGTTCTGGTAGTTAGTGGGGTTGTAGCCCGTGGCGTTCGGGTCGTACATGGAGGCCACGGAGGCCTGGTCGGGGATGATGAAAATGTCGGCACCGAGGTTAGCGAATTGCTGCGTGACCGGCGCGATGAAGTCGTCGCCAATCAGCAGGTTCTTGTCTTCCTCCTTGTAGATCTCGTAGCCCGGCGGCATGAGAACTTGCACGACGTACTTACCGGGGGGAAGCATGGGGGTGCCAGAGCGATATGCGTCAGTCGAATCGGGGTTCGCTACGCAGATCGTGCAGTTGGTCCCATTCATCGACGACGCAACGCCATTGGTGGATCCCTTCAGACCGAGCGGCTTCCCAGACGTCGGGTCGATGCCTATCGAGCTGGGGAACGAGTAACGTCCATCGTACGGCGCGGGCTGAAACTGGTTGTTGATCTTCATCGCGTCATAGCACTTGAACTGGGAGTTGTAAGGCAGCGCGTGCGGCGCAACCGCAGGAGTGCTATGGATGCTGGCGTACCAGTCAAGGTAATTCGGCTGGCCAAACAGCGTGAAGTAAAAGAGGTCCGGGTTGGCGGCACTGGTGGCCGTGCCCTGGCCGGGGCAGCTCATGTACGGCTTCAAGTCACCTGAGCCCGCAGTGCTGTTCGGGTAGAACCCTTGCGCCCAGTCATCCCAACTGCTGGATTGGGTCGTGTCCACCAAAGTCAAAGTCTTCGTCACGCCGTCGGCTGCAAAGCCTTCCTGGTAGAGGTTGACGGTGACGTGCGGGATATACGGCTCCCAAGGCTGTTGTATCATTTGCTCCGCCGAATCAAAGGGACGCGTCGAGGCATACTGGATCTGTCCATAGATGCCGCCGTTCTCGGCCACCTGCGTGGTCGTAGGCGTTCCTCCTGCGGGAGTAACCGTGACCGGCGCGCAGGCCGGCGGGCAAGCTGCAAACGGGGCTTTGCCGATCTCCATATAATTACTGTGGCCAGTTAAGCCGGCCCAACCCTCCATGCCACTCCAGAAATACGGCGGATCGAGGCGCCCCGTGGAAGCAGTGGACGAACTGGCGACCGCGGTACCTGCCGCGAACCCAGCAGCCTCCGCCGTGCAATCCGCTTTGGCGCAATATACCGCACCGGGCACGGACAGATCGGCGGGCAAAGGAACCGACTCATTCGTGTTCGTCATGAAGTTATAGGCAGTTGAGGTTCCGCATCCCCGCGTGCCCGCCGCCGAGCAGGAGGGCGATCCGTCGGCAGGGCCGCCCGCGTCATACACGGTGTGGATGCCCGTCGTTTTGTAGCGGGTGTCGTCTGCTTCCACCACGTACCAGTTGAACAGCGGGAAGGTCTCGTTGAAGGGGGCAATGCCGTTGAAATCCGTAGTCAGAGCGTTGGCGCGGCTCCCATCCCGGTAGTGGATCATCGTATAGATCAACGGAATCCCGATCTCGGTCCCGTCCTTGATTCCATTCTTGTTATCGTCAATGAAGGTTGTGGTGTAAAGGTTCGACTGCCACTGCTGGACGCCGATATGTGGCATATTCAGGGTGGCAAGTCCGCCGGTGCAACCCTGGTTGCCTTGGGCCGCGGTGGGGATGCACCCGACGTTAGCCGGCGTGGACAGACCATCAATGATCTGGTCGTTCCATTGGTCGCCGATGGTCAGTCTCCAGTTTCCGCCGGGAACATTGCTGAAGCTGAAGTTCCCACTGGCGTCGCACTTGGTGAACATGAAGTCCTCGCCATCGGGATCACCCAGGCTGACCCAGCACTGGGTCCAGGTAAGTGCGTCGCGTGAACCGCTGGGATAGAGCCTCTCATCCGGTATTCGGCTCAGGCGCTGGACGTCCACTTGGCCGGAGATGGTGTTGGTGCACGGCCCAACCAAACCAGGGGTGCCGGCGCCGCCGCAAATGTCATTGTGCCGGGCGTTGATGATCGCCGGGTTGGCAAAACCGATGGCCACGTGATATCCGGCTGGACCGTACTCCTGGAAGTAGCTCGGCTCGCCGACGCGGATGAAGGAATCGTGGGGATGCTGCCCATCCAAAGTGTTGGTCTGGAGCCACTCTTCGCCACGGGCAATCCGGTCCGCGCCAGGGTAGGCTTGGACACTGAATTTGTCCGGCATGAGGTTGGCAATGACCGCCTGGCCGGCTAGGGGAGAGAGAGTGAACCCGTCTGATTCATACTTCGGGCAGGTCACGATCATGCCCGTGATGCCCGCCTGCGTCGAATTGGAAGTGGCCTGTGCCGAAATCGGGCAGGCGTCAAGGCCGGTGCTGGGATCGACAGTTCCTGTCAGCGAGTTCGACAAGGGCTGGTTGAACGCGTCGTAGGTATCCTGCCCGGTCACATCGCCGAGTCCGCCATAGGTGTCCCACAGGACGATGTTGAAGCCACCCAGACCCGGTTCAATGGGCGCAATCGTGCCGGCTCCGCCCCCACCATCCTGCTCGCCATTGAGTGGGAAGTCGTCTTCAAACACTATGACCGAAAGCTTACCGGTAGGAAGTGGCGTGGGTAGGACAAGTACGTTGACGGGCTGGGTAAACGCGGACGTTGAACTACATGCGTTTGTCCCACCCAGTATGTTGCAGGCCGGCGGAACCGGTGCGCCGCTCATGGTGTGACCGCACGCCGTATTACCTGCGGCCGCTTCTGTGCCATTGCAAGCCGCTGGGGTCGTGTTAGCCGGGAACGGGTTGGCCGCATCGCCCGGCAACACCGAAATGTAGTACCGTTTGGAGGGATCGAGAGCGACCTGGCTGGGATTAACTGGTGTAAAGCCATTTCCCGTTGGATCGGGCCGGCAGGCGCCGCTGCCAAGGTCGCATACCGCGGGAAGATGCTGTAACCCGGCCCCGGTGCACCCTGGCGCTGGGACACCAGCGGCAGTGCAGGTAACGAGCATGGTCTGTCCGCCTTCGCAGGAGAGCTTTCCCGTGCAGCCCTGGGCGATGTAATCCATGCTGCTGGTATGGAAATTCACCCCAAAGACGGGGATGGTGCCACCGGGGGCCACAGGACCGGGGCAGCCCGGCGGCACGGTGAAGGTGGTGCCGGTAGTGGTGCTGGTAGTGCAGTTCGGATCAACCCAGAAGGTCTTGTCTTCCTCGATGATCCATCTGTAGTCGGAAAATGGTACCAATCCGGCGATGCAGGCGGTATTCCCGTTGCAGGCGCTGTACGCCTGGGCGTCCAGAACGTTGACCTGGAGATTGCTGGGGGTTGGGAAGATGAGGGTTATAGTCGCGGGATTGCTCACCCTACCTTGGGAGTTTTGCGCGGTGTAGGTAAAAGTGTAGGTGCCCGCGCCGGGTGCGGATGCCGTGAACCCGCCATTCGGGTCCATAGTGACCGTTACAGCCGTGGTCCCTGTTGAAGTAACACTAGAAGCCACCACCTGAAGCGGAAGGCCGTTGGGGTCCGTATCCACTGAGAGCACGCCGGGCGATGCAATCTTCAGGAACGTGGCCATCTTCGAGGTGTAGGTGATGCCGTTCGCGACCGGGTTCCCGGAAAGCGACGACACGTTCAGCGTAACCGTTGTGCACAAGCTACTTCCCGCTGCCGCACCATTGGCGCAATATCCGAATGTGTCAAAGAGGGCGCCAGCAGCCGCATTCGCGTTCGCGCCCGCGGTCGGCGTATAGGTAAAGGTGCCGTTGGCACAAATTCCGGCGACCGGGTTCCCCGCCTGCGCATTGCAAGTCAGTGTGCCGTTGGCGGGAGGAGTCGCCAGCTCGACGCCATTCACATTGACGTCGTTAGCCATCACGCCCTTGGATGGATCTGAGACGTCCAGGGGAGTGCATGAGGTCGCCCCGGTTGCACATAGGACGACAGAGCTGTAAGTATCCGGGTTGACTCCCGCCGCGGAGAATACACCAGAGCCTGCTGCAACAGGGAGTAGTGCGCCATTGACACCGATATAGGCCAGCATTCCGGCATCACGCACAGAAGAGTTGGCGGACAGGCCCAAGTCACGAGCGTAGATCGGAAGCGACGGGGGTGCGCCGCTGGTGCCATTCGCCGGGACATTCACCATCACGTCGTACGTCTTGCCCGCGGCCATGAATACTTCGGTCTTTACACGGGGAGCGATGTTGGTAGTCGTGGTGGTGCCGCTGGTGGTAGTAGATGCGTCGGGAACGGGATTGCCATCTTCTGCGATCAAGGTGAAGCCGCCTACCGTGGCAGGTGCCCCGGCTCCGTTGAACCCAGTGGTTTGCGAACCGACGATCGCCGGCACGTGCATGCGCGAGCCGGCATTCACCAGACGGACCAGCAGGGTGCCGCTGACCCCGGTGGCGGGAACAGGGGTAACAATGCCGGTGGTCGTGCTCGTTCCAGCGGTTGCTGCGAACAGCGAACTCCCCGGATTGGTCTTGTCGAACGCGAGCCCGTTGATGAGGTAATAGAACGGCGTGTAATTCACCGCCGGCGGATAGCACTGGTGATAAGTGCTTGACCCCGGGTAGCCGCAGCCCGGAGTACCCTGGGGGCTGGTCGGCATACCGGACCACACCATCGTTTCGCTGAAACCTGCGGTTCGTACGGCCTGATCGACCCCTTTGTTCTGCACCGGGTCGATTTCACTGAACTCGAGTGGGAGTTCGGCGTTGTACGGCACCGCCGGCACCGCCGCCTGAGCAGCCGCTGTTCCTTGCGCCACCGCGGGGTAAGCTGTCCCCGCCGCGGGTGTTCCAGTGCCCGTGCCCGTCGGCGCGGTGGTGACCACCAGCATGCCAATCAAGCCCATGGGTACCTGAATCGAAGGATGCGTGCCGGATTCGAGCAGGTAGGTGCCCGGCTTGAGCAATGGCCAGGTCAGTGAGGTCGCGGTCGCCGTTCCCGCCGCCCCAGCCGCTACTTCTGTGGCCATGGATTGGACGCGATTACCCTGGGCCGGCGGTAAAGCCCCAGAGGTGTCGGACGTGCACGGCGTGCCCGGCGGAAGGGCGGCAATAAACCACGACACGCACCCCTGTGCGTTGGCGTGGCTGGGACTCTGCGTAGAGGTCGTGGTCCCGGTGCCGTTGAGGGTCGGCTTGATGCCAAGGCCGCCGCCCACCTGACCCACAATTACGATCGAGGTAGGAATGTTATTCGGCGTCCCGCTCGTGGTAAACGAAAGATTGTTGGTCAGGCTGATGGTTAAACTCGTTCCCGTGGAGGCATAGGGAACCGTAATCAGTACCGGGGACCAGGCCGGCGACGCCGCGCCAACCGCTCCGCCCGTGCCGCCAATCGTGACGGTGGGGGCCGCCGTGTAGCCAGCGCCGTGGTTGGTCACATTGAAGCCAACGATCACGCCACCTTCAACCACTGCAGTTGCCGTCGCAGTCACGCCCGTCACAGGCGCACCCGTGATTGGGTTCGTAAAAGTCCCCGTCGGGGCACTGATGGTGACGCTGGGCGGCGTCGTGGACGAATAGCCCGATCCGCCATTGACCACGTAGACTCCACCCAGTGCCCCCGTGGATGCGCCGTTGGACATGCCGCCCCCAGTTCCGCTCAACGGCACGCAGCTCGCGGTCGACGTGGGGGCGGCAGCACCGCAGGAATAGCCCCACATGGGTATGACCGTGCCGTCCGGCAGGGTTGTGGCGGCAGGCCCCGCCGTCAAATTGACCTGCTGGCCGAAGCCCATCACTGCCGCAAAGAGAAGGAACACGCTCACTAGAACTGCGGCCTTCAGTGTAGTCTGGGACTGGGAATCGTTAATCCGGATCATTGTCGTCGCCTCTCGTTGTGTTCCGTCCTGGGACATGAAGCTGAATTCTTGTTCGCCCTCTGCTGGTTGGGGGATCTCAGCTTGGCAGGCCTTGCAAGGCAGGCACGGGCCTGCCGCTACTGGCTCTCGTCAATTGCAAATTCGCGTGAATCCACCAGCATCATCATGAGCATGCCGCCCGGGAAGACATTGTTTGTGGTGATCTCGCGCTCGTTGTGCGAGTGCCACATAAACGCCCAGCCCCGCTCGTTTTGGGGGTTGGCCTGCGTGTTCGAAGGCAACAACGTCGTGCAGTTGGTGCCGGGAGTCGCAGCGCCGGTCCCAGCGGTACTAGTGCAGGTGGGCATCGCCGCGCGCAAGGTTGCGTCCGGACCGAAGTAGGGCGTGCCGCCGTACCACTGGCCGTTGGTGAAGACGTTCGGATCGGGTAAAGTGGCCGGTCCACCTGCCGGCACATCGCCGAAGGGATTCACTTGCACCGGCTTGTTGTGGTCCTGGCACCACTCGAAATAATTCAGGGCCGCTGGGTTGCCTGTGTTGTAGCCATTCGCGTCCGGCGTACAGGACAAATGGGCCAGAGGGTCGTTCCCTGGGTTCCCAGTGCCATCCGGGGAGGTACCAACGTCCGGACCGGGATGGTGACCGTACGGATCCCAGTTCAATCCCCTGCCGCTGAAGTAGAAAATACCGTCAAACGCCTCGCCCGGCGTGGTATCCGTGTTGAACATCAGAACGCCGGCCAGATTATTAGCGGGATTGGTCGGGCTCAGGATCAGGTTCCCGTCACGAGCCAGAATGCGGACGTGATTGGCGTGCTCGTGGAAAGGATGCTGCCATCGCCCCTGGCCGATCGTACGGACCAGCGTCTGCTCGCCCGGATGCATATGTGGGTTGCCGTTGTAAGGCTGGTGCGGATATTCGCCCGCGTAGTTGGGATCCATGAGGTCAGGCATGGACCGTCCATTGATCAGGAAGTACGACGGATGGTAGGGCTCGGTCTGTACGTCAAGGCTGCATCCGCTCGAGCCAGCCGCGCAGTTCGCTTTCGCCTGAACCTGCGCCAGCGCCTGGCGGTGAATCCTGGAGTCCATCTCGGCCCACTGGAACAGGTACTCGCGGTCGTAGCACGACTTGGGGTGGTCGTAGGCTGCAGTAGAAAGGCGGAAATCTCTCTCAGGAAATCCAGCGTAGCCGTTGGCTGTCCCGAAATCCGTTTTTGTGTACAGGTTGGTTACGCTTGTGCCGTTGGCGCAGTTGGCAGGCGGAGCAGTCGGGAGCACAATGATGGCACCGTAGAGGCCCATCTCAATTTGGAGGTCGCCCTGCGTTCCGCTGTAGTAAGCGTGCGTCCCCGGCGTGGAGGCGGTAAACGTGTAAGTCACCGTCTGGCCTGGCGCCGCCTCGCACGCCAACAGCCCCTGCGGATTTGTAGCGTTAGCGGCGCAAGTGGACGTGAGCTGAAAACCGGGAAACAGAATCGAGGTGTTGCCGGCGGCAGTGGGCAAACTATTGGTCAGATTAATCGTGACCGTCGCCCCTTCTGCGACAACCAAGGTGGGACCGGGAACCTGCATGGTGTTACAAGAGGCGCCGCCGATAGCCGCAGGCACAAAGACCGGTGCGGAGCCGGTCAAGCAGCCGTATCCCCACGAGTACACTGCCTCTCCGTCCGGCTGATTCAGGTAAGCGTCCTGGGCCGTCAAATTGAAGGTCCCGGCCGTACCCGCCGTGCTGGTGATGCCAGGAGCGGCAGCGAAAGCGGCCGGCGTGAAAAGCAGCGTTATAGCCACCGTTAGAGCAACGAGCAGTTGTGTCTTCGTAATCGCGTTTTTCATGTTCATCGGCCTCATTGCTGCTCTCCTAATTGCAGGTGTTTCCAAACGTGCCTGCGGCATCTGGTGTGCTGCCGGTCACGCTGTTGCAGATATGGACCTCGGTCATCATCCCGCCGAAGTTTTCCGCGTCGTTCGACAGCATGTCGAGATTCGAACTGTAGACATAGAAGGTGCTGTTTGGTGGGTAGAGCTTGGCGGAGCATCCCGTGCCTAAGTAAGCACTGCAGCCGTCGTCACTGGCATCCAGAATCACGTCCAGTGACTCGCCGCCACCTAGCGTGATCGAGTTGGTGTAGAACTCGGTGTTGTTGCCGCCCTGGTCGCGCAGTAGCTTGGCCATGAATCCGACCTCGTGCATGGGAACGCCCACGCTCTGCAACGTGAAGTATTCCGCCACCGAGAGGTTGACGAGGCGCAGAGAAGCCTTTCCGCCCGCCGGAATGTTGATGATGGCCGGCAGCGGCTGGGAGTAGTGCATCTTGCCGTCACTCGAGACTGTGGCTTGCGGCCCGGCAGCAACCGTGTCGGGGTAGCTCCGCCCGTTCAGCAGGAAGTACTTGTCTTTCATGTCCGCGAACATTTCCGGATTGAAGGTCATGCCCACGAAGTGGAAGTTCGGATCGAAGCCATGCATCTGGATGGGGTAAGTCACGTCGTAACAGCTTGAGGCGTCGCCGTCGTTGTAGACATATTCAGGCGTCGTACCCACCTGGGTGCCGGTCGTCGCCACCGTCGTACCATTGCAAAGCGTGCTGGCTGCCGGTCGAGCCGTCGTGTTGGCGATCGCCGGCATGGTTGCGCTACACAGAATGTCGTTCGCGGGATTACAAACCGTCCGCAGGTCCGCTAGGCCGCTGGGAAGACCGATACCGTTCTGGTATCCGAGAGACGTATAGAGACTTTGGCCCGTAGGCACACGATCTTGCCGCGGCCGCACATAAAGCTGTCCCACCATGCCCATCTGCAAGTGCTCGGGCGGAGTGATGTGGCAGTGCCAGAAGTAAGTCCCGGCATCCGGAGCGAGATAGTAATAGGTGAAGCTGGCGCCGATGTTGAT
>Ga0307474_10001034_pt1 | contig 20249 bp, 21 predicted proteins | sample atmos_gasesECM1C_2_FD_203312 | JGI IMG/M metagenome (GOLD analysis project Ga0307474, IMG submission 203312) | Hardwood forest soil microbial communities from Morgan-Monroe State Forest, Indiana, United States - atmos_gasesECM1C_05 | ecosystem: Environmental > Terrestrial > Soil > Temperate... | reverse complement strand
CTCTAGATTCTTGTTTTGACGCGTTTTCTTCACGCGAACCGGTATCCACTTCGCTCGAAAACGCTCTAGGCGGCGACGCTCGCCGGCCTCGAATGCTCAACACACCGTTAATATTACCGTCCAAATTGAACGCGCCTGCCAACCGGATTTTCCAACCTTTCCGCTAGATTGACCCTCGCCGTTGGGGGACGGCCCAGAGAGGCGGAAACGGGACGTGGCCGAGATGACCGATACAGCGCTGGTCCGTCGTGCATCGATTGCCGATGCCGCGGCCGCGCGGGCGCCGTCCGATGTGGCGCCGTCGCTCAGTGCCTGCCTCTTACCGATCGATGGGCTCGACATTGCGCAATGGCGGGCCTTGAGCGAGCGCGCGATCGAGCCGAACGGCTATTATCTTGCCAACTGGATGCTGGCGGTGAATGCCAGCGCACCCGGGCGCACTGGCGCGTCGGCGCTTGCGGTCTGGGACAGCAGCCCGTCCCGGCGGCTCGCAGGCCTGGCGCCCGTGGTCTCGCTCCGCCGCGCCTTTCGGATTCCCCTTCCCGCGCTCATCTCCGCCCATCCCTACGGCACGCTGTGCACGCCGCTTATCGATCGCGCGCAGCCGGAAGCCGCCGCCGGCCTGCTGCAGGCCGCGCGGACCAGTGGCGCGCATGCGCTGATCCTGCGCGAGAGCTCGCTCGAGGGCGAGGCGATGCGGGTGTTGGAGGCCGTTGCGTTGCGCCAAGGTTTGGCGCCGCGCGTCCTGCAATCGCATCGCCGTGCAGCGCTCGACGCGACGCGCGAAGCCGAGATGCTGCTGCACGACGCGCTCGGCCGCAAGAAGCTCAAGGAGCTGCGGCGCCAGCGGCATCGGATGGAGGAGCACGGCGCTGTGTCATTCGCGGTCGCGCGCACGCCGCAGGACGTCGCTTCGGCAACCGAGATTTTCCTGAAGCTGGAGGCGAGCGGCTGGAAGGGAAAGCGCGGCACGGCCCTGATCCAGCGGGCAGGCGATGCAGCCTTCATCCGCCGCGCTACGGTGGCGCTCGCGGAACAAGGCCAGTGTGAGATCATCGCCTTGCGTTCCGGCGAGACGCCGGTGGCCGCGGGAATCGTGCTGCGGCAAGCGAAGCGCGCCTTCTTCTTCAAGCTCGGTGTCGACGAGAGATTCGCGAAATTCTCCCCGGGCGTGCAGCTGACGCTGGATCTGACGCGCCATCTCTGCGCCGATCCGCTCACTACAAGCGCCGACTCCACCGCAAGCCCCGATCATCCCATGATCAACCCGATCTGGCGCGACCGCTTCGCGATCGGCGACGTGCTGATCCCGCTGCGGCGGAACGATCCAATGGTGGAGGTGATTCATGCGGCGCTGATAGCGCGACAGACGCTGCGGAGCTTGGCACGAAGGGTGGTGCGCGGGCAGAGGTGAGACTCGCTTTTCTTTGCCACCGCTACGAAAGATCGGCGAGCTTCATGAGATTTCGATCGAAAGACTATCCCTCAATGGCCTCGCGAAGATTTTGCAACAGCTCGTCCATGTCGTCGCCCTGCGTGGCGCAGCCGGGTATGGCGGGGACCTCGGCCCAATAGCCCCCCTATTCCGCCTCGTGCACGACAATCTTGATCTTCATTCGCAAAGCTCCAAATCCATTTCCGCGCAGGAACGTAACGATTTCAAGCCACTTCCGCTTTATTCAGCAGCTTCCGCATTCACCTCTGCCGACACTTGCCGGATCGCGCGCGCGAGCATTGCGGGGTCCTGCGCACCGGAGACAGCATATTTCTGCGCGAACACGTAGGTCGGCACGCCCTGGATGCCCTTGTTGGCGGCGTCCTGCGCAAGCGCGGAGATGAGCGCGACGTCCTCGTCCGTCGACAGGCGCCTGCGGACGTCCTCGGCATCGAGGCCGATGTCGGCCGCAGCCTGTACCAGCACGTTCGTGTCGGTGAGATCGCCACCGTCGCGGAAATACAATTCCATCAGGCGCTGCTTCATCTCGGGCGCCTTGCCAATCGCCTCGGCCCAATGGATCAGGCGGTGGCAGTCGATCGTGTTGGGCTGGCGCTTCACATTGTCCGGCCGGTAGACGAGCCCCTCTTCGTCCGCGGCCATCACTACGCGTTGCGCGATGCCCTTATACGCGTCCACCGAACCGAACTTGGTGGTGAGATACTCCTCGCGGCTGATGCCCTCGCGCGGCACCCAGGGATTGAGGAAGAACGGGCGGAAATTCACCTCGACCGGCACGTCCGGCACGAGCTTCAGCGCATTTTCGATGCGGCGCTTGCCGATATAGCACCAGGGGCACACGACGTCGGAGACGATGTCGATGGTCAAAGGCTTCAGCGTGCTCATTGCGGCGGTCCTTGTCAGTCGGATACCGCTCCAACATAGGTGGATTAAGCCGCCAGACAAGCGGGCCTCGCGATGCGCACAGAGCCTAGCCTGCGTCGAGTTCCGCCGCCATCTGCCGCATCCGCGCGGCCGTCAGATCGTCTGCCGGAAAGAACGTCTCGAGGGCCAGCTCCGACAGCGTCACATCCACGGGCGTACCGAACACCATGGTCGTGGAGATGAAGCTCAAGACCTCGCCATTGTGCCTCAGTTTTAAGGGGATCGCGACATTGTTGTCGGGCGGCAGCGGCGCCGAGCGCGCCGGCAGTGGAAAGGTCCTGAGCTCGTTATAGAGCTTGATCAGTTCAGGGTCGGCGGTCGCCTCGCATTGGCGGTGCAGCCGCTCCAGGAGGTGCCCGCACCATTCGGCGAGATTGACCGTACGCGGCGCCAGCGCCTCGGGGTGAAAGGCGAGCCGCAGAACGTTGAAGGGCTGCCCGAGCAGGCGCTCGGGGATGCCGTCGAGCAGAGGCGCCACCATGCGGTTGGCGGTGACGAGATTCCAGTGGCGGTCATAAGCCAGCGCCGGGTTGGGCTCGTGAGCCTTCAGCACAAGGTCGATCGCCTGGCGCGCGGATTTGAGCATGGGATCATCCAGCGAGCGTTGCGGAAAGGCCGGCGCGAAGCCGGCGGCAACCAGCAGCACATTTCTCTCGCGGAGCGGCACCTCGAGCCGTTCGGCGAGCTTCAGCACCATCTCGCGCGAGGGCGTGGCGCGGCCGGTTTCGACAAAGCTCAAGTGCCGCGCCGAAACCTCGGCGTCGACCGCGAGATCGAGCTGACTGAGATGGCGGCGCTGCCGCCATTCGCGCAGGTGTTCGCCGACGTGTACGGGACGGCTGCGCTCGTTCCTGGTAGTGGCGGTGTGAACGTTCATCATGGCGCAAAATCTAGCATGTGCGTTTCGGCCCTTCCATTACCTCCGAAGTAATCGAATTGCCCGCGCGAACCGATCATCTTGTCCTGCAACGGAGATGATCATGCACCCGCATTCGCAAAATACCTCACCCCTTCCGGCCATCGCCCAGTGGCTAACGGATCTCGGGATCAGGCTCGTCGCCCGTTCGCTGCAGATGCCGGCGCCGCTGGTGCATGCGACCGCCGCCTTCCTCTATGCGTCCGTGCAGGAGGCCGACCGTCGGCTTATCGCACTGTGCTGGCCGTCCCGTTGAGCTCCCTTATTAACCAGCAAATTCCAAGTCACCGCGAGGAGCAACGCGACGAAGCAATCCGGTGCCGCACGCTCGGCCCTGGATTGCTTCGCAGAGCCTGTCATTGGGCCGGCCGACAGGCCGGGCCCGTTGGCTCGCAATGCCAGAGTAATGCGGTTCCCAGAGGAACTCAGGCCATCACGCGGTGACCATTGAGCCGCTTGGCCTTGCCGTTCGCCTTTTTCGCTTTGCTCTTGGCCTTTTCCCTCGCCTTGGCCCTTTCCTTGGCCCTTTCCTTGGCGAGTTTCTCGGACTTGCGCTGCGACTTCTTCTCTTCCTTCGCCCTCAGCCGTGCGCGTTCGGCGCGGGCTTCGGCGCGCTTTTTCTTGCGCTTCTTCTCGCAGGCGTCGCATTTGCAGCCGATCGGCTTGAGATAGGCTTTGAAATAGTCGGTGCCGTAATCGTAGTTGATCTCCTCGCCCGCCTCGATGTTCTTGATGGCGCGGATGTAGACCTTGCGTTTGCGTGGACGAACGTCGGACTCCGCGTTCGGCTTGCAGGCGTGATTGATATAGCGGGCGACGTTTTGCCGGATCGAGCCGTCGATGGTCCAGCGGTTGGTCAGCTCGAACAGATATTTGTTCTCGATCGCATCCTCGTCCTCCTTCTTCGAATCCAAAAGAGGCCCGAAATAGCGGACGATTCGGGTCCCCTTCTTGATCGGTTTGGTGGCGAAGAGGCCGAGCCCGGTGCGGGAGCGGCCGACGCGGTAGGGTTTGTTCGGCGAAATCGCAGGCATGACGAGAGTTTTGGACACGCACAAAGGCGACGAAGACGCGCTGTTCTAGAACGATTCCTTCCAAAAGTCAGGCTTTCTCGCCTATCGCCGTAAACCTTCCCCAGATTGCACACGTCTGATATGGCACAGGATGGCTACGGGAGCGTGTCATGCAGCTTTCCGGCCGTTTTCAAACTGTTAGGCCGGTGTTGGATTGCGGCGTCCGCTGCCGCTATAGCGATGACCGCGGCCGACAGACTGTCCTGCCGGGGCCATGCTCAAACGCCGCTCGGGCGGTCGAGCTCGCGCCGAACCAGCTAATCCTTGGCCACCGTCGTCCTCAGCATGGCATCGAGTAGCATCTCGGCATTGCCACCCTCCGGCAGACGATGGACGATGTCCTCCAGACGGCCGTCGAGCAAGAGCATGGTGAAACCATGAACCAGCGACCAGGCGCGCGCGATCGCGGCCGCCTGGTCCAGCGTCAGCGCATCCTTGGAGATCGTCTCGTGGCGCTTGGCGGCGATCGCGCCGGCAAGCCCGGCGAAAGATGCTTCCGCCGCCTCGTGCAGCGAGGGCCGCGAATAATCCAGCCGCTCAGTGCGGAACATCAGCCCGTACATGCCGGGATGCGCCTGGGCATAGGCGACATAGGCCTTCGCCCGCGCCATCGCGCGCTGATCGATCGACAGATCGCCGCCGCTGCAAGCCGCCGCCATCGCGGCGTTGAACTGGCTAAAGCCGATCGCGGCAAGCTCGCTGACGAGCCCGGAGAGATCGCCGAAATGATGGGTGGGCGCAGCATGCGAGACGCCGGCCTCGCGCGCCACCGCCCGAAGGGTGAGGCCCGGCAGCCCGTCGCGTTCCAGCACCCGCTCGGCCGCCTCCAATAGCGCATCGCGCAGCGCGCCATGATGATAGGGCGCGGCTTCGCTGCGCGAAGGGCGGTGTCCGCGCCCCGTGCGCGGCCGTGTCGTGCGGCCGGCCGCTTCGCGGGCGCGGGATTGGGTCCTGGTGTGGGCTTGCTCGGGCTTTCTCATAAGCGCCTTATACGACACGATTTTTACACTGTAAAGATTTCGCTTGACCGCAACTGTCACAATCTTTACGATGTAAAGATAAAATCAGGAGGCAGCCCATGAAACAGGATGTCACAAGCCGACCGCAGAGGACCAACATAGCGCCGATCCCCTTCGAGGCCGATGCGCCGATTCTGAAGATATCAGGCGAACTGCCCCGCGAGCTCAACGGCACGCTCTACCGCAACGGCCCCAATCCGCAATTCGAGGCGCCTGGCGCGCACTGGTTCGTCGGCGACGGCATGCTGCACGCCTTTCATCTCGAGAATGGCCGCGCCTCCTACCGCAACCGCTGGGTCCGCACGCCCAAATGGCTCGCCGAGCACGACGCCGGCCGCGCCCTGTTCGGCGGCTTCGGCCGCAGGATGGCGGACGCGCCGCCGAATTTGACCGATGGTGGTGTCGCCAACACCAACATCCTGTTTCATGCCGGACGCCTGCTCGCGCTGGAGGAAGCGCATCTGCCGACCGAGATCGAGCCCGGCACGCTTGCGACCCGCGGCTATTGCAACTACGGCGGCCGCATTGCCGGACCTTTCACCGCGCATCCCAAGATCGATCCCTTGACCGGCGAGATGGTGTTCTTCGGCTACAACGCCTCCGGCCCCTTCACCCCCACCCTCTCCTTTGGCTCGATCGGCGCCAATGGCGCGGTGACGCGCTTCGATCGCTTCGAGGCGCCCTATGCCAGCATGGTGCATGATTTCATCGTCACCGAAAATCACCTGCTGTTTCCGGTGCTGCCCATCACCGGCGACCTCACGCGCGCCATGAGCGGCAAGCCGGCCTATGCCTGGGAGCCGGACAAGGGCGCCTATGTCGGCGTGATGAAGCGCAATGGCGCGGCCAAGGACATCATCTGGTTCCGCGGTGAGTCCTGCTACGTCTTCCATGTCATGAACGCCTGGGAGGACGGGAGCCGCATCATCGCCGATGTCATGCAGTTCGAGGAGGCACCGCTGTTCCCGCATCCGGACGGCTCTCCGACGAACCCTGAGAAATCACGTGCCCGGCTGTGCCGCTGGACGTTTGATCTCGCAGGTCAAACCGACCGCTTCACGCAAACCTATCTCGACGACATAACCGGCGAATTCCCGCGGGTCGACGACCGCCGCGCTGGCTTGAAGAGCGGCCACGGGTGGTACGCCTGCGCCAATCCTGATCTCGCTGCCGAAGGGCTCGCGTTGTCCGGCATCGTCCATGTCGACGGGGAAGGTGCGCGCCGCGGCCGCTCTCTCCTCCCCCTCGGCGACACCATCTCCGAGCCTGTCTTCGTCGCCCGCGACGACAAGGCAGCCGAGGGCGACGGCTGGCTGCTTGCTGTCGTCTGGCGCGCTCGCGACAATGTCAGCGACCTCGCGGTTTTCGACGCCACCGATGTTGCGGCAGGCCCCGTCGCGCTGGCGCATCTCGGCCACCGCGTGCCGGATGGATTTCACGGCAATTGGGTCGGGGCGATGTGAGGCCTCGCCCCTTGCCATTGCGAGGAGCAACCCGACGAAGCAATCCAAAGCCCCGCGCGTGGCCCTGGATTGCTTCGCAGGCGCTCGCAATGACGAAGTATGCCCGCCGTCTCCACGGGTCGTCCTAGCGAAAGCTAACCATTTGATAACCAAGTCCTTCACGGCAGCCTCACTTTATTTTGACGCTGTCAAGATTTAACTTGACACTGTCACATCTCCACCCTCAAAATCTTGCCAACGTAAAGATTAGCCTGAAGAGGCTAGCTATGACGATTTTTCTGATCCTCGCACCCTATGGCGTCTTTACCCTGCTGATGTTGCTGGCCCCGACGGTGGTGAGCGTGTTTGCGGCATCCCTCGTCTGCCTCGCCGTGATCGCGCTCGACGCGGTCCGCGGCCGCTCGCTGAAGATGTTCGGCGCGGGAGGCGCGATCGTGTTCGCCGCCATCGGCATCTATCTCGCCCTGATTGACCCGGCGCTCGCGGCGTCCAAGGTCAAGCTCGCCGTCGACACCGGCATCTTCATCCTCGCGGCCGGCTCGATGCTGGCTCGCTTTCCCTTCACCCTCCAATATGCGATTGAATCCGTCCCTTCCGAGACCGCGGCGATGCCGGGCTTCCTGCGCGCCAATTACATGATCACTGGCGCCTGGGCCGCGGCGTCACTTCTGATGATGCTGTCCAATCTCGCGCTGCTCTACGTGCCGGGCCTGCCGATCTGGACCAGTCTTCTGATTGCCTTTGCGGCCCGCAACAGCGCGCTTTATTTTACCAAATGGTACCCGCAATATCGCGAGCGGAAATATGACCGGCAGCCCGCCGCGGCACCGTCGAGTACGCGTTAAGGCCGGCTAACAGGCCTGACAGCGAAGAGAGCCCAAGGGAGTGACGATGAAGGACGCGCTGTTAAGGCTCGCGACTGACTTTCTCTCCACCATCATCTTCCTGGTGGTCTATCTTTCAACCGACAACATCGTCCTGGCGACCTCGGTTGCGGTCGCCGGCGCGATCGCGCAGGTGATTTACGCGCGCCTCACCGGCAAGGTGCTCGGCCTCATGACCTATGCGAGCCTCGGGCTCGTGATCGTGCTCGGCCTTGCTACCATCCTCACCAACGATCCCCGCTTCGTGCTGGCCAAACCCTCGATCGCGCATTTTGCCATCGCGCTGATCATGCTCAAGCGCGGCTGGATGCTGCGCTACGTGCCGCCGGTGGTTGTCGAGACCATTCCCGAATATGTCACCGCCGCCGGCTATGGCTGGGCGGGGCTGATGTTCGTGCTCGGCTTCGGCACCATTGCGGTCGCGATGACCGGCGACATCAGGCTGTGGACGATCTATGTCTCGGTCGTGCTGGTTGCGGCCAAGGTTGCGGCGTTTGCCATCCAATATGTCGCGTTCCGCCTGCTCGTCACCAGCCGCATCCGCGCCGCCCGCGCCGCTGCCGGTACCTGAAGACAACCACAGAACGATTGGGCCTTTGCACGAGATGCGCTATAGGCGGGGCCGCAAATGCGCGCCTCGGCCCATCCGGCCCGGCGATCAACTGGGACGCTGAGGAGACTGCAATGGCCGTCGACGGAAACTGGAATCTCACCATGAGCACGCCGATGGGCGAGCGCAGCGCCACGCTGAGCCTGAAAAGCGCGGGCGGAACGCTCACGGGCACGCAAGGCGCGGAGGGCAACACGGCTGAGATTTTCGACGGCACCGTGACCGGTGACGACGTCGCCTGGAAGGTCTCCATCACCAACCCGATGCCGCTGACGCTCGCCTTCTCCGGCCAGGTCTCCGGCGACGACATGTCGGGCGAGATGGGCATCGGCCCGATGGGCAGCTTTCCATTCACCGGCAAGCGCGAGTAAGCGCGATCGTCGCGCTTTACCTTTCTTAGATTTGAGCATGATCTTTACGGAAAACCGGTATCCACTTTTCCGGATCATGCTCGCCGCTCCAGCCTCGCGTCACGGGGGACGCGTCGGAACGATGGCGATCGGATTGAAGGTGTAGACCGCCTCGCCGTTCTGGTTATAGGCGGTCCATTTGATGCGGACGACGCCCTGCGGCTTGCTTCTGGAGGGAACGAGCTCGAACACCTCCCCCTCAAGATGCAGGGTGTCGCCGGGCCGCACCGGTTTCAGCCAGCGCAATTCGTCGACGCCGGCGCCGAGCAAGGGATGCGGCCCGAACGGCCGCGCTGTGACCGCAAGGCGCATGGCAATCGCCGCGGTGTGCCAGCCAGATGCGGCAAGCCCGTTGAAGATGGTTTTCTTCGCCGCCGCCTCGTCGAGGTGAAACGGCTGTGGATCGAATTCTGCGGCAAAGCGCAGGACGTCCTCCTTGGACACCGTCGTCTCTTCACTCGTAAAGCGCATGCCGACCTTGAGGTCATCGAACCATTCGACCATCGCGCTCCCCGCAAATTAGAACCAGATCTGCATCTTCGCGCCGCAAGGCACCCTAACCCAGGTTGAGCTCCTTGAAGAAGTCGTTGCCCTTGTCGTCGATGATGATGAAGGCCGGGAAGTCCACCACCTCGATGCGCCAGATTGCTTCCATGCCGAGCTCGGGATACTCGACCACCTCGACTTTCTTGATGCAGTGCTCGGCGAGGTTCGCCGCAGCACCTCCGATCGAGCCGAGATAGAAGCCGCCATATTTCTTGCAGGCCTCGCGCACGATGGGCGCACGGTTGCCCTTCGCCAGCATCACCATCGAGCCGCCCGCGGCCTGGAATTGGTCGACGAAGGAATCCATCCGGCCTGCGGTGGTCGGGCCGAAGGCGCCGGAGGCATAGCCTTCGGGCGTCTTGGCGGGACCCGCGTAATAGATCGGGTGGTTCTTGAAATAGTCCGGCAGCGGCTCGCCCTTCTCCAGCCTGTCGCGCAGCTTGGCATGCGCGGAATCGCGCGCCACGATCATGGTGCCGGTCAGCGACAGCCGCGTCTTGACCGGATATTTCGACAGCGTCGCCAGGATCTCCTTCATTGGCTTGCCGAGATCGACCTTGACGACCTCGCCGCCGAGTGACTGCTCGACCGCAGGCAGATATTGCGCAGGATTGTGCTCGAGCTCCTCGAGATAGACGCCGTCCTTGGTGATCTTGCCGAGCACCTGTCGATCCGCCGAGCAGGACACGCCAAGCCCGATCGGGAGCGATGCGCCATGGCGCGGCAACCTGATGACGCGCACGTCGTGGCAGAAATATTTGCCGCCGAACTGCGCACCGACGCCGAGCGACTGCGTCATCTTGTGGATTTCCTGCTCCATCTCGAGATCGCGAAACGCATTGCCGTCCGCCGAACCATGGGTCGGCAGCGCGTCGAGATAGCGCGCGGAGGCGAGCTTGACCGTCTTCATGCAGAGCTCGGCCGAGGTGCCGCCGATCACGATCGCCAGGTGATAAGGCGGGCACGCCGCGGTGCCCAGGGTGAGGATCTTTTCCTTCAGGAACGCCTGCAGCCGATCCTTGGTCAATACGGATGGCGTCGCCTGGAACAGGAAGCTCTTGTTGGCGCTTCCACCGCCCTTTGCCATGAACATGAACTTGTAGGCGGCTGCTGAGTCTCCTTGGCCCTCGGCATAGATCTCGCACTGCGCCGGCATGTTGTTGGCGGTGTTCTTCTCCTCATACATCGAGAGCGGCGCGACCTGCGAATAGCGCAGGTTGCGGCGCAGGTAGGCGTCGCGGGCGCCCTCCGACAGCGCCGCCTCGTCCTCGCCATCGGTGATGACGTTGCAGCCCTTCTTGCCCATGATGATCGCGGTGCCGGTATCCTGGCACATCGGCAGGATACCACCGGCGGCAATGTTGGCGTTCTTCAGGAAGTCCATTGCCACGAACTTGTCGTTGGGGCTCGCCTCAGCATCATCAAGGATGCTGCGCAGCTGCTTCAGATGGCCGGGCCGCAAATAGTGATTGATCTCGCCGAAGGCAGCCTCCGACAACGCCCGCAGCGCCTCGCGCGAGACCACCAGCACGTCTTTGCCCAAGACCTTCTCGACCCGCACGCCCTCGGTCGTCACCTTCTTGTAGGGCGTGGTGTCCGGCCCGAGCGGAAACAGCGGCGTGTGCTTATAGGGCGGAACGGGCTTGTTCTGGTCGGGAAAGGCGGTGGGAGCGTTCATGGGGTGGCTCGTGGGTTGAAGGGGCCGGAAGGGGCCAGTTTCGGTGCGCCCCGGCAGATAGAGCCGTTCTAAGCACTTTTGGCGGAAAAGGAAGGCATCAGCGGTCGGGTCAGGAATCCCGCTTCGGCGGGTCAACCGTGCGGTCCCGCGCCCCATGGACGACAGCGAGCACAATGATCTGATCGGCCCGCTCGTCGATCGCATAAACAACATCAAAGGCAGCCATTGGCGGCTGGAGAAGCCCGGTTCAGGTCGGCTAAGGTGGCTTGATAGATCTGATAGGCACCGCTCTTGCACTATCGGTCCGCGCAGGCTTCAATGCACTGCTTCCCTGGGGCATTTCATCATGACATTCCGACGACCGTTTCGCCGCTGGATTCTGCTTGCCACAGCTTTCGTGCTGTTTGGCGCACCTTTCGTCTCCCCTGCCCGCGCCGACCATTGCGACGACAACGCCGCGGAGCTTGCGCGTGCGATCGACGGCCTCAAGGTCAGCTTCAAGGCAGCCAACATCATCTATTTGACTCATCCGGCGGCGACCGAATTGTCGCTGGGGTGCACCGGCAGCGAATATGCGAGCGAGCTCTATGCCAAGACCGACCGCAAGATCCGGCCCGCCTTCTTCGACCTTGTCGCCTCGGCCACGGCAGTGATCTTCACGCTGCCCAAGGATGACGCCGCGACTGGAACCTCGCGCTGCCTCAAGCGCATGGGGCTGTTGCGCGGCGACAAGGTGACCATGCGCTACAAGCGGCTGGACATGGAATGCACGCGCACCAAGACCGACGCCGCCATCGTCGTCCGCCGCGGCCTCGACCAGTAGCCGAATGCGTCGCGCGGCCTGCCGGCATGAGCCTCTGTTCACCACGCAGGCGAGCCATGTGCCGGATCGATCGCATTTTAACGATTGGATTCATGGCCCGTTCGGCTGTGCAGCTGCAACATCCGCGGCAGCAACAGGAATACTGCCATGGATATTTCAAGCGTTACGTCCTCGGTCTCCGTCAGCCAGACGGCGATGGATAATTCAAAATCGTCCGACAGCAACTCGGCGAGCAGCAACAACGCCGCAAGCGCCTACCAGCCGCCGCCGCCGCCGCCGTTGCCGCCCGGCCAGGGCGTTCGCGTCGATCAGTTGGCGTAACGAACGGGACGCAAATCATGCCTCTAAAGCGCGATGACGCATCATCGCGCTTTAGCCGTTTTTTGATTGAGCATGATCCCTTGGCTCAAGCCCGAGGGCATGCTTTCCGGAAAACCGCCACTCACTTTGCGCTGGCGCGACCCTCCGAGTCCGGATCATGCTCTAACGTCACGCGCCCGGCCGCATCAATCACCTTCCCCCAGCGGTAGGCGGCGCCGCAACTTCGCGGGAAAGCCGTGCTCGGCTGGCGGTCGGCAGATGGGCCGAGCGCGTTCGCGCAAGATCACGCTTTGAGGAAGGAAACCTGGCCATGCCTGATGTGAGGACGTTTACCGGCGGCTGCCACTGCGGCCAGGTGCGATTCGAGTGCACCACCGATCTGTCCATGGTCACCGCGTGCAACTGCTCGATCTGCACCAAGAAGGGCCTGCACTTCACGTTCCTGCCGCCCGTGAGCTTTCAGCTCCGCGCAGGCAGCGATGTCTTGAAGGAGTATCTGTTCAACCAGCGCGCCCTCAAGCATCAGCTCTGCGGCGATTGCGGCGTCGATGTGTTCGCGCGCGGCAAGAGGCCCGACGGCACCGACGTGGTGGCGCTCAACGTCAGCTGCATCGACGGAATCGAACTGTCGAAGCTCGCGATGATCCCGATCGACGGAAGGAACAGGTGATACATCGACCGCCATTCCGGGGCGCCCGCAAAAGCGGGCGTACCCGGAATCTCGAGATTGTGGCGCGAGATTCCGGGTTCGCGCTGCCGCGCGCTCTGGAATGACGGCACTCATCAACCATCCAGTTCCTTATAGCGCCTGAAGATGCCGCTTTCATTGAAGGGGATGCGGCGGTCGCTTGCGAGATAGGCCTTGATGTTGGGCCGCTCGGCGACGCGGTCGTGCAATGCGAGGAGCCGCGGGATGTCCTCCTCGAACGCCTTCATGCGCTTTGGGAACGCATAGCGCAGGCCCTCGACGATCTGGAACAGCGAGAGGTCGACATAGGTCGCCTTGCGCCCGGTGGCGAAGCTCGCGCCACTCGCTTTCACGAGGTCCTCGAAATAACCGAGATATTTCGGCACCCGCTCGTTCCAGAAGTCCTCGGTGCGCTTCTTCGCCGGCGCGCGCTGCTCTTCGTAGTAGAGCGTCGGCCCCAGCGGATGATGGGTGTCGTGAATCTCCAGCACGAAATCGGTAATGGTCAGCTGCAGCTGGTGGACCCAGAGCTTGCCGGCCTCACTCTTCGGCGCGAGCCCGTGGCGTGCGCCGAGATAGAGCAGGATGTTGGCGGTCTGGCCGATCACGAGCTTTCCCGCCTTCAGGAACGGCGGCGCGAATGGCGGCGTGCCGCGCTTTTGCTCCATCAGCTTCATCATCGCGCTCGTGCCGTTTGCCTTGCGCGCGACGTCGACATAGTCGGCGCCGGCGTCCTCCAGCGCGAGGCGGATATATTCGCCGCGGCCCTGAATCTCCGCCCAGTAATAGAGTTCGTAACGCATGGATGTCCCCTACCGATGCACAACGCAACGCGCGATGCTGTCCGGTTCGCGCGCAAAGCAAAAGCATGGGCACGCGCAAGGCTGACCCGCAAAAAGCGAAAGGCGCTGCAGGATCAACCGCAGCGCCTTTTGCAGATGTTATTCTTCGCGACCGATCAATTGGTCTGCTGGATCGCCGAGAGCATCCAGCTGCCGCCGCGCGGGCGGGCGAAGGTCCAGACCTCGACCGCCTCCTGCGGCTGCTCGCTGCCGCCGACCATCCGGCCGCTCGAGCGGTCGAGCATTCGGTCGACCATGGAGAAGCGCATCGCCACGCTCGCATAGTCGGTATCGCCCTCGCGCCAGGCCTCCGACAGGTCGCCCTGCAGAAGCTTGGTGCCGGAGACCTTGTTGATCTGGTTGCGGGCGCGGTTGTCAGCCATGTCGCGTTCGAAGAAGGCGACCATCTCCGGCGTCGCAAGCCGGCTCAGGCGCGCCATATCCTCGTCGGACCAGGCGGCTTGCGTCTCGCCGAGCAGCTGCTCAAACGCCTCGTAGTCGGCGGGCTGAATCTGCAGCGGCGTGCTCGCGGAGCCGAAGCCGCCCATGGCGTTGCGGAAGTTCGGCGCAGTGGTGGGACCCGCGCCGGCATAAGCAGGCTCGCCCATGTTCCGACGCTGCCACCAGGACATCGCCCAGCGCGCGACGAAGACGAGCAACGCGATCTGCAGCAACAGGCCGAGGATCGAGGAGAAGCCGCCAAGGCCCGAGAACAGGCCGCCGCCGAACAACAGCCCGAACAAGCCGGCGCCGATGAAGCCCGCGGCAAGCCCGCGCAACAGGCCGCCGCCGGGCCGGTTGAAGAAGCCGCCACCCATGCCGGGCCCATAGGACGGGCTCGAGGGCTGGCTGAAACTGCGGTTGAACGGCGAGGCGGTGCCGGGCGCGGTCGACGTGCTCGGCGGCATCGAGAACGAGCGCGAGCCGCGCGATCCGGACGAAAAGCCGCCACCGATGCGGGCATCGGCCGGCGCAATCACCGACACCATCGGGATTGCCAGCGCCAGCACAATGGCCATCGTTTGCACGGCCCTACGCATTGGTTTGACGAAATTCATGTTGTTTCCCAAGCCCCTGAAGGGGGCAGCGTCCCTAAGATGGGCGGACTTGCCTGAAAGTGAAGCGGGTTCCGTGGGCAATGGCTGCGGCGCTGCGTCGCGGGGATGCGGATTTCTACCGTTTCGTCGTCCCGGCGAAGGCCGGGACCGATAACCCCAGGGAGCATTTGCAGCGAAGATCGTCTTCCACCGCAGTTCACGGATAGCTTCCGCGGTATGGGTCCGGCCTTCGCCGGGACGACGGAGAAATACACAGGCTACTGCGGCACCATGGTCTCCTTCACCGCCGCAACCAGCTGGCTCAAAGTGAATGGCTTTGGCAAGAACGCAAATTGCTGGTTCTCCGGCAGGCTCTTCTCGAAGGCATCTTCCGCATAGCCGGAGACAAAGATGATCTTCACCTCCGGATTGCGCTCGCGCATCGCCTTCAGAAGCGTCGGCCCGTCCATTTCCGGCATCACCACGTCGGAGACCACGAGGTCGACATTGTCATTGTTCTCTTCAAAGACCTCCATCGCCTCGACGCCGTTGGAGGCCTCGATCACGCTATAGCCGCGCGAGCGCAGGCCGCGCGCGTTGAGCGAGCGCAGGCCCTCCTCGTCCTCGACCAAAAGAATGGTGCCCTGTCCCGTGAGATCGGCGCGCGGCTTGGCGGGCTCTTTTGTTCCGCCATTGGCGCTGGCTGCTTCTGGCTGCGGCTCGGCCAGCGCCTCCCGCTCGGCATGATGGCGCGGCAGGAAGATCGAGAACGTGGTGCCCTTGCCCTCCTCCGAATTCACATAGATGAAGCCGCCGGTCTGCTTGACGATGCCGTAGACGGTGGAGAGGCCAAGCCCGGTGCCCTTGCCGACCTCCTTGGTCGAGAAGAACGGCTCGAAGATCTTGTCGCGGATGTCGGCAGGGATGCCGGTGCCGGTGTCGGTGATGTCGATCCGGACGTATTCGGCCGCCGGCATGCCCTTGAAGGCGAGCTCGGCGCTTTCCTCCGCCGTCACATTGCCGGTCCTCACACTGAGCTTGCCGCCGTCGGGCATGGCGTCGCGCGCATTGACCGCGAGGTTGACAATCACCTGCTCGAATTGGGAAACGTCGACCTTGACCGGCCAGAGGTCGCGGCCATGCACGAGGTCGAGCTTCACCTTCTCGCCGATCAACCGGCGCAAGAGCATGGTCAGGTCGGACAGCGCGTCGCCAAGGTCGAGCACCTGCGGCCGCAGCGTCTGCCGGCGCGAGAAGGCAAGCAGCTGGCGGACGAGCGTGGCGGCGCGCGTCGCATTCTGCTTGATCTGCATGATGTCCTGGAACGAGGGATCGGTCGGCTTGTGCGCGTTCAACAGGAAGTCGTTCGCCATCATGATGGCGGAGAGCACATTGTTGAAGTCGTGGGCGATGCCACCGGCGAGCTGGCCGACCATGTCCATCTTCTGCGACTGGTTGATCTGGTTCTCCAGCGCCCGCCGCTCGGTGGTCTCGAGCATATAAATGATGGCGGCCTCGGTCTCGCGCTCGCCCTCTTCCACCGCGGTGACGAAGAATTGCCCCCAGCGCTCCTTGGCGCCCTCCAGCATCACCTCGACGGGGGCGATATCGCCTTGGCCTTCGGCCGCCTGGTTGATCGCGGCGATCACGAGATTGCGGTCACGGGCATTCACAGCGCGGAAAATCGGCTTGCCCACGAAGCCGTCGAGGCCGAGGCCTTGCGCAAGCTTGGCAAAGCGCGCATTCGCCCGCACCACATGGCCGCCGCGGTCGACGGTGGCGATCGCCATCGGCGTGTGGTCGAAAAAGCGCATGAAACGCACTTCGGCGGCGCGCTCCGGATCGGCGCGCTCGTCGCGGGCGCGGCTGATGACGAGCGTGCGCGACGGGCCTGCTGTGCCGTCGGCGCCGAAAGCGAGCTTGTGATAGAGCCGGACCGGCATGGTCTTGCCGGTGCGCATCTTCAGATCGATGTCGAACACCTCGGTCTTGACCTCGCCGGGGACAGCGACGATCGAGGTCAGAAGCGAGGCGCCATCGCCGGAGACGATGTCGGTGAGCCTCAAGCCGCCCGAGCCGATCTCGGCGAGGTCATAGTCGAGCCAGTTCGCGAGCGTCGCGTTGACGTAGGCGAGCTCGCCTGTCGCGTTGACCGAGAAGAAGCCGCACGGCGCATGGTCGAGATATTCGATCGCATGCTGCAGCTCCTTGAACACGTCCTCCTGGCGCTCGCGGTCGCGGGTGATGTCGGCGACCGACCACACCGCATATTTCTCGTGTTTGCCGGCGCCAAGCGGCCGCACCCGCATGCGCAGCCAGCGGCCATGGCCTCCGTCGTGGCCTGCGATGCGGACCTCCTCCTGCTGACGCTTGCCTTCGCGCGCCGCTTTCAGAAGGCGGAACACGGCTTCCGAGACGTCGGGGTTGCCGATAAAGACGCGCTCGACGGGGCGCACGTCCTGCGCGCTGGTCGCGCCGGTGATCGTCATATAGGCGGCGTTGAAATAAACCACATGCCCGCGGGCATCGGTCACCGCGAGCCCGTCGAAGGCATGATCGGCGATCCGACTCATCACGGGATCGTCGGCCGAGCGATCGGCGAAGCGGATGATGCCGGCCGCGAGCGCGAACAGGTTGAACAGCCCGAGCATGGCGAGCAGCGCCAGGAGCCCGAGAATATAGGGCTGGGCCTGGGTGCGCCCGAGGGTCATCAGCGCGACCGCAATCGCCACCAGCATGCCGGCGACCAAGAGCACCAGAAGGATGCTGCCGCTGCGCCGCCCCGGCTCGTGCAGCTTGACGGCCTCTCCCGGCACACCCTTTTCGAAATCAACGCTCATGGCAAATGATGCGGCCTAACGGGAGTCGAATCGAGCGCGGCTTCCGCGCCTGATTCCCCAAGTGCCTGAATCGGCAGCACAAACGCAAGCCCGTCAAGCTGCAAACGCTAATTTTTGGGCCTTTTCCCGTTGTTCCCGGTATTTTCCGGCTTATAAGCGCCGGCCGTTCAAGGTCCGCCGCAGGCCCATGACATAGCCGATAATCTCGGCGACCGCGTGATAGTGCTCGACCGGGATCTCCGCATCGACCTCGACGGTGGCATAGAGCGCGCGCGCCAGCGGCACGTTCTCGACGATCGGGATGTCGTGCTGCCTGGCGATCTCCCGGATCTTGAAAGCCAGGTGATCGACGCCCTTGGCGACGCAGATCGGCGCCGACATGCCGCGATTATATTGCAGCGCGACCGAATAGTGGGTCGGGTTGGTGATGATCACGGAGGCCTTGGGCACCGCCGCCATCATGCGCTTCTTCATGCGCGCGACCCGCAGCTGCCTGATGCGGCCCTTGATGTGGGGATCGCCTTCGGACTGCTTGTGCTCCTCCTTGATCTCCTGCAGCGACATCTTCTGCCGCTCGTACCATTGCCGGTACTGAAACAAATAGTCGGCGATCGCGACAATGGCGAGCATCGCCACCACCGCGCCGATCAGATGCAGCGCGATCGATCGCGTCATGTCCAGGAGCAGCACGGGGTCGACGTGAACGATCGATTCCAGCCGCATCCGCTCCGGCCACAGAATCATGAACATGACGGTGCCGAGCGCGATCAGCTTGAACAGGCCCTTGGCGAAATTGGCGGCCGCCTGCTTGCCGAACAGGCGCTTGAAGCCGGAGGCCGGCGAGATCTTGGACAGTTTCGGTTTGAGCGGCTCGCCCGAGAACACCAGCCGGTGCTGGATCATGTTGCCGGCGAGCGCGGCGAAAGCGAGCAGCGCGAACGGCAGGCCGAGGGCGCCGATGAGCATATATTCCAGGCTCTTCGCCAGGGCGAGCAGCCCGGGTCCGTCGGCGCGAATTATGGAGGATTTGGCGATCAGGTTGCGCAGCGGCTCCATGATGTTGGTGCCGATCGAACCCGAGAAGGTCGACGTCACAAGCGCTGCGGCCGCGATCACGAACCAGGTGTTGAGCTCCTGGCTTTTGACGACGTCGCCGTTCTCGACCGCCTGGTCGAGCCGTTTTTGCGTCGGGTCTTCTGTTTTGTCCGATGTGTCGCTCTCCTCGGCCATGATCCGCCTCTACCAATCGCCCTTCACTTCAGCGACAGCATCTGGTGGATCACGCCATCGAAATACGACAGGAAGGTCCCCATCATCGCCGTCAGCACCAAAGCGAAAATCAGAAAGCCCGCGAGAATCGAGAGCGGCACGCCGACGAAATAGACCTGCATCTGCGGCATCAATCGCGCCAGCACGCCGAGGCCGACGTTGAAGACGAGGCCGAACACCAGAAACGGCGCGGCGAGCTGCAGGCCGAGCTTGAAGGCGGCGGCAAAGGCGTGGGTGGCGAGCGAGGCGATATCGCCGGTCGCGACCGCTTCGCCCGGCGCGAAGATCTTGTAACTGTCGTTGAGCGCCGCAATGAGCAGGTGATGGCTGTCGGTCGCGAACAACATCGTCACGCCGAGCAGGGTCAGGAAGTTGCCGACCAGAAGACCCTGCTCGCCCTGCGTCGGATCGACCGAGGTGACGAAGCCGAGCCCCATCTGCTGGGCGATGATGCTGCCTGCGACCTGCAGCGCTGACATCGTGATCTGCGCGGTCGCGCCGAGCACGACGCCGATCAGGATCTCCTGCAGCATCAGAACGAGCAACGAAGCGAGCGACTGCATGTCGATGTGGAAGTCGTGCTGGTGCAGCGGCAGGATGATCAGGGTCAGGAGCACGGCGGCCGCAAGCTTGATGCGCACCGGAATGTTCTGTTCGCCGAGCGCCGGCAGCACCATCACCATGGCGCCGACGCGGGCGAAGACCAGCATGAAGGCCGCGGCGAGCGCCGGCAGCCAGGAGACGTCGATACGCATGATGGAAAGATCATGCCTCAGCCGCCGATGATTCGCGACGAGATCCGCATCATGTGACTGTGCAGCGCGTCCGCCATGAACGGCAGCGCCAGGAGAAGCGTGACAAAGATAGAGATGATCTTCGGCACGAACACCAGCGTCTGCTCCTGGATCTGGGTCAGTGCCTGGAACAGCGACACGACCACACCGACCAGAAGCCCGACCACCATCATGGGCGACGACACCACCACGATGGTCCAGATCGCATCGCGCGCCACATCGAGAGTTTCAGCACCGGTCATTGTTCCTGCCTCGCACTTGCCTGCCGTCATTCCGGGGCGCGCGCCGGCGCGAACCCGGAATCCAGAGATTGTAGGTCGAGAAATTCCGGATCGACGCTACGCGTCGTCCGGGGACAGTGGAAGAGAGGACGCCATGCGTCACGGCAGGGTTCACCGCAAGCTCAACCGCACCGCCGAGCACCGGCGCGCGATGTTTGCCAATATGTGCGCGGCGCTGATCAAGCACGAGCAGATCGTCACCACGCTGCCGAAGGCCAAGGAATTGCGCCCGATCGTCGAGAAGCTGGTGACGCTGGGCAAGAAGGGCGGCCTTTCCATGCGCCGCCAGGCGATCTCAGAGATGCGCGACCTCGATCAGACCAGGAAACTGTTCGATGTGATCGCGACCCGCTACAAGGACCGCCAGGGCGGCTA
>Ga0307474_10001032_pt1 | contig 20263 bp, 18 predicted proteins | sample atmos_gasesECM1C_2_FD_203312 | JGI IMG/M metagenome (GOLD analysis project Ga0307474, IMG submission 203312) | Hardwood forest soil microbial communities from Morgan-Monroe State Forest, Indiana, United States - atmos_gasesECM1C_05 | ecosystem: Environmental > Terrestrial > Soil > Temperate... | reverse complement strand
TGGCAGCCTCCAGCGACGGCGAGATAATCCCCAGCGGTGGCCTCACCGCCATACTTTTGTTGTCGTTCCCGCCCCCATGCTTTACGCTCCGCAAGGTTGTCAGGTGCTCGGAACCAACCGTATGGGTTGGAGAGTGAAACGGGAATCCGGTGAGTGCGCTCAAATGGCGTGCAAATCCGGGACTGCCCCCGCAACGGTAAGCGAATCGAAGGCGAAACTGCGTGTCACTGCGCCAAGAGCGTGGGAAGACGTTTCGCCGTCCAAAGGCGTTCGCGAGTCCGGAGACCGGCCTGATGTCGACTAGCGGATACCTTCGCGGTGGGCGAATTGGGCTATGTGCTTATGCGACGACGGTAGTCCCGTGCCGTCGGACGACCCCGCCAAAGGGGCTTGGGCACACTCACTGAAGCTGACCTCGATGCCGGTGGAACCGTTGGCATCAACGTCTCCGCAATCCAAAGAATCGATTTGCGCGCAAGGTGAGCAATATGACGGAGCCCAACCCATCTACGGAAGAGTCGCAAGGCGGCGATACCGAGGCCTACGCGCAGCGGATACAGCGACGAAAGGCAATTCAGGATCGGCGTATGGCCGAAACCGTGACCGATCGAGGACTGGTCATCGTCAACACGGGTGCGGGAAAGGGCAAAACAACGGCGGCCCTCGGGATGGTGTTGCGCAGTCTGGGGCACGGCTATCGCGTCGCCATCGTGCAGTTCATCAAGGGTGCGTGGGAACCGGCGGAGAAGCGAGCGTTCGAGCCGTGGGGCGACCAGCTTCAGTTTCACGCCACCGGTGAAGGCTTCACCTGGGAAACACAGGACAAGGTCCGCGACAAACTCATGGCGCAGGCGGGATGGGAGGTTGCCGTGCGCTATTTGGCTGATCCCGAGTACCACCTGGTGTTGTTGGATGAGGTCAATATCGCGCTCAAAAAAGACTATTTGTCCGTCGAACAGGTGTTGGCCGGCATCAACCAACGACCACCCAAAACTCACGTCGTGCTCACCGGGCGAAATGCACCGGACGAGCTCATTGAGCGCGCGGACTTGGTGACTGAAATGAGCCTGATTAAACATCCCCTGAAGCTGCAGCGCATTCGTGCGCAAGCCGGCATCGAGTTTTGACCTTGGATTCGATGCCACCCATCGCCGTCCCGGCGAGTACCAGGCCATCGCGTATTCGGCTGTTGGTCGCGACGAACGGTGTCGATGAAGATTCTTGGCATGATTGGCGTGCGGCGCGCGAAGCGAGCGCCCACGCATCAAAAATTGCCCTGCAGCGCGTATCTCGCAGCGACGAGTTTCAGATTGGGTGCGCAGTCGGAATGGGTTACGGCGAAACGCTGCGCTGGTTTGGACCAATCGACAGCGCGGAGAAGCGCCGCAAGGCCATTGATTACGCGGGCCGAGTACTCGAGGCGGGAGGGTTTCCCTCTGAGGTTGATTCGGGTTTACCTGAGTTGGCGCGGCGGACTCCAGCGACTCCGGCCGATGAGTCTACCCTTGGCGCTGCTGTACCCATGGAGGGCATTGTGTTGCTCTCGCACGCGGAAACGGACCTGCTGGCACTGGAACGGGCGCGTAGTGAATTACCGACGGATTTTCCAGCCGTCGTCGGGCGTTCCCTTCTGGGTCTGCCCGACTCGGGCACGCTGCTGGCGTTATTCGGTGTTCGGCGCTCATCACGATTATTGGCGATCGTGCGCATTCACGGCACGGTGTCCTCCGTGCCCGGGCTCACCGATCTCATCGGGCTCGCGCATCAGGAAGGCTGGGGGCTGGTCGTGATCAGCGGCGTCGGCGGCAACGCAGAATTGATGCCGCGAACCGCCAACATCAACCCCGAGTTTGCATCCAATCTAACGTCCTACTTCATGGCCGGCGGCGTGACCAACGTCGCGCAAGCCTTGCGCTACGCCGCGGTGACCCACCTGGGAAATAGCGCGGGATTTGCGCCGCCGCGCCCGATGCCCGCCCACGGCCTGTATCACCCCGACCTGTTGGTCACAACTGAAGGCGAATGGATCAGTCACCGTTCGCCCGACAGGCCGACCGCGGTCGTTTTGTTTTATCGCGCCCATGCGCTGAGCGGAAATCTGCAATTTGTCGATACGGCAGTCCGAGCCGCGGAGGCGCGCGGGTTTTCTGCAATCGGTGTCTTTACCAGTTCATTGCGTGAATGCGATCCGACGGGCGTGCCGCTTGCGTTGCGGCTGCTGCCCGAATTGCCGGATGTCGTCATCAACACGGTGAGCTTTCCGGTATTTTCCTCGAGTTCACTTGATCGCATTTCGCCGCAGAGCCTTGCGACGCCTTTCGAGGTGATCGGTGCGCCGCTGATTCAAGCAATCTGCTGCGGGACACCGCGGGCCGTGTGGAGCAAATCGGAACGGGGTTTGAGTCCGTCGGAGGCGGCAATGAACATCGTGTTGCCCGAGTGCGATGGCCGAGTGATCGCCGTCCCGATCTCATTCAAGGAAAATCATCGTTACGTTCCCGATGTGGAACGGACGGCGCGTGTCGCGGATTTCGCCCGCCGGCTGTCGGTATTGCGCAGCAAACCGAATTCCGAGAAGCGAATAGCGATCGTGTTGAGCAACGCCGGCGGAAAAGCACAAAGAATTGGCGGGGCCGTCGGCCTGGATACCCCGGCATCGCTGCTGCGATGGCTCATCGACATGCGAGGGGCAGGTTATGAAGTGGGTGCGCTGCCGAGCTCCTCCGATACATTGATGGCGCAGTTGCTGGCACAGGGCTGTTACGACGACAAACTACCGCTTGATTTAGCTGCTGTTTGGCGCATGCCGCGTGCGCGCTATGCGCATTGGTTCGGCGCGCAGGCCGAAGGTTTTCAAGCATCCTTGTGCGCTATGTGGGGCAAACCGGCCGCGACGGGTCCGACGGTTGCGCCGCCGTTCTGGCGCGACAATAAACAATCGACGCGCGGCTCGCCGTTGCTGGCGCTCCATGAGCCTTATTCCGATGATCGTGACTATTTCTTCAGCGGTTTGGCCTTCGGCAATGTGTTCATCGCGATTCAGCCGCCTCGCGGATTCGGGGTCGATCCAGAAGCGGTGTATCACGCTCCGGATCTGCCGCCGTGCCATCACTACGCCGCGTTCTATCGTTGGCTGGCGGATGAATGGCGAGCGGATGCGATCATTCACTTTGGCACGCACGGCACTCTCGAGTGGTTACCCGGCAAGAGCATAGGCCTGTCGGCTGATTGCGCACCCGACGTGCTCTTGGCCGATCTGCCGCTTTTCTATCCGTTTGTAGTGAACAATCCGGGCGAGGGAGCGCAAGCCAAGCGCCGCACCCACGCCGTCATCGTGGATCATCTCGTGCCGCCTCTGACTCATGCGGATACCTACGGTCCGCTCGCGACGCTCTCGCGACTCATCGAGGAATATTATCGCGCGGAAGTTCTTGATACGAATAAACTGCCGGTGCTGCGCCGTCAGGTCTGGGATCTGGTGCGTACGGCGCAGCTCGAGGATGACCTCAAGCAAATCAGGCTCCAGCGCCATGGCGATCACGAGCACCCGTGGGACGAGCGAATCAACGAGCAAGGGATTCCGCGGGCCCTTGAACGGCTGTCGGGCCGGGGATTCGCGCATCTGCTGGAAGATCTCGATGCCTACCTGTGCGATTTGGGCCGGGCCCAGATTCGCAGCGGACTGCATATTTTTGGCGCACCGCCTCAAGGCCAGGCTCTGTTGGATCTGATGTTTGCGATCTTACGCAGTCCCAACGGCAGCGTGCCGTCCTTGGTCGATACAGTGACACGCCTCTGCGGTATCGATCCCATTGCGCTGCGCGACGCTCACGGCCTCTGGGCGGATGCAGTACCGTCTGTTCTCTCGCGGTGGACAACAGCCATTGCAACCGTGGGACAAATTCGATGCGCCGTCGATGAATGGGCGCGGGCACTGCTCCAAGACCTGGCGGCACACTCATTTTTGCCGGCGAGCATTGAGAGCGTCATGGCGCAATGGTTTGCGTCAACGGGCGGCTCAAACATCGGCCCGTCGAGGCCACCGCTGATTGATCTGTCTCAGGTCTGCCATTTTGTCTGCGGCACATTGGCGCCGAATTTGGCCCGAACCACGGATGAGACGCGCCATCTGTTGGCGGCGCTCAATGGCAGGTACGTGTCCGCCGGACCGTCCGGATCGCCGAGCCGCGGCATGGCGCATGTGCTGCCGACGGGCAGAAATTTCTACACGGTTGACCCGCGCGGTCTGCCCACGCCGGCCGCTTGGTCGACCGGCAGCGCGCTGGCGCGCGAAGCGCTTGCACGTCATGTCGCGGAGAAAGGCCGATGGCCTGAGAGCATCGCGTTGAGCGTGTGGGGAACGCCGACCATGCGCACGGGCGGGGATGATATCGCTCAGGCGCTCGCCTTGCTTGGCGTGCGACCCGTGTGGGAACCCGAGACACGCCGTGCCTGCGGTCTCGATGTCATTTCCCTCGCAGAGCTCGGCCGTCCGCGCGTTGATGTGACGCTACGCGTGAGCGGTTTCTTCCGCGATGCGTTTCCTGCCTTGATGAACCTGTTCGATGAGGCGGTACAGCGTGTCGTCATACTCGATGAGCCGTCGGAGCAAAATTTCATCCGCAAACACTGGCTGGCGGAGACTTTGGCTTTGCAGGCACAGGGATGCGAGCAGGACCTGGCGCGACGGCGCGCTTCCTACCGTGTGTTCAGCTCTAAGCCGGGTGCCTACGGCACCGGGTTGATGCAGCTCATGGACAGCAGCGCATGGCGCGATACCAATGATCTCGCGGAGGCAGTCTTATTGTGGGGCGGCTGGGCATACTCGCCGCAATGCAGCGATGGCGTCGAAGCGGTGGAGTCGTTCCGCCGCAAACTCGCGGGTGTTGATCTGGTTCTGCATAACCAAGATAACCTCGAGCAGGACTTGTTCGACTCGAGCGACTACTTTGAATTTCACGGAGGTCTAGTGGCCGCGGTATCGGTGGCCTCGAACGCGGCGCCGCTGGCCTATTTCGGCGATTCGTCGGATCCCACCCATCCGGGCGTTCGAACACTGCAAGGGGAGGCCCTGCGGGTCTATCGCTCACGCGTCGTGAACCCCAAATGGCTCGCCGCCATCCAGCGCCATGGTTACCGAGGCGGACTCGAAATGGCGGCAACCGTGGATGCACTGTTCGGGTTTTCCGCGACCGCGGGGATTGTGACCGATTGGATGTTCGAGGGAATCGCGGAGAATTTTGCCGGCATCGAAGCCCAGCATTTTCTACAGCGAGACAATCCATGGGCGTTGAATGCCATCGTCGAGCGTCTGTTGGAGGCTGAACAACGGGAGCTCTGGGAACCGAAGCCGGAGACGCTTCAGAGGTTGCGCGCGGCACTTCTGTCAAGCGAGTCGACCATCGAAGAAACTGCCGAGAGTTCGCTATGACACCTGATTTTCCGTTCTCTGCCGTTGTGGGCCAGGATGATCTGAAGCTTGCGCTGGTGCTGGTCGCCGTCGATCCCACCATCGGCGGTGTTTTGATCAGTGGAGAAAGGGGGACCGCCAAGAGTACCGCGGCCCGCGGACTTGCCGCTCTGCTGCCAAAATCGCCCGAAGGGAAGACGGCGCCGTTCGTCGAGCTGCCCATCGGCGCCACCGAGGATCGAGTGGTGGGATCACTGGATATCTCGAGGGTATTACAGGATGGTGGTACGCAGCTGCGATCCGGCTTGCTCGCTCGAGCCGACGGCGGCGTCTTGTATGTCGATGAAGTCAATCTGCTCCCCGATCACATCGTCGATCTGCTGCTGGACGCGGCCGCCGGCGGTTGGGTGACCGTCGAGCGCGACGGTGTTTCCGCGGGCGAGGCTGCGCGCTTCGTGCTGGTGGGTACCATGAATCCGGAGGAAGGCGAGCTGCGGCCTCAATTTATTGATCGCTTCGGTCTCTGTGTACAGATTCGCGGACCATCGACGCGTGAACTCCGCACCGCAGCGATTCGCCGACGGCTCGAATTTGACGATCAGCCCGCGAGCGTTATCAGCGCGGTACGACAGGAGGAGCAGACGCTGCGTGAGGGCATCGTCGCCGCCCGGGCTCGCCTGTCAACGCTGCACATTAGCGACGCGCACTTGTCTCTCGTGACGACGCTCTCGATCGAACATCATTTGGACGGGATTCGGGGCGATCTCGCCATCATTAAAACGGCCCGCGCCTTGGCGGCATGGCAAGCGGTGAGTGAGATCCGTGATGAACACATCCATCGGGCTGCTCAACTCGCGCTGCCGCATCGATCTCGGCAAAAGAAGTCCAAACAGGCACCTCGGAATCCCGCCGGTCCCAGATCCCCCGCTCAAAATCGATCGGCCGATGCCGAAGCTTCGCCCACGGCAGACGCGGCACCCTCCATCGACAGTCCAAGGCTGCAAAGCGCGCCGCCCGGCTCAGAACAGGGTCCCGTGCGGTTGATCACGGATATGATCGATCGGGGAGCGGTGGGTCGACGCGGCACAGAATCATTGAGTTCGCAGCGCGTCGTCGGCGCAGTCCCCCACGATCTCACGGGCACTTTGGCCGTCACGCAGACTCTAGCAGCGGCCGCCCGGCGGGGAGCCCGTGTCGGGGACGAGGGCTTACGGCTGGTGGCATCGGACCTTAGGCAGCATGAACGGCGGGGTGCGGGTCTTTGCCACGTACTGTTTCTGGTGGATGCGAGTGGTTCGATGGCGACGAAACGCCGCCTGGAAGCGGCCAAGGGCGCTGCGTTAGGATTGCTGTCATCCAGTTATCAGCGGCGCGATGAAGTCGCTCTGATGGCATTTCGCGGGGACGGCGCGGATCTTGTGCTGCCATTTACGCGGCACATTGCTGGAATCGAACAGGCGTTGAGCGATGTTCCCACCGGCGGCCGAACGCCGCTCGCGCGCGCGTTGCTCGATGCGGGAGAACTGCTGCGAACGCGCGAGCCTGCCTTGTTGGTGTTGCTGACGGACGGTCGCGCCAACGTCAGTGCCGGCAGCGACGATCCTTGGGACGATGCGCTCGCCGCCGCGTCGCGAGTCAAGGCGGCCTGCGCGGGTGCCCTGGTCATCGATTGCGAATCGGGTCCGATCGTTTTGGGCCGCGCTCGAGTTCTGGCGGACGCGCTGGGCGCGGAATGCATTTCGCTCGATGACATGGATGAACCGTCGCTGACGCTTCGCATCCGCGGGCGACTCGAGAGTTTGTGAGCATTGTCCTTGCGCTGTTGATCGATCGCTGGTGGGGTGAGCCACCGGCACGCTTTCATCCGGTCGTTTGGATGGGGTACTACTTGAGGCGTGCCGGGCGCGGCCTGCCGAATCACGGCCCCCGAAAGGCGTTTGCGCTCGGCGCCCTCTGGTGGCTTGTCGGCGCGGGTTTGGTCACCGCGGTGTATGGGCTCGCCGATGTCGAGATTGCGAAGTTGCCGCTGTGGCTGAATGTAGTGTTGACCGCCTTGCTCCTCAAACCCCTGTTCGCCTTGCGCCTGTTGCTGAGGGAGGTGGCGGCGGTCGAGAGCGAACTCACGCAGGGTGTCGAGTGTGGCCGCGCACGCTTGGCGCATATTGTTAGCCGCGACACGACAAAACTGGATTCGAGCGAGATACGCGAGTCTTCGTTGGAATCGTTGGCGGAAAATCTGTCGGACTCGGTCATTGCTCCCTTGTTGTGGTTTGCCCTGTTCGGTCTCGCGGGTGCGGCGCTTTATCGGTTCGCAAATACCGCGGATGCCATGTGGGGATATCGCGGTCAATGGGAATGGGCCGGAAAATTCGCGGCACGGGTCGATGACGCGTTGAATCTGATACCTGCTCGACTGACCGCCATTGGTTTGGTTTTGATGGGACCGAACCGACTGTCGCTGTTGCGGCGATTGCCGCGGGAAGCTGCGCGTACGACGTCACCCAATTCGGGTTGGCCGATGGGCGCCCTGGCGCTGTCTTTGAATGTGCGGTTACGCAAGCCGCAAGTCTATGCACTCAACGCAGGCGGTCTCGCTCCCTCGGCTGCCGATACTGCCAGCGCGCTGCATCGGGCGGAAGTCACCGCCTGGACCCTGGCAGCTCTATTCGCGCTTGGAATGCAGCTTCTCCCTAGAGTCGGCAATGCCTAATCTCGACCCCGTGCACGGCGGCACCGATTCGATGCCCGATCCACGCTATGACTTTTCCAGCAATGCCAATCCCTTGGGTCCGTGTCCGTCGGTGCTTGCGGCGGTGCGCAGTGCCGATGTGACTCGCTATCCCGACCCCCTGTATGCGAATTTACGCGCCACCTTGGCGGCCTATCATGAAACCACGCCGGATCGTATCGTGGTGGGGGCCGGCGCAAGCGAATTGATCCTGCGCTTGATCATGCACAGCGACGGGTCAGTGCAGCAGCTCGTGCCTACGTTCTCAGAGTACTCGCGCGGAGCACGGCTGGCCGGCCGCTCATTGATCTCGGCACGATCGCCTGAGGCCTTCGTGCGCGCCCAAGCGAAGCATCCCGGCATCGGATTCGTCTGCTGGCCCAATAACCCGACGGGCGATCTGTGGTCTTTGGAGTTCATATCCGCGGCAGCTGCGGCGGGACCGTTGGTGGTGGATATGGCCTATGTGCCCCTCTGCGATGCGCATCACGCCCTCGCCATAGAAGCGGCCGCCTCTGGGGCGTATCGGCTGTATTCGCCCAACAAGGCCTTCGGCCTGACCGGGGTCCGAGGCGCCTACCTCATTACCCCGCGAATCGAGCGCCGCCTGGCAAGCGCGGCCCCCAGTTGGGTGATCGGCCGTGACGCCGTGGCGATGCTCGAGGCCGCGACTGAACCGCAGGCGCGCACATGGCTTGAGCAAGGGATGCCCCGCTTGAAACGGTGGCGCGCACGGCTCGCACATTCGCTCGAGCAGATGGGCTTGTCAGTACGCGAAAGTCCTGCCACGTTTCTGCTGGCGAAAGTGGGAAAGGCCACGCAGGTCACTGCCTACTTGAGACGCCATGGTGTGCGGGTTCGAGATGGCAGCTCGTTTGGTCTGCGGCAGTGGATTCGACTGAGTGCGCAGCCGCTCCGTGCGCAGAAGGCGTTGCTTGCCGCACTCAAGAACGCATGGTGACCATGCGCAATATTCCTCGAATTGTGATTGGCGCCGCCGCGTCCAGCGCCGGCAAGACGACCGTCGCCGCGGGCATCATCGCGGCCTTGCGTCAGCAAGGATTGGTCGTTCAGCCATTCAAGTGCGGCCCCGACTACATCGATCCGAGCTATCACGAACGCGCCGCCGGACGCCCGTGCCGGAATCTCGACGCCTGGATGCTGAATGATTCGCAGCTTCTCGAGGGATTTGTGCGTGCGTGCCAAGATGCCGACATCGCGGTGATCGAAGGCGTCATGGGGCTTTTCGATGGCAGCAATTGGCATGACGAACGCGCCTCAACCGCGCAAATAGCGAAGCTCTTGGGTGCGCCCGTCATCCTGGTCGTCGACATCGCAGGGGCCGCTCGCAGCGCCGCGGCGGTAGTCCTGGGCTGTCAGCACTTCGATTCCGATTTGCTTCTGCGCGGTGCGATTACTAATTTCGCCGGTTCCGAAGGACATGCGAAAGGCTGTGCCGAGGCGATTACCGCGATCACCGGTCTTCCGGTCCTGGGTTGGCTGCCGCGCGATTCCAAGTTGCAAATTCCAGAACGACACTTGGGTCTGGTGCCCGGAGGCGAGCATTCAGATTCCAGCGCCCTCATCACCGCCATCGCGGCGGCGGTCGCCGCGAGGTTCGACCTTGCCGCGATCGGCGACCTGGCTAGAACGGCAGGCGAGCTGCCCGAGATGGCACTCACGGGGAAAGCTGCGCAACACAGTGCGCGCGCCCGCCGCCCCATCATTGCGGTGGCGCGCGATGAAGCTTTTTGTTTCTATTACCCCGAGAATCTTGAGTTGCTGGTGGAGGCGGGGGCGGACATCGAATTTTTCAGTCCCTTGCGCGGCGAACGGCCAAGTCCCACCGTCGACGGCGTCTATCTGGGTGGTGGTTATCCAGAATTGCATGCCCCGGAACTGGCCGCGAATCTCGGGTTGTGGCGGGCGCTGCGGGACTTGAGGGCGCGGGATGCGCCGATCTATGCCGAGTGCGGTGGTTTCATGGTGCTCACCTCGGCCTTGATCGACTGCGAAGGCCGCCGCTGGCCGATGGCGGGTTTGATTCCCGGTGTAGCACGCATGACCGACCAATTGGCCGCGCTGGGCTATCGGCATGCGAGCGCGACGCGCGCGAACCTATTGACCGATGGCGGGGCGGAGCTGCGCGGGCACGAATTCAGGTACAGCACTTGGGTTTGCGATGAAGCGATCGGCGCCGATGATATCGCGTGGCGGGTGCGCGGCACGCGTGCCGAAGCGCCCGCCGATTCCGGAGGGTTCATCAGCGGCAATCTCCTCGCCAGCTATTTGCACATCCATTTCGGGCAGCGCTCTGACCTCGCGAGCCGATTTGTCGAACAGCTTGTTCTGGCGCGCCGTGGCGCCTGAACGGCGTGCAGCGTGCACCGGTCGGCTATTTCAATCGTAGGGGGCACCCGGCAACCATCAGCCAGACCTCATCTGCGGCCGCCGCTGTCCGTTGCGCCAATGTGCCGGCAAGATCTCTGAATCGCCGCGCCGGCGGTTCCGGGGGAACCAAACTCCATCCCAGTTCGTTGCTCACGATAATGGCCGGCCAGGGTGCCGCCTTGAGCTGCGACAGCTGTGCGCTCCAGGCAGCGACAATAGTTTCGTCTGAATCGACGAACTTTGCGCTGGCCCACAGTGTCAGGCAATCGAGGATCACGCCGCTCGGCGGGGGTGAGAGCGCGGCGAGGCTTGCTGCAACATCGGCCGGCGCTTCGAGGGTGCGCCACGCAGGCCGTTCGGTACGATGTCGGCGTACGCGCTCCATCATTTCCGAATCTCGCGCATCGGCGTTGTAAGTGGCGACGAACACTGTGTCACTTCCCCAGCGTCCGGCTTGCTCGACTGCGAGCCTGCTCTTGCCGCTGCGCACCGGCCCTGTGATGAAGATCAATTCACTCATGGTGAAGACTCGTGCGGATGCGTCCGGAGACAGTCCAAGACCTGGCGTCGACGCTCGGCGACAGAACTCTTGGCCAGATCGACAACATGAAAGCTGTAGTCCTCATAGGCGCGGCGGATGTGCGCACCCAGCGCTTGAGCTTCAGCAAAGGTTTGCGGCCGTTCACTGTCATTCACGAAAATGTCACGCCAGGGAGGGGCGAAAAAAACCGTCGCGGCATATGCACGCGAGACCTCGCGCCACGAGTCGGGTGCACTGCGTCCAGCGTGCTTGAGGTAGCCGACGAGGTCGGGCAAGCCCCGGTCGAAAAAACTTAGCCGGTGCTGCGCGCTGTGCTCGAGTTGCGCTTGCATTCGCGCACTACATTCCTGTGCGAAAGCCCAAAGATCGGCCCATGGCAGCAGCCGACCCGACTTGGCGAGTTGCTCACGGATCAACATTCGCGAGGACTCCTCGTAGCAGATCTCACCCGATTCGGCCAACGCCCGCAGCAGAGTGCTCTTGCCGGATCCCGGTCCCCCGGCGATGACGATACGTCGCGGCGCAACACCTAGAGACACAGGTACCGCCTGACCGGGTCCAAGTTCACATGCGCCGCGAGATGTTCCGCCATGGCACGATAGGTGGAATTCCGCTGTTCTGCCCATGGAGTAGGGTGTGCCCGGTGTTCACTCATACCAGCGGCGACGGCGACGTGAGTACGCAATTGAGGTGATTCAAACCAGCCATGCAAGTAAGTGCCCCAAACCTTTCCCAGCCGCATCCCTTCGGGCCGTTCTCCATGCTCGTCACGTACCATCTGCAGGGGTTCGACGCGACCGAGCGCATGCGTGACCCCCATGTGAATCTCATAAGCTCGCCACTCGCAGTCACCATGCCTCACCGTGACTTGACGCAGTGTTTTCGCAGCGCTATACCTCGTGTCAGCCGGCAACAGACCTAGGCCGCGTTCGGTGCCCGTGTCCCCGGCAAGGCCGGTCTCATCACTGAGTGATTCTCCGAGCATTTGAAAGCCGCCGCATACGCCGATGATCAGGGCGCCGCGGTGAAATGACGCGATGATGGCATCCCACATTCCGGTGGTCTTAAGCCAACGCAAATCGGCAAGCGTATTCTTCGTTCCCGGCAGAACGATGATGCGCGCGTGCAGAAGCTCACTCGCATGGATTGCCCATCGCACCTGAACCCCGGTATCCGACCACCAGGGCTGACAGTCGGTGAGATTCGACAGATGCGGGAAGCGCACCCAGGCCATGACATCTCCGGTTCCCCGGACGCGATCGTCGAGCGACAACCCGTCTTCCTCCTCCGGTTGCAGGTCGGTGCGCATGGGCAGGGTACCCAGTATCGCAAAACCGGGCGCGTGCGGTTCGAGCCAGCCCTGTGGATCGGAAAACAGCGACAGATCGCCGCGAAAGCGATTGACGATGGCACCCAGTCCGCGCGCGCGGTCGGCGGGTGAGAATAGGTTCCACACACCGGCGAGTTGGGCAAAGATGCCGCCACGGTCGATATCGGCGACAAATAGCCAGCGGCCATTCAAGTAATGACAGGGCCGCAAATTCACGAGGTCGCGATGCAGTAAATTCAGCTCCACCGGACTGCCGGCACCTTCCATGAGCAACGCATCACATCGCGCGGGCCAGCCGTCGAGGACTTCTCTGACGGTCTGCCAGAGTCGATCGAAGTGCCGGTAGTACTCGGCCGCAGGACAATGACCTTGCGACTGGCCCAATACGATCACCTGTGACCCCTGGGCGCCGCTTGGCTTGAGCAAGATGGGATTCATCTCGACGATTGGCGTCAGACCGCAAGCCTCCGCTTGAACTGCTTGGGCACGCCCGATTTCGCCCCCATCCAATGTAACCCACGCGTTGTTGGACATGTTCTGCGCTTTGAACGGCGCTACGCGAACCCCTTGGCCATACAGCCACGCGCCAAGTGCGGTCGTGATCCAACTCTTCCCCGCGCCGGAACCAGACCCAAGGATCGACAAGGCCTTCATGGATGAGAACACACTCCGCAGGATCGCCCGATTCTAATCTAGCAGACGCTCGAATAGAGCGACTCATCATCGCAGCTTGCCAATCGCTTTTACGGCAGCTAGGATCGCCGCTGAAGTTGTCAGGTGCTTAGCCGGCGTTGTTGGGTTGGACCGAGAGCGGCGGCGAGTGAAACGGGAAGCCGGTGCGTGTTTCAGTCGCTTGACTGAACCAAACCCGGCGCTGCCCCCGCAACGGTAAACAAGCGACGGCGAATCGAAAAGCCACTGCGTCATGGACGTGGGAAGGTGATTCGCCAGCATGACTGACATGCGCTCGTGAGCCCGGAGACCGGCCTGCCACTGAAGACCAGCGAACATCGCGGTGGGCGATCGGTGCGTTGCTTTGAGTTTCGGTCGGTGCGGTGCGCATAAGAGCCTCCTGCAACCGTCGCATCCTCCCGGCGATTCCCCCTTTCTTCTTCCTTCGCGCTCTGCTCGCATCGAATCTACATGCGAACGCGTCGAGCGCGGGCGCGGGAGACGTCAGGCGTGAGCGAAGCGAGCCGAATACCTGTGACCGTGCTGACCGGCTTTTTAGGCGCCGGCAAAACAACTCTTTTGAATCGAATCTTGACGGAAAATCACGGACAGCGAATCGCCGTGATTGAAAATGAATTTGGCGAGATCGGAGTTGATCAGGAACTTGTCATCAACGCTGAGGAAGAGATCTTCGAGATGAACAACGGATGCATTTGCTGCACCGTGCGTGGAGATTTAATTCGCATACTTGGTAATCTGATGACTCGCCGAGACAAGTTCGATCGCGTCGTGTTGGAAACGACCGGCCTCGCCAACCCTGGCCCCGTGGCGCAGACTTTTTTCGTTGACGAGGGGATACGCGCGGAGTTCGCGTTGGATGGCATCGTAACCATGGTCGACGCGCGACACTTCTATCAGCAGTACCAAGACAGCGAAGAAACCCGCACTCAGATCGCGTTTGCCGATGTCATCGTTCTAAACAAGACCGATCTGGTCAGCGGTGCCGATCTTGACATGCTGGAGCGACGAGTGCGCGCCATCAATGCGCTGGCGCGGATCGTACGTGCGGATCCGGCGCGACAGGCCTCCGTTCCGATGAATGCGGTCCTGGGAATTGGTGGGTTCGACCTTGCGCGGGCACTCGAGTACAAGCCGACCTTCCTGGAACCGGAATACCCGTTTGAGTGGGCGGGAGCATACGACCTCGAGGCAGGAGATTACACATTGACCCTTCAGGAAGGCCCGGATCCGGCCATGAAGATCGTCATTTGCGGGCCGCTGGCATCCGACAACCTCGATCCCGCCAAAGCTGCCGAACGGGTCTTCGCCCTTTTCTCCGATGAGGCCACGCCCGCTTCTCCGGGCGCGGTGATCGAACCGGAGATGCGCGCGCGGCTTCTCGATCTGCCAATGGGCGAAAGCAATACAAAATTCGAGATTCGCATCAAATCTGCGGGGCCGTACTGGCTCTTTACGCAGCACTTGCCCGAGGAGTTTGCCATGACCCTGGCGAACAGCCACGGGGTGGAACAAACGCCGAGCGTGCATAAGAATTTCGATCCCGGTCATTCTCACGATTCACGCGTCGCCTCGTTCAGCATCGACACGGATCGGCCTGTTGATGCCGAACGATTTCAGGCCTGGCTGAGCCACACACTGCAAACACAGGGTACCCAGCTATACCGAATGAAAGGATTCTTGAATTTCAAGGGCGCGAATGAACGAATTGTCATTCAGGGCGTGCACATGGTTGTCGACACCAGCTCGCTCGGGCCATGGGGCAATCGACCGAAGAAATCACAGCTGGTGTTCATCGGGCGGGATCTCGATGAGCAGCTGCTGACACGGGGATTTGAGGCATGCGTGAGCGACGAGGCGTGACACCTTTGAAGGCGCGCCTCGTCGCACTGTATACGATCTTAGTTGTCGCGAATGTGGCTGCGTGGGTTTGGGCCTTCCTGCTCTTTTCGGGTGATTCGCTGAAACTCGGCACCGCGTTGCTTGCCTATAGTCTCGGATTGAGACACGCGGTGGATGCCGATCACATCGCCGCCATCGACAATGTCACCAGAAAACTGATTCAGGACGGAAAGCGGCCCCTCACGGTCGGGTTTTTCTTTGCCCTTGGGCATTCCACGATCGTGCTGATCGCGGCAGGATTGATTGCTTTCACCGTGGGCGCACTGGCGCGCTTTCAGAGCTTTTCGCAAATCGGCGGGGTGATTGCGACGGCAACCTCGGCCACTTTTCTATTTGTGATCGCGACGATGAATTTGCTGATACTGCGGACGGTTTGGCAACGCTTCGAGATCGTTCGCAAGGGCGGTAGGTATTCGGCGGATGATCTGGATATGCTTCTGGGCGGACGCGGTCCCCTGTCGCGTTTGTTTCGCCCGCTTTTTGCATTGATCAGACACAGCTGGCAAATGGCGCCGCTCGGCTTCTTATTCGGCTTGGGCTTCGATACCGCCACTGAAGTGACACTGCTGGGCCTAGCCGGAGCGCAGGCGGCTCACGGGGTGTCAATCGGGGCGATTCTAGTGTTTCCCGCGCTATTTGCGGCGGGCATGGCACTCATCGATACGACTGACGGCGTCTTGATGCTGGGTGCGTACGAATGGGCATTCGTAAAGCCCATCCGAAAACTATACTACAACATGACAATTACGGGCGTCTCCGCGCTCGTCGCGATAGTCATCGGAGGCATCGAAACCACCGCATTGATAGCCCACAAGATGGAGCTGACAAGTGGCGGCTGGAAGTTAGCCAGCAGTCTTGCCGAGCATTTCAATGCGCTCGGCTTTGCAATCATCGGGTTGTTCGCCGCTGCCTGGGCTGTGTCGTATTTCATCTACCGGTGGAAGCGATTCGATGAAATCGAAGTCCTGGGGGAAAGGAGGGCGGATGACACTGCTTGTTGACGAGAATGTTCCCAACCCTGTTGCGACGTCTTCGCGGAGCGGGGACATCACACGTTAGTTACGTCCGAGACGTGCTGCCGGCTGGCACTCCAGATCCGGTAGTCGCCAGGATTGGCGATCGATTGTCAGCTATCGTTGTTACATGGGATCGGGATTTCGAAACAATCGTCAAGCGCGTTCCGCCGGGCAATAAAAATGCCTTTAGACGGCTGGGGCGCATAAGCTTCAGATGCGCCGAGCCGAAGGGAAGGGCGTTGCTCGTACGCTGGATCAGCATGATTGAACTGCACTACGCACAATCGCTCACCGAAAAGGACTTTCGGATGATTGTCCAAATGCAGGAAAGTGGCATCAAGCTCACCTAGTTGATCCGGCGAGCATCTCTCATGGAAACAATCAAGGATGAGTAACACGGACAGTGACACCGCAATGCGATTGGCGGCGTTCGCGCATATCAGGGGATTGCTTGAGCTTCGAGATGCTCTGACGGCCGAAAACTTGAAGCCGGGGTTTCAATTTGGGGGCGCGCGGATACCGCTGATCAATCCGCAACGCATCCGGTTTGCGACAGGACGTCGCAACGGACGGAGTCCGTGAGGCGAGTTAGAGTCACGCCTCTAACTCGCCGGTGCCATGCGAGGGCAGGAGCCCGAACGGCATGGCCGACGAAGAACAGCCGATGTTGGAGGGATTGAAGAAGCTGCAGGGGGTGAGTGTGCATCTGCCGCGGCGCGCGAAGGACTATCCGGATCGGGACCGGTTGTCGTTGCGGTTTGAGCGATTTAGGGCGGCGTACTGATTCAAAGATCTGTGCTTGATCACCTGTAGACATCGCCACCGGTTTCCGAGCCAATCGTAATCCTTGGTGTCTACAATGGACGGGGATCTAACATCAAGATAGCCTCCGTTTGATTTTTTGTTGCTGAGGGGAACTCCCGATGTCCGCTGAACAAATCGACGTTGTGGTGCGAGTAGCAGGCGTTACCGTGCTGCTTCAGTTGGCCTCAGTGCTACTGCGAGATGCCTGGCGTCAGCGGTTGGCATGGTTTTTCCTGCCGTTGGCGCTTTGCCTTTGCGGCTTCATCGCTGGTAATACCTCCGAACCCGGACTTCAGCTGGAGGGAGGTGTAGCCGCATTTGCGCATCTCCTCAGTGGCTACACAGCGATCTTTCTTTGGTGGTTTTGCCTGTCAACCTTTGACCGCGAGTTTCGACTCCGGTGGCCGGAACTGGCGGTCGGTGCTGCGTGGTTTGTGCTAGCCAGTGTGGATCGAGGATTACTGGGACCGAGCCTGACTGACAAGGGTTTGTCGTGGTTGCTCGTTGCTATTGGTTTCGGCATTGTGGGGCATCTTGGATTGCATATTATACGGGACCGAGATGGCGATCTGCTCGAGGCGCGCCGCGAAGCGCGAATCATGGTTGCCGCCCTTCTCGCGGGCCAATTGCTGGTGTCTTTGTGTGCGGACCTTGCTTTCGGCTTGGGCGGGCGTCCACCGATTTTCAAAATCAGTCAGAACGCAGCCATTCTTGCCTTTGGGGTTTGGCTGAGTTCCTTCCTCGTGAGGGCCCATGTCGGGGTTCTGTTGTTTCGTGCTGCTGATGGCAAGCCGATGGCTGCGACGGGAGTTGCGCAGAAAGATGCTTTGGCAGACAAAGAGCAGGTATTGATGCAACGATTGCACCAACTAATTGAGGTGGATCGCGTTCACCTTGACCCAGATCTAAAATTTGGCGCCTTCGCGAAAAGAATGGGTGTACCTGAGCGCACGGTGCGCATGCTCATCAACCATCGACTCGGCCATGACCATTTCCGCGCCTTTCTGAACGTTTATCGTATGCAAGAGGCTCGTCGTCTGCTGTGCGATCCCAAACGTGCTGGAGATAAGCTCGTCGCGATCGCTTTTGATAGCGGCTTCGCCTCCCTGGCATCGTTCAACCGAATCTTCAAATCTTCCGAGGGACGCGCTCCGAGCCAGTATCGAGCCGAGGTAAGAAACCTGAATGTTCGGAAGGGACTCCCAAGCGCAGACTTGTCCGGCTTTTAAGGAGCGAATCGCCGGCTTTTGAGGAGCAGCATCGGCGCAAATGAATAAACAGTAACGGTCAGGCGGCGTCAATCCGCGGTTTTTGTACTAGTGTCATTCTATGAACAGCTTGATCGGCATTCTCGGCGTCGTCGCCTTGTTGTTGTTAGTCGGGACTGTGGTCGGGGTTGCGGGTCCAAAGGCTTTTTCGCCAAAGTGGTTGCTCGTCGGGGCGGGGCTGGTCGTAGTGAACGACTTTCTGCTGACCCGAGGTTACGGGTTGCTGCCGAGACTGTTGCCGGCGACCGAGTGGAATTGGCAAGGCAAGCTACTGGCACTCTGCGCCTCGCTCATCATCGCGTCATTGCCGCTATTTGGTTGGCGCCGGTCCGGACTGACCCTGGCGCAGGCAAAGGGTAGTCTGCGAAGCTGCATCCCGATTGCTCTAACCTATTGTCTTTTCTTCATGGTGCTCGCGCACTTCATTCCTAGTGAACCGGCCTCGGCAGAGACGATTGCCTTTCAACTCACCATGCCTGGCATTGAAGAGGAGACGTTTTATCGCGGCGTCCTGCTCCTAGCGCTCGATCGAGCATTCACTGGCCGAGTGAGAGTACTTGGCACCGATTGGGGTTGGGGCGCTGTGTTGTCCTGCGCACTGTTCGGGCTGGCCCACGCCTTCGGTTTCTCCGAGGGGCGTTTTTCGTTGGATCCGCTCACCATGGCGCTGACGGCCTTACCATCCTTTATCGGTGTTTGGCTACGACTGCGCACAGGCAGCATTTTGCTACCTATCCTGCTGCACAATTTCGGCAACTCGATTACGTTGTTCCTTTAGCGACGTTTGTCATTGCTGGCAGAGGGCGCAAGCGATGATGCCAGTGTTGCGTCAGTCGACATTATAAAAGGTAAATGGTGGTGGAACGGAAATGATCCGTGCCCGTGCGGATCCGGCTGCAGATTTTAAGCGCTGTTGCCTGTTGGGCGGCGATTCGATGGCTCGGACAGGCACTACTATTCTAGATAGTCGGTCGTCCTATATTTGTGGGGTCGCGTAGCTGACAACAAGGCTAGGCGGCCCATGAGTCCGAATGGCGGAGCGGAGTCGCGCCTCTGGGCCGCCGCTGACGGGCGAGGGCAGGAGCCTGACCGGCGGCCGTGGAGAACAATGCCGATGAGATACCAGGCGATCGGCGAGTCGGATCGCTTCCTGCTCAAATTCAAAAGCCCACAATTTAAAAACCTCCTTCCGAGAGTCGAGGTTGCGACCGATCGGGCTCGAGTCCCTTAGGTTCCGACAAACATAGAGACTCCGTTGAAACTGCCAAGCGGGGGTTATCCGGCTGATGGCGGCGCCTCGCTGATGGTCTAAGAAGCTTAAGTCGTACTTCATGAGACAATTCTCGCGAACAGGCGGGTTTGACGCCCCCTACGTCGCGCTTCGGGGTCTACTCGAGCGTTCTCTAGATGGAGTTCGATTAATGGCATCCCTTAGCGGAAGATCTGAAGTTCAAGCATTGCGCAGCCAACAGATTCGAGAAGTTGCCAATGCAGCGATTGGCCGAATGGACGTGCTGCCTTTCTGGTTCGGCGAATCTCATCGCGCGACAGCCCCAGAAATCCGGAAAGCAGGCGCGGCCGCTCTTGAGCGAGGCGAAACGTTTTATGCGCCGACGCTCGGTCTTGCCACGCTGCGTGAGGAGTTAGCGGCCTACCTCTCTCGTCTACATGGTTCCCTCTCAGCAGACCGCATTGCCGTCACGAGTTCGGGTGTGTCTTCGCTGATGATCGCACTTCAATCCCTGGTCAATGCCGGAGATACGGTGGTTGCGGTAACGCCTGTATGGCCTAATCTCTGTGAGATCCCCAGAATCTTAGGCGCAACAGTCCATTCAGTGCCGCTGGAGTTCGGCAGTCAAGGCTGGACGCTCAATTTGGGGCGACTGATTGATGCCATTCGACCGGGCGTCGCCGCCGTGATCATCAACAGTCCGAATAACCCGACGGGCTGGACGATCACCCGGCGGGAGCAGGAAGAGATCCTGGCTCGTTGCCGCGAGCTTGGAGTGTGGCTGATCACGGATGATGTTTACGAACGCGTGTACTTCAGTGGGCCTTGCGCGCCTTCCTTTTTGGACATTGCCGACCCGTTAGACCGACTGGTCAGCTGCAACTCGTTCTCCAAAGCATGGCGCATGACGGGCTGGCGTGTCGGGTGGGCCGTGGTTCCCGCAGCGCTCCTG
>Ga0307474_10001031_pt1 | contig 20263 bp, 21 predicted proteins | sample atmos_gasesECM1C_2_FD_203312 | JGI IMG/M metagenome (GOLD analysis project Ga0307474, IMG submission 203312) | Hardwood forest soil microbial communities from Morgan-Monroe State Forest, Indiana, United States - atmos_gasesECM1C_05 | ecosystem: Environmental > Terrestrial > Soil > Temperate... | reverse complement strand
TGACCAGCAGAGACAGTCTCCGCGGTCTGGCGCCAGCCGTTAACTCTTGCAAGGCCTTTGGACGGCGGCTGTGTTCGTCGCGCGAACGCGCTTCCGCACGACTAGATAACCAGTGGAATCCTGAGTCGGGTATACAGTTAGCACAAATACTTAACGTAGAACATAAAGCTGGATCCGTTTCTTCAAAGGATCCTTTTCTTCGGTGCGTTCCCTTGCACAGGCAGGTCCGCATCCCAGGGCCGTATCTGAGGACTCCGTGACCGCGGGATGACAAGTGTCGGACTGCGGTCACTGGTTCCGGCAACTGTTGGAGCAGCGATCTCGCCTGTCCGGGTCCTCTGCAATTGATGCGCCCGCCGTTTGTCCCGCTCAGCCGTGCTTTGGCAAGTGCGTTGCTCAGAGTTTCAATCAAGACTCGCGGTGGCAGATTCTTGCTTTGCTGCTATTAGACGGGAGCCATGGCAGAGTCTGATCTGGTCGTTCGAAACCGCGCGAGGAGAAACCATCATGAAGAAACCGATTACGTATCTCATGAGCATGTTGCTCGTAGTTCTGCCACTTCTCTGCTCTTCAGCTTCCGCAGCGGACCAGGAAAAAGACGAAGATCGCCTGAGGAACAGCGGCACCGTGTTGAAAGAGATTCTCGATGTTCCCGACGACATCCCCCAGGACTTGCTCGACAAGGCCGATTGTGTAGTCGTCTTCCCGTCCGTTTTGAAAGCTGCATTCATTGTTGGTGGAAGTTACGGGCGAGGTGCTATGTCCTGTCGCAAGGGTGAGGATTTCAGCGGATCGTGGGGCGCGCCGACCATGATGGCTCTCGAGGGCGGCAGCTTTGGCCTGCAAATCGGTGGCGAGGCCACAGACTTTGTGTTGCTGGTAATGAACGAAAGTGGTGCGAGGGGAATTCTGGCCAGCAAAGTGAAGCTTGGAGCAGATGCATCGGTAGCGGCAGGCCCGGTCGGCCGCACTGCGTCGGCAGAAACGGACGCCAGCTTGCGTGCGGACATCTTGAGCTATTCGCGTGCCCGCGGCGCGTTTGCCGGCATCTCTCTAGAAGGATCAACCATTCGTCCCGATAAGGGTGCCAATAAGCAGATTTACGGCAGGGAAGTTCCAGCCAGGGAGATCGTGCTGTCCCGCCACGTCGCGATCCCGCCAGCAGCGGCAAAAATGATTTCCACACTCAATGCCAAGACTCCAAAACATAAGTCATGATCCAGGACAAAGGGCATTTCCTGGGTTTGCAGATTCTCTGTTTGTACTCGCGCTTTGTTTACAACCAAAGGAGAAAACGAAATCCGGAGCAATTGCGTTCCGCGCACGGCTTTGGTGAAGAGTCAAAGGTGACTCGCTTTTCGTTCCCCCACCTGAAGTGCCACGCTCCGATGCCCGAAGCGGACTTTCCTTATCAGCAGTTTTAATCAAATGTTTACAGAACCCAATTGATAATTTCCCGCCGTTGGTCCCCTTCAGTGGCACTTTGGCAACTACCTTGCTGAGGGATCAATCATCGTAGTGGCCCGACACGGGTTCCATGTGGATGCGTTGTGAGATGTGGAAAGCGACGAACAAACTGAGATTCTGATTCGGTCCGATGTTGTTCAAGCCGAACTAAGGGGAACCCATTGCAATCCCGTGGCTCAACCAAATGGCACCCCCCGGGGTCGCAGATTCTCGTTTGCGTCTGTTGTACAGTGGCGGCTTTTGCGGACCCCGCCCCGCCCTTGAGCCCGACGAATATTTTCGCTCCCGCTTCGACGCCGGCGAAGTCAATCTTTGAACTGTCTCTGTTTGTACTCGTTGTGACCGGCGCCATTTTCTTAATCGTCTTCACTTTACTGCTTTACTCCGTCGTGAAGTTCAGAAAGCGAAACAGTGACGATGGACGAGAACCTCCGCAAGTGTACGGCAGCAATCAGGTGGAACTAGCATGGACCATTATTCCTATTCTCATCGTCGTTGCTTTGTTCATGGCGACCGCGCGGGTGATCGCAAGTGTGCAAAAGCAAGCACAACTCGACAACGCGATCGAAGTCGTTGCCATTGGGCATCAGTTCTGGTGGGAATACCGCTATCCGGGGTTCGGTGTCGTGACTGCGAACGAATTGCACGTGCCGGTTAGCGATAACCATCGCCCGACGCCGACCTTCATCAAGTTACTCTCCGCTGATACAGACCACAGCTTCTGGATCCCGCGCCTTGCGGGCAAGACCGATCTGATTCCTAACCATCCAAACAGCATGTGGATCGATCCCCATGAGGCAGGAGTTTATCTGGGTCAGTGCGCTCAGTATTGCGGGACGCAGCACGCCAAGATGCTGCTGCGCGTCTACGTTGAGCCACGTGCTGACTTCGATCGCTGGATTCAGGGGCAGCGCCGGTCGGCAACCGAGAGTGGCGCTGCTTCCCAAGGACAACGAATATTCGAAACCACTGCCTGCATCAATTGTCACACCGTGGCGGGCACAGTGGCCCATGGCCATTTCGGTCCAGACCTGACACACCTGATGAGCCGAGAAACCATCGCGGCGGGTGCGGCGAAGAACACGCCAGAGAACCTCCGGCAATGGATCTTAAATCCAGACGCAATCAAACCTGGCTCCCTGATGCCAGCAATGCAGTTGAGTGACCAGGAACTGGATGCGCTCACCACCTACCTGGGAACGCTTCGCTGATGCCATGAGGAGAAGGTCCAATGTCGACTGAGTCCATCGCATGGCCGAGTACGACCGCGGAATCTCGTCCGTTCATCGATCAGTTGCACGAATGGGTTACAACGGTCGATCACAAGCGGCTGGGCATCCTCTACATCGCGTATGCCTTAGTGTTTCTCCTGATTGGCGGGATCGAAGCGACCGTAATTCGAATTCAACTGATCCGTCCGCATAACAATTTTCTTTCGCCGCAAGTCTTCAATCGGATGTTTACGATGCATGGCACCACCATGATTTTCTTCGTGGTCATGCCCGTCTTGTTCGGATTCGCCAACTACCTAATCCCGCTCATGATTGGTGCGCGGGACATGGCGTTTCCGCGTCTGAATGCCTTTAGTTTCTGGCTGACTTGTTTCGGTGGACTGCTTCTCTACTTCAGCCTGGTAGGAGCCAACGGACTATACGGAGCGGGTAACGCTCCCGACGTCGGATGGTTCGCCTACGCACCACTGACTTCGCAGACTTTTTCCTTGGGGCACAGCACCGATTTCTGGACTCTGGCACTGCTGGTCTCCGGCTTTGGCAGCATCGGCACAGCGATCAATATCGTTGCAACCATTCTCTGCATGCGTTGCCCTGGCATGACGTTAGCCAAAATGCCATTGTTCGCCTGGCTCAACCTCGTGATGGCCGGATTGGTGATCCTCGCGGTCAGTCCGCTGACTGCGGCACAGATCATGCTGCTGGTCGATCGCTACCTCGGCGGACATTTCTTCGACACCCAGGCAGGAGGCTCAGCGGTTATCTGGATGCATTTCTTTTGGATTTTCGGTCATCCCGAAGTCTATATTCTTGTCCTGCCGGCCTTCGCCTTCGCCTCAGAAATCATCCCGGTGTTCTCCCGCAAGCCGATCTTCGGTTATCCAGTAATGGTAGGGGCGACCGTCGCCATCGGTTTCATCAGCATGAGTGTATGGGCCCATCACATGTTTACAGTCGGGATGGGCGCAAACGTAAATACTTTTTTCGTGATCTCGACCATGGCCATCGCCGTTCCGACCGGGATCAAGATCTTCAACTGGCTGGCGACGATGTGGGGAGGGAAGATCGAGTTCAAGACACCGATGCTGTTCTGCATTGCCTTCCTCTTCCAGTTCTTGGTTGCAGGCCTCACCGGGGTAATGATGAGTGCGGCGCCATTCGATTGGCAGTTAGGAAACTCGTATTTCGTGGTTGCGCATTTTCACTACGTGATCGTGGGCGGCATTCTCTTCACTCTTTTCGGAGCCTTCTACTACTGGTTCCCGAAAATGTCGGGGAAGATGTACAGCGAAGCGCTCGGCAAACTGCATTTCTGGCTTTTCCTAATCGGCTTCCACCTGACCTTCGACTTCATGCATATCCCAGGTTTGCTGGGCATGCCGCGAAGGATCTACACCTATGAACCGGGCCGGGGTTGGGACACATGGAATCTCATCGTAACCGTCGGAGTTTTCTTCCAGGCCGCCGGGATCCTGGTCTTCCTGGGAAACTTGATCTGGTCCTACTACCGTGGCGAAGGCGCCGGAAACGATCCCTGGGATGCGTGGACCCTCGAATGGTCCACGAATTCGCCGCCGCCTGCATACAACTTCGCTTCTATTCCAGAAGTAAGAAGCCGCCGTCCGCTCTGGGATCTTAAGCATACCGACGATCCGGATTGGAAGTACGAGTAAAGGAGCCGACGGGATGAATGCGATATCCACGACGATGCCACCGCCGGAACTCGAGTGGAAGCTCCCCGCGCGCGGAAGGGCGGGAATGTATGCTCTGATCGCGGCCGAGGCTGCGATCTTCACCATCTTTGTCGTAGCTTATCTTTTTTATATCGACAAGAGCCTCTCTGGACCCATGCCAAGAGACGTCCTCTCGTCCCCAATCTTTTATACCGTTTGTTTACTTTCGAGCAGCCTGACGATTCACTTCGCAGTCAAAAGTCTTCGCGGCGGGAACCTGCGAACCTTTCGTGCCTGGTGGCTTCTGACGATCACACTCGGTGCAATCTTCCTTTACGGAACAGCATCAGAATGGCACCGTTTGATCTACACGGACGGCCTGACGATCAGTACGAACTTGTTCGGAACCACTTATTACTCACTGGTCGGCCTGCATGGGTTTCATGTGATCGTGGGCCTGTTGGGCTTGATCACAGTGATGGCATTCACTCTTGTCGGTGTGGTGACCCAAGAGCACACCGAGCGCATCGAGGTGCTGTCTCTCTATTGGCACTTCGTGGACGCAGTTTGGGTTGTGGTCTTCACCGTCGTTTACGTCATTGGACGATGAATGGAAAACAAGACGAGCATGGACACACTCGCGCGAGCTGACAACCAACGAGAAGCGATCGAAATGCCGGCGCCGACAGCCTGGCCAATCATTCTGGCCTTCGGGCTGACCTTGGTTTTTGCCGGTTTAGTAACCAGTTGGTCTGTGAGTTTTCTCGGTGCGATCTTGGCCGTGAGCGGATGCATCGGGTGGTTCCACGATGTGCTGCCGCACGAGAAGCATGAATCTGTATCCGCGATCGAGACAATTCGACCCGTCAGCACCAGTCGTCCACGAGTAGCTGCAGTCGAGTGGATGACAGCAGAACTGCACCGAGCGCGATTGCCGCTGGAGGTCTATCCCATCAGAGCCGGTGTGAAGGGTGGCATGGCAGGAAGCGTGGCGATGGCGTTTCTGGCGATTATGTATGGAATTGTCAGCGGGCGCGGCACGTGGTATGCAATCAATGTTCTCGCTGCGGGATTTTTCCCTGGCAGGCACGCGCTCTCGCAGATCGGCGCGTTTCAATGGGACTCCCTGCTCATCGCGAGTGTCGTCCACTTGCTCGTCTCCTTAAGCGTTGGACTTCTCTACGGTGCGACGCTTCCCGTGCTTCCACGGCACCCGATTCTCCTGGGTGGCTTGGTCGCTCCCGTCTTATGGTCGGGCTTAGTCCATAGCTTTGTTGAACTCATCGATCCAACCCTCAACCGGGAGATCGACTGGGTGTGGTTCGTTTTTTCCCAGGTCGGATTTGGGATTGTCGCTGGCATAGTAGTCTCCCGACAGCAACGTGTGCCAACCCGGCAGAATCTTCCTTTTGCTGTCCGCGCAGGGTTCGAAGTGCTGGGAGGCATTAACGGGAAAGATGATGGGAAGACCCGGTGATGAACTGGCAAATCATCGGTTCCACGCTCGCAATGTTTGCCGTTGCAGCCTGTGTTGCGTGTAGCAACGCATCCGGCCGTCCTGCACAAAACTCGGCCGATGTTCCGCCAGATCGGATTGTGAACTTTGATGTGCTCTATGGCCAGAACTGCGCAGGCTGCCATGGCGTGGAAGGCAGCGGCGGAGCAGCTATGTCCTTGGCGAATCCCATTTTTCTCGCCATTGCTGACGATGATGTCATTCGTCACACCGCAGCGAACGGAGTGCCAGGTACGCCCATGCCCGCATTTGCGCAGAGTGCGGGTGGAATGCTCACCGACAAGCAGATCGATTCGCTGGTGCGAGGAATTCGATCGTGGGAGAAGCCCAATGCTCTCCGCGGTACGACTGCGCCGTCCTATGCGGCGCCGCAGGCCTCCGGCGATGCGCAACGCGGTGCCGATGTATATCGAACCTACTGCTCTTCGTGTCATGGAGCGGACGGCCGCGGAGGGAGCAAGGCAAGCTCGATCATCGACGGTGCATACCTCGCACTGGTAAGCGACCAACAACTTCGAACCATCGTGATTGCCGGCCGGCCCGAGCTGGGTGCGCCGGATTGGCGCGGCGACGTTGAGGGCCGGCCCATGTCGCCGCAAGATATTTCTGATGTGGTCGCGTGGCTGTCGAGTCAAAGGCCAAAGTTCCCGGGCCAGCCGTACCCGACTGCTTCGATAAATCCGGCCGATGGAGAATCTCGATGAGCGCAGAGAACAGGATTTCCAGACGCGCGGCTCTTGTGAAACTGGCTGTGTTTCTCAACGGTATCGTCGGAGCGGCTTTAGCCGTGCCGATCGTGCGCTATCTCCTTTCGCCGGTGATTCGAGAAAAGAAGTTTGGATACGAGTCGTGGCTCTCTCTCGGCGGACTGGAACAGTTTCCCGCCGGTCAAACCCGGCTCGCCACCTACAAGAATCCCGTGGTCAACGCCTGGGACGGAGAGACCGGCGATATCGCGTGTTGGGTTCGGAACGTTGATGATCAGAAATTCCAGGTCTTTGCCATCAACTGTGCACACCTTGGCTGCCCCGTTCGCTGGTTCGCCCAGTCGAACCTCTTCATGTGTCCGTGCCATGGTGGGGCGTACTACCAGGATGGTTCGCGGGCCTCAGGCCCTCCCGAGCGCGGATTGTTCCAGTACAGCTACAAGCTCGAGAATGGAAAACTTCTCATTAAGGCTGGCGAAATGCCAACTCCCGGTCAGCCCGTTGCAAATAATGCGGCAGGGAAGACGAGATGCGCCTGATCAAAAAGATCGGCGACTGGTTCGATCTGCGGCTGCAATTGAGCACGCCGATTCGCGAAACCGCCGAGCATCCGGTTCCGCGCGAGACTGCAAGCTGGTTCTATGTCTTCGGCAGTGCCGCACTCACATGTTTCATGCTCCAGATTGTTACCGGGATACTGCTTGCTTTGATCTACGTGCCTTCCGCGGGAGAGGCATGGAACAGCCTCCAGACACTCAATCACGGCGTTTCCCTGGGTTGGTTCATTCGAGCTCTGCACGGGTGGGGCTCGAATTTCATGGTCGCGATTGTCCTGATCCACATGGTGCAGGTTTTTCTCTTTGGTGCGTACAAGTTTCCGAGAGAACTGACGTGGATCGTTGGCGTTTTTCTTTTGCTCGTGACGCTCGGCATGGCCTTTACCGGACAGGTGTTGAGATTTGACCAGGACGCTTACTGGGGATTAGGCATCGGGGCCTCGATCGCAAGCCGCGTCCCGGTGATCGGACCTTGGGCTGTGAGCCTGATGCTCGGCGGCCCAATCATCGCAGGTGCAACGCTTTCGCGATTCTTTGCACTGCATGTTTTCGTCGTCCCCGGACTACTGATTGCTTTTGTCGGCGTGCATGTGCTCATGGTGCTGAAACTGGGAATCAACGAGTGGCCGATGCCGGGACGCATCGTTCGGCGCGCCACGTACATGCAGGAATATCGCGAACTCACGCACAAGCAGGGTGTGCCGTTCGTACCCGAGGCAGTGTGGAAAGACATTTTTTTCTCCGGGTTCATTCTTATTGCGATTGCTCTTTGCGCGGTTCATTTTGGTCCCTTCGGTCCGAGCGGCCAACCGGATCCGACGATTATTCAGACCGCACCGCGTCCCGATTTTTTCTTCTTGTGGCTGTATGCTCTGCTCTCATTCCTTCCGCCCTCGGCGGAGACGCCCATCCTGCTGATTGGTCCCGCCATTGGACTTATTGTCCTGCTGGCGCTTCCTTTTGTGGCAGGCGAAGGTGAGAAGAGCTGGAAACGCAGGCCCATTGCTGTCCTCATGATTTTGCTGGTCGCCGTAGGTCTCGGCACTCTGACTCATCTGGCAGAACACACACCTTGGAGCCCGGTGATGGATGCCTGGAGCAGTCAGCCGATTCCGTCTGAATTCCTGAATGGTCGGACTGCGTTAGAGCGCCATGGCGCGCTCGTTTTCCAATCGAAGCAGTGTCACAACTGTCATTCGCTGGATGACAAAGGAGGTCAGCGCGGGCCGGCGCTCGATAGCGTTGCTCTGCGCCTTACCGAAGATCAACTTATTCGCCAAGTGATTCAGGGTGGGGGAAATATGCCAGCGTACGGAAAGAATCTCAGTCCGGCGGAAACAAGTGCACTGGTGGCATTCCTGGAAACACTGCATCCGGCAAATCAAAAGCCAGCACGCAATGCTTCTCAAGCGGTGGGGCTCGGCGCAAGCGAGGTCTCTCCACGGTAAACCCAGCCATGTTCGAGCCCCATGCCCACGTGCAGCCGTGGTCGCTTCCATTCGCCATCACATCCACACTGGTGGCGGTCGCGGCAGTGGTTTATTTGCGCGGTTGGCTTTCTCTTCGAAATGCTTTTCCCAACCTAATTCCCGGTTGGCGGCTCGCAGCGTTCATGGGTGGTCTGGTCTCAGTGTGGACTGGGGTCGCGTCTCCGCTCGCCGCACTGGATCATCAGTCACTCACGATTCACATGCTGAAGCACCTTCTGTTGATGACGATTGCGGCTCCGCTCGTGCTGGCGGGAGCGCCTGCATTTCCCCTGGCGTGCGGCTTACCGAAGCTTTTCATTACGAGTGCTGCCCCCCTTGGCGGGCAGCCAGCACGATGGCTCGAACGCTGTCTTATGCATCCTGTGTTGTGCTGGCTCGCGGGAACGGTGGCAGTTATCGGATGGCATCTTCCCGTTGCGTTTCAGTGGGGCATGCACTCTCACTGGGTTCATGACTGGGAAGACTTGTCTTTTCTAGCGGCCGGCTTTTTGTTCTGGTGTCCCGTCGCGCAGTCTACTTGGTGTGTGACGAAGCCACCTCGGTGGTCGATGGCTCTGTACCTCTTCCTCGCCACGCTGCCTTGCGACATTCTTTCTGCATTCCTCGTGTTCTGTAATCGGCTCGTCTATCCCTACTATCTGGCCACGCCCCAGCTGTTCAGTATGGCCTCTCTTCAGGACCAGGAATGTGCAGGGGCGCTGATGTGGGTTTGGGTGACATTCGCATACCTGATTCCTGCGGTCGCTATCACCGTGCAGATACTTTCTTCCTCGAATACGCAATCGCAAGGATCAATCCGAACCGCGCAGCACATCGCAGCGGGACAGTCACGGAATGGTGCGAAGGTGCTGTAGACGTGGCGGACGAACCTCTCCTCATTATTATTATTACTACTCCTGCGCCCGCAACGGGGTAAACGTCCAGCCAACTCTGGCAACTGCCCGGGCTGCGGTGCCCCGATTATTCGGGCTAACCAGCGATGCTCAGAACGGAAAGCGCACGGAGAGAATCCGAGCGTGGTTGTACTGGTGGAACGTAAGTGTCAGAGGAAACACACGGTTGACAGATTGCATCCGCGAGCCAGCGTAACTTCGCCATTTATCAGCAAACTCTAAGGCGGCTAGTCTTTGTTCCTTCGTCCGGAATGATTACTGGCGGTTAAGCCCATTATTCGGCAACTTCGGCTTTGCAAGCGGGAACGCTCCGGTTCCCGTCGTCCGTTGACGACCCGATTGCTAAAGAACGCGCGTCTATCTCGACGCTAGGTGGAACGACGAGCTCCGCCCATTCTGGCCGAGAGCGACGAATCCCCAGAGCCATCACGCGGCCTCCCGCTCCAGGTGCTCCCGCTCACTTGCTGGGAGGGACTGCCTCCATCAGCAGCGCAAGAGACTTCTTGAAACTTTTCACGCCCTCATCGGCACCTTTGAAGTGCCCTAGCCGTACAACGACGAGGTCGTGAGATGAAATAATCATCGTCTTTTGCCCGCCGGCACCCGACATGAAGTAAGCGCTCCTCGGCACTGGGTAGGAGCCGTCACCGTTGATCCAGAAGAAGCCGCCGTAAACCGGGTTGTGATCGGCGACCCAGGCCGGCGCCAGCGTGCTGACGAACTTCACAAAGTTCTCGGGCAGGATCCGCTCTCCGCTCCACACGCCGTCCTGAAGATAGAGATTGCCCAGTCGCGCCCAGTCCCGCGCCGACGCGAATTCGTAGCCCTGGCTTAGGAAGTTACCGAACGGATCCGTCTCCAGCACCATACTGCGCATGCCGAGCTTGTCGAACAAGGCGCGCCGCGGAAATGAAAGGTATTCCTCGCCGCGCTTCTCCACCGCCAGGCGGATCAGGTAGTTCGTCAAGACTGGGTCGGTGTTGCGATAACGCCCCACCTTCCCCGGAAGCCATTGCAGCGGCCGCGTGGCCGCGTAGTGGAAAGAGTCCACGCCGCCGGTGTACAGGTAGAGGTGGTCGGCGTACGTGCCGGCGGGATCGTAATCGGGGTCCTCAAGCGCCTTCATGCGAAGCCCGCTCGACATGTGCAGGAGGTCGGCAATGCGGATTTCCGACCGCAGGTCCTTCCCCTCCTGCCACTCCGGGATGGGCGCCGGCTGCCACAGCTGGTAGGCGCCCTGCTGGATCAGTACACCCATCAGGGTGGCGGTTACGCTCTTGCCCATCGACCAACTCTCGAGCGGCGTCTGCGCGGTGATTCCCGGCGCATACCGTTCCGCGATGAGCCGTCCCTTCCAGATCACCACGAAGGCGGCCGTCTTCCCCTCCGGCGGATCGAATGCCGCGTCCACCGCCTCCGTCACCTTCGCCATGTTGAGTTCGGGGGGAAGCGGTTCGTCCGTCAGCACATCGCCCATCGGCCAAGCCTGCGTGGAAGCATCGGGCAAGGTCATCTTCAGCTTGATGGGCTGGAACTCGACAGAGTCCTTGCCGACCGGGAGCGTCACGCATCCTTGATCGCCGAGGTAAACGGCCGTGCGCGTCACCCCGCCGGGCACAGCGACGTGCACCTGTTTATGCTGCCGATCGACAATAGGCTTCCCGAGTTTTGCCCGCACCTGGTATGGCGCGGTGAAGTAGCCGACGTTCTCTGCGGCGAAGTCGGGATCGAGTCCTGTGATGAACACGGCGGAACATATTACTTTGGCGAACCCGGCCGCGTGGTGAACCAGCGGATCCCCGGGTGGAGGGACATACGGAGTGTTCAGTTCGAGCGCCTTCGCGCGCGCAATCATCGCCGCAGGGCTTGGGGCTTGATCCGGCGCAGACAGCCCCGATTTGGGGGGGCCGGCCGTGAATTGATGTGTTTGGGCGCCAGTGACTGCGAGTGCCACCAACAATGCCGTTATGAAAGCTCGCATCAGACAGGCTCTCCTCATTGTTCCCGGCGCGTTAGCTGTAAGACACGAGAGGGTAGCGCCGGCCACGCCAGACGGGACCGGTTGTATGGATGAGGGCCACGCCCACAAGTCGCAGATTTTGAGGGTAAGGCGTGTACCAATCCCGGGCGATGTCGCTGTAACCGCTGTGTCATCGTTTCCTCTCTTTTGGACTCATTCACCAATACGGGGAAAAGATTTGTGTGGAACACAATGACCTAATGCCGAAAGCAAGTGGTCCACTTCAGATCATCATCGCCGCAATCCGGAAGTAATCCCGTTCCAACTGTCGGTGAGAGTTCAGAAGTCGGCTTGCCGGCAATCCAGCAAGAATGCCGGTCGCCTGACCGACAGTGAGTCCCCCGGACTCGGATGGCACCCCGTCCCCGTCCACTCGAATTTCGACCAATAGCTGCAAGCATGGCGCGCTGTTGTTGTGATGGCGCACAATCGGCCGGTAGCCAAATCAGACGGAGGCCTTTGCGCCCGCCTCCGGGCGGATATTCTGATTGACGCGGAAGAAATTACTTGGATCATACTTCGCTTTTAGCTGGGCGAGCCTCGCGTAATTATTCCGGTACGTCGCCCGAATGCGCTCTTCACCTTCACCTTCCATCATGAAGTTCACGTACGCACCGCCAGCCCCGTAGGGATGAAGCGCCTCCCAGTAGTTTTTGGCCCAAGTGGTAATGTGGTCCTTGTTGCGCGGATCTGGATCCACGCCGACAATCACCTCGCTCCAGGTAGCATCGCGATAGCTCCACGGGGTGTCCTGGTTTCCCGCCCTACGCGTGGCCCCGTTAACGGGATACAGATGCATCGTGGAGTGCAGCGTGGGCAGGGCCGAGCCATGTTTTATGTGGAGAGCGATGGCCTCGTCATCCAACTCGTTCACGAAGTCCGCCTTCCAGTACCACTGCAAGCCGGGCGTATAAAGGCCGTCAAACATGCCCTGCAGCATGGGGAATGGCATGGGAGAGAAAAATTCGAAGGCCGGACGCCGGAAGCGCCGCAGTGGCGCAAGAATCTCATTCGCTCGCTCCGACTCTCCGTTGTAACACCAGACCACACCACACATCTTCTTGAAGTGCAGAGCTTCCGGGAAAGGCGGCCCCGGGGGGACGGTAAGAAATGCAAAGAAGCCGTTGATCTCTTCCGGCGCTTGCACGATAAATTCGCGATACCACTTCATGATATCGGCCGCCTGGTCCAGCTCCCACAACATCGGACCGGCACAAACTATCCGGACGGGATGCGCCCGGAACAGGAACGAGGTCACCACGCCGAAGTTTCCGCCACCTCCGCGGAGGGCCCAGAACAGGTCACTATTCTCGTCGGCGCTCGCAACCACAAATCTCCCATCGGCCAGGACGACGTCGGCTGCCAACAGATTGTCGATGGTCAAACCGTACTGACGCGTGAGGTGTCCAATGCCGCCGCCGAGGGTCAAGCCTCCAACGCCGGTCGTTGAGATGATTCCAGACGGCACAGCGAGCCCAAATGCATGGGTTGCGTGGTCAACGTCGCCCCAGGTGCAACCGCCACCCACACGTGCAGTCCTTGCCGCTGGATCGACATGGACGTACTTGATGAGGGAGAGATCGATGACGAGGCCATCGTCGCAGACTCCCAAACCTCCTGCGTTATGGCCTCCGCCCCGAATCGAAACCCGCAACTCCTGTTGCCGGCCGAAATGAACGGCAGTGATTACGTCGGCCACGTCGCCGCAGTTGGCGATCAAACGCGGTTTGCGACTAATCATGGCGTTATAGACTTCGCGCGCTTTTTCATAACGCGTGTCGGTAGGCTCGATAAGATCACCGCGGAGCTGATCCCTGAATTGAACAACGGCTTTTTGTTCCATAGCTTCCTCCATCTCTGGGCCGACCGTGCGGACTCAATTCCACCTTATGGTCGCGCCTCGTAGACGATGTTGAAGAACGTTTCTGTAGCTCTGCGGAAACGGTTGAAGTCGGCCGAGGTCACTACATCCCGAATGCGCGCCTCGCCAGCCTGTGCGCCTAAGCACAGGCCGACTTCCTGTGATCGTGAGCAAGGCGTGCGCCGCAGAGTCGAAAAAGAGTAGTAAATCCGGCCCAGAGGATTCAGGTTGTCCTTCAATTGATCATTGGCGAAGGGCTCGACGATTATCCACGTGCCATCTTTGGCTAACGACTGCCGGACGTGCGCCGCCGCGCCGATGGGATCGCCCATGTCATGCAGGCAATCGAAGACAGCCACGAAGTCGTCGTCCTTGCCGGGAAACGCCTTAGCCTTTGCCACCTCGAAGGTAACGCGGTCGGCTACGCCGTTGCGCCTGGTGGACTCGCGCGCCGCCCCAATCGACTTATCGTGGTAGTCGAATCCGAAGAATTGCCAGTGGGGGAATGCTTTTGCCATCAATATGGTGGACGCACCTTGCCCGCAGGCTACGTCGGCCACTCGCGCTCCCATCTCCAGTTTCTCCGGGACGTTGCTCAAGGCAGGAATCCAAGAGCTGACAGGATTGGCAGCATACGCGGGACGAAAGAATTGTTCGCACCCATGGAAGACGCCGTCAACATGTTCATGCCACCCCATGCCATCGCCGGTGCGGAACGATTCCGCGATCCGTGGAACCGCCGCCAGCGAACCCAAAGCCCGTTCAAAGGCTCCGGGCAGATATGCGGGACTGTCTTCCATCGCCAGCGTGAAGGTTTGCTCTTCACTCATGCTGAACTTGCCGGTAGTCTCGTTGTAGGTGATGTATCCCCCCGCAGCTTGTGAGGCCAGCCACTCGCGCAGGTAGCGCTCATCCGTTTTCGTCTTAGCGGCAAGTTTCGCAGAACTCAGGGGGCCGCTGGCCAGAGCTTTGTAGAGCCCCAACTTCTCACCGATAACGACCATGCCAGCGTGAACTGCGGCGCCGAGATCAGTCACGAATTGATCGATGAAAGCCTTCAGTCTGTTCATGTCAATTGCAGGTGCCTGTGTTGTAGTACTCATCTCTCTCTCTCTCTCTCTCTTTCCTTGTCCATCAGTGCTCGTTCTCGGTTGCTGTCACGCCGGGACCGTTCGATCCGCAGGGTGATCGAACGAATGCGATTCCCGGTCCTGCGATCGCCCCGACTAAGGGGTGGTTTGTCCTACGAATGACTGGCACGAGACGTTGGGGTGCCAGTTCACGAACGCGCCCTTGGGATTCTCCTTCCAGGCCCACACGTGCAGCGTGTAGAAGGCTGGCAGTCCGAAGCGATTCGGGGATTCGAAGTAGTGAAAGATCTGTCCCATGAGCTGCGGTGGCGTGCCCGGATGCTTCTCATCCCATGCGCTGGCAATAACGAGGTAGTCGGCGCCGGTCAGTTTCAGCCGTCCGTCGGGCTGGGCCTCGTAGAGCACGATCTGAGGACGCGTAACATCTACGATACCGTTGCCCACCAATGTGTCATTCACGTAGTGAAGACCCATTGCTCCAGAGTCGTCGCCGCTCACGCAACCAAATTCAAGGCGATACCCTTCGTGCTCGGCGTGCCTGACATCCTTAAACCGTTCGGTCGCTTCCCGAACAACTCTGAGAAGGGTACTCTGGTTGCTTTGCTGGTCTGCGGTCAGTTCGTTTGGCGTTGTCGTTGAGTGCGAATGCGCGTCCTCCGCCACGGCGCGCAAGAAGCAGACGTTCACGAGAGCGAAAGCGATCAGCGAATACTTCACCTGCCTCGCGAGCTGGCTGACTCTCTTAGTAAAGGGTGGAACCTGCGATGTACTCATTGGACTTGTCTCCTCTTTGATTGTTGAATTCGTGCTCAATTGTGTTGGCGGTCTGCCACGGTTCCCTCGATAGTTCGCTGCCTGGCCGCTTCCAGGGAAGCATTTCCGTACGGGAATTCGTTGTCATTACCAGCAAGATCGTTCCAGATCTGGATCAAAACGTGATGGCCATTCACCACGACGAACTTGAGGGGGATTTCTCAGGAAGCCCGTTCGCCTCGACCGGTGCGGAACACAGGGCGAACACGCAGCGACCGTCTGAATCCCAAAGCTGAATAATGTTGTTTCCAACGTCCCCGAATTTGTATTGACCCGCAGGCAGCGAAAGGGTTCCGACGGTAAAATCAGAGCGAATGTTGCCGGACATTCGCTGTTCGGATTGGGCATGAGCCGAAGGGCCGAAGAACCAAACTGCGAGTGAAAGTCCAGTCAAGATGCTTACAATGCGTTTCATAAATCCTCCAAGGTTTGGCGGTTTCGCCTCTCGGTGCTCATCGTCCACTGCTACGATTGCTAACGGCTTCCTTCGGCAACCACATTTGCTAGAATCCCCTCTGTGGAGCGGTATTCCTGGACTTGCGGTCGAAATCGTGCAACCGGTTGCTGAGTCCCCCCCCGAGCAACTGCAAAGTAACAAGCAACAGGACGGCGAGTAACGAAACAACCCCGAAGAAACGCCGAAATCAATACGCAGCTGCGAAAAACGGAAGCACACTTGGGTCTCCAAAGCTATCAATTCGGCGAGTTCACACTGGATGGAGCCAGGGGGTGTGTCCTTAAGGCGGGAAAAGAGATCAGGCTTCGTCCGAAGGTTTATGAAACGCTCAAGTATCTGGTCGAACATCCTGGGCGGTTGATCGGCAAACAGGAATTGATGCAGGCAGTATGGCCCGATGCTTTTGTTACCGATGATTCGCTGGTGCAGTGTACCCTCGAGTTGCGTCGGGCTCTGGATGATCGCAGTCAGCAGTTACTCAAGACGGTGCCCAGGCGCGGGTATTTGTTCACTGCCGAGGTAATCCAGCGCGAAACCAAGCCCGATCAATCCCCGCGTACTGATCTGTTTGACTTGTCCGACGCCCGCGAACTGCATTCGGCGAAGATTGCCAGACAGCGCCGTGATTTGCCAATCCCCCGTACATCGCTCATCGGACGGGAACTACAAGTCGCAGAGGCCACCGAGTTGATACTGCGATCGGAGGTCCGGCTTTTGAGCTTTACCGGCCCGGGAGGAGCTGGAAAAACCCGACTCGCCATTGCAGCAGCTACCGCCATAGCGGACCGGTTCTCCGGGGGTGTCCAATTTGTTGGCTTGGCTTCGATCACGCACCCCGACCTGGTGGCGACTGCGCTCGCGGACTCGCTCGAAATCCAGCAAGTTGCGCACCGCACGGTTCCGCAACTCATCGGCGATCGGCTGCGGAACTCTGGACCATTCCTCCTTCTGCTGGACAACTTCGAACAGGTTCTTCCGGCTGCAACCGTTGTGGCAGAGATACTGGAAGCATGCCCATCGCTCAAGATTCTGGTCACCACCCGGTCCTGTCTACGCCTCTATGGTGAACAGGAATTCCCGGTGGCGCCGCTCGCGCAGACCTCCGCTATCGAATTGTTTGTGCAACGCGCTGCCGCCGCCTGGCCGGATTTTGCTATGACTCGGGAAAACGCACTTGCGATTCGGGAGATCTGTTCGCGGCTGGACGGACTGCCGTTGGCGATTGAACTGGCGGCGGCCCGCACCAAGGTGCTGTCGCCGAGCGCCATTCTGGATCGGCTGCGTAGCCGCTTGCAGTTGCTGACTGGCGGCGCACTCGACCTGCCCGAACGGCAACAGACTCTCCGCAAGACCATTGATTGGAGTCACGATCTCTTGAATGATGCCGAGCGAAAACTGTTTCGCCGACTCTCCGTGTTTCTCGGTGGATGCACGCTGGAGGCGGCGGAAGCGGTCTGCAATACCAGTCGCGAACTCGGGATCGATCTCTTCGAAGGGCTGTCATCGCTGGTCGATAAGAACCTGGTTCAGCGTGTGGACCGAACCGAAGCTGAACCGCGTTTCGCGATGCTGGAAACGATTCGTGAATATGCTCTCGAGCGCCTCGCCGAAAGCGGTGAACAATCTGCGGCGCGACGCGCGCACGCGGCGTACTGTCTTGTTCTCGGGGAGGAAGGAAATCCAGAGCTGAGCCCCTCAGATCGGGCTCGCTGGTTGTCGCGCTGCGATGTTGAGATTGACAACTTTCGTTTCGCTCTCGATTGGCTATTCCAGACCGTGGATCTGGACTGGGGATTGCGTCTATGCGTGGCTCTCTTTCGATTCTGGGATATGCGGGAACACCTGTCCGAGGGCCGATCCCGGCTGGAAGCGGTTCTGCACATGGCTGGTACTGATCGCTCAAAAGAGAGGGCGAGGGTGTTGCTCTTTCTCGGTGCTTTAGCGACTGCACAGGGCGATTATCTGGCTGCCGAGCGCTTTCTGGAACAGAGCCTCTCCCTCTATGAAGAGTTGGACGATGAGTCCGGCATCGCTGCGTCGTTGAACGCTTTGGCGGTATCGGCGAGGGATCGGGGTGACTACGCCTCTGCGCAGAGCAATTTTGAGCGAAGCCTTGCACGCTGGCGTATGCTGCCGGACCGGCTTGCAATGGCGCGTTGTCTCCACAACCTGGCCAACGTGGTTAAGGTTCGCGGCGACTATCCGCGTGCTCTATCGGCGCTGCGTGAGGCCGCGAACATCTTTGAGGAACTCGGTGATCGCAGCGGCGCGGCTTGGTCTATCAACCAGCAGGGAGATATAGCGCGAGCCCAGGGCGATTTGGCTGCCGCTCGAAGATTGTACCAACGCGCGCTTTCCGCCTTCCGGGAAGCCGGAGACCCCTGGGGTTCCGCGCGATCCTTGACGGACTTGGCCCCCATCGACTGCGAGCAGGGGAACCACGGGGCTGCACACTCGGCATGCCGCGAGGCCCTGGAAATTTTTGCCGGTCTGGGGAACCGGCGTGGTATGGCTCGCGCGCTGGAGGGCTCGGCTTGTCTGGCCGTGGCTCAAGGAAACGCAGAACGTGCGTTGAAGCTGGCCGCCGCCGCGGCGCAGTTGCGCCTGTCGCTTAGCGCTCCTCTCCATCCAGCGGAACAATTTAAGCTCGACCAGATGCTGCTGCCTGCCTGGGAATCGCTCGGTGAGACGGAGGGAAAGCGCGCCTGGGCGGAGGGTTCTGAGATGAGCCTCGAACAAGCTGTCCAATACTCGTTGAAAAAGCCCGAGCCCGCTATTTCAGGTTAGCAGGGTCAATCATGCGGCGCACCGCGGCAACACGGTCGGCTGGAACGCCTGCCCTGCGGGCGTGCTCCCGAATGCTGTCCTCGTCTGGCGCGAGGTAAACGCAGTAGACCTTGTCTTCGGTGACGTAACTGTGGAGCCACTGGATCTGGGGCCCCATTTCCTTCAACACCTGCAATGAACGCAGCGACACTTGCCGAATTTCACTTTCTGACATCTTCCCAGCGCCTGGGATTTCGCGCTCAATTACGAATTGCGGCACAATCGTAAGAGTGTAACACCAACGCTAACCGGGGCTGGGTGTGTGTGGAATCCCCGCTTGCAAGGGACCTTTGGCTGTCCAATCCCTATGCTCCCTTCAGCTCCAGTTTCCACCCGATGTCGTCCGTTCTTGTGGCTGGCAAAATGAAGTAATTTGTTTACTTCCGCTTGCCGTTCTCGGCCGGAATACGCGACGAGCGTGCGTGAGCTCCGCGCGGAAGGCTCGTTGTACGTCCAGCCGAGCCCTGTGGTCGCAGGTGATAAGGCAGTGTCCATTCCAGTTGTCACAGGCAGGGTCGAGACACGCAAAAGTACTTTATTCGCCGCTCACAGCAGCTTGGAGCATTCCGCTTTGGCTTGCTCGAGGACCGGGATGTCGGGGTCGTCATCTTTCCAGAGGTTGAGGAACTCCTCATAAGCAGTCTTCACCTTGGTCTTAATCTCCTGACATGACGAAGACTCGGCCTAATTCCCGGCGGCGCCAGTGCGCCGATGGGCTGACTCCAGACGACGCCTGGGTGATCGATAATTTTCTGAAACTCAGCGCCAGTGGACGCGCGTTGCTTCTTTGCTGGATACGCCTTACCTCGGAGGTAAAACGGATAGCGAACGAAGTGAAATGTTTCAACAATGCCCCCGAGTTCGTAGGGCGCTGGCGCCGCCAGGACTTCGATGGCCTTGCCGGCATGGTTACCCCGAAGCAAAACGGCCGCATGGGTCGTCGGTCAATACTTGAATTGCACAATCGTGTTTTCAGCTAAGCCCTTCCCAGATTGTCGGCCAGACGCGCGGCGTGCGCGGAATCGCCTGCCAGCGCCTCGCGCACCGCACCTTCCACCGGATAAACTGCTGCGGCCTCTGCTTGACGTCGAGTTAGTAACCGTGTCATGGCGAGATGGGCGCTCCGCTAAGTCGCCCACTTCTTTCTCGCTGGCCCTTCCCAGCCAGTAGAGTACCTGGCCCTCGATCAGCAACAGTTCGACCTGGTGAGAGTGCTCGCTGAGGGTGTCCTATTCGAATATTCGCCTTTCACGGCGAAACGACCTCGCGTTGCGCCGTCGAAACGCCACTGACAGCTCCCACCCAAACTGTTGACAAAGAACCACCAAATAAAAGAAAAGAAAGCTTGCATTTCCAATAGTGATATAGTTAACTATATCAGTAGATGGCGACCAAGGGTATCACCGCTTACACCTTGAGTACGCGAGCGAACCCGAGCCCGAAAGTAGAAAGCTTAAGGAGAATGAAAATATGAAATCCCTTCGTTTCATGCTGTCCGTTGTTGTGATCACGCTCTCCACCGTGGCCTTTGCTCAGAGCGACGCGCAAAAGTCCTTCGACAAACTAAAAACTCTGGCGGGTTCCTGGGAAGGCCCTGTGACCACGGTCCCGCTGGATCCCGACATGAACGGCAAGCCCACGCGAGTCACGCTGCGCGTGA
>Ga0307474_10001029_pt1 | contig 20267 bp, 18 predicted proteins | sample atmos_gasesECM1C_2_FD_203312 | JGI IMG/M metagenome (GOLD analysis project Ga0307474, IMG submission 203312) | Hardwood forest soil microbial communities from Morgan-Monroe State Forest, Indiana, United States - atmos_gasesECM1C_05 | ecosystem: Environmental > Terrestrial > Soil > Temperate... | reverse complement strand
CACAGATAGTGCGTCTTCGCGACCATGTTGCTGATCTGGTTGAAGGCGCAGCCGATAAAGTCCATGAACTGGAATTCGGCGACGGGTCGCATGCCAGTGAGCGACGCTCCAAAGGCCGCGCCTACGATGGCGGATTCGGCGATTGGCGTGTCGATGACGCGTTCGGGGCCGAAGCGGTCGATGAAACCGTCGGTGACTTTGAAAGCACCGCCGTAAATGCCGATGTCTTCGCCGAGGCAGAAGACAGAGGGGTCGCGGTCCATTTCTTCCCAGATTCCCTGGCGGATTGCTTCGAGGTAGGTGAGTTGCATAGGGTTAGATTTCGGGGCTTCAAAATTCTTATAACCGAACAATAATTCAATTCACTTATTTTATCCGAGTGGCAGATACCTTTTCGTTGTCATCGGTGTTGATGAGTTTGTCGCCGCACGCGACAATCTCCGTCGTCGGCAGCCAAAGGGCCGAGTCGACCGTATCGGCAGCATCAACCTCCCATATCGACCCATCCTCCAGTTTTACGATGTCACCCTCATCACTCACAGAGTCGATCCAATGACCAGATTCACAACCTGACGATCCGGATCGTCGAACTGCCCTAGAACGGCCGGCTGCTTGTCTTTGTCGCACTTCCGCTGCGGTCGCTTGCTCGGCCTGCGAGGGAGTCAGCGAGGAGTGGTTGCACAACATCGGGAACCTTCCCGTCAGACATGTGCGAAGGTTCTCGGCGATTTCCGCCGCCAAGACCTCTGAGAGTTCGGCCTCAGTCAGCATTTCCTTCTTGCAGAGAGTTCTATAGCGCCCCGTCAGACAGGTGTTCAGATTCTCACGCTTCTCAGCCGCCGCAACCTGGCCGCTTTCCTCGGCGGACAACAATCCTCTATTGCAAAGCAACGGATACCTTCCAGTAAGACACGTTCTGAGATTTTCCCTCTTCTCAGCTAAGGTGGCTTTCTGTCGATCGTTAGAACTTAACCAATCTTTGTGACAGAGTCTGGGAAACTTTCCCTCGAGGCAGGTAGCTAAGTTTTGAGCTCTTTGCAAGTCCGTTTGGCAATTCACAAGTCCCGGGGTCAAGAACCAGATGCAGATAGAGCACACAATTGCTCGTTTCATGCTTCTCTCCCGTCCTGGCTGTGGTCTCGCTGCCCGAACGTTCCTTCGAAGAGTAATCTTCGTCACTTCAAATGCACCGCCGCCTCAGTCTCCCTGAATCCGCCAGTTCCCTTCTTCACTTTCGGCATCCCATACTTCGGCTTGATTTCGTGGCAGCCGTCTTCGCAGAAAACTCCGCCTACCGCTGACTCGGGCGTCGGCATCGGAGAATTCACGGCGATCTCGCGTTCCGCTTCAATCACTCGCTCGACTTCTGAAATCAATTCTGCATTCTCTTTTGCGGTCAGCCACTTCTTTTCTTTCACCAGATAATTTTCGAAGCGGGTGATCGGGTCGCGCTTTTTCCAGAAGTCGAACATTGGTTTCGGCACATAGGCGGCGGCGTCGTGGATGGCGTGGCCTTTCATGCGCATCATTTTCGCTTCGATCATTGTGGGACCTTCGCCGCGATGAGCGCGTTCGACGGCGTCGCGGGCGGCGTCATAGACCTGGCAGGCGTCGGTGCCGTCGACGATTACGCCGGGGATGCCGTATCCGATGGCGCGTTCGGCGAGGTCTTTGCAGCGGTATTGCATTTCTGACGGCGTGGAGTAGGCCCACTCATTGCTCTCGACGAAGAGCACAAGGCCGAGGTTCTGCACGGCGGCAAAGTTGATGCCTTCGTAGGTGACGCCGGTGGACTGGCCGCCGTCTCCGATATAGGTCATGACGGCGATGTTGCGTCCCTGCAGACGCGCGCCCAGCGCCACGCCGGCCATCACGGGAATTAAATCGCCGAGCATCGAGATGGGCGAAACCATGTTGCGCTTCTCGATGTCGCCGAAGTGCGAGGTGCCATCGCGGCCGCGCGTGGGCGAATCGGCTTTGGCCATGTATTGCATCATGGTGTCGCTGGCGCGAAAGCCGCGCACCAGCAGCGAGCCCTGGTTTCGGATCATCGGCGCGAACCAGTCGTCCTTATCGAGCGCGTACGAAGAGGCGCAGGAGCAGGCTTCCTGGCCGAGTCCGAAATAAACTCCGCCGACCACCTTGCCCTGCTTGTAGAGATTTTCGAGCGCCGTCTCCATTTTGCGGTTAAGCAGCATGTAGCGGTAGATCTCGATGGCTTGCTGCTTGCTCAGGTACTTCGAGTCGCGAATCGGCGGAACGGGGGCGTCGAGGTTGCCGGTGACTTCATAGCGGACGTGCTCGGCGCCGTCTTTGTCTTTCTCTATGTGTTGGCTTACCGAGAGATCAGGGTGCTCGAGGCGCGTGTCGGGGATGGAGTAAGTGCGGAGGTGGGTATCAGCCGCCTTTGATGGAGACGTGGGTACCCCATTTCTCGCGTTCTTTGCGAGAAGTGGGGACTTCGCCCTAGACGCTCCATTGTTGGGTCGGTTGCCGTTAGAAGTAGCCTTGGATTTTTTCTTATTGATACCCATATAGGACGCGCTCTCAAGGCGCAATGTCATGGTATCGCGAGAAGGGCGCAGGGGGCTAGATGATGTCCGCTCCCCCTGCGCAGGCCCATCGAAGCGCCGTCACAATCATTTTCCGGCAGCGCCGTTTTCCTGGCGATTCGCCAGCTTTTGCGCTTTCGCCAGCATTGCGTCCAATGCTGCGCGCGGAAAAAGTTTTCCGTTCAACACGACCGCTTGAATGGTACGAGTGTTATGAATATCGACCAGCGGGTCTTTGTCGAGTAAAACCAGATCCGCGATCTTGCCGGCCTCGATGGTTCCGCGACGGTCAAGCTGTCCCATAAACTGAGCCGCGTTGCGTGTGGCGGCCTGAAGGGCGGCCATGGGAGACAGGCCCGCCTCCACCAACAAGGCGACTTCGTCATGCAGGCCGAAGCCGGGAAAGCACAGCGGATTCATGGTATCTGTGCCGGCGAGAATGGGGACGCCAGCCCGGTGCATCACACCTACAATCTTCATCGATTCGCTGAATTGCGCCTTTGACAAATTGACCAGCGCGGTGCGGACGGGAGGCGGAAGATCTTTGTAATAACCGCCATCCCATTTCGCGCGAATCGTTTCGCTCAGATACTTCAATCGAGGGTCATCCGCGGGCAATGGGTCGTCGATCTGTGCTCGCAGCAAGGTAAGCGTCGGGCACTGCCACGTTCCGTTCCTCACGAAGCGGGCGAACAGAGCCTGGGCAGTGGCATCGTCGTAGGTATCAATCGTGTGCAGATCGAGGTCGATGATACCTTTTCCGGATTCCATCTTCTGCGACAGAGTCGCGCCCGGCGCGCGGAACAACGCTTCTTGACTGCGCAATTCCGCGTCGATCGCCGTCTGCTCTCGGGAGCAGCTTTCAGCCACGCGTGTCAAATGCTCGATGCTTTTCTGGCCGGCGTCGGAGGCTTCGGTCGCAGTTACCGCTTCCGGCACATGCCCTCCGAATGCGATTCCTCGCTTCTTTGCTTCGTCGGCGATGGCAAGGTATGCCTCGCGGGACAACCTGCTGTAGACCTTGATGAAATCCGCGCCGCGCTCTTGCTGCTGATCCACGACTTGCCGTGCTTGCGCTTCATCGGCGATGACAATGGAATCGGGCCATACCGGATTCGGACCATCGACGATGGGGCTGCCGAGGTAGATGGCGGGCGATGGATCCACGTTGGAGATCTGCGTCGCGCGCCACGCGTGGGCGTCAGACGGACCCGACATGTCGCGGACGCCAACGACTCCATTCGCCAGAAAAAGTAGATGGCTCCAGGGAGCGCGTTCGTCAGAGGCGCCGTGCACATGCATATCCCACAAGCCAGGAATGAGGAACTTGCCGGTGCCGTCGACCACTGCAGATCTCTTGGGGATGCGCGCTTTCTTCTTCGATGGGGTTACAGCAACGATACGATCGCCGTCGACCACAATGGTCATGTTCGGCGCCGGGCCGCGCCCGGTTGCATCGATCACCGTGACGTGTTCGATCACGAGCGATTGCGCCCAAGCGCAAGCGCCCGACAGCCCGAGCAGAAGAACTGTGTATAGACTGAAGGACTTGATATGAATCATGCGCAGGTCGAATCCTCTTCTTGGTGGAGGCGCCGGAATTCGGCGGGTGGTTGCATCGGTACTCCGACGGTGCGGCCCAACAGCGCGTCTATCGTCTCGATCCAAAGCATTTGGCTGGAAAACACCGTCCCGAAGTTGCGTGAGATGGATTCCGCAACTGAGTTCAGGTCGAGTGGCTTGCCGAGTTCTTGCTGCATCGAGGTAACCGGCTTCGCCGTGATCCCGCAGGGGATGATCAGATTGAAGTAGCTGAGGTCGGTATTTACGTTGAGGGCGAAGCCGTGCGAGGTGACCGAACGCGAGATGTGGACGCCGATGGCGGCGATTTTGGCTTCGGACGAGGCGTTCGTCGCGGTGCCGGCAAACAGCAGGTTCCTCGACTCCAGAGAACGATTCTGAGAATCGTTCTCTTCCGCTCGGAATGACAATGAGTTGTTGTCTGTCCACACACCTGTCAGCCCTGGTATGCGCTTTGTCGGGATCGCGAAGTCCGCGCAGGTGCGGATCAGGACTTCTTCCAGGCGGCGGACGAAATCGACGGCGCCCAGACTCTTTCGCAGGGCGGACGGGGCGTCCGCCGCTCCACGAGCGAATCCGCGCAGGTCGAAGATGGGATAGCCGACGATCTGGCCGGGGCCGTGGAAGGTGACGTCGCCGCCGCGGTCGCATTCAAAGAGTTCGACGCCTCTCTGGGCGAGGAGTTCGGGCGAGGCGATCACGTTGGCGGTTTTTGCATTGCGGCCTAGCGTGATAACTGGCGAATGTTCCAGTAGGAGGAGGACGTCGCCGATCCTTTCCTCTTTGCGTAGGCCGACGAGTTGCTGTTGCAGGCGCAGGCCGGTCGCGTAGTCGACGGTGCCGAGTTGGACGAAGGAGATCAAAAGCTTCCTGCCACGGATCTACACATCAAAACTCTTCACCACAGAGACACAGAGTCACGGAGAAAAACCTAGACCATTCTTGACTTTCCCCGTCTCCGTGGCGAGTTAAGCATTGATCGCGATCCCGTACACGCTATTTGCCGCATCCAGCATAGCCTCGGCTAGGGTCGGGTGCGCGTGGATCGTCCACATCAAATCATCGACGGTGGCTTCCAGTTCCATGGCGGCGACTGCTTCGGCAATCAGTTCCGTCGCCTGCGGGCCGATGATGTGGACGCCGAGAATCTCACCGTAGTCGGCGTCGCTGACGATCTTGATGAACCCTTCATGCTGGCCGACAATCGAGGCTCGCGAATTCGCGGTGAACGGGAACTTGCCGATCTTCACGTTGTATCCGGCCTCGCGTGCTCTGGTTTCGGTGAGTCCGACGCTGCCGATTTCGGGATGGCAATACGTAGCACCAGGAATGTGTTCGGGATTGATCGGTTTGCCGGGCTTGCCGGCAATCTTGGCTACAGCCACCAGCGCTTCCATCGCGCCGACATGGGCCAGTTGTGGAGTCCCGAGCACGATGTCGCCGACGGCATAGACTCCGGGCTCGGCGGTCTGCATCCAGGAATCGGTCTTAATGAATTCACGGTCGGGCTTGATCTTGGTTTTCTCGAGACCGATATTTTGCGTGCGCGGCTTGCGCCCCACTGCGATCAAAATCTTCTCGGCTTCAATTTTCTGCTGCTTCCCCTCAACGCTGATGGTCACAGCAATTCCGCTCTTCGTATTGTCGATCTTCTCTACTTTTGCACTGGTGTGGAAGTTGATACCGCGCTTGCGAAAAACACGAGCCAGTTCTTTCGAGACTTCTTCATCTTCAACGGGAACAAGTCGCGGCAGCATTTCAACGATCGTCACTTCGCAGCCGAATGAGTGAAAGATCGACGCAAACTCCACGCCTACCGCACCAGCGCCGACGATCACCATAGATTTGGGCAGGTCCTTCAGGCTGAGGATTTCGATGTTGGTGAGGATGCGGTCGTTGGCCTCTAGTCCGGGCAACATGCGCGCTTCGGACCCGGTCGCGAGAATCACGTTCTTCGCTTTCAGATGGCTCGCTTTGTTGTCGTTCACAACTTCGACGGTCAACACACCATTCTGTGCAGAGCCTGTGAGCTTTCCGTAGCCCTTCACGGTGTCAACTTTATTCTTCTTCATCAGAAATTCGAGACCTTTGGCATGCTTGGCCACGATCTTCGATTTGCGTTCCTGAATCGCCCCCCAGTTCAGTTTGCGCGCATCAACGCCATCGATGCCGAATTCTTTAGCTTCCTTGAGGTGATCCCACAGTTCGGCGTTGAACAGCAGAGCCTTGGTCGGGATGCAGCCCACGTGCAGGCAGGTGCCGCCGAGGAACCCGTCTTTCTCGATGAGCGCGGTTTTCAATCCGTACTGGCCAGCGCGGATGGCTGCAGTGTAGCCCGCGGGACCGCTTCCGATTATGGCGACGTCATAAATAGTTTCAGGCAATGGAATTATCCCCAGTAGGAAGAGATGACTAAAGCCAAACGTTTGATTCTAGAACAGGACTGCAGAAGGCAACAATCGGCGGAAGCTGAAACAGTAATTCCTCGAAGGGATGAAGGGCAATGCCAATTGAAAGGGATCCTTCGACTTCGAGCAGCTTCGCCGTCGCGAAGCTGCTACTGCGCTCAGGATAACAAAATGCCTAGTTACTCTCGTTGCTGGCGCGTTTCCAGGAAATCAATTCGCCGATGGTCGAACTCGTGCTCGAAACCGGCTGCTTGTAAGCCTCGACTTCGGAGCGCGAAGCCTCTTCGCCCACCGCGCGGATGCTGAGGCCGACTTTCTTTTCTTCCGGGCTCATTTTGATGATCTTGAAGTCGTGCTCCTGTCCAGGTTCAAGTTGCATAGGTTGGCCATTGGCATCGACAGCCTCCGACTTGTGGCACAGGCCCTCGACGCCTTCGGCGATTTCGACAAAGGTGCCGAACGCGGCCACGCGCAGTACTTTGCCGTGAATCACATCACCGACGTGATGTTTCTCGAAGAAAGTCTCCCAAACATCGGGCTGGAGCTGTTTGACCCCAAGCGAAAGCCGCCGCTTGTCGGGTTCAATGGCGAGCACAATGGCCTTCACGCGGTCACCCTTCTTCAACACTTCGGAGGGATGTTTTACACGCTTGGTCCAACTGAGGTTGCTCACGTGAACCAGCCCGTCGATGCCGTCCTCGATTTCGATGAAGGCCCCGAAGTCGGTAAGGTTTCGGACTCGGCCTTCCACCGTCATGCCCACGGGGTACTTATCGTGCAACGCATCCCAGGGATTTTCTGCCAACTGGCGCATGCCGAGGGAGATGCGGCGCTCGCCCGGATTCACATTCAGTACGACGCAATCGACCTGATCGCCGACATTGACCAGCTTTGAAGGATGCTTCATCCGCTTCGACCACGTCATCTCGCTCACGTGGACCAAGCCTTCGATACCCTGCTCAAGCTCGACGAACGCGCCGTAATCGGTCACGCTTATCACTCGACCCGAGACATGCGCACCTACCGGATAACGGTGCTCGGCGTCCAGCCATGGGTCTGGCGTCAACTGCTTAAAGCCGAGCGAAACCCGTTGTTTTTCCTTGTCGTACTTCAATACTTTGATCTGAATCTGATCACCAACGTTCACCAGGTCACGCGGGTGGGTGAGACGACCCCATGACATGTCCGTGATGTGGAGCAATCCGTCGAGCCCGCCGAGATCAACGAATGCGCCGTACTCGGTCAAGTTCTTCACCACGCCAGTCAGGATCGAACCTTCTTCCAGGTGCTCGAGAGTCTTGCTGCGCTTCTCGTTTTGCTCGCCTTCGAGCAATTCTTTGCGCGAGACCACGATGTTTCCGCGCTTCTTGTTGACTTTAATGACCGTAACTTCCAGAGTCTGGCCTTTCATGCCATCCAGATTCCGGACAGGCCGCAGGTCGACTTGGGATCCGGGCAAAAAAGCGCGCGCGCCCAGGATATCGACGGTCAGGCCACCCTTAGTGCGCTCAATCACGGTGGCCCTTACCGGCCGCTTTTCGTGATGAGCCTTTTCCACCTCATCCCAGGCATGAAGTCGTGCTGCCTTCTGATGTGAGAGATTGACATAGCCTTCTTCGGTCTGCCCCTTTTCGCGCATCACCTCGATTTCGTCGCCGGGCTTTACTTTGGGATTGCCCTCATGATCGAGAACCTCGGACAGCGGCAACATTCCTTCCGACTTGGTGCCGATATCGACAACTACGTGCGTCGACGTGAGCTTCAGGACCGTTCCCTTAATGACGCGATCTTCTCCCACCGCCTCTTCGGTTTCGGTGGTGAAGTTCTCAAGCGCAGAAGCGAAGTCTTCATTCGAGTGTTTATCGTCACTCGCGGCCGCGGGATAAGGGGTGTGCTCGGTTGTAGAGGTGGCGGTTGGGCCCGAATCGTTTTGTTCGGCCGAATGGTGAGCCGTCGTTGGTTCAGTCTCGGTTGCGACGGCACTAGTGGAATCGGAGTTTTGGGTGATGGTGTCGGACAAAGTCATGCCTCTCTGATGAACCTCGCACTCAGTGCGGGGGATGCGGGGCCTGCCTGGCGAACTGCTGGCGAGTCTTTTGGTTGTGGTGGGCTCACCCTGGCGAGTGAGCTTGGACAATCCCAGCTGCCGGACGTTTAACAGAAACCCGCGTCCAAAGGGAACTCTTCGACTATAGCAACGCCTCTCAAACAGTGTCAAACCCAAATTTGTTGCGTGTTAAAGGAAGGCTACAGCGTTGCGATTTCGTAACCAACGGTTCATCTGCTACGCTTGCCCCTTGTTATGGATTACCTCTGGACTCCGTGGCGCTATGCCTATGTTTCGACCGCAGAGAAGGCGTCCGGCTGCGTTTTTTGTGATGCCGTGAATGCTGGCGATGACGAAAAAGCGCGCATCGTGCACCGCGGCCAGCATTGCTTTGTCATCCTGAATACTTTTCCTTACACGCCCGGCCACGTGATGATCGTCCCCTACGCGCACTTGGATGAATTGCGCAGACTCCCGCCGGAAGCAGCCCGCGAGATGATGGAGCTTTCACAGCGCATGGAAACGGTGCTCCGCGAACTCTATCGCCCGGACGGCATCAATCTCGGCATGAACATCGGAAAAGCCGCGGGCGCAGGAATCGCGGGACATATTCATATGCACGTCCTGCCACGATGGGTCGCGGATGCGAACTTCCTATCCGTGGTGGGCGAGACGCGCGTTTTGCCGGAGACGTTGGAGGAGACATGGAAGAGGATGACGGTGGCACTCAAGAAGTAGATTGCAGCGCGGGGAATGAATTGCAGGACTCAAAGAGGCGCGAATTGGACTCCCGAAGCCTTTTTACTGCGTCAAACCAGTTCTCGTTCGGCAAACATCCTGCCATGAATATCCCGCTTATGATGCGGGATATTCATGGTACCTTTTGAACTGCAATGGTTGCCTTCACAAACTTAGCCAGCGGCACGACCTCTACTTTCTTGCCCAGCGCATAGGTCTTGTCGCCGGGATACAAAACATAGAGATGATCGAGCCTTAGATCTGCAAGAGCCGTCCGCATCGATGGTGTAAGCGCAGGGGCGTCGGCGCGCTTGCATTCGATCCCGATGCGGCATCCATTCTTGAATAGCAGCAAATCGAGTTCCGCTCCGTTGTAGGTCGCCCAGTAGTAAGCCTCGTCGGGACGAAACGATTTCAACACTTCCTCCACGGCATAGCCTTCCCAGGATGCCCCCACTTTCGGGTGATATTCAAGATCGCGCCGGTTGGTGATGCCTAACAGCGAATGCAATAGACCACTGTCGCGCACGTAGACCTTGGGAGACTTTACCTGCCGTTTGCCAAGATTCTCAAACCATGGCGGCAACTGGCGGACCATGAAGACGCCCGCCATCAGGTCGAGATAGCGGCGCACTGTCGATTCGTTCACCGCCAGGGCGCGAGCCAACTCGGCCGCGTTCCAGATCTGGCCGTGGTAGTGAGCCACCATGTTCCAGAACCGCCGCAGAGCAAGGGCCGGAATCTCGATGCCCAGTTGGGGGATGTCGCGTTCGAGGAAGGTCTGGAGAAATTGCCGCCGCCAGTTTACCGAGTCAGCCTCCCGACGTGGCGTGTAAGCGAGCGGGAAACCGCCGCGCAGCCAGTGGCGGCTTTGTGCGGATGCTCCCAAATCGGAGAGCCGGAAACCCTCCAGTGGTACGGTTTCGAGCCTCCCGGCGAGACTCTCAGACGATTGCCGGAGCAGGTCCGGCGACGCGCTGCCCAGAATGAGAAAACGCGCGCGGAGCGGCGATCGATCGGCCAGCACGCGCAATAGAGGGAAAAGATCGGGCCTGTGTTGAATCTCGTCAATTACCACCAGTTTCTTCAGCGGCCGCAGAGCGAGGTCGGGTTCGCTCAACCGGGCCAGGCTTTGTGGATCTTCGAGATCAAAATAGTTGAGAGAGTCGGACGGGACAAACTGCCGTGCCAGTGTGGTTTTGCCGCACTGCCGCGGCCCTAGAAGGGCCACTACGCGACTGCGCCGCAGGGCGGCGCGAATCAGGGCGATGTCGGCATAGCGGTGAATCACAGTTCAAATACTACCATGAATATCCCGCTTTGTGTGCGGGATATTCATGGTAGTATTGTTTGTGTTACTTGACCAGTTTCTCCAACTCTTTTTCGTCGATCACTTCTACCTCCAGCTCCTTCGCCTTATCCAGCTTCGAACCCGCATCCGTTCCCGCCACCACATAATCCGTATTCTTGCTCACCGAACCGGTGACCTTCCCGCCGGCATCCTCGATCATCTTCTTCGCTTCATCGCGGGTAAAATGCGCCAGCGTTCCGGTTAACACAAACGTCTTCCCGGCAAGTTTCGTACCGCGCTGTTTTTTCTGGCCGGTCAAGGTAAGCCCGGCTTCGCGCAACCGCTCAACCAGCTTGCGATTCGCCGCAATGCTGAAGAACTCCGCAATACTCTCGGCAATGCGGGGACCCACTTCGTTCACGTTCTGCAATTCTTCTATGCTGGCGCTCTCCAGCGCCTCCATCGATCCAAAATGTTCTGCAAGGAACTGCGCGGTGCGTTCGCCGACCATCCGAATCCCCAGACCGTAGATAACCCGCTCCAGCGGCAGCTTCTTCGAATTCTCAATCTCCCGAAGAATGTTGTCCGCCGATTTATCGCCCATGCGCTCCAGGGAGAGAAGATCGGCTTTTGTCAGCTTGTAAATATCCGCGACATTCTTGACTAGGCCCCGCTCCGTAAGCTGATTGACCAAGGCATCGCCCATGCCGTCGATGTTCATCACGCCGCGCGAAGCAAAATGCAGAATCGTCTCGCGTAGCTTTGCCGGGCAATTCGCATTGACGCAGCGGTAATCGACCTCGCCCTCCGTGCGCACAACCTTCGTGCCACATACCGGACATTTCGGGGGCACTTCGATTGGATCAGGCCGCTTGGCGAGGACCACAACCTGCTCGTCTCGAAGCGAGCTTGTAATCCTGCCATCGTTACCGTCAATCACCCTGACCACCTTCGGGATGACATCTCCGGCGCGTTCCACCTCGACGAGGTCTCCGATCTTCACTGCCAGGCGATCGATCTCGTCCATGTTGTGAAGTGTTGCGTTGCGGACCGTTGTGCCGCCGATCAGGACCGGAGCCAGTTCCGCGACTGGTGTGAGTTTGCCCGTGCGGCCTACTTGCCACCCGACGCTTCTTAGCACCGTTACTCCCGCTCGCGCCGCATACTTGTAAGCAATCGCCCAGCGCGGAGCCTTTCCAGTGAACCCGAGTTCGTCCTGCAATGCAGCCCGATCCACTTTCACCACAATGCCGTCAATCTCGTATGCCAGCGACTCGCGTTTCCCCGCCCACTCCTGGATGAATGCCCAAACCTCTTCCATGCTGCGGACCATCCTGCGATTCCGATTGACCTTGAACCCAGCGGCCTCGAGCGAGTCCAGCGTCTTCCAGTGGCGATCAAAATAAGTGCGGCCGTTCTCGAGCAAGATATAAGGGAAAAAATCCATGCGGCGTTCCGCCGTAACGTTTGCATCCAACTGGCGCACCGTGCCGGCAGTGAAGTTGCGCGGATTGGCAAATGTCGGGAGGCCCTTACGTTCACGCTCTTCATTCACTTTCCGAAACGCCGCCGTGGGCATTAACAGTTCGCCTCGCACTTCGAAATCCGGCGGGATGCCTGCTTTCTTCAGCTTTTCCTTTGGAATCGAAAGTGGGATCGAGCGCACAGTGCGCACGTTGAGGGTGACGTCTTCCCCGACACTTCCGTCGCCTCGTGTAATCCCATGCACCAGTTTCCCGTCTTCATAGATCAGCGCCAGTGACATGCCATCGAGCTTTAGTTCGCAGACGTAATCGACATCTTTTCGTCCGGTCAGCTCGTGCACCCGCCGTTCCCACGCCCGCAGTTCTTCTTCGTTGTAAGTGTTGTCTAGCGACAACATCGGCGACGAATGCGGAACTTTCACAAAGCCTTCACGGGGCTTGCCGCCCACACGCTGCGTGGGAGAGTCCGCCGTCATCAGGACCGGATGTTCCGCTTCCAGATTCTTGAGCTGCTGCATCAGCTTGTCGAACTCGGCGTCGCTGATCTCCGGCTTGTCGAGGACGTAATACAAATATTCATGGTGGCGGATGGTTTCACGGAGGGATTCGATCTGTTTTTCGAGCTTCGAGTCCGGGGGCATCGCAAAGATTATAGGCGGATTTGCGAGGCTCAAGTCTGTTTGGCGGCGGTGCCTCAGTTACAATCCACTTTCGGTCCGGCGATAAGGGATGATGAAAAAGGCGGTTCTGCTCTACAACCCAGATTCCGGCGGCAGCCATGAAAGCCGCCAGCCTGAGTTGGAATCCGTTGTTTCCTTGCTCCGCAAGGAAAACGTGGAAGCTGAGTTGGTGCTGACTCATTCCCCCGCCGATGCTGGAGAACAGGCGCGACAGGCAGGTCGCGCAGGCTGCGACACGGTCTTTGCCTGCGGCGGCGATGGGACTATTCATAGCGTCGTGCAAGGGATGGTTAAATCGGCTGCGGCGCTCGCGATTCTGCCGATGGGAACGGCCAATGCGCTAGCGCATGACCTTAAGTTGCCGATGACTCTCGCGAGTGCGGCGCGGGCCTCGCTGAAATCCGTGCCGCGGCGCGTTGCGCTCGGCCACATCGAATACGTCGATCTGGATGGCAAGCCCGGCAAGCGTTATTTCGTCGTAGCTGCAGGTGCGGGAGTGGATGCGCATCTTTTTTATCAGCTTCATGCCGGAACCAAAAAGCGGATGGGCATGGCGGCTTACTACGCCAAGGCGTGGCATCTCTGGTTCACCTATCCGATGACGCGCTTTCATGTTGAGTTTGCCGAAACCGGCTCCGACCAGCCGCGGCAGGCCGAAGTCACTGAGTTGATGGCAGTTCGCATTCGAAATTTTGGCGGGGTCTTGCAAGAACTGGCGCCGGGGGCCTCACTAGATCGCGACGATCTGCGAGTTGTCGCTTGCCGGACTGCAAGCCGTTGGGCCTATCTTCATTATGTAACGCGTGGACTGCTGCGCCAAAAGTGGCAGGTTCCGGGCATTGACCTGGCGTACAGCGACCGAATTTCATGCGCGTATTCGAGTGGATCTAATTCGGGAGGGATGCCAACACGACAGCCCAAAGTTTACCTGGAGACCGACGGCGAATTGATCGGTACGCTTCCCGCCGAAATCACAGCAGTTCCGGATGCTTTGACGCTGCTCGCGCCTGCGCGCTAGTCCGCGAACTGGAGGCCCAAGATCCGGCAATAGTGGCAATTACTGCTCTATCCAAATAGAATCTTCAGACCAATTGGAACCGATCACACACTTCCTGACGGGCGCATGCATGGGCCGCGCCGGATTCAATCGCAAGACTGCGTTGGCTACGGCTACATTGACGCTGGCGGCGGAGGCGCCGGACCTGGACGTGCTCAGCCGCTTCGGCGGCCCAGCCTTTGGTTTCGCTCATCATCGCGGATTCACGCATTCCTTCCTTGGAGTTCCGCTCGACGCCGCCGTTGTAGTGGGGTTCGTCTATCTGATCTGGCGTTTACGAGGGCGGAAATTGAACGATCCAAACCTCCCGCCGCGCTGGGGGCTGCTCTTCGCCTACGCCTGTATCGCCGGACTCAGCCACATCCTGCTCGATTTCACCAACAATTACGGCGTCAGACCGTTCTGGCCGTTCTCCGAGAAGTGGTACTCCTGGGATATCGTGTTCATCTTTGAGCCCGTCATGTTCAGCCTGTTGCTTCTCGGGCTGATCGTACCCTCGTTGTTCTGGCTGATTGATCGCGAAATCGGCGCGCGAGTCCGCGGACCGAGGGGGCGCGTGGCTGCCCGGCTGGCCCTTGCGGGTGTGGTACTCCTATGGGGCCTGCGCGACTTTGAGCATCGCCGTGCGGTTAATGTGCTCTCCGCGCGCACCTATCAAGGAGCGGAGCCGCTGCGCGTGTCCGCCTATCCCGCCCTGTCGGATCCGTTTCGCTGGTACGGTGTGGTCGAGACGCCGGCATTCTTTGCCCTGGCTCCGATCCACACTTTGGGCGCGGAGATAGACTCAGACGAGAACCTCACCATCCGCTACAAGCCGGAAGAAACTCCGGTCACCCTGGCTGCGAAAAGATCTTATCTGGGGCGCGTTTATCTCGATTGGGCGCAGTATCCGATTACAGAGACTGAAACGCTGGAGAATGGATACATCGTGGATTTTCAGGATTTGCGCTTCGTGCAGCTGCCCAGACTGCTCAGCCGGCAAGGTGAAGCGCGAAGGGCGCTGGGCGCAGGTGTTGAATTGGACAAAAATTTGCATGTGGTCGGGGATGTGTATGGGTCCGGGAAGAAGCAGACTCTTACGCCCGAGCCCGATTGAGAGCCGAAACGCAAGGACGTCACTGCCTCGACGCTGCTCTTGACGTACATGCCTCCCCGCGCCCAGAATAATACCTGATTCCTGAGGTGCCTCATGCTGCCGTACTTATTCGTCCTACTCGCCATTGCAGTACGTTTTTTGCCGTTCGCAGGCCCGTTGAATGTCCTGCCGCACGCGTGGCACTTTACGCCGCTTGCCGCGTCACTCTTGTTTTTCGGAGCCCGCGGCTCGCGACGGCAGATGTGGATCCCGCTGACACTGCTTGCGGCGACTGACGTGATCCTTACCAAGTTCATTTATGCGTATACGTTCTCTTGGGATCAGCTGGTCACTTGGGCGTGGTATGCGGCCATTTTGTGGCTTGGCACCAATCTCCGGGAGAAGTCCGGGCCAGTTCGAGTTGTGGGCGCGGCCCTGGCCAGTTCCGTTTCGTTTTTCCTGATCAGCAATTTCGCGGTGTGGGCCGCCTGGCCGAACATGTATCCGCGGGGCTTCAATGGCTTGATGATGTCCTACGCTGCTGGACTTCCGTTTTTCCGGGGCACAGTTGAGAGCGATCTGTTCTTCTCGATCGCGATGTTTGGCACACCGGTATTCCTGCTGGCGCTTTCCCGCTGGATGAATCGAGCGGGGGACCACGCTGCCGCGGCCTAATACCCACTGCGGCTGTCTAGCAGCGAAACGAGCTTCGTTCGAGGAAATCGCAAGCCAAGCCGCTTACACAACGGCTTTCCGTTTCCGACTCCTCAGCGTCAACAGCCATACCAGCAAGCCCCCGGCAATAGCGCCCAACAGCCAGGAAAAATGCCTCCGCATAACCGTGCCCATCAGTCCCACGATCTGCGGACCGAACCACAAGGTGAGCAAGGACAAAACGAGGAAGCGTACGAACCTTCCCGCGAACACGGCCGCGAGAAAATCCCGAAACTTCATCTCAAAAACCGCAGCGCCGAGCACGAAGATTTTGAAGGGCGTGGGCGGAGGCAACATTCCGGGAAACATCAGCGCCCAGAACTCATGTTGTTCGAAGGACCGATGGATGCGCTGAAATCGCTCTTCTGAGATGCGCCTCCGTAGCACGGTTTCACCTCCGACATAGCCTATGACGTAAAGCGGAATGCTGCCAAGCGCCGAACCGAGAGATGCCAGCACGACGTAGAAGAGCAGGCGCTTGGGATCTTTGTACACGTACGTTGCTACGATTGCGTCAACCGGCATGCCGAGCAGAGCCGAATCCGCGAAGGCGATCACGAATACTCCCCAGATGCCAAGATGTTGCAGCAGCATCCAGATCCAGGCGGTATAGCGCGCCAAAAGATGTCCGATGGTTTTCAAAATGGGAAATTCAGTCTACGCGAAAAGCATAGCTCGATTCATGTTGTTGAGATGTTGGTGGGCGCAGCAAATCCTCATGTTTACCCACAAGTTACTCAGGTTACTCCCGGACTAACCATGCACCAAAATTGATGCAATGTTCATCACCTCTTAACATTCGATTGCAACAATTGAGGTGTGGATCTGCATGTCTACAACACGCTGATCCTTTCCGACCTGCATTTGGGGGCGGAAACCAGTCACGCGCGCGAGGCCACGCGGGTGCTGAAGGAAAACCGTTTTCAGCGGCTGATCCTGCTGGGCGACATTTTTGCCGACCTCAACTTCGCCCGCCTCACCAAAGATCATTGGAAGTTCCTCGGTTTCATCCGCAAGCTCTCGAATCCCAAACGCAACGTCGAGGTTGTCTGGGTCGAAGGCAATCACGATCACGGACTGACGAACATTATGTCGCATCTGGTCGGAGTCCGCGTTTACCAGAGCTACGAGTGGGAGTTGGGCGGACACCGCCACATTGCCATTCATGGGCATCAGTTCGATGGCTTCCAGGTCAACAATGTGCGGCTCAGTAAAGTTGGGACTGCACTGTATCTCAAGCTGCAGAAGCTCGACTTCAAGAGCAAGCCCATCGTGCGGCTGATCGACCGGCTGAACACACGCTGGCTGCGCATGTCTCCAAAGGTTTCCGCGGGGGCGCTCGAATATGCGCGCCAGCACGAGGCGGATCGCATTTTTTGCGGGCATACGCACGAGGCGCTTCACGTCGCTGAAAACGGAATTGATTACTACAACGCCGGAGGCTGGGTCGATTCCCGGCTGACGTATTTGACCGTCGATGAACAGGAGGTTCGCATCCATGAATACAACCAGCATGAACCAGAGCGAGCTGACGATCGTGATTCCAGCCAAGAACGAGGCGAAGCTGATTCCTCGTTTGCTGACTTCGCTGACGACTCAGGACTACTCGAAGATGTCGAGTACGAGGGTGTTGGTCGCTGACGCGAATTCGACCGACGGCACTCCCGAAATTGTGATGAGCTTCAGCGACCGCCTCAACGTGGGCGTGATCCGTGGAGGAATGCCTTCGGTTGGGCGCAACCTTGGCGCAGCGCATGCCGAGAGCAATTTCGTACTGTTTCTCGATGCGGATATTGAGCTGGCTAGTTCGTCCGTGGTTCGACGCGCAGTGGAAACTGCGCAGCGGAAGCAGCTTCATTGTGTGACCACCAATATCCTGTGTCGCGATGGCAGCTTACTCGACAAATTGTTCTATGCCGGCAACGATTTCTTTCAGTATCTTTCCTGCATTCATCATCCGTTTGCGACGGGGATGTTCATGCTGTTCGATGTGAAGAAATTCCGCGAGCTGGGCGGATTCAACGAGCAGGTTTTGTTTGCCGAGGACTACTTGCTGAGCCAGCAGGTCGAGCGCAAGCGCTTCGGCATCGTCCGCGGCGGAGTCTACACCACCAACCGCCGCTTCCAGAAGATGGGACACCTGCGGGTCGGACGGCTCTTCCTATGGACTGCGATGAACTACTGGAACGACGACTACTTCCTGAGAGATCACAAGTACTGGCAGACCTAGGGCTGTGGATCTCTGCGCAAAAAAATTCTCTCGATAGAACGATGTTGACCGAATGGCTAATTCATAGCCTCGGGTACTAATTTGTTCCACACTTCCCGCACCTGCTGTCGTGTCTTTTCAATTGAGCCGGAGTTGTCGATCACGAAATCGGCTGCCTTGATTTTTTCTGACTCGGGAAGTTGGGCGGCCAGACGCCGGGAGACTTCCTGCCGGGCGGCCTCTAGCGACAGATTTTGGCGGGCGGCGAAGCGGGCAATGCGCTGCTCATCCGTGCAGGTGACAACGAGGAGGCGGTCGAAGCGGTTGGCAGCTCTGGCTTCAAGTATCAGCGCGGCTTCGACTATGGTGATAGCTTGGGGGTGCTGGAGGCCGACGGAATCCATCCATTCGTCCTGGCGGCGAACGACCGCGGGATGGACGATACGATTTAGCTCTTCGACGCGGGATGGGATTGAATTCGCGGCGGATGATGGCGAGCCGAAAGCGGCCTCGGCGAGCTTGGCGCGGTTGATGGTGCCGTCGGGGCTGAGAACTTCAAGGCCGAAGTGAGCTATAACCTGGCCGTAGACGGGCTCGCCGGGCTGCATGAGCTGGTGCGCGATCTGGTCCGCCTGGGTCAGGTGCGCGCCGAGGGCCACAAACATTTCTCCTACGACGGATTTGCCGGAGGCGATGGAGCCGGTCAGTCCGACCTTCAGCATACAACCGCCGGACAAGAAATCTTCACCACAGAGACACAGCGACACAGAGGAAACCAAAAATGAGAGTAGCTCTTTCTGCGTGACTCTATGTTTCTGTGGTGAGCGTATTTCATTTGGCCAGCGCCGGCACTCTGATGCCGCGGCACTTTCTCGCAGCTTTTACGGTGTTGTACATCAGCATGGCGATGGTGAGGGGGCCGACGCCGCCGGGGACTGGAGTCAGGGCTCCCGCGACTTCTGCCACTTCGGGATGAACATCGCCGATCAGGGTTGCACCTTTGGCGCGGAAAATTTCCACGCGTTTAGAGTGCTGCGGCGGTCCGCCGAAGAGACGCTCGAATTCCGCCGGATCGGTGACTTTGTTCATGCCGACATCGATGACAGTCGCGCCGGGCTTCACGAAGTCGCGAGTGACCATGCCAGCGCGTCCGATGGCGGCGACGAGGATGTCAGCGCGGCGGCAAACTGCAGGCAGGTCCCGAGTTTTGGAGTGACAGATGGTGACGGTAGCGCTGGCGTTGAGCAGCAACATGCCGGCGGGCTTGCCGACGATGTCGCTGCGCCCGACGACGACAGCTTCCTGGCCGGCAACAGGGATGTGGCTGCGGCGGAGAATCTCCATGATGCCCGCGGGAGTGCATGGGACAAGTCCGGTACGCTGGGTGGAGAGGAGGCCTACGTTCATCGGGTGAAATCCGTCAACGTCTTTGGCGGGGTCGACGGCGAGCAGGACTTTCTTAGAGTCGACCTGGGGCGGGAGCGGCAACTGCACAAGGATGCCATCGATTTCCTCCCGGCGGTTGAGGTCTTCGATCAGGGCAACAAGTTCGGCGGTAGTGGAAGTTTCGGGCGGAGTGTGTTGCTCGCTGTAGAGGCCGACTTCCTGGCAGGCCTTGACCTTGCCTCGGACGTAAATCTCCGACGCGGGGTTGTGGCCAACGAGGACGACGGCAAGGCCAGGACGGACGCCGGCTGCGGCCATGATTTTGACTTCCGCGGCGAGTTCGCTGCGGATGTCGTTGGCGATTTTTATACCGTCGAGGACTGTGGCGGGCATTCGGGTACCGAGCGTCTGGTGACTGGCTTCGGCTAGGAAATATTACACCGCCGAGACACCGAGCGTAGCATCGGAAGAAACATCTCAGTACGAGGCGTCGAATCACGGAACAAACATTAAACATTGGCGGTGCATTACAAACCTTCTGTGTTCATCCTGGACCATTGAGTCGAGTACAATGCTGCCATGATTGCCAAGGACTTGCTGGAGATTCTGGTCTGCCCCGCGTGCAAGCAGGAGCTCGAGTACAGGGAGAAGCCTGAGAGCTTGAAGTGCAAGAAATGTCGGCGCGTGTACGCCGTGAAAGACGACATCCCGATCATGCTTGTGGAGGAGTCGAGGATCGAGGAGTAGACCGACTTATCCTGGACTGATTTCCATTGGACTAAAGTACTTCCGTTCCTGCGCTTAACGACGGATCCCTGACTTCCGTTTACAAACCTTGACATTGCGAGTCGCTACGTCGCCCGACCTTCAGCGGAACCGGTGCGTTCCCCAAATGACACTTTATGTCCATTTGTTGACCCGAGGACTCACAAGTAACACCTCGCGAAGCGGTTGAGGTCTGGTAAGGTTGCGTGCAACTTCCGATATTCACACGGGTTTATGAATCTAACGGAGGCCGCTTTACGTATAGGAAAGTAGATGGCGG
>Ga0307474_10001028_pt1 | contig 20272 bp, 15 predicted proteins | sample atmos_gasesECM1C_2_FD_203312 | JGI IMG/M metagenome (GOLD analysis project Ga0307474, IMG submission 203312) | Hardwood forest soil microbial communities from Morgan-Monroe State Forest, Indiana, United States - atmos_gasesECM1C_05 | ecosystem: Environmental > Terrestrial > Soil > Temperate... | reverse complement strand
CTATCTCTCCTGCTAACTATTCTCTGGACCTGCTCGGAGAGCAACGGGTTGGACCCTACCACTGTTTCGTTGCGCAGGTGATTCCCAAACGGAGAGACAAATATCTATTCGAAGGCAAGGTATGGATTGACGCGGAAGATTACGCCGTTGCGCGGATTGATGGCCATCCGGCAAAGAAGCTTTCTTTCTGGATCCAACGGGCAGACTTTGTGCGCCAATACCAGAAAATCGACAACTTCTGGCTTCCGCAAAGAGATATGACATTTGTTGACGTTCGACTTTATGGCAAGAAGGTTTTGACGATTGATCACCACGACTACAGCGTGAATTTGTCGGTCGCGATCGATGGGTCCATCGAGAAAACGCAGAGTTTGAGGTTTTGACTTTGTCTTGACATTTGTCCCGCCGCCAACCGAAACGCAGCTTGGATTTCTAAAGCGCCGGAGGATTTTATGGCCACGAATTTCGTCCAGATTGAGAATGACTCGGAAATCAAACAGCGCCTGGAAACAGAACGCATGCGCCTGCGGAAGATTGCGGGACTTGACCAGTCCGCGCACTTCCACCGTCCGATTGAGCGAGCCTTTACGGCAGAGGAACGCAGCCGTGTGACCATCCTGTTCGGTGGCTTCACCTGGAAGCACGAAGACCTGATTCGCGCGGTATTCCAGGGTTGCGGGTACCGCTGCGAGAAGTTGCCCGTTCCCGACGTGCCCGCATTCCAGATCGGCAAGGAATACGGCAACAACGGGCAGTGCAACCCCACGTATTTCACGGTGGGGAATCTCGTGCAGTATCTCCAGTTTCTGGAGAAGGAAGGCATTCCACGCAAGGACATTCTGGACAACTATGTTTTCTTCACGGCGGGGTCCTGCGGTCCGTGCCGCTTCGGCATGTACGAGGCCGAGTATCGCTTTGCGCTGAAGAACGCCGGCTTCGACGGCTTCCGCGTGTTGCTGTTTAAGGACAGCGACGGCATCAAGGCCGCCTCTGGTGAACCGGGGCTGAAGTTCACCATCGATTTTGGTTTCGGCATGCTGAACGCCATGCACCTGGGCGACGTGTTTAACGACATGATCCACCAGATTCGTCCGTTTGAAGTAAAGAAGGGCGAAACCGATCGCGTGTTTCGCGAGACCGTAGATGGCCTCTGCGAAGACCTGAGGAATCGGAAGGCCTTCGAAATCGAAGAGCGGGCTCCGAACTGGGCCAAGCCGAAGTTCAAGAGCAACAAGATTCTACGAAATACTTTTAACGTATTCGGCAAGATGAACGAGCATCTGCGGGGCGAAGACTATCTCAACGCTCTCGCCGCCGCTCGCAAAAAGATGGACAGCATTGAAGTGGACCGTACCAAGGTGAAGCCGGTCGTGAAAATCACGGGCGAGTTCTGGGCGCAGATCACGGAGGGCGACGGCAACTTCCACATGTTCGACTTCCTGGAGCGGGAAGGTGCACAGGTGCTGGTCGAGCCAATCGCGACCTGGGTGGCTTATCTGATGTACCAGGCGAAGGCGCACGCCAAAGCGAAGTGGCCGGCGAATCGTCCGCATCGCAATCCAAAATGGTGGGAACTGAAAAAACACTTGGCCAATGATCTGGGATTGCGCAAGAAGTTGATGGGGCTCGCGGTCGGCGAATGGATGTGGAACGGCCTGTATCACCGCACGATCAAAAATCTGGGCGGCATTACGCATCATTTGGTCCCGCAGACCGAACTGGCCGAAATGGCGCATCCTTTCTACAACCAATTTGCGCGCGGCGGCGAAGGCCACCTTGAGGTAGGCAAAAACGTGTATTACACCGTGCACCATCTCTGCCACATGGTGCTGGCTCTGAAACCTTTTGGTTGCATGCCGTCCTCGCAATCCGATGGTGTTCAGTCCGCCGTCATCAACAAATTCAAGGACATGATTTTCCTTCCCATCGAAACCTCGGGCGAGGGCGAGGTCAACGCGCACAGCCGGGTACAGATGGCGCTGGGCGAGGCCAAGGTAAAAGCGAAGACTGAGTTCGAACAGTGCCTGAAGTCCACGGGCAAGAGCCTGGACGAAATTCGCGAATATATCGCCGAGCATCCGGAACTGAAGCGGCCGTTCTATCCCGTACCGCATCGCGAAGGGATCGCGGGCACGGCGGCGCAGTTCATCCTGCATGTGAACGACCGCATGGACAAGAGCAGCCGCTTGTGGCGCCGCTCGCGCGTTCCCGGCGATGCGCTTCCCAACGCTGCCTGACCGATCTAGCCGGCGGCGGCGCAAAAGCCGCTGCCGGTCCCTCATCTATTGCCGCAACCTGATCGGAGAGAATTGAATGCACGACCATCTTGCAGGAAACGAACAGAAAGCGCCTCAGCTAATTCAGATTGCCGTGGCCCCGTATCAAAAGCCACACGACCATCACACGCAGTTCCTGGTCGGGCTCGATGTAGGTTCAACCACGGTGAAGGCAACGGTTGTCGATGCCGCAACCGACCAGATTCTGTGGCAGGACTACCAGCGCCACGAGACCAAGCAGCCGGAGAAATCGCTGGAATTTCTGCGCCGCATGGAGGCGGAGGTCGGGATCAACCGGCACAACACGCGGATGTTTATGACGGGCTCCGGTGGTGGCGGCATTGCCGAACAGATTGGCGCGAAGTTCGTGCAGGAAGTTACGGCTGTGTCGCTGGCCGTCGAGAAACTCCATCCCGAAGTGTATTCGGTGATTGAGTTAGGCGGGCAGGACGCGAAGATCATCGTCTTCAAGGACGACGACGAAACTGGGCGCAAGAAAAAGATTCCCTCGATGAACGATAAGTGCGCCGGCGGTACTGGCGCGGTCATCGACAAGATCAACGCAAAGCTAAAAATTCCGGTGGCCGAGCTCGCCCTGCAGGGCTATCACGGGATCAAACTGCACAAGGTCGCGGGCAAGTGCGGCGTCTTCGCTGAGACCGACATCAACAGCCTGCAGAAAGTCGGAACGCCGCCAGATGAGCTCATGGCTTCGCTGTTCGAGGCCATCGTACTGCAGAACCTGAGCGTCCTGACCCGCGGCCACACACTCAGGCCGCACGTGCTGCTGTTGGGCGGTCCGAACAGTTTCATCAAGGGCATGCGCGAGGCCTGGCAGGCAAATATTCCACGCATGTGGCAGGAGCGCAAAGTTGCCATCCCCGATGGCGCGAAGCCGGAAGACCTGATCAAGGTTCCAAACAACGCGCAGTATTTTGCCGCCCTGGGCGCGATTGAGTTCGGCAAGAGCGAAGACGATTGTGTCGGCTGCTACCAAGGCTACGAGAAACTGGTGTACTACATCGAGTTCGGCCGCCAGGAGGAGAAAGCGAAATCCGGCGCGAAAGGTTTGATCGCGAAAGACGGGGAACTCGACGGATTCAAGCAAGCCTACCGCCGCAAGAAATTTACGCCAGCGTCGTTCCAGAAGGGTCAGACCGTTGGCGGCTTCATCGGCGTCGACGGAGGCTCGACTTCCACCAAGGCCGTGTTGCTCGATGAACGCGGCGACATCCTCTGCAAGGCCTACCAACTTTCGAACGGCAATCCCATCCAGGACACGATCGAGATGTTTGAGAATCTGCGCGGACAAGTCGAGGCGCAGAACGCCAAACTCGAGGTGCTGGGCGTCGCCACCACCGGTTATGCCAAAGACATTCTGAAAGACGTCTTGCATGCCGATGTCGCGCTAGTCGAAACCGTGGCTCATACCGAGTCGGCACTGAAGTTTTATGAGGATCCGCACGTCATCGTCGACGTAGGCGGGCAAGATATCAAGATCATCATTCTGCATAACGGCCGCGTGAAAGATTTCAAGCTGAACACACAGTGCTCTGCCGGCAATGGCTATTTTCTACAGTCAACCGCCGAGGGATTTGGGCTGGGCGTCGAGCAATATGCCGACCTTGCCTTCTCCGCCCAATCCATGCCCGTGTTCGGCTACGGCTGCGCGGTGTTCATGCAATCGGACATCGTGAACTTCCAGCGCCAAGGCTGGCGCGCCGAGGAAATCCTCGCGGGTCTGGCGGCCGTCCTGCCGAAGAACGTGTTTCTCTACGTCGCCAGCATTCCTAATCTCGCGGCGCTGGGCACGCGCTTCGTGCTGCAAGGTGGAACGCAAAACAACATGGCCGTGGTGAAAGCGGAAGTGGATTTCATCCACAACAGCTTCCGCGCTGCCGGCAAGAAACCCGAGATCATCGTGCACGAGTTCTGCGGCGAGTCCGGCGCGATCGGCGCCGCAGCCGAGTCATTGCGCCTGTGGCGCAACGGCCAGCAGACCACATTTGTCGGTTTGGATGCGGTACGAAAAATCCAATACCGCACCACGCGCAACGAAGCCACGCGATGCAATTTCTGCAAGAACAATTGCCTGCGCACCTTCATCGATATCCGTACCGCACCCAAAGACGATCTTGCCTTCGTGCCGATTCAGAAGGTCACCAAAGTTCCGCTGATGCACGGCGAGCAGCGGCTGATCATCGCCACCTGCGAAAAGGGCCTGGTCGAAGATGTCAACGACATGAAGGACATCAAAGCCGGCCTCGACGAAATCAAAGACAAACATCCCAACTTTGTCGATATTGCCGCGCATGAAGTATTCCGCCCAGTGAATGCGAAGAGCGTCGCCGATCCCATACCAGCCGCGAAATTCTGGAACAAGGCAGCCAAAGAGCGCATTCCGCTGATGGAGCGTCGCAAGAAACTTCGCGTCGGCATCCCGCGCGTGCTCAACATCTACACCTACGCTCCTCTATTCAACGGATATCTTGAGAGCCTCGGTGTACAGCCGGAAAACATCATTTACTCCGATTACACCAGCTCCGATCTTTACCGGGCCGGCGCCAGCCGTGGCGCCATCGATCCCTGCTTCCCTGCGAAGATTGGCATTTCTCACGTCTATAACCTGATTCAGGAAAAGCATCGCAAGAAGCCGCTGAACGTCATCTTCTTCCCGATGTACGACGTGCTGACCTCGCCGCTGGTGAAAATTGTCGGCGCGAATGCCTGCCCGACCGTGACAGCAACACCAGAAACGGTGAAGGCCGCCTTCACAAAAGAGAACGACGTCTTCGCCGAACACAACGTCAAGTACGTCGACCCCGTGCTGAACTTCGCCGATCGCAAGCTGTTCGCCCACCAGATGCTGCAAGCGTGGCAGCCCATCCTCGGATTGTCCCAGGAAGAAAACGATCGTGCAGTCGAGGTGGGTTACAAGGCACTTGCCGACTATGAAACCAACATCCGTCGCCAGGCGCGCCAGGTTTTAGATCAGCTCGAACGCGAAGACCGCATCGGTATCGTCATGCTGGGACGGCCCTATCATCACGATCCCGGACTGAATCACGAGATCATGGAAGAATTCCAGAAGCTGGGCTATCCCATCTTTTCGCAGAACACGCTGCCCCTGGACGAGGACATGCTGGAGCGTCTGTTCGGCGACGAGGTTCGCGCAGGTGTGATCAGCCATCCTCTGGACATCGGCGATGCCTGGAAGAACTCGTACTCTTGCAGCACCAACCACAAAGTGTGGGCAGCGAAGTTTACTGCGCGGCATCCCAACCTGGTGGCGCTTGAGGTTTCGAGTTTCAAGTGCGGGCACGATGCGCCCATCTACGGCGTGATCGAGGGAATCATCGAGCAGTCGGGCACGCCATACTTCTGCTTCAAAGATCTGGACGAGAACAAACCGTCGGGCTCAATCAGAATCCGCGTCGAGACCATAGACTACTTCCTGCGGCGATATCGCGACGAGGTCATCCGCAAGCGCAAAGCCGCGGAGGACATTGAAGCGCAACTGGCGGCGCTCGAAGCGGAACTGCGCGGTTCAATGGCGTCTCCACCCCCGCAACTACAACACGACGTCCAAGAGATGGCGGCTGATTGATGTTTCAGGTCGTAAGTAGTGGTGGGCAGTGCAGGATTCGAACCTGCGACCTCCTGCTTGTAAGGCAGGCGCTCTAACCAGCTGAGCTAACCGCCCCTCGTATTTCGTGCGACCGGACCGACGCGGCGTTCGGAATTAGTTTGAGGGGATTCCCTGCGAACCGTGCCTTTTCGAGTATACGCGAGCGTTGAAAAAACCTTCAAACGCAGTAGTCGAACGCTCCACGACGGCGCCTTCCTCAAAAGCGCACGCACTCGCGCCCCTGCTAGACTGGCTCGGTGCGGCGCCTGATCGTCAACGCAGATGATTTCGGATACACAGCGGGCGTAAACCGGGCCATCGTAGAAGCTCACTCGCGCGGCGTCGTGACCTCTTCAACGCTGATGGCCAACGGTCCGGCTTTCGCAGAAGCGGCTCAACTCGCAACAACGCTTCCGAAGTTAAGCATCGGTTGCCACGTGGTGCTCATCGATGGCCGGCCGGTACTCAGCGGCGAGCAACTTCCCTCTCTCACTAAAGGCTCACTGTTCCGCAATGGACTCATGACTTTCGCTGCGCGCGCGATCGCTGGACGCGTCGACGCCGATGAAATCACCGCCGAAGCCACGGCACAGATTCGAAAACTTCAATCCGCAGGAATCGCGGTTTCTCACATCGACACTCACAAACACACGCACTTGTTCCCCAAAATTCTGCGGCCGCTGCTCCGCGCTGCAGCGTCTTGTGGAATCCGCGCAGTGCGCAATCCCTTTGGTCCACGATTGCCTCTGCGGTCCAGCCACCTTCTGGCGCGTCCGGGACTTTGGGCTCGCTACGCCGAGGTCCGCATCGTCGGCGGCTTTGCGGGAAAGTTCCGCGCCGCCGTCGATCGCGAGGGCTTCATCGCGCCCGACGGGACACTCGGCATCGGGGTCACAGGATCACTCGACGAAACGCTATTCCACGCGATCGCACGCAGCATTCCGCAAGGCACGTGGGAATTCGTCTGTCATCCCGGCTACAACGACGCGGATCTGCAGCAGGCCGAGACTCGTCTGCGCCAGTCTCGCGAGACCGAACTTCGCGTCCTGACCCTGCCTACGGCCCGCGAGGTGCTCTCGCAGCAAGGCATTGAGCTGATCTCGTATTGCGAACTAGCGGCGAAACCGTTGACGTGAAACTCCACTGAACCGCACACACCCACCGCAAGGTACTCCGGTAACCTTTCACGATAACTTTAAGTAGTATTATCTGGGATATAACCTCTTTCTTAGGCTGGAGGTTCTCCGCTCATGTCGGCCCAAGGGGCAGCTCCGCGCGCGACTCTGGACCTAAAGGTCCGGGTATGGGGCATGGGCACCAATAATCAACCATTCTTTCAGAATGCCATGGCGCAAAATATCAGCATCACCGGCGCTTGCATCTACGGCATTGAACCCGAGTTAAAGGTCGGCGATGTCATCGGTGTGCAGTACGAAGGCAAGAAAGCGCGCTGTAGAGTTGTCTGGGTGGTTGACGCGGGAGCACTGAAGAAAACGCAAGTCGGAGTGCAACTAGTCGCAGAGCAGGAATGTCCCTGGGGAGCCGCCCTTCCATCGGATTTGAAAGTCGACGAGCGGACGACCCAGCAGCACGACAATCGCAGGAAATTCATTCGCCACAAGATCTCCCATCCGTTGGAACTGCGCGACGAGCGCGTTAATACACCGCTGCGTGTAAATGCCACTGACATCAGCGGCAATGGATGTTATGTAGAGACGGTTATGCCACTGGGGGTCGCTACTGCCCTGCGAGTGGACTTATGGATCGAGGAGGAACACCTCTCGTACGGCGCCATCGTTCGAACTCGCGATCCCGGCGTTGGCATGGGTATTGAATTTACGGGCATGCCCGAAGAGGTCAAGAAGCGCTTCCAGGCTCATCTTGACAAGCTTGACCCTCCCGCGTTACTCAGCCCCAAACCAGCCGAATAACCACGCAGCCTACGCCTCTCGCCCGCCGTCCCTCGTGTAAAATCTGCAACCACTGCCTATTCCAGCCATCGAATGACAGAGCATCGAGAAGGCGGCCTCTCGCATATGAAGATCGGAATCACCTGTTATCCCACGTACGGCGGCAGCGGCGTTGTCGCAACGGAACTGGGCTTGGAGTTGGCTCAGCGCGGGCACGAAATTCATTTCATTTCCTACGCGCAACCCATCCGGCTACGGGGTGAGGAACCCAACATCCACTATCACGAGGTGGAGGTCTCCCGTTATCCGCTATTTGATTATCCCCCGTACGATCTGGCGCTCGCGACCCGCATGGCTGAGGTCGCGCAGCTTTACGATCTTGACCTGCTGCACGTGCATTACGCGATCCCGCATTCGGTGAGCGCACTGCTAGCGCGGCAGATGCTCGCCTCGGGACCCCGCGGGCGTCGCCTGCCCTTCGTTACCACCTTGCACGGCACCGACATAACACTAGTTGGGCTCGACCGTTCTTATCTGCCGATTACGCGCTACTCGATCGAACAGAGCGATGGCGTAACCGCAATTTCGAATTACTTGCGCGACCGCACCCAGCGCATCTTTGACGTGAAGAACAGCATAGAAGTGATTTATAACTCGGTGAACTGCGACGTCTACTCCCGCAACCAGGAAACGAATGCGGAAATGCGCAGGGAGTACGCACCGAACGGCGAACGCGTCCTGGTGCATCTATCCAACTTTCGCCCCGTAAAGCGCCTTACCGATGTGATTGAAATTTTCGACCGGGTCCACAAGAACATTCCATCAAGGCTGCTGCTGATTGGAGATGGCCCGGACCGTTCCGTCGCCGAGTGGCTGGCCGTGCAAAAAGGTATTCATGATGACGTGCTGTTTCTCGGCAAGCAGGATCAGATTCAGGAGAAGCTCGCCATCGCCGACATCATGCTCCTTCCCAGTGAACTGGAATCATTTGGCCTGGCGGCATTGGAGGCAATGGCATGCGAGGTAGTCCCGATCTCCACCCGTGCGGGCGGCGTGCCCGAGGTTATCGATCACGGCAAATCCGGTTATCTCGCGGATGTAGGCGACGTAGAAACCATGGCGCGATACGCGATCGAATTGCTTACCAATGAGCAGCAACTGCGAGAAATGGCAAAGCAGGCGCGGGCAGTCGCCATGGAGCGTTTCTGTTCCACCAAAATCGTAAAGCAGTATGAGGATTTCTACCGGCGCGTGCTCGAGCGCTCAGCATAGAAACCTTCGGGAACCGAACTCGCGGCCTCCACCAGCGGCAGTCGAATTCTGATCAGCGTTCCCTTCCCTTCCTGACTGTCGATGGTCATGCGAGCCGTATCGCCGTAGAGCACCTGCAGCCGCTCCGAGATGTTAGCCATGCCGATGCCCATCCCCGTCCAACTGCTGCTGGCTTCCAAATGCGCGCCGCCCATTCCAACCCCATCGTCCTCGACTTCAATGATCAGACGCGAGTCGACGACGCGACTCCGCAAATAGACGCTGCCGCCTTCGACCTTCGGCGCCAATCCATGCTTGATGGAATTCTCCACCAGAGGCTGCAGCAACATGCTGGGAACCACAACGTCGAGTGATGCGGGGTCGAAGTCCTTGACCACGCGCAGTTTGTCGCGCCCAAACCGTATGACCTCGATGTCGAGATAGTTATCGATGAATTCGAATTCTTCGCGTAAGGGTGCAAAGGCCTCACCGCTGTTGAGCAGGCGCCGCAAAATCGTCGCCAACTTGAAGATCACGTTCCGCGCCATATCCGGATCGAAGCGCACCAGCGAAGAGATCGAGTTCAGCGTATTGAATAAAAAGTGCGGATTGATCTGGTTCTGCAGCGCCTCCATGCGCGCGTGCAGCAGCAGCCGCTCCTGTTCCTCCAGTTTGATCTGGATACGTACACTGTTAAAAATCTTCAGCTCAATGCCAATCGTCGCAATGCTGGCCGCGTAGATCGCGCTGTAGACCCAATAGTTATCGGGACTCTCAAGGCTGAAAATCGAGTGCGGGAAGTATTGCGACAACTCGGTCTGCGTGAAACGCAAGCCCACCACCGTCCAGAAGAACATGACCTGCCAGTCGAACAATCGGGGGCGCGGCAGATTACGTCGGATGATGCGAAAAATACTTTGATCGATGAACGGCGAGAACGACCAGATGTCGTCCTTATCGGCAGCCATAGTGCGCAATTGGCCGGCGAGAAACCCGCAAAGAATGTCGAAGGGCATCGCCGCCCACTCTCCGTGCAGCATCGCAGGAATACCCATGAGCGCGCCGCCGAGAGAACCCGCCAGGCGTCCGCCGATCACTCCCAGCAGGAGGCTCGTTTCAAAGCTCACGTCGCCGGCGGCGAAACTCTTCTGTGAGATGCGGGTCCAGACGCCAACCATGATTGGCAGACCAAACCAAAGCACCAGATAGAATTTCTGCCGGAAGGTGCGTTCTTCGCGGAACAACAGCGACTTGAATTCCTTGGAACGGACCAGAGTGCTGGAAACGGCCGCAGCTACGCCCAGCCGGAACAACAAATTGAGAAGAATGAGCCGCGGTTCCATGAGATTCGGTTCGCGTCGACCCGACTATCGGCACGATAAGGGGCGACCAGAAAACTGTAGCACGACCGCCGCACTCAATAGCCTTTCTTCCCCACAAGCGTTTTGCGGGAGCTTTCCTTCGCGATCACCGGTCGCAACGGGAACTTCTGTCCGCTAGCCGGAGTCTGAAGCACTGTAATTGAAGCCGCGGGCTCCAACGGAGGATAGAAAATGTGCCCTCGCATGTTGATGCTGTTCGCGGCACTCGGGCCGAGTATTCCACTGCTCGCCCAGACTCAGGTACGTCAACCACAAACTGCGCGCCAGGCGCTCATTGAAATGTTTCTGGGCAACGAGGCCGATGCATTCGCCAAACATCTCCCCGATGCCGCACGCAAACTTCTGGTGCACGACGAGAACGAGGTTTATTCATCTACAGTTTTTCGTATGGCTACGTTCGGCCGCCAAACGGCATCACGCGGTGATCGAACCGAGACCTTTGACGCGGGTCCGACTATACTAATCAGTCCACAAAGTCAGCGCGACCGACTTGAAGTGGCCGTCGAACGCGACAGCACGGTTGGTGAAAACGACGAAATTGAACTCTCCGTTCACCTCTACCACGATGGGCGAGAGAAATCGCTCTCCGTCATACCTCGATTGATTTTCACTCTGAGGCCGGAAAACGGCATCTGGCGACTGCTCGAGGTTACCGCGTCTGAGCGCGTCCCCCTCACCGATCCGGACTATCTCAGTGGGCTGCGTCAACAACAAGAGGCAAACGAATCTGCGGCCCAAGGCCGTATCGGCATCATTATGGCGGCCAAAACAGGCTACGCCGACCAGCGCCCTGACCGTGGTTACATCTGTACGCTGCCGAGTCTTTTCGCACAGGAACTGAATAACAATACTTCAGTCGACGATTTTGAGGCGCCCCTAGTTTACTACGATCCCGGTCAGGGAAGCAGCGAGTGGAACGGATACCGCTTCTCACTCACCGGGTGTGAGGAACCCCGGGGGGGCAAAGTTCCAGATCACAGCTGTGCCCCTCGACTCAGACGCCGGTACGAAGACGTTTTGCGCCGACGAATCTGGAACGTTGAAGTCTCTGACCGGCGGAGACATTTCTGCTTGCTTTAGTCGCGGCGAGGTGGTGAGTTCTGCAAACATTTCGGGGATTGAAATGAACCAGTAGCTCCAATCTTTACCCGTATGCCAATTCCTTCGCCCGCTGCGCCGCCTTCACCACCGCTTTGATCAGCGTCACGCGCAGCTTCCCCTCTTCCAACTCCATAATCGCGTCAATGGTGCAGCCCGCCGGCGTAGTGACTGCATCTTTCAACAATGCCGGATGATCGCCGGTTTCGAGAACGACCCGCGCGGCTCCCATGGTCGTCTGCGCTGCCAGCAGTGTCGCAATATCGCGCGGCAGACCCACCTTCACGCCCGCCTCCGCCAGCGATTCGAGAATGATATAGATGTAAGCCGGACCGCTGGCCGAAAGCGCCGTCACCGCATCCATATGTTTCTCGTCGACCACCACCGTTCTTCCCACCACATCGAACATGTGACAGGTCAAGGCGACGTCTTCCGCGCTGGCATGCTTCCCTTTGCAGAGAGCCGTCATCCCGGCTCCCAGTTGGCACGGAGTATTAGGCATGGCGCGGATCACCGGAACATTCGGCGGCAGATTTCTTTCGATCATGGAAGTTGGTACCGACGCCGCTACCGACACAATGATCTGCTTCGGCGTGATTTGACCTCTGATCTCGCGGACCACTTCTTCCACCACCTGCGGCTTCACTCCAATCACGATAATGTCTGCGCCTTTGGCGGCTTCTACGTTGTTGGTGCCAACTTTCACCTTCAGTTTCGTACTCAGTGCTTTGGCCCGTTCCTCGTGCGCGACTGTCGCGCAGGTCGACTTCGGCGAGAGCAGGCCGGCTTTCAGTAATGCCTGCAGAAGGATGCCACCCATCTTGCCTGCACCCAGGAATGCCACTTTCTTTCCCGCCAAAACATTCGCCATAATTTTCCTCGGAACTTAGATAAGGTTTAACCACAGTGGTCACAGGGTTTCATGGAGAACGACTAACTCTGCAGCTGCATCCAATTCCACGCAGTCGTTACCACCTCGCGCAATCCCCGCGTCGCCTTCCACTGCAATAGCGCCTGCGCCTTCGCCGGATTCGCGATGAGCCGGGGAGGATCCCCGGGACGCCGCGGGACAATCTTGTGAGGCACCCTCTTCCCCGTCGCCTGCTCGACCGCGGAAATCACCTCCTGTACGCTGGCGCCTTCACCCGTGCCAAGATTGACCGCGAAACTTTCTTTTCCCGCTGCCAGGTATTCGAGCGCCTTCAGATGCGCGCTCGCCAGGTCGTTCACGTGAATGTAGTCGCGAATGCAGGTTCCATCCGGCGTAGGATAGTCCGATCCAAATACGTGCAACTCCGGACTCCGCCCGGCCGCCGCGCCGAGGGCCAGCGGAATCAAATGCGTCTCCGGATCATGCAACTCGCCAATCTCTCGGCTTTCGTCGGCGCCGGCCGCATTGAAGTAGCGCAGGCTGGCATATCGGAACCCGTAGGCGCGGTCATACGCCTCCAGCGCCTGTTCAAAGAACATCTTCGACACGCCGTAAGGATTCACGGGCTGGCGCGGGGTATTTTCCTCGATCGGAACTTTCGCCGGCTCGCCGTAGACCGCGCACGTGGAGGAAAAAATGATCTTCTTCACTCCCGCATCCAGAGCCGCATTCAGCAAGGAGAGTCCGCCCTCAACATTGTTGTGAAAGTATTTTCTTGGATTGGTCACCGACTCACCGACATAGGCATGCGCCGCGAAGTGCATGATGGCATCGGCCCGCGGCAGTACGCGCGCCAGTGCGGCCGAATCCAGGACATCACCCTTGACTAGTTCGAAACCTGCTGCCAGCGTTTCATACCCGGTGCTGAGATTGTCGAAAATGATCACTTCATGGCCCGCGCGTCTCAGCGCCCGAGCCGCATGACTGCCAATGTATCCAGCGCCACCAATTACCAGAACGACCACGTGATTTCCTTTCAATTGCTGCTTTCGAATCAATCGTGAGGCTCAGCGTGACTCTTGCGCTGGCAGCCTAAGAAAATTCCAGTTTGACGTAGTACCGAATTATACGGGCTCCCGCGCCCAGCACGAGGATGTAAGCCGAACTCGCCTATCCCTCTCGCGATGAGCCTGCTAAGATGTGCCGATCCATCTCGGAGGTCTTCGTGGATACCGAGCTGCCAGCGGATTCCGCACCGGATTTCAGATCTGCGTCCAACCTCGCGCCCGAACCAGCAGCGCCGGTCGCCGAGCCACCGGAAGCGCCGGCATATCGCGACCGCGGCACCGGGCTAGTCGTCTTCGGCGTACTTCAAATCATTCTGGGACTGCTAGCCGCGTTGATGATCCCCCTGATTGCACTGGGTGCGTTCATGTCCCGTCTCGGTCCCGGCGGCGCGATGCGTCCAGGCCAGTTCATCTCCTCAGTCGTCACCTATGCATCGCTGGCGGCCGCATTCATCACCCTGGGTATCGGTTCGATGCAAATGAAACGTTGGGCTCGTGCTCTCACGCTGGTCACTTCCTGGTACGGGCTGATCACGGGCGTGCTCGTCACAGTCCTGATGACAGCTGCGCTACCGGTCGCCATGCGGAGCGCGCTGGCACAGGCCCAGCACAATGCCCCCGGGCCCTCGCCGGCCCTATCCACAGGCATAATGGCCGTTATTCTCACAATCATTATTATTTTTGCCGCGGTCTTTCTAATCTTGGTGCCGATCGCCTTTATCATCTTCTACAGCCGTCAGGATGTCGCTGAGACCTGCCGCCACCGCGATCCCGTCGAGCGCTGGACTGACCGAACGCCGTTGCCCGTGCTCGGCGCCAGCGTTGTACTCGCCATCGGCGCAACCTATCTACTGCTGGTGGGTGCCACGACCCCGTTATTCCCGTTCTTCGGACGATATCTCACCGGAATCCCCGCCGCAGTGTGCTTTCTTGTTACGGCCGCTCTCGATGCGTACATCGCCGTCACACTTTTTCGTCTGCACTCTATCGGCTGGTGGATCGCGATGGTCACGGTGCCCATCCGTCTGCTATCCATGGCGCTCACCTACGCCCGGGCCGATATGATGCAGGCCTATTCGAAGATCGGCATGTCAGACGCGCAGTTGAAGGTGCTGAACTCGAATCCCATGTTTCGCGGACACATCTTTCTATGGTGGGGTTTAACCTCGATGGTCGTACTTTTCAGCTACCTGCTATGGCTCAAGCGTTACTTCAAAACTCCGGGTTCCGCCCCGGACACGCTTCAAGCGCAGGTAAGCTGACCGGTTACCCGCTGGGATTTGGACCCCAGGGTTGTTTGGAGGACTCTATGGCCGAGCAACTTGCCGACAAGAAATGCGTACCCTGCCGCGGAGGCGTTCCGCCGCTAAAAGGAAAAGAATTGGAGAACTTACACCGCAGCGTCCCCAAGTGGTCGGTCTACGACGAACATCACCTTCACCGCGAGTTCAAGTTCCCGGACTTCAAGCAGGCGCTGGATTTCGTTAATCGTGTGGGAGCCGTGGCTGAGGAGCAAGGACATCATCCAGATATTTTGCTGGCGTGGGGCAAAGCCGCGATCACGCTGTGGACGCACAAGATTGACGGCCTGACCGAGAGCGATTTCATCATGGCGGCAAAGATTGACCGCCTAAGCAAAGATTAAACTGAGGTGACGAATATTCGCACGACAGAGACGCCCCTACGCCGCCCGCGCGTTTGGATCTGCCGGTAGCGTCATCCACGCATCCAGTAGCGCGAGTCCGAAGACCAACACAGGGGCCATATAGCTGGAGTACAACGGTATCGTCCAAACCCGCAGCCTCATTTCCGGCGTCAGCCACAGATAGGCCAGACTCAATCCCATTGTGGCAATCCACGGCCACACTACCAACAAGTAGCCGATCGCACGAGCCCGTCGCACTGCTGGCAGAATGCGGTATCCCGCACTTTCACTCCGTAAGAGCGCTAAAATCGCGGGCACCAGGAGCACTTGGTTGTAAAGCGCCGCCATCGGAATGATCACAACGGTCAGGGCCAGTGCTAGTGCGACGGCGTGTCCGAACTCCGCACTGGAAGCGGGTTTTCGTCGCAACTTCCATAAACGGAAGGCACACGCCAAAAAGCATGCTACCCAAAGCATCCTTCCAACGATGAGACCGAACAGGTCACTCAATACCGACTGACCGTGTGTGTACTGGCGATACTGCCCGATTCCCTCGACGAACATCCACAACCAACCCGGCAAAACCAGTTCCGCTCCCGCCAGCAGAAGTAACATGAACAATCCAAATCCAAAGACAAATCGTCGCCGCGAGCGCCAGTCGCTTATCGCCCACAGCAGCAACCACAAGACCAGCGGCCAGGTCAGATGCGGCTTGATCGTTGCCAGTGCCAGCAGTACTCCCGCCAGCACTAGCCATCCACCCGCCAGGCACGCCGCCGATGCCGCCAGCAATCCCGCAACCAGCAGGCTAAGTTGCTGCAGTTTGATGCTCTGCACCAACGGCAGCCAGCCCAGCATCAGTATTATGAAAATCATTTTTGTTCCGCACCGCGGCTTCCAACGCAGAACGTAGAGCCACAGTAAGACGCTGGCGATCGCCAACATGAACAACAGCCAACGAAATCCCCTCTGCACCACGTTAAACGGCAGATCAACGGTGGGCGCCATCAGAAACACAACGTACGCCGGATAAGCAAATCCCTGCTGGTCCTTGGGATCCGCGGAGCGCGTCGGGTCGAGCGGTCTGCCGTAATATCCCTGCTGAATCTCGCGCGTGATCTCTGCGCTATACGGGTTGCGCCCGTGCCGAAGCAGTTCGCGCGCGCCCAGCCAGCGCGGATAGAGATCCGATAGATTCCCTCGTGGCCGCCCGTGCGCAATCGCATCGGCAATCTGTTGGGGCCTCAGAATCCAATTCATGTAGAACCACGTGCTCGCCGAGGCCGCAACGGCCAACGCGAGTCCGACAATCAATGGCGGCTGCTTCCGCAAAGTAGAGTGCTTTCCCTTCCACCAGCTCCAACCGCGACTTCAACACGAACCGCTTCATGTTACAACTGTGTGGACAACAATCTACCTCATGCGATGGCGTATCGCAGTATCGGCCGCAATCGGCATTGCCGCGGGTTCGTTCTGCTGGTTCGTGATGAAACGTCTTCATCAAGACGCGGCCGATTTCCGTTGGGCCCTGCATCTCGCGCACCGCCTGCTGGCGCGGCAGAATCCTTACGATACGCCCCTCGAACAATATCCGTTGACGGCGGCGATCTTCGCTTTTCCATTCGTCCGTCTCCAGCCGGAGCTGGCCGCGGGACTCTTCTGGGGAATCAGTTCATTCGCGCTCGCCTTCGGCCTCATGCGACACGGCTATACGCGGCTACTCATCTTTCTGGCCTATCCCTATTGGGCAGGATTGCTCACAGTACAGTGGTCTCCGCTGATCGCCGCCAGCGGATTCTTTCCGCTGCTGCTGCCCGCCACCATGGCGAAGCCCCAAGTCGGATTGCCGGTCTTTCTTACCCGCTTCGGCAGACGCGGACTCGTGGCCTGCATTGTCGTCGGCCTCGCGAGCCTCGCCCTAATGCCCAACTGGCCTTTGCTGTGGCTTCGAGAGACAAGAAACTACGAGCACTTCATTCCGATCCTCGTTCTTCCGGGAGAGTTGTTGGCCTTGGCACTTCTGCGATACCGGAATCGCGATTCACAGCTTCTCTTTCTCTCCGCCGTCCTGCCTCAACGCTGGTTCTTCGACAGCTTCATCCTCTGGCTGATTCCACAATCCCGCCGCGAAATCATCTGGACTGTCTTCTTGAGTTGGGGGGCGGGGATTTGGCGCTGGTATCACATCCCGCACAGCTTCACCGAAGTTGGACGCATCACGGTAATCTTTCTCTACCTGCCCATGCTGGCGGTCGTGCTGCTGCGGAAGCGAGAGGACAACGCTTCGGCCATCGATGCTGGCCGTCCGAGCTCCGCATGAATATTTCGACCGAGGCGTTCTCCGTCGATATGGCAACGCGTACGCCGATGAAGCTGAGCTACTGGCACTACTGGATCGGTTTGCTGCTGGCTCTGGCCCTGGTGCCAACTCTGCGCTTCGAAAATCTTCCACTCAAATTCGATTGGATCACGCTCGGCGTAGCCTTCTGGATTCTGTTGGCCGCGCAGTCTATTTTCGCGGCCGTACTTCTTTGCCTGATCGGCTTGCCTCGCGAGCAAGTACTGAAGCCCTTCCTGGCACACTATCGAGTAAACCTGCTTCGCATCATTCCCCTGCTATTGTTCTTTGCGATTCTGGCTTGGTCCACCGGTTGGCTGCGAGCACTGGTTCTCGCCGTCGACGCTGTCGCAGTGCTCGAACTGCTCAACCGTTACAAGGCGCAAGGACTACGTCACGCCGCGGCCGCGGTTCTTGTCCCTGCCGCCTACCTGTTCTTTGGATTTCTGATGGTGCTTGCGTACAACAATGTTATCGTCTCGGTCCGGAACAACTTCGCCACCGACCCGGCACTGGCTGCCATTGATCATTGGCTGCTGCGCGGCCACTCGGTTTCAGAACTCAGTCACTGGGCCTTGCAAGCGTTGCCACTCGGGTTTTTCAAAGCTTTGGAATTTATCTACTTTGGGATGTTTCTCCAGATCGGCGCGACGCTCATCTTTCTGGCTCTCAACGAAGGAAAGATGCGTACCCTTCAGTTCGTCGGGACCATTCTGATGTCCTACTATCTCGCCCTCATCATCTTCTATATCTGGCCCGCGCAAGGGCCCTACACACTCTGTCCCGCTCACTTCTCGCGCTTTCCCACCAGCCTGCAGTCTTACAACATTCAAGCAACTCTGATCCCACATGCTCTGGCGCTGTTTCACCACGCCCGCATCACTCGAATTTCCACCGACTACTTCATCGCCTTTCCTTGCATGCACATCGTGCAGCCGATCATCGTGCTTTGGTTTTTGCGGCCATGGCGGAGAATCCTCTTCGCCCTCTCCGCCTACGATCTATTCCTGGTTGCCGCCATCCTGATGCTCGAAATGCACTATGTGATCGACATTCTTGTCGCCCTGCCCGTCGCCGGGCTGTCCATTGCGCTTACAGATGGCCTCTTTCATAGCCAGAACGTCCTTGCGCCATCGAACCGGAATGGGTCATGAAGAGTTTTCCTATCTCAAAGGCTGTCTGCTGGCTGTTCCTCAGCCTTATTTCGGCAGGAAGCATGGCTCACTACGTCACCAAAATATGGAGTGCCAACCAGCCGCCGTATTTCAACGATCTCTACGCCAGCTGGTGGGCAGCGCATGAGCTTCTGATCCGCGGGCGTAATCCCTATTCGCCGTCGGTTGCGCACGAAATTCAGGCGGTAATCTACGGCACTTCCGTGAATGCAAGCTCGCCGAACGATCCCACAGGCATCGGCGGCGGATTCGCATATCCCCCCTACATTGCACTGCTCTTATGGCCTACGATCTACTTGTCATTTTCCGCCGCACAGAAACTATTCTTGTGCGTCTCTATCCTGGCCACACTTGCCAGCTTGCTGGTCTGGTTGCGTTTTCGGCGATTCCGATGGTCACAATTAACCTGGCTCACAACGGCTCTTTTCACCTTCGGCAGCTTCCCGGCATTGCAGGCGATCAAGCTGCAGAACCCAAGCCTCCTCGCCGCCGCCCTTATAACGATCGCGCTCTTCCTGCTCTCCACCGATCATTTCATTCTCGCTGGGAGCTTATTGGCGGTCTCCACATTCAAACCGCAGTTTGCGATTCTATTGATTCCCTGGCTTGCTCTATGGACCATAAGCAACTGGCGCCGTAGCCGTGCCTTGGCGTGGAGCTTCCTCGCCACACTGCTGCTATTGGTCTTCGTTGGTGAATGGCTGGTGCCGGGCTGGATCTCGAGTTTCCTGCATGTCATTCGTGCCTATCGGCACTACACTTACGGCCATTCTCTGCTCGACGTTTGGTTCGGACAGAGATGGGGCGTCGTGGTCGCAGTCGGCCTCGTGCTGGCGGCCTTCGCCTTCACCTGGAGGCATCGAAAGCAACCAGCAGACTCCATGACTTTTCTTCTGTCCACCAACCTTATTCTGGCATTGACTCTGATCGTCATTCCGACATTGGCTCCCCACGCACAGTTACTCTTGCTCCTCGGCTTCTTGTGTCTGCTTCAGGGTCGACCATCGCTCTCCTCCTCCGGAGCGCTCCCAAGATTGGTCTGGGCTGCCACCTGGGGGGTGCTGAGTTGGCCATGGATCGCCGCCTTTGGCCTGTGGCTGGCTGCGATTCGGCTCCCCGAATCCGCGCTGCTGGGCTACTGGCAGATCCCGCTTTATACCAGCCCGCTTTTGCCTGTTGTGGTTACGCTGGCTCTTGGCTGTTTGCTGACCATCGCCGATAAAGTAGGCTTTCCTGAATCCCAGTCTGTTGGGTAAGGTCTTTAAGGCCTTCGGCCCAGACCTGGCCCTAATTCCTAGAAACCTTACAAGGCGTTATGAGCGCAGCATTCCTTTTTTCCCCCAGGTATGCAATAAATTACGACTTTTTCGTCATATTGCAGGGTATGATTAGCCAGCAGAGTCGACAAATCCCCAGCTGTCAGTCCCAGAGGCTGCGGGTGCGTCCCACTCGATCTGAAGAAAATCAGGGGAAAAGGGGCTTTTCTATGGAACTTGTGCGCAGATTTTGGTGCGATCAGCAAGGACAGGATATCGCGGAATATGCAGTCATGTTAGCGGTGATCTTGGTCATTGTCGTTGGAACTGTCCGGCTAATCGGATCCAATGCCAATAACGTTTTCTCCTCTGTCA
>Ga0307474_10001027_pt1 | contig 20277 bp, 16 predicted proteins | sample atmos_gasesECM1C_2_FD_203312 | JGI IMG/M metagenome (GOLD analysis project Ga0307474, IMG submission 203312) | Hardwood forest soil microbial communities from Morgan-Monroe State Forest, Indiana, United States - atmos_gasesECM1C_05 | ecosystem: Environmental > Terrestrial > Soil > Temperate... | reverse complement strand
CAAAGTGGGGCGCATCGGGCGTCTCGTCATACGCGGGCCAAAGCGCGAAGCGCGTCTTCGCCATTGGATATCCCCGCGCATCCATCTTGAAAAGACGATGGATTGCCGGGTCAAGCCCGGCAATGATAGTGATGTTGATTAGCGAAGGATAAGTGCTGACATCGTCGGCCCCGGCCGCTATATGAGGCCGCCCGGCTCGTCCGGGCTTTTGGCGTTGGACTGGATTAGGTAATGACTGGATCGACACGATCGAGCGGTGGCCTTGACGACCGCCGCAAGCGACTATTGTTTCGCTGCTGGCACCGCGGCACGCGCGAGATGGACCTCATTCTCGGCCGCTTCGCCGACAAGGAGATTGCGGTTCTCACAGACGACCAGTTGACCGAGCTCGAGCACCTGATCGAGGTGCCCGATCCCGACCTCTACGCTGCGCTGATCGGCGACAAGGAACCGCCCGCCGTTGCAGGTCCGCTTTTCGGTCGTCTCAAGGCCTTTCGCGCGGTGGATCAGGACCTATGAAGAAGACTGCTTCGCCGGCTGACCTCTTACAGGTGGGCCGTGCGCTGACGATTGCCAACGTCGCCGAAGGCGCCGAGGGCCTCATCATCTCCGATCTCGCTCGGGCCGTCGCAGCGCGGCCGAAGAAACCTGCAATCAGCCTCGCCGTGATCTGCCGCGACGGGCCGCGGATGCAACAGCTTGCGCGTGCGCTGGAGTTCTTCGCTCCTGACTTGCCCGTGATGCAGTTCCCGGCCTGGGATTGCCAACCTTACGACCGCGTCTCCCCGCACGGCGGCATGCTGGCGCAGCGGATGACCACACTTGCAAGGCTTTCGCGCCTTGCCGGCAGCGATAAGCCTTTGATCGTGCTCACCAGCGTGAATGCCATCGTGCAGCGCGTGCCGCCGCGCGACAAAGTCGCTGCGCAGGCGCTATCAGTTGCGCCCGGCCATGTCGTGCCGATGGATTCCATTGTCGCCTGGCTGGAGCATAACGGCTACACGCGCTCCTCCACGGTGCGCGAGCCGGGCGAATATGCCGTGCGAGGCGGCATTCTCGACCTGTTTCCGGCCGGCCTCGACCAGCCGGTGCGGCTTGATTTCTTCGGCGACAGCCTGGAATCGATCCGCTCCTTCGATGCCGAGACCCAGCGCACGCTGCTCGACATGCGCTCGCTCGATCTGGTGCCGATCTCCGAATTCCAGCTGGTGACCGAAACCATCCGCCGCTTCCGTATGGGCTACGTGGCGGAGTTCGGCGCGCCCGAACGCGACGATCCGCTCTATGAGGCCGTCAGCGAAGGCCGCCGCCATCCCGGCATGGAGCACTGGCTGCCGCTGTTCCAGGAAAAGATGGAGACGCTGTTCAAATATCTTGGCGATGCGCCGGTTGCGATCGAGCCGCAGGCCGAGGATGCGATCCTCGAGCGCTTCAAGCAGATTGCCGATTACTATGACGCGCGCCGTGAGGCATTGCGGCAGCCGGGGAGCGGTGCCGTTTACAAGCCGCTGCCGCCCGACCGCCTCTACCTCACCGAGGACGAATGGAAGAGCCGCGAGGGCGAGGCGGCGCTCGCGCGCCTTACCGCCTTTGCCGTGCCCGAAGGGGCCGGCGTGTACGACGCCGGCGCGCGCAAGGGGCGCGATTTCGCGCCCGAGCGCAATGATGCGAGCGTCAACGTGTTCGAGGCGGTAGTCGCACATGTCCGTGGCTTGCAAGCTACGCGCAAAAAAGTGGTGATCGCGCTGTGGAGCGAGGGCTCGCGCGACCGCATGGCGAGCATGCTGGCCGATCACAAGCTTGCGAACATCACGAGCGTCAATGCCTGGCGGACGGTGCAGGCCACCCCGCGCAACGAGACCATGCTCGCGGTGCTGGGGCTCGACAGCGGCTTCGAGACCGACGACGTCGCACTGGTCACCGAGGAGGACATCCTCGGCGACCGCCTGGTACGGCCGCGCAAGGCGAGCCGAAAGGCCGACAATTTCATCGCGGAGATCACGAGCCTGTCCACCGGCGATATCGTGGTGCATGTGGAGCACGGCATCGGCCGGTTCGTCGGGCTGCAGACGCTGGATGTCGCCGGCGCCCCGCATGACTGTCTCGAGCTGCATTATGCCGCCGAGACCAAGCTGTTCCTCCCCGTCGAGAACATCGAGCTGTTGTCGCGCTACGGCTCGGAGGGCATGAATGTCGAGCTGGATAGACTCGGCGGCACCGGTTGGCAGGCGCGCAAGGCAAAGCTGAAGAACCGCATCCGCGAGATCGCGGGCGAATTGATCAAGATCGCCGCCGAGCGCATGCTGCATGAGGCGCCGAAACTGGCGGTACAGACGGGGCTTTATGACGAGTTCTGCGCTCGCTTTCCCTATGACGAGACCGAGGACCAGCTCACCGCCATCCAGGCGACGCTGAAGGACCTCGAGGCCGGCCGCCCGATGGACCGGCTGATTTGCGGGGACGTCGGCTTCGGCAAGACTGAGGTAGCGCTGCGCGCGGCCTTTGCGGTGGCGCTCGACGGCAAGCAGGTCGCGGTCGTGGTCCCGACCACGCTGCTTGCGCGCCAGCACGCCAAGACCTTTGCGGAACGCTTCCGCGGCTTCCCGATCAAGGTCGCCCAGGCCTCTCGGCTGGTCGCGACCAAGGAGCTCAGCCAGGTCAAGAAGGGGCTGACCGACGGCTCGATCGACATCGTCGTCGGCACCCATGCGCTGCTCGGCAAGTCCATCAAGTTCCGCGACCTGAGCCTTCTGATCGTGGACGAGGAGCAGCATTTCGGCGTTAGCCACAAGGAGAGGCTGAAGCAGCTCCGCGCGCAAGTGCATGTGCTGACATTGTCGGCGACGCCGATCCCGCGCACGCTGCAGCTCGCGCTGACCGGCGTGCGCGAGCTCTCCATCATAGCTTCGCCCCCGGTTGATCGCTTGGCGGTACGCACTTTCGTCGCTCCGCACGATCCGCTGATGATCCGCGAGGCGCTTTTGCGCGAGCGCTACCGCGGGGGACAGGCCTTCTATGTCGTGCCGCGCATCGAGGACCTCGCAGGCGTGAAGGACTTTCTCGACAAGACCGTGCCGGAGATGAAGGTCGCGGTCGCCCATGGCCAGATGGCGCCGACCGTGATCGAGGACATCATGTCGGCCTTCTACGACGGCAAGTTCGACGTGCTGCTCTCGACGACGATCGTGGAGTCCGGCCTCGATATCCCCAACGCCAACACGCTGATTGTGCACCGCGCCGACATGTTCGGCCTCGCGCAGCTCTATCAGTTGCGCGGCCGTGTCGGCCGCTCGAAGCTGCGGGCGTACGCGCTGTTCACGCTGCCGGCGCAGCAGAAGATCACGCCGCAGGCCGAACGGCGCCTCACCGTGCTGCAGTCGCTGGAGACACTGGGCGCAGGCTTCCAGCTCGCCTCACACGACCTTGACATCCGCGGCGCCGGCAATTTGCTGGGCGAGGAGCAGTCCGGCCATATCAAGGAGGTCGGCTTCGAGCTCTATCAGCAGATGCTGGAGGAGGCGATCGTCAATCTCAAGGCCGGCATCACCGAGCCCGTGGCCGAGCGCTGGTCGCCGCAGATCACCATCGGCATGCCCGTCTTGATCCCGGAAGACTACGTCGCCGACCTGCCGGTGCGGCTGTCGCTGTACCGCCGGCTTGCCGATCTCGAGACCGAGGAGGAGATCGAGAATTTCGCCGCCGAAATGCGCGACCGCTTCGGCGTGCTGCCGGACGAGGTCCGCTACCTTTTCAAGGTTGCCGCAATCAAGGGTTACTGCCGCCGCGCCAATGTCGAGAAGGTCGATGCGGGCCCGAAGGGCGCGGTGATCTCCTTCCGCGACAACTCGTTTGCCCAGCCGGACCGTCTGGTCTTCTTCATCAAGCAGCACGGCAAGGCCGCGAAGGTCAGGCCCGACATGAAGGTCGTATTCCTCCAGGATTGGGAAACGCCGGAGGAGCGGCTGACCGGCACGACCGAGATTTTGCGGCAGCTCGCAAACCTGGCGGATAACAGGAAGGCGGCGTAGGGCGCATCACGGCTCTCTCCCCGTCATTGCCTGTGCATGTTCACTAATTCGCTGATAAAAACTGATCCGCAATGACTCCGATCGTCATCCTATGAATCTGTCCGGCCCTTTTATCCGCCGCCCGGTCGCCACCACGCTGTTGTCGCTCGGACTTGTGGTGGCGGGTGCCATTGCTTTTTTCAAGCTGCCGGTCTCGCCGCTGCCCGATGTCGACATTCCCACCATTTCGGTGCAGGCGACCTTGCCCGGCGCCAGTCCAGCCGACGTGGCTGCCACGGTCGCAAGCCCGCTCGAGCGCCACCTTGGCCAGATCGCCGACGTCACCGAGATGACGTCGCAGAGCTCGCTCGGCTCGGCACGCATCAATCTGCAGTTCAACATCGAACGCGACATCAACGGCGCCGCGCGCGACGTGCAGGCGGCGATCAATGCTGCGCGCGCCGACCTGCCGACCAATCTGCGGAGCAATCCAACCTACCGCAAGTTCAATCCCGCCTCGGCGCCGATCCTGATCTACACCTTGACGTCGGACACCTTGATGCCGGCCGAACTCTACGACGCCGCCTCGACGGTGCTCGCCCAGAAGCTGTCGCAGGTCGAGGGCGTCGGCGAAGTCTCCGTCAGCGGCGGATCGCTCCCCGCCGTGCGCGTCGAGCTGGTCCCTCCGGCGCTCTATAAATACGGCATCGGGCTCGAGGACGTGCGCGCCGCGCTCGGCAGCGCCAATGCGCATAGCCCGAAGGGCGGCATCGACGTCGCAAACCAGCGCTACCAGATCTATGCCAATGATCAGGCCCAAAAGGCGCAAGACTACAAGTCGCTGATCGTGGCCTACCGCAACGGCGCGGCCGTCCGCCTCACCGATGTCGGCGACGTCGTCGATTCCGTGGAGAACGTCCGCACGCTGGGCCTTTCCAACGGCAAGCCGGCAGTCGTGATGATCGTGTACCGGCAATCCGGTGCCAACATCATCCGGATGGTCGACCGCGTGAAGATGCTGATGCCGCAGCTCAAGGCCTCGGTGTCGCCCGGCATCGACATCAATCTCGCGGTCGATCGCTCCAAGACGATCCGGGCGTCGCTGCGGGACGTTGAGATCACGCTCCTCATCGCGGTTGCCCTGGTGATCCTCGTGGTCTTCGCCTTCCTGCGCAACGCGCGGGCGACGCTGGTACCGGTGGTGGCGGTGTCGGTGTCGCTGGTTGCGACGTTTGCCGTCATGTACCTCCTGGGATACAGCCTCGACATCTTCTCCCTGATGGCGCTGACGGTCGCGACCGGCTTCGTGGTGGACGACGCAATTGTCGTCCTGGAAAATATCACCCGCCACATGGACGCGGGAATGTCGCGACTGGAGGCTACGCTGCTCGGCGCCCGCGAGGTCGGCTTTACCGTTCTGTCGATGAGCGCGTCGTTGATCGCGGTCTTTGTCCCGATCCTGCTGATGGGTGGCCTGGTCGGCCGTCTGTTCCGTGAATTCGCCATGACCATCACGATCGCGATCGTGATTTCGCTCGTGGTTTCGTTGACGACGACGCCGATGATGTGCGCCTTCTTGCTGCGCGGCGATCGTGGTCGGCCGCATGGGCGGATCTATCGGGCAAGCGAGCGCATTTTCGAGCTGATGCTGAACGCCTATCGGCGAACGCTCGCCGTCGCGCTGCGTCACCCGGCCTCGGTGATGCTGATCCTCGCCGGGACGCTTGGCCTGAACTTCCATCTCTACGGCGTCGTTCCCAAGGGCTTCGTCCCGCAGCAGGACACCGGACTGTTGATCGGATCGATCCAGGCCGATCAACATACCTCGTTTCAACTGATGCGGCAGAAGCTGACGCAGTTCATCGAGATCGTCAAAAGCGATCCGGCGGTCGACACCGCCGTCGGTTTCACCGGCGGCAGCGGTCCGGGCCCGGGTTCGTCGACCAACACCGGCACGGTGTTCGCTTCGCTGAAGCCGCTCGGCGAGCGCAAACTGCCGGCCGATAAGGTGATCGAGCGGCTGCGGGGGGAGCTTTCGGCCGTGGCCGGCGCCACCTTGTTCCTGCAGTCGATCGGGGATCTCGGCGCCGGAGGGCGATCGGGTAATGCGGCGTATCAATACACGCTGCAGGGCTCGACGTTCGAGGAGCTGAACGAGTGGACACCGAAGCTCGTCGCCGCACTTCAAGCCGTGCCCGATCTTGCCGATGTCTCAAGCGATCAGCAGAACAAGGCCTTGCAATCCAATCTGATCATCGATCGCGACATGGCCTCCCGCTTGGGCGTTACGGTCAGCCAGATCGACAACACGCTCTATGATGCCTTCGGGCAGCGACAGGTCTCGACGATCTATGTCGCGCGCAATCAGTATCACGTGATCATGGAGGTTGCGCCTCCATTCTGGCAGAATCCGGAGACCTTGAAGCAGGTTTATATTAGCACCTCGGGCGGATCCGTGACGGGTTCGCAAACCACCAACGCGGTAGCCGGAACCATCGTTTCGCCCGCTCAGGCGACCGCGTTCAGCTCGATCGCAGCGAGCGCGGCGCGCAACCTCGCGACCAACTCGATCGGCGCCACCGGCAAGGGAGCCTCCTCGACCGGAACCGCCGTCTCCACCAACGCGGAGACGATGATCCCGTTGTCCAGCGTCGCCCGGTTCACGCAAGGAGAGACGCCGCTCGTCGTCAATCATCAGGATCTCTTCGTCGCCTCTACCGTCTCCTTCAATCTTCCGCCGGGCGTCTCGCTGAGCACGGCAATCACGGCAATCGAGACGACCATGCGCCGGATCGGCATGCCCTCGAACATTCACGGCGGCTTTGCGGGAGCCGCAAAGATCTTTCAGCAATCGCTGGCGAGCGAGCCGTTTCTCATCCTTGCGGCGCTGGCTACCATCTACATCTCGCTCGGCATGCTCTACGAGAGCTACATTCATCCGCTCACGATCCTATCCACGCTGCCCTCGGCCGGCGTGGGCGCGGTGTTGGCCTTGATGTTGTCTCACACCGAATTCGACATCATCGCGATGATCGGCGTGATCCTCTTGATTGGTATTGTGAAGAAGAATGCGATCATGATGATCGACTTCGCGGTCGAGGCCGAGCGCGAGCGCGGGCTGTCGTCGACCGAGGCCATCCTCGAGGCCTGTCTGATGCGCTTCCGGCCGATCATGATGACCACCATGGCGGCCCTGTTCGGCGCGGTGCCGCTGATGATCGGCATGGGCGAGGGCAGCGAGTTCCGCCAGCCGCTGGGCATCGCCATCTTCGGCGGCCTGATCCTGAGCCAGATCCTGACGCTCTATACGACCCCGGTCGTCTATCTCTATCTTGATCGTCTCAGGCACTGGAGCCAAAGGCGACGGCAGCGCCGCGCGCAGCAATCGGTTTAGACCGCCCAGCGCCGGACTCGGCCGGCGTCGCCAATCTGTCCCACGCGCTCGCGGGACCGCCGGTCGAGAGGCGCTCGGAGGGCGTAGCTGCTCTCTGACCATCGTCAGAGGCCGCCAAGGTCCGCGGAGCACGGGCTGTCAGAAAAATATCGGATCGTCATTACCCATCCGGGCTAGCCGAAATACCCATTTGGGTAGCTCGCGCCCCGGCAGACTGCGCGCCAGACTAGCCCGGCCCACCGGATTTCCTGCACCCCAGACATCGTCCCGCGGTGGGCAGGCGACCCCGTCGGCAGCGCATGACGGGGTTGCTCCGTAGATACCTCAACAAGGTCCCCGCCAATGAGCATGATATCTTGTGATTTCCGAGCAGAGGCAAGAGCGGCCGAGCAAATGGCAGCCACAGAAACGAGCGAGATCGACCGATCTGATTGGTTATTCCTTGCCCTGGCGTGGCAGGCCCTTGCGCGCCGCCATGATAGCCTGGGTGAATCCCTCAAGCATGATACGCCTGCTCCCGTCGACGCCGAAACAAGTAGCGCCAGTGAAACCAGTACGGTATGAGGTCCCTCCCGGGAGGCCGACATTGCAGTCGCTCAGAGACCCGAGCACCGTCGCGGCGATTATCGACGCACTGAGGTGCGTCCACGGTGATGCGCTCGCCCGTCTCATGCTTATCGAGGGGGTGACGCTGGCCGATCTCATCGACTCGCTGCTGCACTCGCCGATCAGAAATCGCGAAGCGGTCAAACTGGTCACGGACGCACTTGGATCCGGGGACTTCATCGTCGAGCCGGAGATCGCCGCAGTATCGCACCTCATGTATATTTACGATCGACCGAAATCGCTTCAGGTCGTTGACGTCGCTATTGAGACGCCGAACGCCACGATCCCGAGCGCGGATATTCGCTTGCGCTTGCGGAATCTGGGCGCGGTCTAAAGCACCCCCAAGGGCCGCGTTAGCGAAAAGTCTGCAGCCGTTTTCCGTCGCGACAAACGCGTAGCGTTTGCGCGGAGATCATGCTCGCGCTTTAGAGGGTACAGCTGCGCTGCTCTCGCATCTTGAGCTGTACGGCCATCGCGTCCGAGAATGTCGGGACCGGCTTGCTCACGACCTTGTAGTGGGAGGGCCATTTCCACGGCCTGTGCGTCAGGTCTTCGTTCCAGATCTGGCAGATGCCCGTGTTCTCCCAGCGGGTCACATAATAGCCGGCAGCCTGTGCGGGCGCGGTGACGCCGGAAAGTGCAGCAATGCCGACGACGGCGGAAAGAATGCTGAAACGACGCATCGAGAATAATCTCCCTTGATATCGCGGGCCCGCGGGCGTCGTGCGACAGCGATGGTTCCGTGGTTCCGATGGAGCCACATACTAATACGCATGCTCCAAAATGTGCGTGTCGCGGGCGCAACACTCGATTCGTGTCTTCCGCTATCCGTAGTGATCACGGGTGGACCATTGCCGAATTGCGAGCGAACCTGATTGCCAGGCAGTGATTTGAAACGGAGCTGCGATGACCGACAGCATCGAAATCACAAACGATACCGAAGTCTTTGACGCCATGCGCTTCGACGCCGTCACCGGCGACATGGTTTGGACCGGGCGAGTGGGAACGCGCGACGCCATCCGCCGAGAGAAGCTCGCAGTCGACCCAGGGTCCTGGAACTTCTGCCCGCATCAATGGCTGGACGACCGGGGATTTGTCGATCGGGAGCTGTCGCGCAAATATCCCCATGTTTAGCGCGGAACTCGGTTAGCAAGGCGCGTAGCCAGCTCGTGGGACGAATTTGCGCGGGGGTAGTCTGCCCTGGCGCTGCTACGACGAACCCGTTGCGGCATTATGTCCGCAACAAGCCGGTTGCCCGATGGCTGTTGCGCGAATAGCTCTTCAATTGCTCATTTCGTCTGCAAGGGCGCGATGGGCTTTTTGACCATAACTTGCCCGCAGGACGTCATGTTCTGCGGGCATTCTTCAATACGCAGCGTCGCACATCTGCCGGTCTGCGTGCCGACAACCAGCCCGCCACGAGGGCAGAGACACTCTCACGAACTTGGATTGCTTCATCGCGGGGCTTGTCATCGACCCGCGCTTCGCTTGGACCCGTCGGCTCCTCGCGATGACGAGTTCGTGGAGGCGTCTTACCCCGCCGCGCGTCGCGAGTCCGCGTAGAGCCGCGCCAGCAGCGACTTCGGCGTATCCTTCGGCAACAGCGTCGCGACCGTCACGAGGGCGTCCGAGCGCGCGCGGCGGCCCTGCGAGGTGTGGCGCATGACGCTGGAGAGGCGACGCGCGATTGCGTGGGCATCGCGCAGATCGGTATCGCTGAAGACGACAAGCACCGAACCGTCGTGATGGGCAGCGCCGAAATCGGTACGGCGCTTGAGGCGGCTGATGATGCGCGCGCCGTCGAGCTGCGCGCGCTGATTTCCAGGGTCGAAGGCAAAACGCGCCACGGACAGGCCACCGCCCTCGGAGAGCGTCTGCTCCACGGCTTTCGAAAAATCGCGGGCGAAGGCGGTGCTGGTCAACAGTCCGGTCTGCGGGTCGAGCAGGCCGCCGGCATCGAGTGCCTGGAGCGCGCGGTGTAACTGTGCCTCGAAGGCGTGCTGGCGGATCAAGGGCAGCGCGGATGCGGCGATGTCGGCAGGCTTGCCTGTGATCGTCTCGAGATTGGGCAGATCATACGGGCGCGCCAATGGGCCCGAGGTCACGGTAACAGGAAGATTGCGGAAGCGCGCATCCTCCGACAGCACGGTGAGAAACGCGTCAACCACGCGCGGCGTAAAACCTTCGCCGAGCACGATGCCGTCAATGTCGCGGTTGTTGAGATGGCTGGCTGCGGCTTCGATACTTAGCGCGCCGACCACGCCCATACGCTCGCCGAGTGCGACCGAAAAAGCGGGGTAGTTGCCGCCGCGGCCGATCAGGAGCGCGGTTGCGTCGCGCGCCGGGTCGGTCTCGGGAAGGACGTTCGGCGCGGCGTCGCTGGCGAGCCGGCGCAGGACCGTCATGTGCAAGGCGCGCACCCGCAAAGCGGTGCGCAGACGGGCGACGAGGCGATCCGAATTGGCCTCCGAGCGCCAAAGCGGCAGAGCGTTCTCCGGCGGCGGGCTTGAGGGATCGAGCGCGAGCAGCGGAATATAGGGCTTTCGCCTGCCGATCAGGTCGGCGAGCGCGGCAAGGTCGGCTTTCGACAATCCAGCCGCCGCAACCAGCACAGCCGCGGGCTGCATTGTTCTGATGGCGTCGGCGGTATCAACCAAATTGGTGTCGATCAAAGGGAACAGCTGCGCCTCGTCGAGCACGCGGGCGAACGCTGGTCGCCCCGCATTCGATACGATCAGGATCGGACCTTGGGACATCGGCAGGCAAGCTCGGAGATTACGCGCGCTGGAACGCGAAAGCCTAGTTCGCCGGCGTTAACGCTCTGTCAATGAAGCCGCAGCAGGAGCGGCATCAATGTAGAACCATCACCCTGGTGAGGGCGCCGCGACGCAGGCCTCCGCGGAGCCTGTCATCGGGCCGCGCATTGCGCGGACCCGTTGGCTCCGGCGCCTCCAGCGACAAACGGCGAAGCCGTTTGCGCGGCGATGACGGATTTATAGGGTCACCCGCGCTCAAGCCGAGGCCGACCGATCGCGAAATGCTTCCACCATCAACGGGTTGAGCCCGAGCTCGATGAGTGCCTCGCGGGCGCGGGCGTTGTCCAGCGCACGGCCAGCGAGCCGATGGCCGCTCAAACGGTCGGGCAGTGCGGTGAGCAGTGCGCCTTGCCCGAGTCGCTTCGACCATTCCTGCAGGTCCTGGGCGAGGAAACGGTAGCCGCCGACCGTCATGATCCCCGAGGGCGGCGCGGTGATGTTGATCGCGCCCGTCTGCCGGTCGATGCGCGCGGCATATTCAGTGTCCACATAGTCGCGTGGCGGCTGCGGGACCAGGGAGTCGCTGGGCGGCGGGGTAGGCGGCGCATAGGCCGCAATCGACACCATCGGTCCGCGCAATCCGAGCGTTCCCTTCGGTGTCAGTATGATCTCACCCGATATCGATGAGCCCGGCATCTCGCGCCGGGCGCCGTGCGGCCCGGGCTTGACCGGGGCGGGCGCGCCATCCTCGCCACGTCGCGCGCCGAACAGGCCAGCCTCGCCGAACAGATAAACGTCGGTCATCGCAACATGCTGCGCCACCCAGGAAGGGCTGGAGACCACCTGTTCCGGCGCACGCCACAGACCGATGACATTGCGCAAATCCGGGAGCCGTGCGGCCAGATCAAGCTCGTCCAGGCGCAAAGCGAGCTGCGCCGGTGCAATCAGGGTATCGCAGTGTTGGACCGCAATCTCGCGGGCAAGGAGCTCCTCGTCGAAGGGATGGTGCAGGACCAGGGTCCCCGCTGACAGGAGCCAGGTCACCAGCGACGCAGCAAGGCCGGCAAAGGAGCCGGGCGCGAAGGCGGACATGATGGTCGCGCCCTGCGGTATGTCGGCTTCGAGCGAGATGGCAAGCCCGCCCGCGATCACGCTGAGATGCGGGCGCGGCACGGCGCGGAAGCCGTCGGCAGTCATGTCGAAGGAAATCATCGCCGCCTTGCGGCCGTCCTGGATGACATGGCGTGTCGGCTGGGCGTCTCTGGCCATCGCCTGGTCGAGCGAGGCCATGCCCTCGGGCAGATCGCTGCCGAAGCCCGCGACATGGCGGATCGAGAACACTTCGGCGGCGGCGTTCATCGCGAGGTCGGAATGCAGCACGCCGTCGATCTTGCCTGTTGTCACAATGGCGCGCGCGCTGGTGCGGTTGAGCGCGGACACCAGTTCTGCCTGCCGCCAGAGCTGCGGAAGCACGGCCACCACGAGGCCGGCGCGGTGCGCGGCGAGCACCGTCAGCATGAACTCGATCGTGTTCGGCAGCTGTACCGCGATCACCGAATGGCTCGGCAGGCCGGATTCGGCGAAATGCGCAGCGAGTGCCGAGATCGCACGGTCGGCCTGGGCATAGGTCAGCTGCCGCGGCACTTGCCCGGTGATGCGCTGCTTGTTGGGCGGATCGACCAGGGCAAGCGTATCTGGTCTGCGCGCCCGGATGCGCTGGAAGAGGACGTCGAGGGTAGGTGAAGCGCTGATCTGATTCACGTGAGTCGCCTGGATGACCCCGCCGGGTCGATCACTTCGCGGGTGCGTTCGAGCCTTGATTCGCGCCCTGATTATAGCCTTGCGGATAAGAGTCTTGATGCCGCGAATCTTGCGCGTGCCACCAAGTCTCCGGGAGATAGCCGGTCAGGGCGGTAACCGATGGTCGTTGTATCCGATTCCAGCGCGCAATCCATTGCTCCCCGGCGTTGAGCACCGGAATTGCGTAAAAGCCCGACATCAGGACTCGGTCCAGCGCCCGCACCCCCGAGACGAAGGCGTCGTGTCCGCGCGCGGCGAGCAGCGCCTCGATCATCGCATCGATCGCCGGGCTCTTGACCCCCATGTAATTGCGGGTGCCCTTGATGTCGGCCGCCTGGCTGCCCCAGTAGAACGACTGCTCATTGCCGGGTGACAGCGATTGGTCCCAGCGGTTCTGGATCATGTCGAAATCATAGTCGAGCCGGCGCTGGTCGAACTGAACGGGGTCGACCATACGCACGTGTGCCTCGATCCCGGCGCGCTTCACGTTTCCTGCGTAAGCGAGCGCGACCCGTTCCTGGTCGCGGGTCGACGCCAGGATTTCAAAGCTGAGCGGCGTCTTGGTCTCGCGCTGGCGCAGCACAGTGCCGTCGAGCTCGTAGCCGGCCTCCGAGAACAGCTTCAGCGCAGCGCGCAGGCTGTCGCGGTCGCGGCCGGAGCCATCGGTGACGGGCAGACGGTAGCTGCCGTCGAGAATATCGGGCGTGACGTCGGCCGCAAAGGGCTGCAGAAGCTCCCGCTCGCGCCCGTCGGCCGGGCGCGCATAGGCCGAAAGCTCAGAGCCGGCAAAGAAGCCGCCGCTGCGGGTGTAAAGCCCGAAGAAATAATTGCGGTTGATCCACTCGAAGTCGAACAGAAGCGTCAGGGCGCGCCGGACCCGCGCGTCGGCAAACACGGGGCGGCGGGTGTTGAACACCAGAAATTCCGAGGGATACGGCATTCCGGTCTTGATGGTGTCGCGGATCACCTCGCCGTTCCTTGCGGCCGGAAAATCGTAGCCGTCGTGCCAGCGCAACGGCTCAGTCTCGTCGCGAAAATCGTAGAGGCCGCGCTTGAAGGCTTCGAACTGGCCGTTCGCCTCGCGATAGAAGTCGAGCTTGATCTCGTCGAAATTATAGAGCCCGCGATTAACCGGCAGATCGCGGCCCCAATAATCGGGATTGCGCGCAAGCGTCACGGAAACGCCAGGCTTCACCTCGGCGACGCGGTAGGGTCCCGAGCCGACCAGCCCCGTCAGCGTTGTTTCCTCAAAGGTCGCGACATCGATTGCGTGACGCGGCAGGATCGGCATCAGGCCCAGGATCAAGGGCAGTTCGCGATCATTGGCGCCGGTCAGATCGAAGCGCACGGTGAGTGCATCTGGCGCCTCGGCCTTTGTCACCTTGCTGTAATATTGCCGATGGTTCGGGCGTCCGTGGTCGCGCAAGAGCGCCCAGGAGAACAGCACGTCGTCGGCAGTCACCGGCTTGTCGTCGGAGAAGCGCGCCTTTGGATCGAGGTGGAAGGTGACGAAATCGCGCGCGTCGTCGGTTTCGACTGTCTTGGCCAAGAGGCCGTAGAGCGTGAAAGGCTCGTCATTGCCGCGCGCCATCAGGCTTTCGACGACATAACCCCTGATCTGCTGTACCGCGAGGCCCTTGACGATCAGAGGATTGAGGCTGTCGAAGGTGCCGAGCAGGGCCCAGGTCAGCCGCCCGCCTTTCGGCGCGTCGGGATTGACGTAGGGCATATGGGTAAAATCCGACCGCAGTGCCGGGACGCCGTGCATGGCGATGGCATAGCTCCCCGCCGCCCGGCATGGCGCGGCGTAGCTCGCGGCAAGCCCGATCTGAAGGCACATGCCGAATACAAAAGCGGTTATACGCTTTGGTCCAAATGCTAACACGGGAACAGGCGCTTTTGATTCGCAATTGATCGCTGCTCACCTCTACCACAGGGCGCGGCATCAGTCGGAATACAGCCGTGAAAGGCGCTTGTCGGCATTGATCTTTTCGTTCGCCCCTGTATGAAGGCGTCCGATTGAGCATGGCTGCCGAACTGTCACGTATCCGCCTCAATTCACTAGGAGACACGCCGCGCGAGACGGCGAGGTGCTAGCGCCTCCGGCGGTTTCAGCGCTCCCCGTTCAGAAAGGGTTTTCCGCAATGAATTTCCGCATTTTGGCCGCGTCGGTCGGACCGCGTGGGCGCCTTCTCGCCCTGTTGGCGGCAACCGCGCTCGCCGTTCCCTCCTTCGCTTCCAGTGCCCAGGCGCAGGCCCAGACTGCGCCGGCCCCCGCGGCGCCCAAAGCCAAGGCCGCCCCAAAAGCCGCTCCCAAGGCTCCAGCGGCCCAGGCTCCTGCCGCCCAGCCGGCGCCGGGCGCCCAGGAGGCCCAAGGTCAGCCCGGCCAAGCCGGTCAGCAGCCGCCGGCCGACCAGCAGATCCAGTTGATCTATGCGCCCTGGACCAAGTTCTGTTTGAAGGGCCAGGACGCCAACGCCAAGCAGGTCTGCTTCACGGGCAAGGACGGGCGCATCGAGTCCGGCCAGCCCGTAATCGCAGCCGTCATCATCGAGCCGGAAGGCGAGCCGAAAAAGATCCTCCGCGTGACGCTGCCGCTCGGCATGCAGCTCGTGCACGGCACGCGCATCATCGTCGACAACAACCAGCCGCAGCAGAGCCCCTATGTGATCTGCTTCGCCAATGGCTGCATGTCCGATTACGAGGCGACCCCTCAGCTTATCGACAGCTTGAAGAAGGGCCAGAACCTCGTTGTTCAGGCGATCAACGCCAATGGCGCACCGCTGACGCTGCCGCTGCCGCTTGGCGAGTTCGCCAAGGCGTATGACGGTCCGCCGACCGATCCGAAGGTGTTCGAGGAAACCCAGAAGAAGCTGCAGGAAGAGCTGCAGAAGCGCGCGGAAGAGCAGCGCAAGAAGCTCGAGGATGCGCAGAAGTCCGGTGGCGGCGCGCCGGCGACCGCTGCGGCACCGAAATAAGAGCCCCACGCAACAAGCCGAAGGCGCTCCTCCGGGGAGCGCCTTTTTCTTTGGAGGGTTGCACGGGGATATCGGGAATTTCAGCGCCGCTTGCGCTCAGTGCCGCTAGTTCAACATCGGATTGCGGGGACGATAGCCGCCCGATTTGTCCTTGATGAAGATTTCCGCGACCTGCGAATGGCGGATCGGCTCGTCGGAATTGTCCGGTAGCAGATTCTGCTCGGAGACATAGGCCACGTATTCGGAGTCCGAATTCTCAGCCAGCAGATGATAGAACGGTTGATCTTTGTGCGGCCGCACCGCTTCCGGGATCGACAGCCACCATTCCTCGGTGTTGTTGAACTCGGGGTCAATGTCGAAAATAACCCCCCGGAAGGAAAATATCCGGTGGCGCACGATCTGGCCGATCTGGAACTTGGCGGTTCGCGCTTTGATCATGCCTTGTCGATAGACCATGACGGGCGGCGATGCTAGTGCCCGATCGCGAATTAACCTTGTGATGGCCCGGCAGGCGTACCCCAGTCGAAAAAACCCCCTGCAATGACCGAAATTCTCAACCTGGCCGTCCCGTATTTCGGCCTGATTTTCATTGGTTTTGCCTGCGGCAAGGCCAAAGGCCTGCCCGAGACCGGGCTCGCCTGGATGAACTTCTTCCTTCTCTACGTATCGTTACCGGCGTTGCTGTTCGTCATTACCTCGAAAACGCCGTTCAGCGAGCTCAACAACCCGCCGTTCCTGATTGCAACCACGCTCGGAACCGTGACGGCTTTCGTGCTTGCGCTCCTGGTTGGGCGCCTGCTCGGGCGTCTGACCTTGCGCGAGGCGACGCTCTTCGGATCATGCTTGAAGCGCCCGCGGCCTTGACCGAGCGCGCCAGGACGGCGCGAGGCCTTCGCGCATCGCAAGCCGCCGCAGCGGCCCGATGGAGCCGATCAGATGCATGCCCGCGGCGCGCAGCGACTGCATCGGAAGAAAATCGCTGAGCAGCGATCGGTTCGCGGCATCGATGACGAAGGTGCGGCTCAACACATCGGCGCGGCGGGCGAAATCGTAACGCTGCAGCACCTGCGAGCCGCCGCAGTCTTCGCCCTTCGCAAGCGCTTCGCGGACGAGCCCGGCAGTGTCGTCGGCATCCCGCAGGCCCAGATTGAGCCCTTGCGCACCGATCGGTGGAACGACATGGGCGGCTTCCCCGACCAACGCCACACGCCTTGCCGCAAAGCGCTGTGGCCGCTCGATGGCCAGCGGAAATACGTACCGTCCGGACTCGACCCGGACGCGGCCGAAGATGAAATGCGACTGCTTCTCGGCCGCTTCCGACAGCTCCTCGTCGGACAGAGCGCGCAGCCGCTCGGCTTCCTTGGGGGCGGCGACCCACACCACGCTGCAGCGATTGCCGGGCAGGGGTACGAAGACGCAGGGGCCGTGGGAGGTGTGAAATTCGGTCGAGACGCCATGGTGCGGCCGGGCATGGCTGATGTTGAAGGTCAACGCCGCCTGGTCCAGCTCGCGCCGCGCAACTGCGATGCCGGCGGCCTCCCGGCACAGCGAGTGCCGGCCGTCGGCGCCAACGACCAGGCGAGCCAATACCGCGGCGCCGTCGGCGGTCGTGATGGTGACCTCCTCATCGCCGGGGACGACGGTTACGGCCTCGTCGTCCAGTCGCGTCAGGCCCTCAATTTCCGCTGCCCGCGTCTCGAGCGCTGCGACTAGAGTGCGGTTTTCGACATTGTAGCCGAACGCCTCGAGTCCGATCTCATCGGCGGAAAAGCGCACTTCGGGTGCACGGATCAGCCGGCCAGTATCGTCGACGAGCCGCATCGCGGATAACGGCGCCGCCTGCTCGCGGCAGCCCGTCCAGACGCAGAGCTCTTCCAGGAAGTCGATGGAGCCGCCGAGCAGCGCCGTGGTGCGGTTGTCGGCGTAAGGCACGCGGCGGGCGATCAGGACGGTGCGGCTGCCTGCTTGCGCCAAGGCTATAGCCGCGGAAAGGCCGGCGGGGCCGCCGCCGACCACAGCGGCGTCATAGGTCGAGGAAGCGTTGCTCATGAAAAGACAATTGAACCTCGTGTGCGATGTTTTCAAGATCGTAAAGGTCGCAAGCCCAGACCTTGTTCCACCGCAAAAGCGGGCCCGCGACGCGGCGGAACGCCGCAAGGGTGGATGTGCAAATGACAGCGATTCCTGATAGCACTGCCGCCTCAATGACGCAGCAGATCAGCGAGCCAGAACCCCCACAAGCCGCGCCGGGTGCACGCGCCGCAGCATTTTCGGTGCATGTGTTCACCGCGCTTGGCGCGGGCGTTGCCCTGCTCGCGCTGCTCGAGGCGGTGCGCGAGCATTGGGCCGCCATGTTTGCCTGGCTTGGCGCCGCGCTCATCATCGATGGTGCGGACGGTCCGATGGCACGGCGGCTGGACGTCGGGCGCCTGCAGCCGAACTGGTCGGGCGACGTGCTTGATCTCGTGGTGGATTTCGTTACCTACGTCTTCGTGCCGGCCTATGCCATCACCGCAAGCGGGCTGTTGCTGCCGCTGGCCGCGCCCGTTCTCGGCGCCGGCATCGCGGTCACCGGCGCGCTCTATTTCGCTGACCGCCGGATGAAGGGCGCGGACAACCATTTTCGCGGCTTCCCTGGGCTGTGGAATCTCGCCGCCTTCTATCTGTTCATGCTGCACTGGCCGCCGGTCCTGTCGACTCTTAGTGTGTTCCTCCTCATCGTGGCGACGTTTCTGCCTTTCCAGGTGCTGCATCCGGTGCGCACGTTGCGGCTGCGTCGGCTCACGCTGACGCTGATCGTGCTCTGGAGCTTGCTCGGTCTGTACACGCTACTGAGTAATTTCGAGGTCGGCACGGGCGTCAAGGTCGCGATGTGCCTCATCGCCCTCTATGTAGTGGCGAGCGACGGCGCGATACGTCTCTTGAGATCCTTCAAGACATGATCGAACTCCTTCTCAGCCCCGAGGCCTGGGCAGCGCTGTTCACGCTGAGCGCACTCGAAATCGTGCTCGGTATCGACAATGTCATCTTCATTTCGGTGATCGTCGCGCGGATCCCGGAGCCCAACGCGACGCGCGCGCGTCAGATCGGGCTCGCGCTTGCGCTCGTGTTTCGCATCGTGCTGTTGTGCTTGTTGGTATGGCTCATCGGCCTGACCCAGCCGTTGCTGACCGTGGGAGGCCAGGCCTTCTCATGGCGGGACATCATCCTGATTGGCGGCGGCCTGTTCCTGATTGGCAAGGCTACACACGAAATCCATGTCGAGGTCGAGGGCCACTCCGCCGGGGCCGGCGGCAAGGATCACGGGTCGAGTGTCTTTCTCTGGGCGATCGTGCAGATCACCGTCATCGACATGGTGTTCTCGCTCGATTCCATCATCACCGCCATCGGCATGGCCCAGGAGCTCGCCATCATGATTGCCGCGGTCGTGATCGCCTGTTTCATCATGTATGCGTCCTCGGGACCTGTTTCGCGCTTTGTGGCGGCGCATCCGACCACCAAGATGCTGGCGATGGCATTCCTGCTGCTGATCGGTGTCGCGCTGGTCGCCGACGGCTTCAAATTCCATATCCCGCGCGGCTATATCTACTTCGCGATCGCCTTCTCGGCGGCGGTCGAATTCTTCAATGTGCTCGCCCGGAAGAACCGCAAAGCGGGTGGGTAGCCCGCATTTCGCGCGCCCCGAGTTGACAACGCAGGCGCGATGGCTTTCGCTCCGTCAGCCTGAAAATCACCTGGGAGGTGGGCGATGACCAAGGCCGTGCGGGTGCACAAGGTGGGAGGACCGGAGGCGCTGGTCTACGAGGCCATCGACGTGCCGCCGCCCGCCCCCGGCGAGGTGCGCGTCCGCCAGCATGCGGTCGGGCTCAACTTCATTGACGTCTACTATCGCACCGGGCTCTACAAGGCGCCTGGGCTACCGTTCATCGCCGGCAACGAGGCCGCGGGCGAGGTGGTGGCGGTCGGGGCAGGGGTCACGCATTTCCACCCCGGCGATCGCGTCGCCTACTACGCCAATCTCGGCGCCTATGCGAGCGAGCGCAACATTGCCTGGGACAAGCTCGTCAAGCTGCCCGACCATATCACCTACGAGCAGGGCGCCGTCTTGATGCTCAAGGGGCTGACGGTGTGGTATCTCCTGCACAAGACCTTCAAGGTCGAGCCGCACCATCGCGTACTAATTCATGCGGCAGCCGGCGGCATCGGGTTGCTCGCCTGCCAATGGGCGCGCGCGATGGGCGCGCATGTCATCGGCACCGTCGGCTCCGAGCAGAAGGCGGAGCTCGCGCTCGCCAATGGCTGCGATCACGTGATCCTCTACAACAAGGAGGATTTCGTCGCGCGCGTGAAGCAGATCAGCCGCAACGAGCTCTGCGACGTGGTCTATGACGGCGTCGGCAAGGCGACCTTTCCAGGCTCGCTGTCCTGCCTCAAGCCGCGCGGACTGTTCGTCAGCTTCGGCAACGCCTCCGGTCCGGTGCCGCCCTTTGCCATCGCCGAATTGAACAATCACGGCTCGCTGTTTGCAACCCGCCCGAAGCTCAACGACTATATCGGCACCCGCAAGGAGCTCCTGGAGGGCGCCGATAGGCTGTTTGCCGCCGTCATCAGCGGCACGCTCCACGTGCCGATCAACCACGCCTATGCCCTGAAGGACGCGGCGAAGGCGCATGTCGACCTGGAAAGCCGGGCGACGACGGGGGCGTCGATTCTAAAGCCGTAAAGCCTCAAGGCCG
>Ga0307474_10001026_pt1 | contig 20279 bp, 16 predicted proteins | sample atmos_gasesECM1C_2_FD_203312 | JGI IMG/M metagenome (GOLD analysis project Ga0307474, IMG submission 203312) | Hardwood forest soil microbial communities from Morgan-Monroe State Forest, Indiana, United States - atmos_gasesECM1C_05 | ecosystem: Environmental > Terrestrial > Soil > Temperate... | reverse complement strand
GCGCTCCACGCATCACCAAGGACGGCGTTACCGTCGCCAAGGAGATCGAGCTCGAGGACAAGTTCGAGAACATGGGCGCCCAGATGCTGCGCGAGGTCGCTTCAAAGACCAACGACACCGCCGGTGACGGCACCACCACCGCGACCGTGCTGGCGCAGGCGATCGTCCGCGAGGGCGGCAAGTCGGTGGCGGCCGGCATGAACCCGATGGATCTGAAGCGTGGCATCGACATCGCGGTCGCCGCGGTCGTCAAGGATCTCGAGAAGCGTTCCAAGCCCGTTGCCTCGTCCTCTGAAGTTGCCCAGGTCGGCACCATCTCGGCCAATGGCGATGCGGCGATCGGCAAGATGATCGCGCAGGCGATGCAGAAGGTCGGCAACGAGGGCGTCATCACGGTCGAGGAGAACAAGTCGCTCGAGACCGAGGTCGATATCGTCGAAGGCATGAAGTTCGACCGCGGCTATCTCTCGCCCTATTTCGTGACCAATGCCGAAAAGATGACTGCCGAGCTCGAGGACGTCTATGTGCTCCTGCACGAGAAGAAGCTCTCGGGCCTGCAGGCGATGCTGCCGGTGCTGGAAGCCGTAGTGCAGTCGGGCAAGCCGCTCTTGATCGTGGCGGAAGACGTCGAGGGCGAGGCGCTGGCGACGCTGGTGGTCAACCGCCTGCGCGGGGGCCTGAAGGTCGCTGCCGTCAAGGCGCCGGGCTTTGGCGACCGCCGCAAAGCCATGCTCGAGGACATCGCGATCCTCACGGGCGGCCAGCTCATCTCCGATGAGCTCGGCATGAAGCTCGAGAACGTCACGGTCAAGATGCTCGGCCGCGCCCGCAAGGTCGTGATCGACAAGGAGAACACGACGATCGTCAACGGCGCCGGCAAGAAGGCCGATATCGAGGCTCGCGTCGCCCAGATCAAGGCGCAGATCGAGGAGACCACCTCGGACTACGACCGCGAAAAGCTGCAGGAGCGCCTGGCCAAGCTCGCCGGCGGCGTTGCGGTGATCCGCGTCGGCGGCGCGACCGAGATCGAGGTCAAGGAGAAGAAGGACCGCGTCGAGGACGCGCTGAACGCGACCCGTGCCGCGGTGCAGGAAGGCATCGTGCCGGGCGGCGGCGTTGCCCTGCTCCGCGCCAAGAAGGCTGTGGGGCGCATCCACAATGAGAATGCCGACGTGCAGGCCGGCATCAACATCGTGCTGAAGGCGCTGGAGGCTCCTGTGCGCCAGATCTCGGAAAATGCCGGCCTCGAGGGCTCGATCGTGGTCGGCAAGATTCTCGAAGATAAGTCCGAGACCTTCGGCTTCGACGCCCAGACCGAGGAATATGTCGACATGGTCGCCAAGGGCATCATCGACCCCGCCAAGGTCGTGCGTACTGCGCTGCAGGACGCCTCGTCGGTGGCGGGCCTGCTCGTGACCACCGAAGCCATGGTCGCCGAGCTGCCGAAGGAGCCCGCCCCCGCAATGCCGGGCGGCGGCGGCATGGGCGGAATGGGCGGAATGGGCTTCTAGAGCATCTTCTGTTCTGATTGAAGCAGAACCGAAGCTCTAGATTCTTGTTTTGACGCGTTTTCTTCACGCGAACCGGTGTCCACTTCGCTTGAAAACGCTAAGCCCTCGTTCCGAACCGCAGTCAAATCGAAGGCCGCCTCCGGGCGGCCTTCTTTTTTGTCCACGGCGCTTCTAAAAGGGGGCTCCTTCTTCCGGATTCGATGGAACAGGAATTTGACATGCGTGCGCTATTGCTTGGTTTGTCCGGTCTGTTGGTCGCGTCCTCTGGTCTCGCTCTCGCGGATACGAAGCTGCAGACGAAGCCCACCCCCGGCGCCAGCGAGACCAGGTACTTCACCTCCATCGACGGGCTGATGGACGGCAATGCCGACGTGATCCTGAAGGAGACAAGGCAGGGCAAGCAGGTGACCGCGGCAATTCTCGACGTCTGCTATCCCGCCGACAAGACGGGCGACCGCAAGGACCGTTTTGTGGTCAATCTTGCCGTCAGCGGCCAGACGCTGTCAGGCACGTCGCAGAGCCTCATCGACAAGGCCCCGGTCACGGTCAAACTGACGCGTAAGGCCACCGGCGACAGTTTCGAATTCCGCGGCCAGATCGCGATCGGTCCCAACGTGACCGAAGTGGCCTCGACCGACAATTCCGACATCAGCGAACGCGAATTCCAGGACAGCCAGTCCACGGATGATGGCATCACGCCGCAGCCGAAGGACTTCAGCGAGGTGTCGCCGGAATCGGTAGGCGTCAGGCTCAAGCTCGACGCCGTCGCGGATTTCCTCAAAAGCCTGAAGGGCCAGGATGTCGAAATTGCCGTGAGCAGCCTTAGCGTGACCTGCGATGCCATGCGCGCCGGCCAGCAGACGATCAATCTCTCGATAGACCCCGACCGCGCGGCGACCATGGTCGAGAAGGCAAAATCCTCACCGGGCGTAGTTGCCGCAGGCTGGACCACCGGGATCGTCGAGATGGATCGCGCGATCCGCATTTCAGCTTCCGACTGGCGCGACGGCGACAAGCTCGACCGGGAAAAATTGGCTGCGGCCATCGGCAATGTGCTGACCAGGACGCTTTCGGCCAGGCTTTCCGCATCAAGCTGGAGCTCTACCACCGGCAAGCTGAGGCTGACCTTCAAGCGGCCGAGCCAGCTGTTCCCCGCGCTCGGGCTCACCGAGACTGTCGAGGTGACCGGACTGGTCTCGCCAGACCGTCCCGGCGGATCGGACCGGCTGATCGTCTGGATCGGCTCGCCTGTCGTCACGACCAACGACGAGAGCGCAGGTGCCAAGCTCAATCTTTCCGACGATTCCTCAGGCGACGAGGAAGGCGACCAGAAGGACGAATCCGGCTCGGTCGAGGCGCTTGCCAAGGAGCTCAAGGGCCAGCGTTGGGATTCCGACAAGTCGGTGTGGAAGTGACTCTTTCATCTCCCGAAGGGAGAGGTCGGAAAAACATCTGCCTCAGTTCGTATTGAGCCTGAAGTGCAGCGTTCGCGGACCGACGAAGAAGATGGAATCGCCCTGGCGTTTCCAGTTGGTCGCCTCGCTCAATGCAGCGATCAGCTCGTCGTCGGCCTGGGCGCGATCGGCAGGACACGGACGCTCCTGCATCGGGCCCGCGACAAAGATCACGGTGTTGCCGGCGACCGAGAATTGGCCCTTTCCGCCCTTGCACCACAATTCGAGAACGGTTTCGCCATTGTCGCCGATGTCGAGATCTGGGATGCGCTTCGATCCGGACATCGGCGCAGCATCGAGCATCATTTCCATGCCGAAGGGAAAACTGTTGTCGGCACGCGCCGGCGCGAAATCCGCGGTGGATGCGAGCAGCAGCAAGGCCGCGCCTACTGGGACGAGAACTGACTTGATGGAAACCATGCGACCTCTTGAAACTGCGGATGTGTTCGTCATTCCGGGCGATGCGCCAGCATCGAACTCTGGCGTGCTGTTGCACACCATAGTTCGCGCTTCGCGCGCCCCGGAACGACAAGGGGGTGAGACGCCGCCGTTCTATTGGACGACTGTCGCCTTGAACAGGTTCGTGCTTCCAAAAAATGAGTCCTGGCAAAACAAATCCCCGCGGCCTCAACATACCGCGGGGATTTCCTTGCGGCATTCGCCTCAGAGCTTGGCTATGCCCGGGAAGAACAGATAGCAGGCGACGGCGATGACGATCAGATAGGCCAGGAGAAACAGGGTCCAGAAGAAATTGTGCCTGATCACCTGGCCTTCATTGCGCACGAAGCGCGTGGTCGAGACACCGACACTCGCGGTTTGTGGCGCGACAGGCTTGCCGATCTCGGCGCCGACCGAGTTGACGGTCGGCAGCAGGAGCGGCGGGAAGCCGAGAATCTGCCCGACCAGCGCCTGGAATTTGCCGAACATCGCGTTGGTGGACGTGTTGCTGCCCGACAGAGCCACCCCGATAAACCCGAGAATCGGCGCGACGACGATGAAGGCGGCTCCGATGGACGAGAATGCCTTTGCAAGCGAGGCGGCCATGCCGGAAAAGTTGTAGACATAGGCCAGACCGAAGATGAACACACCGACGAGCAAGGCGCCCCACATCTGCGTCCAGGTCTTGCGCCAGATGTCGGCGAGCTGCTGGCCGTTCACACGTAGCAGCAGCGCGACGATGATCCATGATGCAAGGATGGCCGTGCCGCCGACAAACGGCGTCCAATTGAAGACCGCCGCGATCTTCGCTCCCTCGGTGATCGAGGAGGCTGCGTCGACCTCCATATGCAGTAGCACGATGCCGGGCAGCTTGGACCATGGCCCGGTCCAGGCGACGACAACGATGACCAGAACCGCGATCGGCAGCCAGGCCTGCACGATGTCCCCGCCGGAAAGTCCGTGCCCCTCCGAGCCCACCGCCGAGCCGGTCACCGTCACGCCGCCGTAACCACGCACTTGCTTCGGCTGCCAGACCTTGAGCAAGAGCAAGAGGCAAACAAAGCACACGATCGAGCCGGCCACGTCAGGCAGATAGGGGCCGAGAAAGGTGCCGACCGGCAATTGGCCCGCGATGTAGGCCAAAGATCCGACCACGGCCAGCGGCCATGCCTCCCACATGCCCTTCCTACCCGAGACGAGATAGAGCAGGATCCACGGCGGCAGCAGAGCCAGGATCGCGACGATCTTGCTGATCGAGCCGGACAGCGCCAGCAATGGATAGCCTGTGACGGCCGCGAGCGCGATGATCGGCGCGCCCAACGCCCCGTAGGAGACCGGCGCGTTATTGGCAATGGCTGCGACGCGGATGGCGTCCAGATCGGGAATGCCGATCGCAATCAGGATGGGCGCAACAAACGCCCACGGGTAACCGAAGCCGACAAGGCCTTCCAGAAGCGCGCCGAAGGCCCAGGCAAAGAGGATCGTTTGCACCCGGACATCGTGAGTAGCCTGCGCGATCAGCCAACGTCGCAATTTGTCGAACACCCCGGTGACGACCAGCGTGTTGAAGAGCATGACGCCCCAGAATGTGATCCAGTTGACATTCCACGCGCCTGTCGCGGAGCCGTAGAGATAGGCGCGGATGCCGTCATCGAGCGGCATGCCCCAAACCCAGAGCCCGAGAGCAAGCGTGATCAGCGAGCCGACAAGTGTGGCGACCCAGGCCGACCACCGCAATCCAGCAAGCATGAACAACAGTGCCGCCACCGGAATCAGGGCAACAAGCCAGGTGACGAACAGATTTCCGGTGGGATCGAGAATTTGCTTGAACATTACGCGTCCTCCCCCACGCTTGTGTGGGACGCCCGGCCGGCGTGGACGGATCGAGCGGCCTGGCGCGGTTGCGGCGTGCCTCGGCCATGTGCGAGTTGAAACCCAAAAGCTCGGCTGCGGCCGAACTCCGCTCAAAACATCGCGAAATGAGAAGGCGCGCCACCCCTCGCCGTTGAGCCATGCTAGGATCGAGTCGAAGGCACGGACAAGCGTACCCAGACCGTGATACCCACGACTTTAGTCTAGGCAGACCGCCTTCGGCCGAATAAAGCCGGTTTTTTAGGGCTTTAGGGCCTCCGCACCCACCCCTGCCAGGAGACCCTGATCTGTGAAAAAAATCCGCTCGACGCTCGCAATCGTGTGGCGGATCGCCATTCCCTATTTCCGCTCCGAAGACAGGATCGCCGGCTGCTCGCTGCTCGCTGCTGTGATCGCCATGGAACTCGCTTCCGTCGGCTTCGACGTATTGATCAACCAGTGGCGCAACCGGTTCTACAACTCGCTCCAGGAGAAGGACTGGGAGGGCTTTGTGCGGGAGATGGTCGTATTCTGCGTGCTCGCCGCCTTTACGGTTCTGCTCTCGGTTTACCAGACCTATCTCAACCAGTGGCTTCAGATCCGCTGGCGGCGATGGATGACCACCAGATATCTCGGCGCCTGGATGCATGAGGCCAATTACTACCGCATGCAGCTGCAGGGCGAAGCGGCTGACAACCCCGATCAACGCCTGACCGACGATGTGAAATCGTTCGTCGGCCAGACGCTGGGCATCGGCGTGGGGCTATTGGGTTCGATCGTCAGCCTGGCGTCCTTTGTTGTTATTCTCTGGGGCCTGTCGGCCGCAGCGCCATTGTTTGTGTATGGCCACGACCTATCGATCCCAGGTTATCTGGTATGGGGTGCGTTGATCTATGCCATCTTCGGCACGGCACTGACGCAGTGGATCGGCTCGCCACTGGTCCATCTCAACTTCCAGCAGGAACGTTATGAGGCCGACTTCCGCTTCAACCTGGTCCGCGTGCGCGAGAACACTGAGCAGATCGCGCTGCTCAAGGGCGAGAGTGCAGAGCGGGAGCGGCTGCTGGGGCGTTTCGGCTCCGTGGTCGCGAATTGGTACGGCATCATGAGCAGGACCAAGCGGCTGACGGGCTTCACGTCGAGCTATGCCCAGGCCGCCGTGGTCTTTCCCTTCATTCTCTGTGCGCCGGCCTACTTCGCCGGGAAGATCCTGCTAGGGGCCCTGATGCAAACCGCGGAAGCGTTCGGAAAGGTGCAGGATGCACTGTCGTTCTTTGTGGCGGCCTACCGCACGTTGGCCGAATGGCGCGCGGTGATTGCACGTCTCGATGGCTTCGAACTGTCGATCAAGAACTCGGTGGAGCTCACCACACGAAAACCGTCGATAGAGGTCGAGGCTTCCGACACGGCAGACGCCATCAGCATCGATCAGCTCCTGGTCGAGTTGCCCAATGGTGAACCGCTGGTCACAGCCAACGGCTTCAGCATTTCCGGCGGTGACCGCATCCTGTTGACCGGCCCCTCCGGCGCCGGCAAGTCGACGCTGTTCCGAGCCATCGCCGGAATCTGGCCGTTCGGCAGCGGCTCGGTCACGATCCCCGCGCATGCGAGGCTGATGATGCTGCCGCAGCGCCCCTACTTCCCAATCGGCACGCTCAAGGATGCCATCGTCTACCCGGCGCAAACGGACGTGTTCAACGACCAACGGGTCCGCGATGCGCTGGTCGCGGTGGGGCTACCCAAGCTCGCGCCGCGGCTTGACGAGGACGCGCATTGGAACCGGATGCTGTCGCTGGGCGAGCAGCAGCGGCTCGGAGTGGCGCGGGCGCTGTTGCACGCGCCACAATATCTGTTCCTCGATGAGGCCACCGCTTCGCTGGACGAGGCCGCGGAAGCCAGGCTCTACCGGCTGCTCGAGGAACGCTTGCCGGCAACCACCGTGGTCTCGATCGGCCATCGCTCGACGCTGGCCGCTTTCCATACCCGCAGCGTGGCGCTCACCCGCGACGGCGATATCTTTTCGCTGCAGGACCGCAGCCGGGAGGAGATGAGATCGTCACTGGCCGAATGAGGGGGGGTGGCGCCCAGACCTCGCTCGACGACACAACAAACAGGACAAACGACAAACAGAGAGGGCGGCAGATGTCTCTGCCGCCCTCTTCGCAATTACGAAGGCTAAACCTTACTTCAGATTGCTCATCGCCGTCAGGTCGAACGAGAGCTTGGCGACGCCGGCCGCGCCGCACCAGTTGGAGCTTGTGCCGCCTGGATTGATCGGCGTGACGTTGGTGGTTCCGGTCGCGTTGAAGGCGCTGGTGAAGGCGCTGCAATTGCCCTTGCTCAAGTCGGTCTGGGAATAGCGCAAATCGAGCGTGAACACCTTGTAGGTGAAGCCGATACCGACGTTCCAAGTGTCGTAGTCAGCATATTTGATGCCGAGCGGGAACGCTGGCACGCCGTAGAAGGCGTCCGTCGTGCCGAGCCACTGGCGGCCGATCTCGCCCGACACATACATGCCGACCCCGCTGGAGCCGAAGGTCGTGCTCGGTGCAGTCCACTTGCCGGTGATCGAGGCGTAGTCGCCCCAGGCGCCGGAGTTTAGGAAGCTCGGAGTGTAGTATTCGTTCACTCCGAACGCCCAGTTGTCGTTGATGGTGTAGTTCAGCTTGCCATAGACCTCGAAGAAGCTGACGTTCTTCTTCATGACGTTGCCGTCGGCGAGGAAGATCGTGGTGGTCGACACCGGGCAGACGCCGCCGCCGGGCGTCAGCACGCCACCGACGGGCGTCAGAGTGTTGTCGGCGCACTGGCCGCCCGGATAGAGATAGCCCCAGACACCGAAATCGAACGCGGCCGGACCGAAGGTCGGACGAATACCGCCATAGACGTCGATTTCGGCTGCGGCGCGGTTGGCGAAGGAGATGCTCTCGCCCGAGGTTCCGATATAGAGTTGCAGATCCTTGTTGACGTTGTAGCGGGGTTCGAAATAGGCCGCAACCGAGGGTTGGTGATTCGACTGCGTAATGCCGCGGAAGATGTAGTCGTTCATCAGCGCGCCACCGAACGCGACGTCCCACGGCTCGAAGGCCGGAGCTGGCGGGGGGGCTTTCACAGCCAAGTCGGCCGCCAGCGCCGAACCTGAAACCATTGCTAGCGCCGTTGCCAACAACGCGACTCTCTTCATGACTATCCCCGCTTCTGAAGCTTCGATTTGCGCGACGCAGCGAACGAAAAAAGGTATCTTCGTGCGCTAAAAGTCTATTATTTATTAATGTTAACCGCGCCGAGCCGTCAGAGAAGAGTAAAAAGCAATCAGATGATGACTTATTGAGCGTTTTCTGACACTTCCGGGAGTGTTGTTGACGTGTGTGATATTCTGACAACAACTCGCGACGGGTGCTTGCCGATGATGGCGGTCCTGCGAGGGGCCTGGACGGGCGACAAGAGCCGCAGCCGCTGAGCCTTCGCGAATCAACGACGCGAGATCCAAGAGTCCCCATCTCACAAGCAAAAAGGCCGCAGCGAATTTGCCGCGGCCCTTTCGATGGTGCACTTGAGCAAGGAGGGGTGGCCCGAAGCGTCGGGTCATCCCTGGTCGGATGATATGCCGCTACTGGCCCTGGTCCTCACCGGCCGCGGGAGTGTCGTCCCATGACGGTGCGGGCGCCGGGCTCGGCGTGGCCCAGCTTTGGGCCGGAGCCTCTGCCTCGGGCTCTGGGGCGGGAGCGGGCTTCGGAGCAGCCGGTTTCTTCGCCGCGATCTTCTTCGGAGCCGCCGTCTTGGCAGGCGCCTTCGCAGCTTTCTTCGCTGCCGTCTTGGCCGATTTCTTCGGCGCCTTGGCAACCTTCTTCGCCGACTTCTTGGCCTTCTTTGCCGACTTCTTCGAAGCCTTCTTCGCCGCTTTCGTCTTCGCCGTTACGAGTTTCTTCTTGGCTTTCTTACCCTTCTTGGCCTTTTTCGCTTTAGCCATCGTGGTCCTCCTAATTGCCGCCGATCAATGTCCATCGGGCGCTGTCTCGTCGTCCGTGCATTTCCCCCGGTGGCTCAATCGATCAATTCGATTCTGGCCTGGGACCGCCCGTCGCCCAATCGAGAAGCTCAATGGTGTGGACGACAGGGACTGACGCAGCGGACGCAATCTGCATCATGCAGCCGACATTGCCCGCGGCGATCATGTCCGGCTTGACGCTTGCGATGTTGGCGACTTTTCGGTCACGCAAGCTTGTCGCAAGATCAGGCTGGAGGATGTTGTAGGTCCCCGCCGAGCCACAACACAAATGACTCTCCGGTACATCTTTCACCACGAATCCATTCTTGGAAAGCAAATCTTTCGGAAGGGCTGTGATTTTCTGTCCATGCTGCAGCGAACATGCCGAGTGATAGGCGACGACGATGCCGCTTCCGTGCTGCGCGCTCTTCAGTTCGATACCGGCAAGATACTCGGTGATGTCCTTGGCGAGCGCGGAGACCTTGGCGGCGCGCACGGCGTAGTCGCGATCCGTCCGCAACATATAGCCATATTCCTTGATCACGGAGCCGCAGCCCGAGGTCGTCACCACAATGGCATCGAGGCCGCCTCGCTCGGCCTCTGCCGCCCACACCGCCACGTTCACCCGCGCCCGCGCCAGCGCATCCACATCGCGGCCCATGTGGTGGGTGAGCGCGCCGCAGCATTGTTCGTCCTTGACCAGCACCACCTCGACGCCATGGCGGGTCAGGACGTTGATGGCGGCCTGGTTGATTCGCGGCGCCAGCACCTGCTGTGCGCAGCCCTGCAACAGCGCAACGCGGCCCCGACGCTCTCCCTGTGCGGCAAACACGCGGCCCGCGGCCGGCCCCGGCGGCGGAAGGCGGTCGGGCGACAGCGCCAGCATGGCCTTGATGCGGCGCAACAGGGATGGATCGATCGCCGTACCGGAGCCTGTGGACAACAGCGCCATGATTGGCCGCACCAGCCGCCCGAGCTGGATCGCGGCGCGGAACGCACCCGGACGCGGCAGTACAAAGCCCAGCGCGGAGCGCAGCCAGCGCTCGGCCAGCGGCCGCCTGTACTGCTCCTCGATGCGCACCCGCGCCTGGTCGACCAGGTGCATATAGTGCACGCCTGACGGACATGTGGTCATGCAGGCAAGGCAGGAAAGGCAGCGGTCGATATGCTTGACCACCTCCTTGGTAGGCGGCTTCTCCTTCTCAAGCATCTCCCGGATCAGGTAGATGCGGCCGCGCGGGCTATCGAGTTCGTCGCCGAGCAGCACATAAGTCGGACAGGTCGCGGTGCAGAAGCCGCAATGCACGCAGGCGCGCAGGATCTTGTCGGCCTCCGCAATATCGGGATCAGCGAGCTGGGCGAGGCTGAACTCGGTTTTCATGCGCCTTCCCGCACGAGCCGGCCGCGATTGAGAATGCGCCTGGGGTCAAAACTGTTGCGGACGCGCTCGCTCAGCGCCGCAAGACCGTCCGGCTGCGGATGGAACACGTCGATCTCGCGGCGCAATTGCTCTGAGCCGCGAACCAGCATGGCGTGGCCGCTGAAGGCGGCTGCACGCTGACGCACCAGCGCCGCTTGGCCATCTGGCTTTGGCTGCAGCGCGGCCCAGATCAGCCCACCGCCCCAATCGTAGATGACCTCGCCGCCGGTTTGGCGAGCGAGCGCTTCACCGAGCGCACAGCCGGAAGCCGGGGGACAAACGATCCGCCACACCGGCCATGGCCCCAACGGCCCGTTAGCCGCAAAAGGCTCCACGTCACGGATGGCAGTCCACGCGTACCGAGACGTCGCCTCCTCCACCAGCTCCACCGTCCCGAACGGCTTCAGCGCCTCGGTGAGCGAAGTCGCACGGTGGCGGACCGATGCAGCGATGCCCTCCAGCCGCAACAGCGTCACCGACTCCCGAGGCGAGCCGAGCTTGTCGAGGCCCGCGACCTCGCCGCGCAAGGTGGAAGCGGGCAGATGCGCGGCCGCGGAGACATCGAAGGGCGAGCCGAGGCTTGCCGTCATCGCCCGGTTCGCGGCACTTGCGTCGAGGCCACGGAGCAGCAGCGTGCTCTCGGCCTCGGGGCTCGGCATCACCTTCAGTGTGACCTCGGTCATGACCGCCAGCGTTCCCCAGGAGCCCGCCAGCAGCTTGCAGAGGTCGTAGCCGGTCACGTTCTTGACCACCTTGCCGCCGCTCTTGAAGCTCTCGCCGAAGCCCGACACCGCATGCGCCCCCAACAGGTGGTCGCGCACGCCGCCCGCCTTGATCCGCCGCGGCCCGGCGAAGCCTGCACCGATCATGCCCCCGATGGTTCCACATTCCGGCGTGCCAAGGAGGGTGGTGAGATGGACCGGCTCGAAGGCGAATTGCTGGGTCTTGGAATCGAGCAGCGACATGACGTCCGAAAGCGGCGCGCCGGCCTGGACGGTAATGATCAGCTCCTGCGGCTCATAGGCGGATACGGCACTCAAGGCCGACAGATCGAGCACGGCATTTGTCGCCATCACCTGCCCGACCAGCCGCTTGGAGCCATGGCCGATGATCTCGAGCGGCTGCTCACCGGCAATCGCCGCGCGCACCGCTTCCTCCACGTCTCTGGCGTCTCTGATTTTCAGCGTGTCCACGGCCCAAGCGGGTAACCAAAATCGCGACCGAAAGCAAATGGGGCAAACAATGCGGTTGCCGCAAATGACAAGCTCACTTCGATCACCATCGAAGCATTTACGGGCACAATTCGGCATATACCGAATTGTACCCGTCGATCACGGTCGGGATACGAAGCGAAAGGAAGAGATCGACATGACCCGTTACGCAATCAACGAACGCACCATCGGCGAGGCCGTGAACGACGGCGGGCTTCTGGTGGTGGCGCAATGGGAAGCGAAGCTGGGAGAGGCCGACCGGATCGCCGAAATCCTCGCCCGCTTTCTCCCGCAGGCCCAGGCGGAGCCCGGCGTCAAATTGTTCCTGATCAGCCGCGCGACCGAGAACCCGGCGCAGTTCCTGTTCTACGAACTGTTCCGCGACCAGGCCTCGTTCAAGGCACACCAGGAAAGCACACACTTCAAGATCCACATCGCCGGCGAAGCCCTGCCGCTGCTCGTCAAGCGCGAGCGCTCGCAATATGCGCTGCTGTAAATGGCCGGAACGGGGTTCCCGCCGTAGCCGCTTCGATCGCGATCGACGGCGGGAAACCACCGCTTTCGTTGCGAGTTGGCGGCAGAGAACGTCTCTCGCGACCGCAAGCCGAGGAACATCTCAACACTATGGTGCGTGCATGACAGTCTTTTCGGCAGCCGACAGGCTCGATCCTCGCGAAGAGCACTTCCGCATTCCCGGGCCGCGCGAGGGACTATCGCTTTTTCTGCGGTTCTTGCCTGCCGCGGATTCGAGATTCAGCCCCCGGCGCGCGGTGCTCTATGTTCATGGCGCCACCTTTCCGTCGGCGCTGTCGATCGCGCACCGCTTCCGCGGCAGAGATTCTGACGGAAGGTCTTGTAGCAGGCCTTGCGGTACGTCTTGGCGCGATGCCTTGAACGAGGCGGGCTTCGACGTCTGGGGTCTCGATTTCTACGGTTTTGGCCATTCCGACCGCTATTCCGAGATGGATCAACCGCCGTCCGACAACCCGCCGCTTTGCGTGGCGGAAGACGCGGCCAAACAGCTCGCGGCCGCAACACGCTTCATTCTCGCACATCAGGGACTGGCGAAACTGTCCCTGATCTCGCATTCCTGGGGATCGATGCCGGCCGGTCTGCTCGCGGGCGCCCATCCTGCGCTGATCGACCGCCTGGTGCTGTTTGCGCCGATCGCGCGCCGCGGCCAGAGCAGCTCAGAGGGCCCACCGAAATTTCCGGCCTGGCGTATCGTGACCCTGGAAGACCAGTGGAATCGCTTCGTCGAGGACGTTCCAGCTCATGAGCCGCCGGTGCTGTCGCGCATCCATTTCGAGGAATGGGGCGAGCGCTATCTCGACAGCGACCTCGGGAGCCGATCGCGCACGCCCGCCGGGGTCAAGACGCCGCTCGGCCCGTTCAGCGAAATCATCAAGGCGTGGCACGGGCAGTTGGCCTATGATCCATCGAAGGTGAGATCGCCCGTGGCCATCATTCGCGGTGAGTGGGACGCATTGATGCCGGACGACGATGCGCGTTGGCTGTTCGATGCATTCACGCAGGCGCCTCACAAGCGCGACATCAAGATCGGCCGCGGCACGCATCTGATGCATCTCGAAGCCATGCGGCCGGCGCTCTGGCGCGCAAGCATCGACTTCCTGCGCGGCGACGATGTCGCGCCTGTGCCCAACTAGCTCTCCGTTCCGTCGGAACGGAGATCTAGCCGTTATTTGGACGCGTTTTCTTCACGCGAACCGGTACCCACTTCGCTCGAAAAACGCTCTTGAGCAAGCAAGGAGACGACAATGTTTTCCGTGATCTTCGAGGTGCTTCCCGCTCAAGGCAAGAAGGATGAGTATCTGGAACTGGCAAAGCATCTGAAGCCGATCCTGGAAAGCATCGACGGCTTCATCGACAATGAACGCTTCGAGAGCAGGCGCCGACCCGGCTGGGTCCTGTCACACTCGACATGGCGCGACGAGAAATCCGTGATCCGCTGGCGCACCGAAAGCGAGCACCATGTCGTCCAGGTGAAGGGCCGCTTCGAGATCTTCGAGGACTATCATTTGCGCGTCGGCGAGGTGACGTTCGACAGCGATCCGCCGAAAAACGCCCCCCTCCTGGAGCGGCGGTTGGACGAGACCGAGATCGGCGCTGCCAAATTCGTCACCCTCGCCGAGATCGTCCCGGTCAGGGACGCCGCCTTCGCTGCGCAGACGGATCTCCTGCTCGCCCATCTCGGCCTCGACGTGAAGGATGAAGCCGTCGCTGCCTATGATTTGTTCGAAAGCATCTATAATCCAGGAAAGCTTGCAGTCCTGGTCGGATGGAAGAGCGCCGAAGCCGCCGGCACTTGGTCGCCTGGGAAGATCGACGGCGTCGATCAATTGCGCCACCGCCGTGTTCGCATCGTGCGCGACTATGGCCGCTTCGATCGGCGCGAGGCTCCGCAATTCTACGCAGATGTCAAGGGCGCTGAAACCATGCACGCCGCCCCCGCGCGCTAGTGGCGCGCGGCAGGCTGACAGGTCAAAACCGCGGCAAATCAGGAAAGGCCAGCTTTCCCGCATGCACATGCATGCGGCCGAGCTCGGCGCAGCGGTGTAGCGTCGGGAACACCTTTCCTGGATTGAGCAGGCCCTGCGCATCAAAGGCACATTTGAGACGCTGCTGCTGATTCAGGTCGATATCGGAAAACATCTCCGGCATCAGGTCGCGCTTTTCGATGCCGACCCCGTGCTCGCCGGTGAGCACGCCGCCGAGCTCGACGCAGCAGCGCAGAATGTCGGCGCCGAACGCCTCCGCGCGCTCCATCTCGCCGGGCTGGTTGGCGTCGTACAGAATGAGCGGATGCAAATTGCCGTCGCCGGCATGAAACACGTTGGCACAGCGCAGGCCGTATTTCTCGGAGAGATCGCGGATGCGTGCCAAGGCCAGCGGCAGCTTGCCGCGCGGAATGGTACCGTCCATGCAGAGATAGTCGGGCGAAATCCGCCCCACCGCCGGGAACGCCGCCTTGCGGCCGGCCCAGAACAGATTGCGCTCGGCCTCCGAGGTCGAAATCCGGCAGCTGGTCGAGCCGCAGCCTTGCGCGACGGCCTCGACGCGGTTGATCAGCTCGTCGACCTCGACCGATGGACCGTCGAGCTCGATGATGAGCAACGCCTCGACGTCGAGCGGATAGCCGGCGTGAACGAAGGCTTCGGCGGCGTGGATCGCCGGCTTGTCCATCATCTCCATGCCGCCAGGGATGATGCCGGCGCCGATGATGCGCGCAACGCATTCGCCGGCAGCCTCGACCTCGGCAAAGCCGACCATCAGCGCCCGCGCCGTCTCCGGCTTCTGCAGGATGCGCACCGTCACTTCGGTGACGACGCCGAGCAGCCCTTCCGAGCCCGTGATGATGCCCATCAGGTCATAGCCGGCGTTTTCCGCCGCCTTGCCGCCGATGCGCAAGACCTCGCCGGTCATAAGCACGATCTCGCAGCCGAGCACATTGTTGGTGGTCATGCCGTATTTCAGGCAGTGCACGCCGCCGGAATTTTCCGCGACATTGCCGCCGATCGAGCACGCGATCTGCGAGGACGGATCGGGCGCATAATAGAAGCCGGCATGCGCCACCGCCTGGCTGATGGCGAGATTGGTGACGCCGGGCTCGGTCACCACCACGCGGTTATCGAAATCGATCTCGCGGATGCGCTTGAATTTACCGAGGCCCAATAGCACACCGTCGGCGAGCGGCAGCGCGCCGCCGGACAGCGAGGTGCCGGAGCCGCGCGGCACCACCTTGATGCCTTGGTCGAAGCAATATTTCAGAACACGCGATACCTGTTCGGTGGTGTCAGGCAGCACCACGACCATTGGCGGCTGACGGTAGGCCATCAGCCCGTCGGACTCGTAAGGCAGCATCTCGGCTTCGGATGAGATCACGCCCTCGCCCGGCACGATCGCGCGAAGTGCGGCCACGATCTCGGCGCGGCGCGCAATGATCGCGGCATCGGGTTGCGGCATCAGGATAGCCATGGCGTTTCGTCCGAGTTGTCGAATTTGTCACGACAAATCAAGCATATCCGGCCCGCCTTGAACAGGTCGTAAAGCGTTCGCAGCTTCAACACTGCATCGGTCCATCACAAATGACAGCTCTACGTCCTTTGGTGGCTTGTCCAGCCCATGCAGGCCATGCCAGAAGTCGCTCCTCAAATCCAACTCCCCTCCCTGAACCGAAGAGCTCATGCCATGAACAAACTGACCTTGAGTGCATTGATGGTCATCGCTTCTGCGGCCACGGCGACGAGTGCGCTGGCCCAGGACGCGGCGGCCGGCAAGATCTCGTTCAACAAGTGCCTGCCCTGCCACTCGATCGGCGAAGGCGCCAAGAACAAGGTCGGACCGGAGCTCAACGGAATAGACGGCCGCCACTCGGGCACGGCGGCGGACTACAATTACTCCGATGCCAACAAGAACTCCGGCATCACCTGGGACAAGGATCAGTTCCTCGAATACATCAAGGACCCGAAGGCGAAGATCCCGGGCACCAAGATGACCTTCGCCGGCATCAAGAACGAGACCGAAGCCCAGAATCTCTGGGCTTATCTTTCGTCCTTCGACAAGGACGGCAAGCAGAAGCAGTGAGCTCTCGATACCTCTGGAATACAAAAGCCCCGGGCTCGAGCCTGGGGCTTTTTGCTTGGCAGCTTCTGAAGCTGACCAGTAGACGAGGTATCCTTTTTTCAGCTTAGCCTCGGATCGCTGGAGAGGTGGCAGCGAAGGAGCCGGGCGCAGAGTAACGCAACTACGAGTGCAATCTATCGAAATTGAAAAGGCCGCCGGCACAAGGCTAGCGGCCTCCGCGCTTAACGTGGGTCGCTGGCTGGTGCCCCGACTAGAGATCGATGCCAACAGCGATGTTACGGCCCTGTAGTTCAGCAATCTTCATCCCGTCCGCCTGCACCTGCGCGAACTCCGGGTCCTTCGCCACGGCCTCCTGCACTTTGCCGTAAACTTCCCAACTGGAGTAGCGCGTCGCAACCAGCAACTCTCCTGCCCACGTGCCAGTGTGGAAACGGGACAGCCGAAGAAATTCGGCACCATGTTTTTCGAAGATTTTCTTTGCCCGCCTGACAAGCTGGACCATTTCCTCGGGCTTGTCGGTTTTGAAACGAGTAAATTGCACAATCGGCATGGGCTACCTCCATCGTGATGTGAAATGTCCGAAAGGCATGTATCGAGTGGCGCTTGGGGAGCGAACCCCAATGCAATCTCGATGAAGGTTTGTCTTCATTAACTTGATCTTGGTTCAGGCTTTGCAAGCGACAACAACTCTGCCCTATCTCGACAGGTGGGTTCGCATCGTCGCTGGCTAAAGCGGGTGGGCTGATATCAAGACCCGAGCTGCTGCCGGTTTGATGGACACGCAGTTAAGCTAGTCCAGGTGCCCTGGGGCGGGCAATCCAACGCAAAGCTGTTGACTGAATGTCTCCGCAAAGCGGGGTTGCCCGAATGAGACCACGCAGGCTTGCGCGGACGAGGTCACCGGAATGATCGCTCCTGCGCCCATCAGCGAAGTGGCGGCACGTCTCATTGCGGTCCGCTCAATGGAGCATGGGGACTGGATTTGCTCGGGTTGAGTTCTTCGCATTTGCTCCCCAACGGACATTGCGACCACCAATTTCGGTCGAATATGCCGCGCCTGGCCGCATATCGACCTCTTTTGAGATGGCATGGGATCGTGTAATCTCCTCTTAAAGCCGCTCTTCGAGACGGGATGTGCCGACGTCTCCGTTAGCTCCGAATGGGCAGCGGTGATGCTGTCGGCAGCATCGCACTTTCCCAAAACCGACAATCCTTTTGTGCCGGTCTCTCACTGAACACTCGCAGTGCGCGCGAGCACACGATGATTGTTGCGCCAATCGCCCACTTCATTGAGGGAACGCCATGAAACCAAATTTCGGAATGTTCATTACAGCGCTATTGGCAGGCACGTTCACCGCGGCGGCCTGGGCACAAGGACTTGGCCACGTGCACTTCGAGACATCGTGCACGCCGCAGGCGCAGGAGAAATTCGATCTTGGTTTGGCCCGGGTGCATTCATTCTTTTATCCGGACAGCGTCCAGGCCTTCACCGAAGCCGCTGCCGCCGATCCGCAATGTGCCATTGCCTACTGGGGCATCGCGATCAGCCACCGTCCCAACCCACTCATCCTCCCGCTCACCTCCACTGTTTTGAAGAACGGGTTGGAGGCAGTGCAGAAGGGCAAGACGATCGGCGCCAAGACCGAGCGCGAGCGCGACTGGCTTGACGCGATCGAGCCTTACTACAAGGACTACGACAAGGTCGATCAAACCGAACGTGGGCTTGCCTACGAAAAGGCGATGGAAGGGCTGATGCAGAAATATCCCGATGATCCGGAGGCGGCCATCTTCTACGCGCTCGCTCTCAATGAGACTGCGCTGCCCAGCGACAAGACCTATGCCAAGCAGCTCAAGGCCGGGGCAATCCTCGAAAAGATCGAGGCCGAACTACCGGACCATCCGGGCGTGCTGCACTATCTGATCCACACCTACGATTACCCGCCGCTTGCGCAACGTGGTCTTGCTGCCGCCAACAGATATTCCGAAGTCGCTCCCGCGGCACAGCATGCCCAGCATATGCCCTCGCACACCTATTCAATGCTCGGCCTGTGGCCGCAGTCCGTGGCATCGAACATGAAATCGCGGGCAGTCGCCCAGGAGCAAGCAGCCAGGCTCTGGCCGGGGGCGACGCATCCAGGCGAGCCGCACCATCTGGACTTTATGGAATACGCCCTGCTGCAAATGGGACAGGAGGGGTCTGCGAAGCAGGTACGCGACGACAGCAACGCTATAAAGAAGCTCGGGTTTGAATACCTCCCGAGCTATACCGCGCTTGCGGCGGTGCCGGCGCGCTTTGCGTTGGAACGTCAGGCGTGGAACGAAGCAGCTGCGCTAGAGCCGAGGGGCAGCAAGTTCCCACAGGCCGAGGCTATCACCTATTTTGCCCGCGCCATGGGATCCGCTCGCAGCGGCGACCTTGCCGCTGCCGAGCTTGAAGCGGGCAAACTCAAGGAGCTTCGCGCCGCACTCGAAAATGCAAGCCAGTCTTATTGGGCAGCGCAAGTCGAGATCCAAATGTTGGCTGCATCGGCTTGGATTGCGCAGGCAAAGGGGGAGAAGGAGAGCGCCCTGAGGTTTATGCGCACGGCAGCGGATCTTGAGGACGCCAGCGAAAAGCACATCGCGATGGAGAACCGGCTCTACCCAATGCGCGAACTGTTGGGCGACCTGCTGTTCGAACAGCAGCAGCCGGGACCGGCGCTAGCGGAATACGAGACTGCGCTGTTGTCGACGCCCAACCGGCTGCGTGGCTTGTATGGTGCAGCCAGGGCCACGAAGGCCGCAAATCAGCCAGAGAAGGCCACGGCATATTTCCGAAAGATAGCCGAGATGACCAGGGACGCCGATACCGATCGGACGGAAATCAAGGAGGCCAGGGCCGCTTTGATACAGCAATAAACTGTCGAACATTGAATGAGAGAACGGCTGCCGGGCGGACCTGTCCCGCAGCCGGCTGACGGCACAACCATCATGATGCGTTCTGTCCTCATCGCCGCCGTCGTGGGAGTGCTGACCGCAGTGCCGGCATCGTACTTTTTGACCGCGCCTCGGGATGCAACGCCGACCCGCGCAGAGAGTGCTGTGTCCGGAACGGTCATCCCGGTTGATGCCTGGCCGATCTGCTCGACCATGGCAGCGATGTTGGAAACGCCGGATTGGGCAGCGATTGATCCCGATTTCGCGGCGGGCAAGCGAGCGATCGGCGCCGGCGACTGGGAGGGAGCAATCAGCGCGCTCACGAGTGCAGTCCTTCGTGACGCCCGCAATGCAGATATCCAGAACTACCTTGGTTACGCCTATCGCCGTCAGCGGGAGTTCGGTCCGGCAATGCGCCACTATCGGCAGGCTCTGATGCTCAATCCTCGGCACCGCAGCGCGCACGAACATCTCGGTGAAGCCTACTTGGCGCAGGGTGACCTGGCAAAAGCCAAAGACCAGCTCGCGGCTCTCGAGCAAATCTGTCTCATTCCCTGCGATGAATACGACGATCTAAGGCGGGCAATCGAAGAGTACGGCAGATTCGCGAACCGCTGATCGGCTCAGATTTTTTCACAGCCGATTGGTGCAGGAGTAAATAGAGGAACCGCGGGCGAGTCGCGCTGCTGTCCTTCGTGTGCCAGCGCCTATCAATTCCTCTTCGGCTGACGACGCATTTGCTGCGGCGCACGAGTCTGCTGTTGTTAAGGGTTTCGGATGACGGCCCATCGAGATGGAGCGGCGAGCACCAGGGCCGTCGTCCGAAAGCCGCCAAGGAACGAACCCGCGGGAGATGGTGCGCGGAAAGCGCCGTGCACTCGGCTA
>Ga0307474_10001023_pt1 | contig 20283 bp, 26 predicted proteins | sample atmos_gasesECM1C_2_FD_203312 | JGI IMG/M metagenome (GOLD analysis project Ga0307474, IMG submission 203312) | Hardwood forest soil microbial communities from Morgan-Monroe State Forest, Indiana, United States - atmos_gasesECM1C_05 | ecosystem: Environmental > Terrestrial > Soil > Temperate... | reverse complement strand
ATGGTGGGCCGATGCCAATACGTGTGCTTACCTCAGTCGTGGCGGGCCAACCGCCGTCCGACGTTCCGGCTTTCATCAGCACGTGGTACCGGGACTACGACTACCTTTATGTGCTCGGCCCCCATGCGGCGAACCCGCTGCCAGACTTGCTGGAAGAATTGGACCGGTCAGCGCGCACTGTTCTCTATAAGATTCGCCGCATCCGCTAGCCTTCAATCAGAGAAGCCGGCAAAAACACACTGGGCGCTCACCGGGACGACAATCGGATCAGGCGGCCACCCTCTTGTGGCGCGCGACTTCGGCCTTGTACAGCTCGAGCTCCTCGGCGATTGCTCTCGCAACGCTTGGTCGCGCGCGATGCCGCTCGTAATAGGCCTTCACGTCGGGCCATTTCGTCAGTTCGATTTGCGGCGTCGCAAAGCTCCAGTTGATGGCGGTGACGAGATAGGCGTCCGCAACGGTGAAATGGTCGAGCAGGAATTCGCGGCCCTTGAGATAGTTATCGAGATAGTCGAGCCGGGGAAAGCTTTTGCCGAGGATGTAGGCCTTCACCTCGGCTGGCGCCTTCCTGTCCAGCATGGTGGAGAACAGTCCCTTGTGCAGCTCGGTACCGATGAAACAGAGCCACTGATGCAACCGGCTGCGTTCCATGCCGGGTCCAGCTGAGATCTGCGCTTGCGGAAAACGATCGGCGACATATTGCAGGATGGCCGCGTTCTCGGTCAGCACCTGACCATCGTCGGTGCGCAAGGTCGGCACCAAGCCAAGCGGATTCACCTGCCGAAAATCCGAGCCGTCGTTCTGAACCAGCTTGGTCCTGGGGTCGACCTCGAGATAGTTGGCTTTGGCACCGGCCTCGTAGAGCGCGATCCTCGTGGCCATCGAACAGGCAAGCGGCGAGAAATACAGGTCCATGGGTGTCTCCCTGGCGTTTTGACTTGCGTGGCGGCGACGTTGTTTTTATACTGTTTCGCATAAAATGACTTGCGTCAATGAATTTTTTGCAAGATGGTACAAAAAAGACGGGAATCGCTGCCGAAGCCTGATGCGCCGTCGCCTTCGCGCGGGCGCCGCGGTCGGCCGCGCGCGTATCAGCCGGAGGTCGCGCTTGGCAAGGCGCTGGACCTGTTCCGGCAGGGTGGTTTTGCCGCGACTTCGCTCGACGATCTCAGCGCCGCCACTGGGATGAATCGCCCAAGCCTCTATGGTGCATTCGGCGACAAGCGCGAACTCTACCTCAAGAGCTACCAGCGTTATCGTGACGATGCGCGAGCCGCGATGATCGATGTTTTTCGCGTTGAAATGCCGATCCGCAACCGGCTCGAGCGAATCTATTCGATCGCGCTCGACATCTATCTCTCCGGTGAAGCCGGGCCACGCGGTTGTTTCACGGTCATGACCGCGGCGTCGGAAGCGGTCGGCGATCCGCAAATCCGTGCCATGGTGCTGGAGGGATTTTCAGAACTCGACAGGGCGTTCGCGCGGTGCTTCCGCCTTGCCAGGGAAAAAGGTGAGTTGTCGGCGTCGGCCGATCCGGCGGTGCTCGCCCAGATCGCATCCGCGACCATGCATTCCATGGCGATCCGCGCGCGGGCGCGGGTGCCGCGCAAGGAATTGGAGGCGATGGCGAAGGGCGCAATCGATGTGATGTGCGGGTCGAAAGACTAAATCGCGATCCTCTCCGCGGAGTACAGTTTCGCCGGCGGTTACAGTTCAACCTGACTTCACAAATCTTTAGTAGCCGCGCGCGGGATCGACGACGTTCTCAAGCGCTTGGCCTGCTTCAAAGCGCGCGATCTGGCGCGCGACATAGCGCGAGATTTCGTCAGGATCGGTGTCGGCGGCGTTGTGGGGCGTCAGCACGACCTTCGAATGGGTCCAGAACGGGCTCTCCGGCGGAAGTGGCTCGGTGGCGTAGACATCGAGCGAGACGGCGCCAAGCGTGCCGTCATCGAGGCAGGCGAGAATGTCGGCTTCGTTCTGCAAGCCACCGCGACCGGCATTGATCACGACCGGCGCTCCGATCGGGCTTGAACGGCTCAACTTCGAGAATAAGCCGCGGTTGAGGATACCCCGCGTGTCCGGCGTCAACGGCAACAGGCAGACGAGAATGTCGCTCTGGCGCAGAAACGCATCGATCTGGGCCTTGCCGTGAAAGCACTCGACGTCGGCGATCGCCTTCGGGCTGTTGCTCCAGCCGGCGACGCGAAAGCCGATCCGTCGCAAGGCATGCGCGGCGTCGGAACCGAGTGTGCCAAGACCCATGATGCCGACCGAAATCGCGCCGGCCGGCCATTGGAATCTGGGCGCCCACCGTTTTTCGCGTTGGCTGGCGCGCAAGTAAAGTTCCTGCCGGTGGTGCATCAATACATGCAGCACGACATACTCTGTCATCCGACGGGTGAGATCGCCGACCGCGACGCGAACCAGCGGCACTTTCGGCAACGATTTATCGGCCATCAGCGCATCGACCCCGGCGCCGAGGTTGAAGATGACGCGCAGGTTGGGGAAGGCGGCGAGCTCGCCGGGCGCCGGCTTCCAGACCGCGGCATAGTGAACGTCGGCGGGGTCGCCTTTGCCGCCGGGCAGCAGGTGGACGGGTCGATCTCTGCATACCTCGTCGAACCGCCGCTTCCACCGCTCGGGCGACCAGTTTTCGGTCCCGCCGTGAATGATCAGGGCGAGCGCTCCCTTGTTCATCGCAATCTTGCCTTCGCTTTTTCCGAATCTGCCCGCGACCTTACCGGGGTGGGTTCCCAGCGCAAAATATTTCTGTACTCCCGTCGGGAGCGGTCATACTCGTCCGTCCTAGGTCGAAGAAGGAAACCCTTGCCGATGCTTTATGCCATTCTTTGCTACCACGACGAGGACCTCGTCGGCTCCTGGACAAGTGAACAGGACGCCGCCGTCATGTCGAAGCTTGCGGTCGTGCAGGACAAATTGAAAAAGGCCGGCCGGCTCGGCCCGGTCGCCCGGCTGTTGCCGACAACGGCGGCGACGACGCTGCGCAAGGACGATCCGCCGGTGGTGCTCGACGGCCCCTATGCCGAGACCAAGGAGCAGCTGCTCGGCTTCTATCTTGTCGACTGCGAGAATCTCGACGATGCGATTGGCGTGGCACGCGATCTTGGAGCTGCCAATCCGGGCGGCGCCTATGAGGTCCGTCCGGTCGGCCTGTTTCAGCCCGGAGGCGCCACGAAGTGACCGATAGCGCCTGGATCGATGCCGCGCTGACGTCGGCGCGTCCCCAGGCGGTCGGCGCGCTGCTTCGCTATTTCCGCAATCTCGACACCGCCGAGGAGGCTTTCCAGAACGCCTGCCTGCGGGCACTGAAGAACTGGCCGCAACATGGCCCGCCGCGCGATCCGGCAGCGTGGCTGATCATGGTGGGCCGCAATGTTGCGATCGACGAAGTACGCCGCTTTAGCAAACAGGAAGCGCTGCCGGAAGACGAAGCGATCTCCGATCTCGACGATGCCGAGGAGAAGCTCGCCGAACGTCTCGACGGTTCGCACTACCGTGACGACATTTTGCGGCTGCTCTTCATCTGCTGCCATCCGGACCTGCCGGCGACGCAGCAGATCGCGTTTGCGCTGCGCATCGTCTCCGGCCTCACGGTGAAGCAGATTGCTCGTGCATTCCTGGTTTCGGAAGCCGCGATGGAGCAGCGGATCACCCGCGCCAAGGCGCGCGTCGCTTCCGCCGGCGTGCCATTCGAAACGCCCGGCGCAGTCGAGCGCAGCGAACGGCTCGCGGCGGTCGCGGCGATGATCTACCTGATCTTCAACGAAGGTTATTCCGCAAGCGGCGAAACTTCCGAAATTCGCAAGCCGCTGTGCGAGGAGGCAATCCGCCTGACGCGGCTGTTGCTCCGGCTGTTCCAGAGCGAACCGGAAATCATGGGCCTAACCGCGTTGCTGTTGTTGCAGCATGCCCGCGCGGCGGCGCGATTCGATGCCAACGGTGAAATCGTGCTGCTCGATGACCAGGACCGCTCGCTTTGGAATCAGAAGATGATCGCGGAAGGCCTCGCCTTGATCGACAAGGCGATGCGTCATCGCCGTAGCGGACCTTATCAGGTGCAGGCGGCGATTGCGGCCCTTCACGCGCGCGCAACAAGGAGCGAGGACACCGATTGGGCGCAGATCGATCTGCTTTATGGCGCGCTCGAGATCATGCAGCCCTCGCCCGTGGTGACGCTCAACCGTGCGGTTGCGGTCTCCAAGGTGCGCGGGCCCGAGGCCGGCCTGCAAATGCTCGAGCCATTGGCGGAACGGCTTTCTGGCTATTTCCATTTTTTTGGCGTGCGCGGCGCGCTGTTGATGCAGCTTGGCCGCAACGAGGAGGCTCGCGTCGCATTCGACCGCGCGATTGCGCTCGCCAATACCTCGGCTGAGGCCGCTCACATCCGCACCCATCTCGATCGGCTGATCCGCGACAGCGCCACGCCCGGGACGAAGGCTTAAAGAAAATAATTTGTCCTCACCCGTCTGTCGGCGCCCCCGCCATTCGTCTTCAGATCAGACAGGGTTGTTGAAGAGGGGACGCGAGATGAATCCGCAATATATCGAAATGGTCAGCCTCCTGATGGTGTGGGGCGGACCCTGGTTCCGTGACAGAGGCATGCGCGCTTTATTTCCGCTAAAAAGCTGGTTCATCCGGCGCGCACCCTGAAGGGGCAACAAATCATGCTTCATGTCATCGCCATTATCGCTGCTGTGCTTGCGATCGCGATTGCGATCATACTCGTCCTGGCCATGACCAAGCCGGATACTTTCAGCGTCCGGCGCACCGCGCTCGTCAGGGCGCCCGCGGAAAAAATCTTCCCGCTGATCAGCAACTTTCATCAATGGACAGACTGGTCGCCCTGGGAGAACCGGGATCCCGCGATGACGCGGAACTATAGCGGTGCGGAAAGCGGCAGGGGCGCCGTTTATGCATGGGAGGGCAACAAGAATGTCGGTTCCGGCCCGTATGGAAATTCTCGATGCCACCTCGCCGTCAAAAATCGTGATTAAGCTCGACTTCTTCAAGCCGTTCGAAGGCCACAACATCGCGGAGTTCGATTTTGCGCCCGAACGCGACACAGCCATGACCAACATCAACTGGGTCATGCATGGACCGGCGCCGCTCATGTCCAGAGTCATGCAGGTGTTCGTGAATTTGGACAAAATGATCGGCAACGATTTTGAAGCCGGTCTCGCCAATCTGAAGCGGCTTGTCGAGAAATAAACGCAACACCTGACACTCACGATAACAAGGAGCAGATGATGCAGATCAATCCCTATCTTTATTTCGACAGCAATTGCGAAGCCGCATTCAAGTTCTACGAAAAAGCGCTCGGCGCCAAAATCGAAATGCTATTGCGAAACGAGGACGGCCCCCCAGAGATGGCCTCTTCGCCCGAACGGAAGAAGAATATCATGCATGGCCGGATTTCGATCGACGGCGAGGTATTGATGGCCTCCGACGCCCCTCCGGACCATTTCAGGAAACCGCAGGGCTTCTCCGTGTCGCTGACGGTCAAGGACCCGCTCGACGCCGAGCGCAAGTTCAAGGCATTGTCGGAGGGCGGCAGTGTCAATATGCCTTTCGGCAAGACTTTCTTCGCCAAGGGATTCGGCATGTGCGTCGATCAGTTCGGCATCCCCTGGATGGTATTCAGTCCGAGCGAGGGTTAATCGCCTCGATCGGTGCCGATCGCGCTCACCGGCAGGTCGGATAGAGCGCGGCGAGTTCGCGTCCGCGCAACAATAGCAGCCGTGAGGTCAAGCCGCCGCGGCTGCGAATCCAGTTCCTCACCCCGGCCGGATAGGTCTGAAGCACGATCTGGGAGGCTTCCGGCTCGGCATAGGTGCGGCCGCGCCGATCGACCGACCGCGCGGCATGGAATCCCAACACCGCCCGTCGCGTCACGCAGATGCGATTGCTCGGCACCATGCTCAGCACCAAGGTGCAGGCCGAGAGGCAGGGGCCGTCGATCACGACACGCTCGCCGGAATCGCGCACCTGCTCGAACAGGTCGAGGAATGGTCCGACCTGTCCACCCGGACTCTGCAGGATGCGTACCTCGGCTTGAGCGGGAGCTGCGGCCAGCACGCACATCAATGCCGCAAGCCGGATCGTCCTGAGGATGGCCGTTCGGTTCATGTCGATATCGTTGAGCAGGTTTTACCGCAGCAGAATATCAACAGCGTATGGAGCGGCAAGGTTCCATCACGTGCGCTAAATGAACAATTTCCCCGCCGGACGGCCGCGCTCTCAGCTGCGGCGCGCGCCGCGCAGGGTCGGCAGTCCGATGCCGGCCGCATCAAAGCCACCATCGACGGCGAGAATCTGCCCGGTGATGTAGCTTGCTCGATCGCTGCAGAGGAAAAATACCGCTTCCGCCAGTTCGTCCTCGAGGCCGTAACGGTTGAGCGGGATCGCGTCGTGGTAGTCGGCGCGGATTTCCGGTGTATGGACCGCCTTTGCCATCGCCGTGTCGACTGGACCGGGTGCCACGCCATTGACGCGGATACCGAGGGAAGCCAGTTCGACCGCGAGCTGTTTGGTCAGATGCGCAAGCCCGGCCTTGCTGGTGCCGTAGGCCGAACGCAGGGTGGAGGCGCGGACCGCGGAAATCGAAGTGATGTTGACGATGGCCCCGCCATGCTCGCGCATCAGGGGCACCGCGGCCTTGGTGCACAGGAACGGGCCAGTGAGGTTGACCTCAAGCACACGCTTCCAGTCCGCATGGGAAGTTTCCATCAGCGGCGCGAACACCGCGACGCCTGCATTGTTGATCAATGCATCGAGCCGGCCGAAACGCCGCCCGATCGCGGCGAAGGTGCCCGCGACGGCGGCAGCATCGGAGACGTCCCCATCAAGAGCGAGCGTGCGGTCGGTGGCCTTGAGCGCTGCCACGCTTTCCTTCAGGAGCCGGGCCTCGATATCGAGCAGCGCCACGCACCAGCCCTCGGCGAGGAAACGTTTGGCTACGGCAAGGCCGATGCCGCGCGCCGCGCCCGTCACCAGCGCGACCTTTTGCGAGGAAGTGGTCATGGGCTTTCCATTTCGACTTTTGGTTCGCTGTCTCTAGCATGGAAAGCGGGCGTCTGCTTTTCTGATGCCGTCAGTGTGACAAAGGGCAAACTGCAATGAAGCCGGGCGATCCCCTGGAAATCCCGATTGAACAATGGCGGGTGGGCGTGGAAACCCGGATGCTGGTTTCGGCCAAAAATGGCGCGGCGCAGTTGTGCATGTTCGAACAATGGGTCGCACCGGGGACCGGCGCGCCGACCCATTCCCATCCGGTGGAAGAAGTGCTCACCGTGCGCGAAGGCGAAGCCGAGATCTGGCTTGATCAGGAGCGCGTGGTTGTACGAGCCGGCCAGTCGCTGATCGTACCCGCGTGGTGCTTGCACGGTTTCCGCAATTGTGGCGCGCTCACATTGCATGTTCACGCCGTGCTAGCATCGCCCATTTTCGAGGCGACGTTTGAAGGCACATCGGCGCCGGTGCGCCGATGGGATTGTGTGTGAAGTTTCGCACCCTCCTCGCCAACGTAAACGATGGGAGAATCGACCATGCCCGGACGCGACAAGTCCGAAATCATTCGCGCGCTCTTTGCTGCCTATCTTTGCAACGATCGCAAGGCGATCGAGGATGCTTTTACCGATGATTTCCGCTTCACCAGTCCCTATGACGATGAAATCGACAAACAGACCTATTTCGCGCGGTGCTGGCGCGACAGCGGTTGGATCGAGCGGCAGGAGCTGGAACGCATCTTTGTCGAAGACAGTGGTGCCTTCGTGACCTACCGATGCATTGCAAAAGATGGGAGAAGCTTTCGCAACACCGAGTTCTTCACCTTCCAAGGCGAGTTGATCAGGCGCATCGATGTCTATTTCGGCGCCACCTATCAAAACGGCGCTTTTCTGCGCCAACAGGACAGTTGAATTGCCGGCGCTGTACTTCCAGGCCAAAAACAGCCTAATGCCACGACGCGGATCGCGACTTCTGATGTCCCTGGGGAGGAATGATGCCCACGACCGGCAAGAGCCAATTCTCGAAAAAACGCCTGGAAGAAATGCACGACGTCATGGCCGGCCATGTCGAGCGCGGCGAGGTGCCGGGGCTGGTGACGCTGGTCAGCCACCGCGGCGATATCCATGTCGATGCGATCGGCCGCCTCGCATTCGATGGTCCGCCGATGGCGCGCGACACGATTTTCCGCATCACCTCGATGACCAAGCCGGTCACCGCGGTGGCGGCAATGATCCTGGTCGAGGAAGGCAAACTCAAGCTCGACGACCCCGTTGATCGATGGCTGCCGGAACTCGCCAATCGCAAGGTGCTGCGCCGATTGGATGCGCAGATTTTTGACACGGTGCCGGCGAAGCGCGCGATCACGCTGCGTGACCTGCTCACGTTCCGCTCCGGCCATGGCATGATCCCGGTCTTTCCCGATCGCTACCCGATCCAGCGGGCGATGGCAGAAGCGGGCTTTGCGCCGGGACCGGTATTTCCCTCCTTTCCGCCGGACGAATTGATGCGGCGTTACGGCACTCTGCCGCTGATCTTTCAGCCGGGCGAGCGTTGGCTTTACAACGCAGGATCGGAGATCCTCAGCGTCCTGATCGCGCGCGTGACCGGCGTGACGTTCGGCGAATTTCTGCGCGATCGCATCTTTGCGCCGCTCCGCATGACGGACACCGCCTTTTTCGTGCCCAAGGAAAAGCAACAGAGGTTTGCAACCGCCTATGGACGCCATCGCGCGACCAGGCAGCTGACGGTGTTCGATCTTCCGGACCAGGGCCGATTTTCAAGCCCGCCTGCGTTCGAGAATGGCGCCGCCGGCCTGGTCTCGACGGCGGATGACTTCAACGCCTTCGCGCAGATGATGCTCGATGGCGGCACGCTTGGAGGCGAACGCATCCTGTCGCGGGCATCGGTGGAGTTGATGACGCGAAACCACATCTCGGCGGATGAAAAACGCGAGTCGCAATTGTTCCTCGGCGCCACCAGGGGGTGGGGCTTTGGAATGTCGGTCTTCCGAGGGATGAACGAGCGCGATGACGCGCAGGGGCGATTCGGATGGGACGGCGGCTATGGAACATCCTGGTATTCGGACCCGCGCTTACAGCTCACCGGTATTCTCTTGACCCAGCGGCTGATGGATTCGCCGCAGCCGCCAGCCACGATTACCGATTTCTGGAACTCGGTGAACCAGCTTGTGGCGAATTGAGCCGCTTCCATCGCCAAAAGCCGGTAATAGGGTCGCGGTCGTTGCCGGACGAGGCGGCCTTTACCTCCGAAATAATTTCAAAGGGCATGTCGGCGCCGCAAAACCCTGTTCGTCTTCTCTGAGAGCGCCGGCTAGTGCCGTCCATTTGGTGTAGCACGAACTTCGGAAAGCGGGCACTAGCCGGGGCCTTTCGAAGCAAGTCAAGGAACGGAGAACTGAATGCGATTCATGATGCTGATGATCCCGAGAGGTTACGAGCACGCCGCGCCGGGCGCCATGCCACCTGCTGAGGCGGTCGCCGCGATGATGAAATACAACGAAGCGCTTAAAGAGGCTGGCGTGCTGATCACGCTGGAGGGACTGCACCCGCCCTCCATGGGTGCGCGGGTTTCGTTCGAGGGCGGCAAGCCGGTCGTGACCGACGGGCCGTTTACCGAATCCAAGGAAGTATTGGGCGGCTACTGGATGATCGACGTCAAATCGCTGCAGGAGGCAATCGCGTGGGCGAAACGCTGCCCGGCCTCGAACAACGAGATCATCGAAATCCGGCAGGTGCAGGAGATGGCGGATTTCCCGCCCGACGTGAGGGAGGCGGCGGCAGGGTTTGCCGAACTGCAGCGCGGGCAAGGCGCACGCTGAATCAATTTTTTATTTCAACCCACCAATTGCAAAAAGGGGAATTCAATGAGCACCAATGACACCTTTCTCGCTGTCTTCACCGGCGGCAAGAGCAGCGCAAAAATGGCCGCGTGGAACGCGCTTCCAGAGGCCGAGCGTAACGCCGCGCAAACACGCGGCATGGCGGCCTGGAAGGCCTGGGTCGAGAAGCACCAGGGCGCAATCCTGCAGATGGGCGGACCACTCGGAAAGACCAAGAAGGTCGATCCCAAAGGGGTTGCTGACACCACCAACTTGCTCACGGCTTTTACGGTGGTTCGCGCGCCTTCGCATGAAGCGGCTGCGAAGATGTTCGAGGATCATCCGCATTTTTCAATCTTTCCGGGCGATGCCATCGAAATCATGCCGGTTCTTCCGATTCCGGGCGGCTAGTGTGGGGATTTGGCGTTCCGACGTTCGTACGAACGTCGGAACCGGGACACTAGTGTGGCGGATTTGACGTTCCTATCAGTCTCGCCGCGAGTGCGTTATAGGAACGTCAAATCCAGAGCCACACTAGAATTATAGAGTTGCTAGTGTCCCTTTGGTTCCGACGTTCGTAAAAGTGCGCGCCGCAAAGTCATACGAACGTCGGAACCGGGACACTAGGGCGCAATTTCGGCTGCGGAGGGGTGCCAATCCCTCAGACCTCGGCCCTCATTAACCCTGTGATTCTCCCGTCGGTGCATGACAGGCGCGGCCAGCTCATGTAAAAGTCCTTTACATGAGTTGGCGCAAGGAACAGGGCCGCGCCGAGCGCGGCTATCATCACGGCAATCTGAAGGAGGCTCTGCTTCAGGCGGCGCTCGGCTTGATTGCGGAAAAAGGCGCGGCCGGATTTACCTTCGCCGACGCCGCGCGCATGGCGGGCGTGAGCCCGGCGGCGCCGTACCGACACTTTCGTGATCGTGACGAGTTGCTCTCAAGCATCGCCCAGCGCGGCTTCGAGCAATTCGAGTCCGCACTTTCTCAGGCCTGGGATGACGGCCGTCCGGACACCGTCACGGCGTTCGAACGGGTCGGCAAGGCCTATCTCGCCTTCGCGCGCGAGGAGCCCGCGTTCTATTCGGCGATGTTCGAATCTGGGCTTCCCGTCGACGTCAATGCGAACCTGCAGGCAGCCGCCGAACGCGCTTTTGCCGTGATCAGGGCCGCCGCCGAGCGGCTCGCGGCACTGGCGCCACCCAACATGCCGCGGCCGCCGGCGTTGATGATGGCGCTGCATATCTGGTCGATGTCGCACGGCGTGGCCTCGCTGTTTGCGCGCGGTGATGCGGCTCGTCGTAGGCTGCCGATGTCAGCAGAGGAATTGCTGGAAGCCGAGGTGCTGATTTATCTGCGCGGGCTCGGCTTTCCGACCGATCGCAGATCTGCAACCCAGGAAACGGCGGACAACAAGGCCTCCGGCAAATTCTCGGGGCCTTGGGGAACCCAAAAATAAATTCGCGGGGCGGGGTGGTGGCGGCTTGACAAAAATCCGGGATGGTTTAGCTATGTAAATGTTATTTACATTCACAACTGCGCATTGCCGTGATGGAGAGGGAAATGGCCTACACCGCAGACGTCAATCGATGGCGCGGCCCCGTTCAGGAGCCCTACCGCCCCCATATGTTCGATTCGCCATGGCACCCCGGCTGGATTGTCGTCACCGTGCTGGGTTTCCTGATCTGGTGGCCGATCGGCCTTGCCCTTCTCTTTTTCACACTCGGGAGCAGAAAAATGGGTTGCTGGAGTCACGAGCGCTGGGGAAACAAGATGGAGCGGATGCAGTACAAGATGGAGCGGATGCGCAACCGCATGGAGCGCGGTGGTTTCCCGTTCGGTCAGCCTTCAAGCGGCAACCGCGCCTTCGATGAATACCGCATGGAGACGCTGCGGCGGCTCGAGGAAGAGCAGAAGGAGTTTCGTGAATTCCTCGATCGGCTGCGCCACGCCAAGGACAAGGAAGAGTTCGATCTCTTCATGGCGCAGCATCGCTCGCGACCGACCCCGCCCTCCGATGGCCAGCCTCAAGCCTGAGGTTTTGCGATTAGCCTGAAGGCGTAGTGCCCCAACGATCCTGACGGCGACAGAGCCGCCCGTTTGCGAAAGCAGGCGGGCGGTTTTGATTTGCGGCCCTGGAAAGGGTACCATTGGTCTACCCAAGGCGCCTACCCGGCGGGAGGGAGCGGTCAAAATCTCCTTTGGTAACCGGGTGTTAACCACGATCGGCGTTTGGTGAGAGGCGTAAGGACGCGCCGACAGCCCTCGTTTTGACACGTTGGCAGGGGATGCAAGCCTCGGCTTTTGGACGGGTCCCATGCGACGCATCACGGCTTTCGCGCTGGCGCTTACCGCCGCGCATTTATTGCGGCTGTAGAACCGGCAGCCATCGTACCAGAAGCATTTTGGCAGCCGAAAGGATTTGGGACACCTGCGTTGAGAGGACATCGCTTATGAATCCGGCCGACCTGGCGCAGTCCGCCTTGCCGCTTCCGAACGCTGACGTTTCGCTGATTGCCCTGTTTTGGCAGGCTCATTGGATCGTGAAGGCGGTCATGCTGGGACTGCTCTCCTGCTCGGTGTGGGTGTGGGCAATCGCAATCGACAAGATCCTGCTTTATTCGCGCACCAAGCGCGCGATGGATCGCTTCGAGCAGGCGTTCTGGTCGGGACAATCGATCGAAGAACTCTATCGCGCGCTCTCGGCCAAGCCGACACAATCGATGGCGGCGTGTTTCGTGGCGGCGATGCGCGAGTGGAAGCGGTCATTCGAAAGCCAGGCGCGATCGTTCGCTGGCCTTCAGATGCGAATCGAAAAAGTCATGAACGTTTCGATCGCGCGCGAGATCGAGCGGCTGGAACGCCGGCTTTTGGTGCTCGCGACCGTCGGCTCGGCAGGTCCCTTTGTCGGCCTGTTCGGCACCGTTTGGGGCATCATGTCGAGCTTTCAGTCGATCGCCGCGTCGAAGAATACCTCGCTGGCGGTAGTGGCGCCGGGTATCGCAGAAGCGCTCTTTGCCACGGCAATTGGTCTAATCGCCGCCATTCCGGCAACAATCTTCTATAATAAATTCACTTCCGAGGTGAATCGGCAGGCCCAGCGCCTGGAAGGGTTCGCGGACGAATTCTCGGCCATCCTGTCACGCCAGATCGACGAGCGTGCGTGAGGCTCGAGATTGAGTTATTGTGAGGCCATCTTGAGCACCAAAACATGGCGATGAACATGGCAGGCTCGCCGGGCGGCGGACGGCGAGGCCGTCGGCGCGCCGTGATGGCGGAAATCAACGTCACGCCGATGGTGGACGTGATGCTGGTGCTCCTGATCATCTTCATGGTCTCGGCACCGCTTTTGACCGTCGGCGTCCCGCTTGACCTGCCGCAGACCCAGGCCAAGAGCCTGGAACAGGACAAGACGCCTTTGCAGCTTTCGGTCGACACCAAGGGGCGGGTATTCATCAACGACACCGAAGTTTCGATGAACGAACTGGTGCCGAAATTAAAGGCGATTACCGATGCCCGCGGCGGCCTCGACGAGCGTATATTCATGCGGGCGGACAAGAAGGCGGACTATGGGACGGTAGCGCGCGTGATGGGCAAATTGTCCGGTGCGGGGTTCAAGCGGCTGGCGCTGGTCACGGAAGTGGAGCAGGGGTCCTAGAAGCGTGAAGGTCGACAAGACATTGGTCGCGTCTGTGATCCTGCACGTCGTCGTGATCGGGTGGGGACTGGTGTCGTTCTCCTCCAGAGTATTTGAATCGAACCCGGAAGAATCCTTGCCCGTCGATATCATCTCCTCCGACCAGCTCGCCCATGTGATGGCCGGCATGAAGACGGGCAAGAAGGAAAATCCGAAGCCGATGGTCGAGAAGGTGGCCGAGGCCAACCCTGCCGAGGACGCGGTCGGCAAGATCACCGAAAAGGCACCAATCGTCACCGATTCCACGCCGCCGCCGCAACCGAAGCCCGTGGAAAAGCCGGTCGAGAAGAAGCCTGATCCGCCTAAGCCGATCGCCGAAGCCAAGCCCAAGGAAGAGCCGAAGCCGGTCGAGAAAAAGCCGGAGCCGCCTCAAGTCGATCCGATCGCGGAAGCCTTGAAGAAGGAAGAGAAGAAGCCGCCGAAGCCGCAGGTGCAGGCCACAACCCCGCCGCAGCCGCAACAAAAGCCGAAGGAGCGCACCTTCGACCAGTCGAAGATCGCCGCACTCCTCGACAAGCGAGAACCGTCGCATCAGGCCGCGACCGGCGAAACGCTCAATTCCAATGCGGCGCTCGGCCTAGCCAAGGGCAGGGCCGCGGACAATTCGGCCACCTGGGGCTCGCTATTCAAGGCCCAGGTCGAGCGCTGCTGGAAGAAGCCCTATGGCGGCATCGAGAGCCAGAACCCCGAGGCCGCTTTCACGATCCGGCTCAAGCGCGATGGCACGCTTGAAGGCAAGCCGGAGCCGGAAGGCACGCCGGCGACGCCTTACCTGCGCGTCTACCAGGAGAGCGCCTTGCGCGCGATCCTCGAATGCCAGCCGTACAATCTGCCGGCGGCGTATTTCGACGAGTGGAAATATTTCACGCCGGTATTCACCGAACGAAAGATCTGAAGACCGTTGCTCCCGGCGATCCGTGTAATGGAACGAAGCCCCAGCCAATGACCGACAAAGACCCATCGCGCTTTACCTCACTCCGCTTGAGCCGCCGCCATCTTCTTACCGGAATGGCTTCGCTTGGCGTGCTCGCAGGCGTTCCCCAGGCCGTGGCGCAAAAGCGCATTCCGATTCCCGAAGGCGATTTCGTGCCGTTACCGATCGCGATTCCCAATTTCACGCCAGGCACGCCATCCGATGGCGAGGTCGGTGTCGGCGTGACCCAGGTCATCACCAATAACCTCAAGCGCAGCGGGCTGTTCGCGCCGATCGATCAGGCCGCCTATATCGACAAGACCATCAACATCGATGCGGCGCCGCAATTTGCGAATTGGCGAACGATCAGCGCGCAGGCGCTGGTGACCGGTCGCATGACCCGGCAGGGCGATGGGCGACTGCAAGCCGAATTCCGTCTTTGGGATGTCGCCACCGGCCAGCAACTGGCCGGCCAGCGATTTTCCACCAACGCGGAGAACTGGCGGCGGATCGCGCACATCATCTCCGACCAGATCTATGAGCGCCTGACTGGTGAGAAGGGCTATTTCGACACCCGCGTGGTGTTCGTCGACGAAACCGGCGCCAAGGAACGCCGCGTCAAGCGGCTCGCGCTGATGGATCAGGATGGCGCCAACGTCCGCTACCTGACGCGCGGCAGCGATCTGGTTCTCACCCCGCGCTTTTCGCCGACGACCCAGGAAATCACCTATATGGAGTTCGGCCAGGGTGATCCGCGGGTCAATCTGCTCAACATCGAGACCGGCCAGCGCGAGATCGTCGGCAATTTTCCCGGCATGACCTTCTCGCCGCGTTTTTCGCCCGACGGCCAGCGGGTGATCATGAGCCTGCAGCAGGGCGGCAATTCCAACCTGTTCGTGATGGATCTGCGGTCGAAATCGACCACACGTTTGACCGATACACCGGCGATCGATACCGCGCCGTCCTATTCGCCCGACGGAAGCCGCATCTGCTTCGAATCCGATCGCGGCGGAAAGCCGCAGATCTATGTGATGCCGTCAACCGGCGGCCCTGCTCAACGCATTTCCTTCGACCAGACCACCAACGGGACCTACTCGACGCCGGTGTGGTCGCCTCGCGGCGACTACATTGCCTTCACCAAGCAGGGCGGCGGACAGTTTTCGATCGGCATCATGAAGCCCGATGGCTCAGGCGAGCGAATTCTCACCTCCGGCTTCCACAACGAAGGACCGACGTTTGCTCCGAACGGGCGCGTCGTGATGTTCTTCCGCGATCCCGGCGGCAATAGCGGCCCATCGCTGTACACGGTGGATATTTCCGGACGGTTCGAGCAACGTGTTCCAACCCCCGGATTCGCATCCGATCCGGCGTGGTCACCGTTGCTTTCATAAGATTTGCCTCGCATTTTCCGAATGCCTCCGTTCGGCGCGCCGGTAAACCTTGCCTAGGTTGCTGATTTAGCAGGCAGATTCTCGTTTTTCCGGGCCGGCGACAACGCCCCGGTAACGATGTTCCCTCAGAAAGACTTCATCAGCGATGGGTTAAGACTTCGCCGGCAGAGGACGCGTGCGCACGATGCAGTTGGCGAAGCACCCAACAGAGCCCGATCAGAAGATGTCCCCGGCGATCAATGCGGCGCTGGTGGATTCACTGTTCATGAATCCCGCGCCGATGGTTTTCGGTGCGTTCGGGCCTGCGATTGCCGGTTCCGTCATTGCGGGCGTTACCGGCGATATTCTGAGCTGGCTGTGCGTGCCGCTGTTCATCGTGGTCGGCGTGGCGCGTGCGCTGCAGATGTACCGCTACAAGCAGCGCAATTCTCCGCTCACCACGAGCGAAGCGGTGATCTGGGAAGAGCGCTACAAGCTCGGCGCCTTCGCCTACGGCATCGTGCTTGGTCTGTGGGTCTGCGTGGTTCTGTTGCGCACCTCGGATTCGGCCGCGCACATGCTCTGCATCACGACCGTGGTGGCCTATACCTCCGCAGGCGTCGGCCGAACCTTCGGCCGGCCGCGGATTTTTCACGTCATGCTGGTGCTGGCCTGCGGACCGCTGATCGCGACGCTGATGTTCGTCGGCGGGATCTATCATTTCGCACTCGCGCTGTTGAGCCTCGTCTTCTTCGTCGCGATCCAGAGCATCACCACCAGCCTCCAGCGCATCTACCTCAATGCATGGATGGCAAGGGAGCGCGAAGCAGCACTTGCCGGCCAGTTCGATACCGCGCTGAACAATATGCCGCACGGCCTTTGCATGTTCACCGCCGATGGACGCCTTGCGGTGATGAATCACCGTTTCAGCTCGATGATGAAACTGCCGGACGAACTCGTGCACAGCGGCGCGAGCGCGTCCGACATCGTCGATGCCTGTATCGAGGTGGGGTCCGTATCGGAGGCGAGCGGACGGATCATTCTTGCCGAAATCGAGAACTCGCAGGCCAAGGACATCATCACCACCGATCCCGACGTAGCCCTTGGCCGCTCGCTGTCCTGGACGTTCCAGCCGATGGAGGGCGGCGGCGCAGTCGTGCTGCTCGAGGACATCACCGAACGCCGCAACGCGGAGGCCAAAATCACGCATCTGGCGCGTTTCGACGAGCTGACAGGTCTTCCCAACCGCGTCAATTTCCGCGACGAAATCGAGCATCTTTTGGCCGCCCCGCACAATGCCGCGCAATTGTCGGCCCTGTTGTTCGTCGATCTCGACCAGTTCAAGCAGGTCAACGACACACTGGGCCATCCCTGTGGCGACCAGCTGCTGTGTGCGGTCGCCGAGCGGCTGCGCACCATGCTGCGCCCGGAGGATTTCGTGGCGCGGTTCGGCGGCGACGAATTCGTGGTGTTTCAGCAGAACATCAAATCGTCTGACGAGGCTGCGAGCCTTGCCCGCCGCATCGTCGATCACTTGAGCGAACGCTACAAGATCGACAATCACCTCGTCGAGATAGGCGCCAGCGTCGGCATCGCGATGACCGAGCCGAAGGGGGTCAGCGCCGACACGCTGTTGAAGAACGCCGACATGGCGCTCTACCGGGCGAAAGCCGACGGCCGCGGCACTTTCTGTTTCTTTCGCGACGAGATGGCGCAAACCGTCGAGGCGCGACGCATCCTCGAGCTCGATCTGCGCAAGGCGCTGGCGAACGATGAATTCGAGCTGTTCTTTCAGCCGCTGGTCAATCTCAAGTCGGGGCGAATATCGACCTGCGAAGCGCTGCTGCGCTGGAATCACCCGGTGCGCGGCACGGTCTCGCCCATCGATATCGTTCCTGTCGCCGAGGACATGGGAATGATCGTCGACCTCGGTCGCTGGATCCTGCGTCGGGCGTGCATGGAATGCATGCAGTGGCCGGAAGGTGTCAGCGTCGCGGTCAATTTCTCCCCGCAGCAATTCCATCAGCGCGACGTGTTGGGAGAGGTCCGTTACGCGCTCGACGTTTCCGGATTGCCCCCCCATCGCCTCGAAATCGAGATCACCGAATCGACGCTGTTGCGCAACACGCAAATGACCCATGACGTGCTTGCGCAATTGCGCGAGCTTGGCGTGCGCATTTCGCTCGACGACTTCGGCACTGGCTATTCGAGCCTCAGCTATCTGCATAATTTCCCGCTGCAGAAGGTGAAGATCGATCGCTCGTTCCTGGAAGGAATCGACACCGATCGTCCGCTGCGCCTGTTGCGCGGCGTGGCGCGGCTCAGCGCCGATCTTGGCATGTCGGTCGTGGTTGAAGGCATCGAGACCAATGAGCAGCTGGAACTGATCAACGCCGACGGCACGGTCACCGAAGCGCAGGGATATCTGTTCAGCCGCCCCGTTCCGGCCCTGCGAATCCGCCAGCTCCTGAACGCCTCGCACGGCCGCCGGACCGGTGACGATCAGCCGGCTGAGACCCGATCCATTGCCTGAAAATCAGGCAGGCCCGATCGGCCTCGCTCTCCCCCATGCTGATTTATTCCCCGCCCAAAAGGCAAATTTTGCTTCCTGCGATTAACCCTAACGCCTCGATTGTTTTGCAGTTGCGGTAGGAAACCATTAACCTTCCGATTGTGCCGGTGGGTTTTGAGTTGGGTGCGTGGGGGGCAAGTGAGTTCGATTCCAGAGTTCAGAAACCGGCCCCCAGAGCGTAAAATCGAACTACTTGATCAAGTCGATTATCGCCTCGCGGAAACCGAGGAGGAAAAGGACGAGATCTACCGCCTTCGCTATCGCGCCTATTTCAATGAGGGTGCGATCGAACCCAATCGCGAGCGCAAGGTCACCGATCGTTTCGACGACCTGCCAAATTCCTGGATTTTCGGCGTCTATTTTGACGGCGTGCTTTCAAGTTCGCTGCGCATCAGCGTCGCCTCGCCGGAATGGCCCGATACGCCGTCGATGAGCGTCTTCCCGGAGATTTTGGGTCCGGAGCTTGCGAAGGGGAAGGTCATGATAGACCCCACGCGGTTCGTCGCCGATCCGGCGCGAGCCAAGCGCATTCCGGAATTGCCCTACATGACGCTGCGGCTCGCTTACGTGGCCTGCGAATATTTTCGCGCCGACATTGGTCTTGCCTCGGTTCGGACCGAACATCAGGCGTTCTACAGGCGCGTCTTCCTGCATACGATCTCGCCGGCGCGGGCTTACCCGACCCTGACCAAGCCGATCTGCCTGATGGCGATCGACTTCCCCAACATGCGCGAGAAAGTGTTTACCCGGTACCCGTTCCTGCGTTCGAGCTATTTCGAGCGCCGCATGCTGTTTGAACGCGACAGCCACCGGCTGTCCCCGGTGGTCAACCTGCCCGCGTTCCCGTTCGAGCGCGCTTCCGCTGTCTCGAACGAGGAGGGGCCGGCGACCTCGACGTCAGCGGGGGCTGGCTAGTGTGGCGGATTTGACGTTCCTGTCAGTCTCGCCGCCAGTCCGTTATAGGACCGTCAAATCCGAAGCCACACCAGAAGAAGCCACACCAGAATCAGAAAGGTGCTAGTGTCCCCTTTGGTTCCGACGTTCGCAAAAGTGCGTGCGGCAACGTCATACGAACGTCGGAACCGGGACACTAGAGCGTTTTCGAGCGAAGTGGATACCGGTTCGCGTGAAGAAAACGCCTCAAAACAAAAGATTAGAGCCTCGGTTCTGATTCAATCAGAACCGAAAAGGCACTAGCCTTCGCTCTTTCCCTGATTTGCCTGTTCCGTCTGCCGCGCCGATCCTTGCTCGGCCATCTTGATGGTCGAGACCGGCCACTTGCCTTCGTGGCCCCTGATCGCGATGCGCAGACCGTGGAACTCATCGAGCCAGACATTCTCGACCGTTCCTGCCTTGCCATCGGTCAGGGCGACGGCTTTGCCGACAAGCTCGGATTCCGCTTTTTCAAATTCGGCAAGAATGGTCGCTGCTCGCGCTTTGGCCCATGGCATTCGTTGACTCGATCGTTTTAGGAAGGGGCCACCCCTGTCGCACACAAGCGTGTGCAAATCAGGTCGGCAGCGCGGCAGAAGGTTGGCCGCGATTGCGTGAGCGTCAGCTGCCTCGCATGGATCTGATTCTTCGCAACGTTCGGTCCGCAGCTCTTTAGGGCCGAGATGTTCCGGGCCGCTCGGCACGCAGTCCCTTCACCATTCTGCAACCAGTTGAAGTCTATGGCGAAATCGAAAGGCCTCACTGACGTGCAACAGGCCCCTGAAACCGTGGATATGATCGCCGTCCTGGCCTTGCCTTCACCCTCGTGCCACATTTACAACCCATTAACTATCGCGGTTGCTTTTCGCCGACCGGGGGCATTTGATCGGGTTTGGCAACATCCCATCAAGGTTGACCAAACGTTCGCTT
>Ga0307474_10001021_pt1 | contig 20327 bp, 17 predicted proteins | sample atmos_gasesECM1C_2_FD_203312 | JGI IMG/M metagenome (GOLD analysis project Ga0307474, IMG submission 203312) | Hardwood forest soil microbial communities from Morgan-Monroe State Forest, Indiana, United States - atmos_gasesECM1C_05 | ecosystem: Environmental > Terrestrial > Soil > Temperate... | reverse complement strand
AGTGGCGATCGATCTGAACACGCACAGCGTCAAGGGGATCAGCGATTACGATTTTACACTCGCCGAAAAGATCGATGAGATTTTTGGCGGTTGAGAACAATGTTCGGATTCGCTCTTCAATTGCAAGAAAAAGGAACGGCGAGTGCGCACGGCCTGTAAGATAACTTCTACCTGATGATTGACGTTCACGGTCGGCGAAACCCGTGGGGTTGGCTGCTCATAGTTTTGCGGTGGGCAACCGCACTGCTTGTTCTGGGCGTGCTGCTGCATTTTCTTCCGCTGGGCCCGCTGCGTGCGGCGATCGCGCGGGTGCCAATATCAAGACTTCTGGCGGCGCTGCTGGGTTATCTGCTGGCGCACTGTGTTGGCGTGGCGAAATGGCGGATGGTGGTGAACGCAGCAGGCGCGGAGTTGGACCTGGCCAGCAGCGCGCAGTGTTATTTTGGCGGATTATTTGGAACGCTGTTTCTGCCTTCGATTGTGGGTGGCGACGTGGTGCGGCTGGCGGTAGGGTTGCAGCGTAGTCCACGACCCGCAGCAGTGTTGGCTGGCAATTTGGTAGATCGTTTCCTGGACGTAACCGCGCAGGCGGGGCTGGTTCTGATGGGAGTGTTACTGGCTCCCAATCTGAACCTGACACTCCATGGATTTAGGGGCAGGCTGGAAAGCGGTCTTCTGGCCGTTGCGTGTGGCCTGATTTTGTTGCTCATCGCCGTGTTTAAGTTGCGCACAAGGATTTTTGGCGGGCGCTCGATGCGATTCCGCAGGCGCCTAGCGAGGTTGCGCCATGCCGTGCGCGCGGTATCCACGCGCCCGCGCGTGTTAATACAAGGCTGGCTGCTAGGTACTTGCATTCAGACCGGATTTCTACTGCTTACTGCACAACTCGCGGTGTACTGCGGGTTGACGCTGCCGCTGCGCGCGTGGCTATTCGCGTGGCCGCTGGCTAAACTGGCCGCCATGCTGCCGCTGACCCAAGGCGGGATTGGCGTTAGGGAAGCAGTGCTCGTGGCGCTGCTTGTACCCCTCGGCGGGCCGGCACCTTTGGTGCTGGCCGCCGGGCTGGTGTGGGAAGGTGTGGTGATCGCCGGCGGACTAGTTGCAGGCGCGGTAGCGTTTACGATCCAAAAACAGGTGGGTCAGGTGCCTGCGCGGTAGCAGGTACGCGTTTTTCAAAACCAAGACTATTGACTCCCGCAAAATCCGGGTTCAACATAAAAGTCCCCTTCTGTAAGTCTGCTGTGCAGAGAGCTGTCCTCTCCAGTCTCATAGATTTGGTCGCTACAAGTGCGGCAAGCCCGGCATCGATGGCGCGCTTGCATTTGCATGCCACGAAGACCGTAAGCGTTCCAGGACAACGTCATGGTCATGTCAGAACATGAAAAAGGGGGCCTCCAAAAATGACGCCAAGACGCCTGCGATTGCTGTTGGCGGAGGGCAGTTCTGGCGAGGCGGCAGCGGCGCTGCATGCGTTGTATGCCGGAAACGACCCGGGCCTGGACCTGACGGTGGTCTCGACGGTGGCTACATTGTTGGCAACCATCAAGGTTGTACAGCCGGAGGTAATCTTGCTGGACTTATCATTGAACCTGCGCGAGCCGATGGATGCGGTGCACCTGGTCCACCGGACGGCACCGGGAGTGCCTTTGGTGGTGTTCGCAGACCCTGCGGAGAAGGAGCAGGCCACACGCAGCCTGACGGAGGGAGCGATCGATTTTGTCCTGAAAGGACAGATTCATGAGCACACGTTGGAACGTGTCTTGCGTACCGCGCTGGAGCGCAACACCCTGACGGGACTAACGGATCTGCTGCGCGACCAGGTGACCGGGCTGTACAGCCGCGACGGTTTCCTGACCGTTGGCGGACGGCGGCATGAGGAAGGGATACGTGCGGGCGGCTCTTTGGTGCTGATCTGCGTGCTTTTCGAGAATTTGCAGGCGCTACGCGATGCCTTTGGCCCGGGAACCGCGGATCATGCGGTAAACGATGTCGCCACACTGTTGAAAGGGTGTTGCCGGCGAAGCGATGTGGTAGGCCGGCTCGGCGAAGCACAATTTGCGATCCTCGGTGTGGATGCGGTGGCGCCAAGCGCACAGGTGATGCGCAACCGGCTGGAGCAACACCTTGCGGTACACAATCAAGCGCGCTCGCCGTGGGGACCCATCGAACTGCGGACTAGCATTGGTTCGTGGACCTCGACTGACCCCCGCACGTTCCCTGAATTCCTCGATGCCATCGAATCGCGCCTGCGTACGAGCGACGACGAACTCATGCGCGAGAAAGTCTCGCAAACCAAAATTTAAGATGGATCTTGCGGGGTCCGTGTACGGGCTTCACTGTTTGCAGAAGGTCGACGGGGAGCAAAGCGATGAAAGCGGAGACGCTAGAAGCCTTGCGAGATGAACATGCCCGGGCGCAAGAAGCCCTGCGGGTGTCGGAAGCGCGCAACCGGGATCTGGTAGAAAACTCGATTTATGGCATTTTCCGCGTGTCCGCCGAAGGCTCGTTCCTGGACGGGAATCCCGCGCTGTTGCGCATTCTGGGCTGCGTGTCTTCGGAAGATCTGCCTTCTCTGAACTTGGCACGCGACGTTTTCCGGTTCCCCGAACAATATGCGCAGCTCATCAGCACCAGCAAGCAAAACGGCCAGGTTCATAGAACGGAAGCCGAATGGCGGCGACGCGACGGCGGGCTGGTTACGGTGCGCTTGAATGTACGGCCGCTCGGCAAAGGTGGGAGCGCCGGGGAACTGGAGGTTGTTGCGGAGGATGTGACAGAACTCCGTGCCATGGAGCGCCAATTGCGCCAGGCGCAAAAATTCGAGGCGGTCGGCCAGTTGGCGGGCGGAATTGCGCATGACTTCAATAACGTGATCGGTGCGATTTTGGGTTGGGCGGAATTGGGACTGGAGCAGAACCGAGACAATTCGCAAGTGGCCGGACGCTTTACGCGCATCCGCGAGCAAGCCGAGCGCGCCGCGATATTGACTCGCGAACTGCTGGCCTTCGCGCGTCGACAGGTTCTGCAACCGCGCCCGGTGGACCTCAATACGGTAGCGGCGGGACTGGTTACTTTTCTCAACAAAGTAATCGGTAAGGATATCGAGTTCAAGTTTTTGAGCGTCGCGCTTGACCTTGTGAAAGCCGACCCCAATCAGATCGAACAGGTATTGATGAATCTGTGTCTGAATGCGCGGGACGCCATGCCGCAAGGCGGACGGCTGGTGATCGAGACGGAAATGGTGGATCTGGACGATTCGTACTGCAGATTTTACCCCTACGTTGTACCGGGGCGTTATGCGGTGGTTTCCGTCTCGGATACCGGTACCGGCATGGATGGAGAAACGCGCGAGCGGATTTTCGAGCCGTTCTTCACGACCAAGGAGCGGGGCAAAGGGACGGGGATGGGCTTGGCGACTGCTTACGGGATTGTCCAGCAGCACAGGGGTTTCATTCATGTGTACAGCGAACCCGGGCACGGCAGCTTGTTTCGGGTGTACCTACCGGTGCTGGAAGGAACGCCGGCAGGGCATGGCTCGGAAAAAACGGCGACTGCCTCGATGGCCGATCTTCGCGGCACGGAAACGATTCTTATTGCCGAAGACCATGAATCTATCCGCGAGATGGCGCGACAAGCTCTCCTTGGCATGGGTTATCGAGTGCTTTCCGCCTGCGATGGCCAGGAGGCGCTGAAATTGTGCGCACAGGAAATGCCCGCGCTGGCCATTTTGGACATAATCATGCCCAATCTCGGCGGTCCCGCGACGGCCAAAAGTCTTTTGCAGAGGTTGCCGGACCTGCCAGTGGTGTTTACCAGTGGCTATACGGCGGATGTCACGGAAGCAGCCACCGCCGACGGCAAAGCGCGGTATTTGCAGAAACCATACAGTCCAAGGACGCTGGGACGGCTAGTGCGCGAAATGTTGAATGGGCGCCACGTGGGGGATCGCAGTTCCAAGACGGAAGGTACCGCGTGACCGGCGTCGGCCGAGAAATCGGTCTCTATGTTTGACCGCTTTCGCGACAAGTCGTCCCAAAATCGGTCGGTAGCATACGCAAGGTTCGATCCACCACCTGGTTCTATGGGCTTTGTTTTCATGCAGATATGACGCCAAGAGCGGTGGTGCTTGGACTGCCACTTGTACCACTTATATGAGCGCCGCACCCTTCACGATCTATGCGGAAGCGACCACTCAGCGGCCTGCCGCGCTGCTGGCCAAGGCGCGCCGTGGCGACGCCGAAGCGTTTGCCGAGATGGTCACTCCGTACATGCCGACACTGTACCGTCGAGCCCGCGGGCTTACCGGAAACACCGCGGACGCGCAGGATGTGAGCCAAGAAGCGGTGCTGAAGGCATGGTCGCGCCTCGAGCAATTTGCGGGGAAGCAAGACGAGTCCGTCGATGACTTTCGCGCGTGGATTTCACGCATTGCCGCGAATACTTCAATCGACCTGCTGCGCCAACGCCGCGACGGGAAGATCGCGTCGCTGGATCAGCGCAAAGGCGAAAGCGACGACACACTGGGCAACGGGATTGCCTCCGAGCAGCAGGATCCCGAAGAACGCTGTGCGCGGCGCGAGATGGGTCGCCTGCTAGCGAAAGCCATTGTGCAATTACCCCCGGACTTGCGGCAGGCTTGCCTGCTACGCGATGTTCTGCACTATTCCACGCAGGAAGTCGCCAGTCGCCTGGGCATCTCGGTGGTGGCTGTGCGGCTTCGGCTCTTTCGTGCGCATCGCCGGCTCCGCGAAAACCTTCAGGAGTCATTGCGACCGACGACGCGCCTGGATCGGATTCGGCTGGGCGTGAGATATCGGCAAGAGCACCCGCAACGCTTCGCCTCTATGGCCACAGGATACGCTAGCGGGGACTAACTAGCTGCCGCTCTTTCCGCTTTGCCGGATACCATTGCGTGGTTGAGAAAAACGACCAGAGAAACTCCCCTCGATCACATTTGACGGACCCGGGGAGAATTGTGTCCAAAGACTAAGAATAGCGTTATTTGGCTGCGCTTTTTGCCGTTGACACGCACGTTTCCCGGTGCTACAAAACCCCAAGACATGCCCTCTGGTGGTAAGTCTCTTACCGCATTGCGGCAACATCACGCGAGTGAGATCAGACCTGCCTGGCAGGGCAGGCCTGTTTTGCCGCTGAGGAAATGTCAGCACCACCCCACCACCCCGGGAGGTGAGAACCGCGTGTTTTCACCTCCTTTTTATTTTCTATCTTGACGCACTAAACTATTCGGGACACACCCGCTAAACCCATGGCATCTAGAACCAGCCAGCATCCACTGCTGTCTTTGCATCAGGTGACGGTGATGCGAGGCGAGCACGCGGCGCTGCAAGATGTGACCCTGCGCGTGGACGTCGCCGAGCACCTCTGCATTCTAGGACCGAATGGTTGCGGCAAATCTACCCTCATCAAGACGATCACCCGGGAGTGTTATCCGCTGGCGAACGAGGGCTCGTCGATCTCCATTTTGGGCCAGGAGCGTTGGAATATTTTTGAATTGCGCTCGTTGCTGGGCATTGTTTCACCCGATTTGCTGGCGGCCTGCACGAGTGATGCTACTGGCCGCGACATGGTGCTCTCCGGTTTTTTCAGCAGCACGAGGATTTTTCCGCACCATGCACCTACTTCCGAGCTGCTGGAAAAGACAGACGCGGCGCTGGCGCGACTGGGCATCGGACACCTCGCCGGTCGCCCCGTTGCGCAGATGTCGTCCGGCGAAGCCAAGCGCACGCTGATCGCCCGCGCGCTGGTGCACCAGCCGCAAACGCTGCTGTTCGACGAACCCAGCAATGCGCTGGACATTGGGGCGCAGATGCAGTTGCGCGATACCATGCGCGATCTGGCCATAAGCGGCGGCCTGGGCATACTTCTGGTCACCCATCACGTTTCGGAAATAATTCCGGAGATTGAGCGAGTGGTCTTGCTGCGCGAAGGGCGCATCGTAGCCGACGGCTCCAAACAGGACCTGCTCACATCCGAGAAGCTCTCCGCTCTGTTCAGCGCCAGAGTTCAGATTGAGCGCCGCGACGGTTACTATTCGCTGCATTGAAGGGAGGGACCTGTCGGAAGATTAGGCCACGTAATGATAGAAGTCGGAAATCTACGACTTTTCCCGGCGTTGACTGGCGACTGTTCGCGCCTCTGGGGACCGCGGCGTCCAGTCTTCAGGTGGGAAGGCCACACGCCAGAATGCCGGCCGCGGCGACGAAAATTCCAGACCAATTTCTGCTTTGCCGGCGCGGACCGGGCCAAGAAACGCCACGTGGCACTCTTGCTCTTCCTGGGTGCGCTTGTGTTGCAGTAAGACCTTGCTTCCGCTGGTTAGCCGGGACTTCATAAGCACCAGCGCGCCGTGTGCGTTGATGGCCAGTGTTTCTGTCTCTTCTTCGATGTTCTTGCCCTGCACGTCTTCGCCGCGAATGCGCACGGCTACCTGCATGAGCACCCGCTGACTGCGGCGTCTCGCGACTGGATTCGCAGAGGAGTTGTGGGCCTGAGCCATTCCGATCTCTACTTCCACTATACCGGGACGCAAGGAGTTGTCGAGAGCCGTGCTGGCCGGCGTATCCGAAAGTGTTACCGCCAAAGTGGAAATACGCGTCTAGCTACGTTGTTCGATGGGGACGTACTGGCGCGTGTCGTGGCCGAGGTAAATCTGCCGCGGGCGTGCGATCTTCTGTTCCGGATCGAGCAGCAGCTCTTCCCACTGTGAAATCCAGCCGGAAGTGCGGGGAATGGCAAACAACACGGGGAACATGGTCATCGGGAAACCCATAGACTGGTAAATAAGCCCAGTGTAAAAGTCCACGTTGGGATACAACTTGCGTTTGACGAAGTAATCGTCTTCCAGGGCGATGCGCTCGCACTCCAGGGCAATTTCCAGGAGCGGATTCTTGCCCATCAAATCAAAGACTTCATAGGCCACTTTCTTGATTATGCGCGCGCGAGGATCGTAATTTTTGTAGACGCGATGGCCAAAGCCCATCAGCTTTGTTTCACCGGTCTTTACACGCTTGATGAACTCCGGCACTTTCTGCACCGACCCGATTTCCATGAGCATGCGCAGCACTTCCTCATTGGCGCCGCCATGCAACGGGCCGTATAGCGCCGCAATCGCCGCAGCCGTAGCGGAATATGGGTCGACATGCGAACTGCCCACGTTGCGGATCGTACTGGTCGAACAGTTTTGCTCGTGGTCGGCGTGCAGGATAAACAAGACATCCAGCGCGTGCTCCAGCGTCGGATTTGGACGGTAACGGCTTTCCGTGGTGCGAAACAGCATGTTGAGGAAATTTCCCGGATAGCTTAGCTCGTTGTCCGGATACACGAACGGCATACCCAGCGAGTGCCGGTAAGAAAACGCGGCGATGGTTGGCATCTTGCCGATCAGCCGATAGGTCTGTTTCTTGCGTGATTCCGCGCTGAAAATGTCCTTGGCGTCGTGATAAAAGGTCGAAAGGGCGGCGATCGTCGAAATCATCATGCCCATGGGATGGGCGTCGTAGTGGAAGCCGTCCAGGAATTTCTTGATGCTTTCGTGAATAAACGTGTGGTGCGTGACGTTGTAGGTCCAATCCTTCAATTGCTCCGAGGTGGGCAATTCGCCGTGCAGCAGTAGGTACGCGGTCTCCAGGTAGGTGCTTTTTTCGGCGAGATCCTCGATCGGATACCCGCGATACCGCAAAATTCCAGTATCGCCGTCGATGTACGTGATGCGGCTGATGCACGACGCCGTGTTGTTGAACGCCGGATCGTAGCTCATCATCCCAAATTCCTTGGGATCGACCTTGATTTGCCGCAAATCGCTGGCCCGGATGGTGCCGTGGGTGATGGGCACTTCGTAGCTGCGCCCGGTGCGGTTGTCCGTGATGGTTAGCGTTTCGCGCGAGGCCGGAGTGGCCTCGGGTTTTCTCGTGGTGGTGGCCGTGGGAGCAGAATCCATTACACAAACCTCTGCAAAATTCGACTCTATCACTCTACACCCAAAGGGCGCTGCGCGGAAATGGCACGGATACGGAAGCAAAGCCAGCAAGTCTATGAAACGAAGGGAATAGCCGTCCTGGGAAGGGCTGACGGGACAAACGGACGATCTCCCTCTTGACAATAGTCGTGATAACGAGTATTATCACGCCATGGGCGCGGACTTGAATCGTGCCCGGAAGCCCCCTGAGGCGCGCAACTGAAGCCGGTGGCTTCTCGAAGAGGAGACCATGATCAACGTTCGCAAGAGCAAGGAACGCGGCCATGCCGATCTCGGCTGGCTGAACACTCGTTTCACGTTTTCTTTCGCCGATTACTACGACCCCGAGCACGAGCAATTCCGGACCTTGCGGGTCATGAACGACGATCGCGTGGCCGGTGGCGGCGGTTTTCCCATGCACCCGCACCGCGACATGGAGATCATCACCTACGTGCTGGAGGGTGCGCTGCAGCATCGCGACAGCATGGGCAACGGCTCGGTGATCAAGCCCGGCGACATCCAGTATATGAGCGCGGGCACCGGCGTAACGCACAGTGAATTTAACGCCTCAAAGACCGAACCCGTGCACCTGTATCAGATTTGGATGTTTCCGGAGAAGCAGGGCCTGAAACCTGCCTACGCTCAAAGGAATTTCAGCGAAGCGGACAAGCGCGGGAAGTTAAGGCTAATCGCATCGCCCGACGGGCGCGAAGGTTCGGTGACCATTCGCCAGGAAAATGAGCTGTACGCCACCGTTCTTGGTAAGGGCGAGTCGGTGAAGCATGCGTTGAAGCCCGATCGCCATGCCTATGTGCAAGTAGCGCGTGGCAGCGTCAAGCTGAACGGCCAAGAACTGGCGGAAGGCGATGGCGCCGCCATCTCTGCCGAAAAATCGGTGGAGCTGACCGGTACTAATGACGCCGAAGTTCTGCTGTTTGACCTGGCTTAAGAGCGGACGCGAAGTGTGGCGGGCCGCAAATATTCCGCCGCCCCGCGACCTTAAGCGTTCGGCGCACCGAGCGGCTGAAATACCGCCCTAAATCTGGGTTTGCGGGCGGAGTACAGCGCATACCCTGCGCCCACCAACCCGAATACTAGCGACAACACGCCACTCCCTTTACTTTCGATTTCCCATAGATGCACCACGATCGTATTGAGCAACTTTCCGGTAAACGGAACGTGCTGATGCTTCATCACAACGAGGGTGTAGAAAATAGCGTCGCCAAACAGGACGCTGGCAACCGTCAGGACAGGGATGGCCGCCTGTCCGAAGCGGGTCACCTTTCCGGTGCCCTTTATAACCGCCGCGGCTACGAAGTATCCGATGAGGATTGCGCCGTACAGGAAAATACGGTTGATACCGTAAGCTATCAGGCCCCAAGCCAGACCGCCTGCTGCAGCCGCGCCGAGGCCTAGCACCAGTCCATTCGGATAGTTGGGCGTAATCGCCTCATAGTTTTCGGCAGCTTGATTCAGCTCATGGCGCACCTTTTCCTGACAAGTGGCGCAGATAAACATGGGCATCCCATTCAGCAGGGTGAGCGACTGCGTGGAGGTTGAGCCGCATTTCTCGCAGCGTCCGTCGAACGGTGTGGTGACCGGCTTGATTGCCGTTCGCAGCTCCTCAACGAGCTTGGCCACTTCTTCGGCTTTGGGTTTGGCAAATGCGTAGGTCCATTCCCAACGCACGAAGTTACTCCCGATTGCTCCTAATTTGCCCTTCTTGATCGCGGCGCTTTTCAGCGCGGTTTTCACTTGCTCAGGCTGATCGATCTTCTTGCAGCGCAGCAGGATTACCAGCACAGCCGTTCGACCCTTTTGGCTAAATCCGATGGCCGTTACGTAGTTATCGCGGGTGCCTACGGCGCTGCCTGATTTCTTGCCCCATGGGCCTTGCTGCGGATAGTGCCGCAGGCCCGCCAGATTTGCCACTTGCTGCAAGTATTCGTTCTCTTTCATGGGCTGGGCTCCTCCGACCCGCGCAAACCCACGCCTATGCGATGGGGTTGCCGGTAATCAGCGATGAAAATCCGTACGACTATGCTCGCAAATAGGGGCTTTTAATCGAAATAGGACGAGAGGACAGGTGTGCCGAATGCACACTGTCCCTTAGTCGCAGTTCTAAGGAATGTGTCGATATTTGAGATCCGCGAAGGAACGACCCGCGGGGGCGGATTTTGGAGTGCGGCGGACTTGCCGCCGCTTTTACGGTGTGACGACCAGCAGGCTAGCCGCGGGTGCGCTGGAATTCGCTCATGAAGCCGGTCAGCGCCTGCACGGCGTCGAGGCCGACGGCATTGTAGAGCGAGACTCGCATCCCGCCTACCGAGCGATGGCCGGGCGTGCCGACGAGACCCGCCTTTGCGGCTTCCTCCCCGAATTGCTTTTCGAGAACTTCGTTGCCACCGGCTACGCGGAATACCACATTCATGCGCGAACGCGAGGCTTTCTCCACCGGGCAGGAGTAATAGCCGCCAGCGTCGATGGTGTCGTACAGTAGCTTAGCTTTAGCCTCGTTGCGCTTTTCGATTGCGGTGATGCCGCCTTCGGCCTCCATCCACTCCATTACCAAGCCGAGGACATAGATCGCAAAGGTCGGCGGCGTGTTGTACAGCGAGCGCTCCTTGATGTGCGTGCGGTATTGCAGCAGGGTCGGCAAGCTTTTATCCGCGCGCTCGACCAAATCCTTTCGCACGATTACTACTGTGACGCCGCTCGGCCCCAGATTTTTCTGCGCGCCGGCAAAAATCAACCCGAACCTTTTTACGTCCACCGGACGCGAAGCGATGTCCGAAGACATGTCCGCGACCAGTGGCGCTTGGCCGGTTTCGGGCAGCGTGTACCACTCGGTACCCTCAATCGTGTTGTTGGTGCACATATATACGTAGGAAGCGTTCGGCGAAAGCTTTATTTCGTCCTGCCGCGGCACGCGGATGAACTTCTCGGCTTCCGTTGAAGCTGCAACGGTATGCGGCACGCCTTTCTTCAGCTCGGCGAGCGCTTTCGCTGTCCACGTCCCGGTATGCAGTAAATCGACCGGCTTCCCCGGCAAGCACAAATTCATCGGCACCATCGTGAATTGCATGCTCCCGCCGCCCTGCAGGAAAACCACGGCGTACTCGTCAGGAATCGCAAGATGCTTGCGCAAGCCCTGTTCGGCTCGTGCGGCTATCCCCTCGAACTCCGGCGAGCGATGGCTCATCTCCATCACCGACATGCCGCTCCCGCGCCAATCGAGCAACTCTTCGCGTATCCGCTCCAGCACCGGCAAAGGCAGCGCCCCCGGCCCCGCATTAAAATTGTGCACCCGCTTCACGCCTAGCCCCGCAACCGTAGATGTCCCCACGATCTCATTTCCTCTCAGTCAGGCTGTTGAAATTTGGTTCTTCCAGAATAGCAGAACCGCAGCCTACCACTCACTCCCGCTTGAGCATTTTAAATTTAGCCGGATTAAACCCGTGCGGAAAAACCGTCTTGTCGTTGTATTCGGCCCCTTCGAAGTTCGCGCCTTCCAATACTGCTCCTTCCAATATCGCACCTTGAAGCTGCGTTGAGCCACCCACATTATCTCTGGCCAAATTTGCTTTCCGCAGATTGGCATTTGTGAAGTTGGCTTCTTTCAGATCAGCCCCTTGCAGTTGTGCGCCTTCTAGGTTAGCGCCCGTCAAGTTTGCGCAGAAGAAATTTCCCCAATAGAAATCAGCGCCACGCAAATTCGCACTAGTCAGGTTTGCGCCTTCAAAATGGACCCCTTGCAGAACTACACCTTCCAACACAGCTTCACGAAGATCCAGATCCTCGGTATTTAGGTTGAGACTACCGTCATAGATCAGTTCGCCCTTCTTATTCTTGATTTGCGTGACCTTGCCGCCGGGCATCGCTATCCTCCATTTGCGAGCGCGAACTCGACGCGGCGGCGCATGGGGTCGATGCGCTCCGCGCGGACGCGAACGCGATCACCGTGCTGCCAAATGAGCTGCTTCGGCTTCGCGCCGCGGCCGCGACCCGCTCCTCCCTTGCGCTTGTCGCTGCCCGGCATGGCCACTATCGCGTGATCGCGTTCGCGATAAACGCAACGCGCGCCCGTCGCCTCCTCCAATGCATTGATCGGTAGCAAGCCTTCGACAAACACCTCGAACAGCTCCACGAAGCAGCCATACTTCTGCACCGAAATAATCAGCCCGTCGTACTCCTCGCCGAGATGTTCTTCCATGAATTGCGCCGTCTTCCAGTCCATCAACTCGCGCTCCGCCCCATTCGCCCGCCGCTCCGCCTCGGAAGTCTCCGTGGCCATCTCCTCGAGCTGCCCGCGCGAATACACCACCGCCTCTGCGCCGCGCGGCGCCGGCCCCCCACCGGCCGCTGGCCCCGAGCTCTGCGGATGCCCCAGCGCCCACTTCAGCGTACGATGCACAATCAAGTCCGGATATCGCCGGATCGGCGAAGTAAAATGCGTGTACTCATCAAACCCCAGCGCAAAATGTCCCAGCGAATCCGCCGCATACCGCGCCTGCTTCAGCGAACGCAGCATCAAGTATGAAACAATTCGCTCCTCCGGCTTTCCCACGACCTTTCGTATCAATCGCTGATAATGCTGCGGCGTAATACGCAAATCCTCCGCCGCGCCAGGCAACGCCACGCGCATCCCCCGCTCGCGTCCCTTTCCGTAAGAATCCGGCCGCCCCGCTTTCGCTGGCGAAGGCACGCGCCCGTGCCGCACTGCAATCTCCCGCTGCTGCAAATTCTCCACGCCCAGCGAATACCCAAACGCCCGCGCGAGCTCCTCGAACTCCAGCACTTTCCGCACATCCGGCTTTTCGTGCACGCGATGAAGGGTCTCGATTCCGCGCTTCAGCAAATAGCCCGCCACCGCGCGATTGGCCGCCAGCATGAACTCCTCAATCAATCGGTGCGCAATGTTGCGCTCGCTCCGCGTGATGTTGATCATGCGCTGCTGCTCGTCAAATTCAATCACCGGCTCCGGCAAATCGAAATCGATCGAGCCATGCTCATTGCGCCGCGCGTTCAGCAACAACGCCAATTCCTTCATGTCGCGAAAGTGATGCGCTAGTGCCGCATAAAGCGCCGTCGCCTCCCCGTCGCCCTCCAGCACCTTGTTCACATTCGTATACGTCATGCGCTCCGCCGATTTGATAATCCCCGGCGTCATCCGCGCATTCTTCATTCGTCCCGCAGCATCGAACTCCATCAAAGCACTCATGACCAGCCGTTCCTCGCGCGGCTTCAGAGAGCACATGCCATTCGAAAGGGCCTCCGGCAACATCGGCACCGCGCGATCCGGAAAGTACACGGACGTCCCACGCAACCGCGCCTCCGCATCCAATTCCGTCAAAGTGCGCACGTAATGCGCCACATCCGCGATGTGCACCTGCAAGTGCCAGCCCACGCCCGCGCGCCGCTCGACGTACACCGCATCGTCAAAATCCCGCGCCGTTTCACCATCAATCGTCACGATCGGCAAATGCCGAAAATCTTCGCGATTGGCTCGCTCTGCGTCGCTCACCGGCAGCGCGCGCTGCTCCGCCTCCTTCATGACCACGGCAGAAAACACGTGCGGCAAATGATGCTTGCGACTAATAATTTCCGTATCGACGCCCAGCTCGCCCGGCCGCCCCAGAATCTCGATCACTCGCCCGGTCGGCGCCGCGCCGCCCTTCGGATAACGCAGCAACTCAACGTTGACCACCGCGCCGTCCAACTCTTCCATGTGCGGAATCCTGCGACCCTTCAGGCTTCTCTCATCGGCCCCACTGAACCCCAGCTTCTTCGCCAGCCCCGCAGTCAATTCCATGCCCTGAGGAATTTCGATCTCGTGCTGCATCCGCGCGTCATAGGGCAGCACGGTGTTCCCGCGCCCGCCATAGCGAAACAATCCCACGATGGTCGGATGCGCCCGCCCGAGCACCCGCACGATGCGCCCTTCGGTGCGCTGCGATTCTCCCGCGCCGGCCACCCGCTGCATTTTTACCAACACGGTGTCGCCGTGCATTGCGTCTTCGACAGCGTCGCGCGGGATGAACACGTCGCGATCCAGCCAAGCCACCGGCGGATCAGGCACAACGAATCCGTACCCGTCGTGATGCAAAACCAGCCGGCCTTTAATTTCGTTGTGGCTAGAGGCCCCGCGATCGGGCGCTGACACTTTCGGCGGACCAGATGACCCCGGGCTTGCACCCGCCGGCGCCTGCTTCGCCCCTTCTCGCCCCCTGTCTGTTTTTCGGCCGGCCAATTGGTAGCGTCCCCCCGGCAACTCCTCCACAGCCCGCCGCTTCTTCAGCGTATTTAGCATTTTGTGCAAGGCATGGCGGTCCGCCCGACGCATGTGCAGGCCAGCGCCGATATCGTCGATCGAGGCGGGATCCCGCCTAACTTGCAGAAATCTAAGGATGTTATCGGAACTCAAGTGTGATGGGCGGGCCATAGAAAGGGCTGCTGGACGGCGGGAAATCGCAGCGCCGCAAGATTTTACTTATTTTTTCACCAGCGCACGAAACTTTTTTGCCGCCACCGGGGTTTGACAGGCAGGCCAACACACGACCGGCTGGCCGCCCTCCGTCAGGCTAGCCGGCATTTCCCGGAAACGGGAAAACCAAGGGAGGCGGGAAGACCTGGCCCGCCTCCCTCTTTTTTCTCAATTCCTCTGTTCTCCGCGCTCTCTGTGCTCTTCCCTCTGTGTACCCTGTGTTAGGTTTTTTCCTTCTTGCGCTTCTCTGCAAGCTCAACGTCTCAGTGCCCTCTGCTTTAAGTTTTTCTTTCTTCTTATCTTACCGTGCGACGCTACTCAAAAACGGATAGTGGCTACTAGCCCCCATAAAAAACAGCATCGGAAACGACAACCACAGCGATGTGCGTGCGGTGAGAAATGTCCAACGCATCAATCGTTCAGCTTCCGGCGGCATCGGAGTTCCCTGCTCGGCCGCCGCGCGCATCCACGCAATCAACCTCTTTTGCGCACGCCAAATCACGCCCCACGTATTCAGCAGCATCACAAATCCCAGACCGCCGCCCACGCTGATAGCCAGGTGCGAGTTTGATACATGCTCGCCGCCAGTGAGCGCCATGACCATCCAGGACGCCGCAATCACCAATGCGCCAATCCCCATCACGCGCGCCCACACCAAATCGCGAATTCCCTTAGCCGGAAGCTGAAAGAAATAAATCCCCTCGTACGCCACCACCCACACCAGCACCCACCAGCCAAACCAGCGCAGCGCAAGCCCCGGATTGCCCGAATTGCGCGCGTCGATAACCAGCATCGAGAAGAAATAACGCATGCCCACGAAAACGGTTATCAGCGCCGACCACCGGAACCAGCGCATCGCCCGCGACATCAGCACCGGATACACCTTCACGCGCACGCCTGGTTCCAGCGCCCGCATCGAGGGCGTAAACACAAAATTGAAAAAGTACAAAAGCCCAATCCAGATGATCCCGAAGATAAAATGTAGCCAGCGCAACACCATCAACTCATTCGCCGCCGCATTCGCCAGAAAGCTGAACTGCGGTTTCCATTCCGGAAAAGTCGCCAACACCCGCAAGTCCATGCGCCCTCCATGCTTGCCCTGCAAAGTACCACAGCCTTTAGCCGATGACGGACCTAACGATCGGCCCCCGCTACAGATAATTGACGTGAATTTTCAATTCCAAACGTCCGCCCTCATATCGAAACGACGCTGCACTGAACTTCGGCGGCCCCATGTGTCCTTTAGCGTCGTTCGACGCTCCCACTCCCTCCCGCGGCATACCGATAAAATTCGTATCCAGCTTGCCGTTAGAGTTTTCGTCGTGTACCACGGAAACCGCGTAGGTCCCGGGAGCCACACCGGTAAAGTCGCAGACCGCCTGCCGGTCCGCGATTTTCGCGGTCAGCCGCGCCACTGCCTTATCCGCTTTCTTGGGGAACGCATCCGCGGAAGCGAACAGCGCACACAGCATCTGTCCCTTGTCGCTGCGTAGCCCGCTAATCTCCACGTGGATTGTGCCTTCCGCAGCATGCGCTGGGGCTTGCCCGAACCCGCTCGCCGCAGCTGCCAGCGCGCCCACTAAACCAATCGTTCTCAATCCTGTAAATCCGCGCATCATGTTTCCTTCAGCCCCAGCTCTTGCCTATCCATCCAGTAGTACGTCTTTATTTGCCCGCTTATTACACAGCCGGCCAGGTCTGCGCACGCTGCCGGCGCGCCGCTGACCCGTGGGCCGCTTGACTCTAGCGGGTGGCGGGACTCGATTCCGAGTTGGCAGCTCCAGGCACGGATTCTCCGCGAAACGGCAACCGGAATTTCTTGGAGATCTCCGGCCAGAATTCGCGCAGAACATCGTAGCCCATGTCTTGCAGGATGCTGTAGCCCAGCCGCTCCGCCGTCGGCGCGACGCCCCGCCGGGCATCCGGATGATACGTGTTGTTTAGGACGATCGCGCTCGTGGTTCCCAGCCACTCCGAAAAATTGAACATTCGTCGGCCATCGTCGCGATGCGCCACCACGGCGTGCTCCATCGCGTGCAGCAAACGCTGCTTGCCACTGCCGCGCGCCAGGCGGTAGTAGCGCGGGTCCTCCGAAAAGATCCACGGATAGGCAAAATCCTTGAAGAACCGGGAGGAAACCCCGCCGCCGAAGTCCGCGCCATAGCGCCTCCCGTACCCCGCCGCACCTTGGCCATAACTGGGATCGTTATTTTGGGCTTGATCCAGTCCGGCGTCGAAACCGGTGCTCAGGAAATTCACCGGGTCCACCGAATCCTGCACGAACAAAATAAATTTATCTTTCAAAGTGAGCGTGCACAATTTCGCCTCCGGCTTGTAGTGCCGGGGATGGACGGTCTTGCGTTCCAAAGGCCGCGCGAACTCGCCCACTACTTTCTTGAGCGGCCCGTCGTAATCTTCCAGCCGCACCATCGGCGCCGGCTGCACGCACGGTGCCGCTACGTTCGGGATGGCTTCTTCCGGAAAAGGCGCGGCTGCCGGCTGCTCAGGGGCTGGCGACGGCGTTTCCTGCGCCCAAGCCACCCCTCCAGATAGTCCTGCTACCGCCACCAGGAATGCCATGGCTGGCAGCGTACGAAAGCGATTGCGGTGTCTCACGATTCAGAACAAAGCCTATCATCCAGCGGACCCGACCACGACAGGTCGCTGCGTCGATTTGCCGAAACTCGAACGTGGCTCAAGCGGCGCGTTTCCCAGATTTGGTGCCCTACTCCAGCAGATGGATGCTTGCCGCCAAATTGGTTTCGGCAACAGACTGGATACAATCTCCCTGTTTGCTCCCATTCAATCCGCTAAATCGCCGCTCGACCCCCCAATCCTGCCATTCGATGCAAAGTCCTTTACTAATCCGTACACCCCGCGCTACCCTCCGCCATGGTCGGGCCAGGTTTCCGTTCTCACCGCGCCAGCGTTGTCCTCCGTATCTCGCTCAGTACTGCGCGTGCAATGCGTATCGCGAAGCCTCGGTGATTTTGGCCCTTTGTTTTCATGGTCTTACGAATTGCTTTTTTCGCAAGTCTTTTATTTTGAGAACTATCTGCGTTGCCCTGGAGTGTCGAGTACGCTCCAAGCTCCCTACGAGCTCAGTGCTCTCCATGTCCTACCTGGTAAATCTTTTTGTTTCTGAGTCTTGCGGACTCTTTTTCGCTCTTTACGCTCTTTTGCGAGCTGCAGTCGTTTGTTTTCAGTCGCTTACGGACTCTTTTGCAAAATACCCGGGGTGGGGGTATCTCGACGCACTTCCCATCAGAAATCAAGAATGTGTGGACTCTTTCTGTTGCCTCGCGCGTCGGCCCCGCACTCTGTGTTAAATTCCTGCCTCCAGCATCGGAGGAAGCGTTGCCATGAAATACCTTTCGTTGATTTTTTTGCTGTTGACCGTGCAGGGTGCGGCAGCTCAGGACTGGGCCAAGGCCAAGCTTGAAAAATCGCCACGCCATCGTGAATGGGTCAGCATCAAACACGATGCCCGCTCGGTCGAAACTTTCGTCGTCTACCCCGAGTCGAAGAGCAAAACTCCCGTCGTTCTGGTCATCCATGAAATCTTTGGCATGACCGATTGGGTGCAGGACCTCGCTGACCAATTGGCCGAAGCCGGTTATATCGCCGTCGCACCCGACCTGCTCTCAGGCATGGCGCCCAATGGTGGCCGCAGTTCTGATTTTCCGCAGGGCAAGGCCAACGAAGCGGTGAGCCATCTCAGTCCCGATCAAGTCACCGCCGATCTAAACGCCGCCGCCGACTACGCCAAGAAGTTGCCGGCGAGTGATGGCAAATTGTTCGTCACCGGCTATTGTTGGGGCGGCGGCCAATCGTTCCGCTTCGCGACAAATCGTGGCGATCTAACCGCCGCATTTGTCTTCTACGGACCCCCGCCAGACAAAGACGCGATGGCGCGCATCAAGGCGCCTGTCTACGGTTTCTATGCAGGAGATGACGCGCGTATCGGCGCCACTCTGCCGGAGACGGTTCAAAACATGAAAGCAGCCGGCAAAACGTTCGAGCCGGTAACCTACGAAGGCGCCGGCCACGGCTTCATGCGCGCCGGCGAAGCCCCCGATGCCAGCGAACCAAACCATAAGGCCCGCACCGAGGCCTGGGCCCGCTGGAAATCGCTACTAGCAAAGTGAACGTAGGGGCGCAGCATGCTGCGCACCAGCTTGCCCAGATGTCAACCATAGAGGATTCTCAGTTGGACTTATGATTTACGCGGGCACATCGGGTTGGGCCTATCCGAGTTGGAAGCCTGACTTCTATCCGCCCAAATTAGCCTCCGCCAAATTCCTGAATCACTACGCCACCCGGCTGAACACCGTAGAAGTGAATTACACCTTCCGCCGTTTCCCGACGGAAAAGTTGCTCCGCGGCTGGATCGAAGCCACCCCCGCGGGATTTCAATTCGCCATCAAGGCCAATCAGAAAATCACGCATGTCGCCAGGCTGCGAGAGGTCGCGGACTTCACTTCCGATTTTGTCCGCTCCCTGCAGCCGCTGGACGAGGAGAAAAAACTTGGTCCGGTGCTGTTCCAACTCCCGCCGTTTTTGAAATGCGATCTTGCGCTGTTAAAAGATTTTCTGGCCACGCTTCCGCGCTCGCTACGAATTGCCTTTGAGTTTAGACACGAGACTTGGTTCAGCGAAGAAGTCTACGCAGCCCTGCGCACGGCCAACGCCGCCCTCTGCAACGCCGAAAGCGAAAAGCTCGAAACGCCCGATGTGCAGACCGCCGATTTCGCGTATCTCCGGCTGCGCAAGCAGAAATATTCGGCAAAGGAACGTGAAGAATTGGAGAAGAGGATTGCGCGGCTAAGCGCGGGCGGCGACGTCTACATCTATTTCAAGCACGAAGACACGCCGGAAGGCGCATTGCACGCAGAAAATGTGCTGTCCGCAGCGAAAGGATGACAGAACGATAAAGGAATAAGAAAAATTGGTGCCCGAAAGAGGACTCGAACCTCCACTCCCTTGCGAGAACTAGAACCTGAATCTAGCGCGTCTGCCAGTTCCGCCATTCGGGCACTTTTTGCGATGTGTTGAGCCGGCTCAAGACGAGCCAGCCAGCACTGCGAGGCAAATTAATTTTGCCCGCCAGCGTAGTCTTTGTCAACGCGCGGCGGCTTTGCCGCAACTAACGGTATGATGTTTCGGGAGGCAAACGATGTCTAAGAAGATCCTAATGTTGATTGGCGATTATGTGGAAGATTACGAAGTAATGGTCCCCTTCCAGGCGCTGCTGATGGTCGGACACACTGTTCACGCGGTCTGCCCCGGCAAGAAAGCGGGCGATTCTGTACGCACCAGCATTCACGACTTTGAGGGCGACCAAACTTACTCGGAAAAACGTGGGCACAACTTTGCTCTCAATGCCACGTTTGACCAAATCAAGGCCGAGGATTATGACGCATTGGTGATTCCCGGAGGACGCGCCGTCGAATATATCCGCCTGAATCCGCGGGTGCTCGAGATAGTGCGCCACTTTGACAAGACCAAGAAGCCGATCGCAGCCATTTGTCACGCGGCGCAACTCTTGGCCGCCGCCAACGTGTTGAAGGGCCGCAAATGCAGCGCCTATCCCGCCTCGGCCCCCGATGTCACCGGCGCGGGAGGCACGTACGCGGACATAGGCTTGGACCAAGCCATTGTTGATGGGAATCTAGTGAGCGCGCCGGCGTGGCCCGCACTCCATGCATGGCTAGCCAAATTCTTAGAAGTTATGGGGACCAAGACGCTAAGCGTGTCGGCTGCCAACTAAGCATTAGCCGCGCGCACCAGCGGAACGTCCACCACGTGCTCGGCCACAAACCAGGCTTGCAGCTCGTTGGTGCGGATCACCTCGCTGACCAACACATC